>Ga0209123_1000323_pt1 | contig 67672 bp, 74 predicted proteins | sample BarGraIncu00431A_FD_184500 | JGI IMG/M metagenome (GOLD analysis project Ga0209123, IMG submission 184500) | Arctic peat soil microbial communities from Barrow, Alaska, USA - Barrow Graham LP Incubations 004-31A (SPAdes) (version 2) | ecosystem: Environmental > Terrestrial > Soil > Wetlands >... | reverse complement strand
GCTTAGGCATTAGCAGTAATGGCAAGATAAAGTGCTAGCTACTCCACAGGTAGATACAAACAATTCTTGATGCCCTATCAAAGGCTCTGACTATGTAAGCACTGTAATAGAGAGACTATACCTGTCCCTTGCTTCTATAACGACGAATTTTTCAGACTCTTATTAAGGTCAACAACCATCAGTCTCCTAGAGAAGTAATCCAAATTTATTAATAAGTAAAGCCGGACTCTCGAAGTTTCCCCTGATTATCCTTCCTCATTCCAAATAATAATCGAAGCCATGTAAAGTGCCTAATTAATAAACAATACATTCCCATAATAGCAAATAATGATGTCCCGCAAATAGTAAAATATTTAAGTGCAATTCCGCTGTTCCACTGCACAACCTGAAATCCGACTATCATAATAACCGTCTGCTGAAGCATATAAAAAGGCATGGTTGCCTGATTCAAATACGTTAGCCAGGTACTCTTGAAATCAAGAAAAGTCTTCCCCACCCCTAAAAAGAACATCAGCCATGTCCAGGTTGTAGCCGCCCACATAATATGAAAGAAAATAGATCCCCAAGAATAGTCAGGATGATCCCAGCATTTCGCTACGAATTCTATAAAATAAATAAAGAGTATTACTAGAACTGCAAGAAACAGTACTCCTATGCTAAGTGATACGTATTTATATCGTTCAGCCCCTTTAATAAACCGCTTGTCGCTAAAGAATATGTAGCCAAAAATAAAAATGAGAAACCAAAATATAAAATCACACCAGGATGAATATTTAGGATAAAGCGGCTGCAATCCTACCCGCACTAGTGCAATTGGCAGAATAAACAAATATATGCCGCCTAACTTTTCCCCAGCCACCGCCAGCCATTTGATAAACCTAGTGCCGTGCCAGCTTTTGAAATAGCCGATAATCGGTAACGCAAGAATCGAGAATATAAATAATACCGCCAAAAACCATAAATGAGTTCCCATTTCACTGAACCAGATTGGATCAAACCCGTAATTCGCTATGGCGTAATTCACTATAGATAGTTTCTTTTCGATATACCACGGCAGAAAACTAAGCACTTCGACATTATATTGACCTTTTTGAAGAGCTGACAAATATCGTTGCGGGGGAACAAGTATAAATAGGCCAAAGATATATGGAATAACTAGTCGGTAGATTCGTTCTTTAACAAACTCAGTTTGGGTTCTGGCCTTTAGAGCAAATACAGTCCCTGCCCCAGCCAGCATAAAAAACAGAGGCATTATCCAAAAATTTGCAAACACAATAAAAATCGTGACATCGGAACTAACTTCCTTATTTTTTAAATCCCAATCGATTAAATCAAAAAATCTGGCGCTATGAAATATTAATACAACCACCATTCCCAATACACGCAACCAATCAATGTAATAGAGCCGCTCAGACGGCATTAGACAGTTTTCCTTCATCCTAGTTTCTCCATTCCCCATAGTCGCTTCATATTTTCACCGAATTCTGGCATACCCAGAACTAACATCAATTTTTATAAGCAGTCAGTCGCCCTGACCACTTTATCCCCAGAATGAAATGATATCATGCATCTGATAAGCACCTTTCAACTCTTAGGAACGGTTTGGAGTTAGCGCTATAGTTTTATATTATAATCTATAAAATTCTATAAAAGTCAAAAGTTTCCTTCAGTCTTTGCAATATTTGGGCAATAGTTCTTTAGCTATCATAAATGATACGGTTTGCCCCGACTAATCTTAGGCCAAGATACAATAACGATGACACCAGTGACGTGTCATGGACGCCTAAAAACCAGCCGTCAATCAACTAGTTTCTTATCAGGCACTAGCTACTGCCCCTTGATACCAACATTACATACTCGATATAAACTTCCATATTTTATGGGGTGTCGCAAAAATACACGAAACTATATACCTTTACACGAATATCTCCATGATTCCGTGTATTTGTACATAATTCCGTGTATTTGTATAGCAATTCCGACCCCCTACAGGTGTTCTCCCCCCAAAAGTGTGGTCTATGAGAACATATAAACACACTCTTAAAATTAGCGAAAACCTGCGAGAGCCCGCCAATACTGGCTATTTACGTTGTATCAGACAAACGGACTCGACATGATAAGTCTGCGAAAACATATTCTCTTATGTCTTTATTCTAACGTGTCCACGTTTTTATTGATTTGAGATATCCACCCCCATGTATAGGATTTCATTAGTCCAGCAATTAAGCTGTTTTACTTTTTTTGGATCATTCACGCACATACACGTACGAGAAACTAACTCTCGAACTGCAACCCTGTTTATGGCAGAAAAACAGCCTTAACATCTAGTGTAAGGCTTGTTTTTATACCTAATTGCGTATAATGAACGTATACATAAACGAACAATAACCGATCAGCCAACGACCATCTCACAAAACTGTTTAAATAACATTAAGGCCAATGAAATAAATATCCCCACAGCGGCTAGATAACTTCCATTTGTGACTAAACGCGCTACTCTACCATTGCCGAACAATTTATTAATAAATTTTCCAGAAAATTTCTAACATTTAAATATCTATATGAAAAATAGACTACCAAAAAAACTAAAATGTACCCTATTGAACATTTTAGTTTTTTTTAGTAGTCTATTTATTTTTTTAATTCCGTTTGTTTGCGTTATAAGGTAAAAATAATTTTAATAAAATATATAATATTATTCACCGTAATTACGGATATACTATCTCTAAATTTATCTCTTACTAATCAATAAGCACTTATGCTGTCTTAAGTCATAAATATAAGGATGTGTGATACATAATGGTCAAAGAAATAGACACCAATAAAGATAAAAAAAAAGCTCCAGCTAAAAAGCGAAGACCTAAAGGTGACGGTTCAGTACAACAGTTAGCTAAGGATAAATATAAAACCCAAATTACTGTAGGTTATGATCAAGATGGTAATCAGATCCGTAAGTCATTCACAGGTAAGACTCAACGTGAAGTAATTGCTATGCTTAATAAGTTTAAGTCTGAGAAGCAACTTGGCACTCTTGTAGCACCGGCTAGCAAGACCATGCGTGACTATATCTCGAGATGGTTAGCATCTAAGAAAATTAATGTCAAAGCTAAATCCTATTCTACCTACAAATTCTCCTGTGAGAAGCATCTCATACCAACCCTTGGAGACCTTAAGGTACAGAAAGTAACCACATCCATCCTTAATGACTATTTTGTATCCAAGGCTACCTCTGGATTAGCATTAGCATCCTTGGCTCAGCACCGAGCCATTTTAAGCGGTATAATGACACTTGCATTATCTGAAGGTGTCATAGGAACTAACCCTGTTACTCTCGTAACTTCCATACCTAAAATGAGGTCCAGTCAAGTAGTATTATCCGATGGACAAATGAAGAAACTGTTAGATGTTTCAAGGACCTACAAAAGTGTTCGCAAGGGCATGGGACTTCACTGCATCTATCATATCATATTGTTAGCACTCGCCACTGGTATGAGGCGAGGAGAATTACTTGCTTTACAATGGAGAGATATCGATCTTGATAATAATATGTTATCCATCGTTGATAATTTAGTGGAAATAGAAGGTAAGCAAGTATTAGACACTCCTAAGTCTGATAATGGAGTCCGTAGCTTCAGTGTCGAACCAAAAGTACTACAGGTACTTAAGGCCGAGCTATGGACTAAAGAAGAAGGTTTAGTTTTTCAGAAGGGGCAAGGAAAGTATATACCGTTCACGAATTTGACATCAGCATATAAAAGATGTTTAGCCCTTGCAGGAATACCGCGAGAAGTGCGACTACACGATTTAAGACATACTCATGTTACTCATTTACTCTCTAATCATTATGATGTCAAACTGGTGTCGCAACGTATCGGAGATGATCCTAAAACAGTCATGAATACCTATGCTCATGTGATGCCTCACAAGGATAAGGAAGCTAGTGAATTCATGGGTTCCAAGCTATTTAGCTGAGTGCTTATGAATTACACCGGGGGCTGTATATACTCTTCGTAATCATTTTTCACCAATCTATCATCTGTCTTCAAGGCTTTCCAGTTGGACGTTCGGACTGAAAGTAAGTTGATTTCTATAAACCTGGGATTTAATGATTTGATTATACACATTGGGAAAAAAAACAAAACAAAAAGGCTTTGCGATTATTCGTAAAGCCTTTTCTTTCTGCGCAGAAGGTACTTAGGATCGAACCTCCTACACAAGGAAGCCAGTTAATTCAAGGGGTACAAGCTATCTAAACGAGTGCTTAAAAAGTGCTTATCAAGTGCTTAACACCTATATTTTATTGATTTTACCCGTGATTAGCTGATAATAATCAGTAGTGTAATAAATGGACAAACCCTTATAAAATCAGCATTCAGCGATACTATAAGGGTTATTTTCTTACTATATTTTTATCCCTATCTAACGCCAAAATAGCAGCCAACTTGGCTGCTGTTTCATCTACATCTAATATTTCAGATGGTATAGCGTAGACAGACTCCGTACTAATACTGATACCCAATTCTCGGCCATTACGATCAAAAATTGTACCCCGCTTAGACTCTACAGGAATATCTCGCACGCGTTGATCTAGGGCACTTTCAGTTAACCAATTGCTTCTGTAAAATTGAAGATACATAAGACGACAACCAAGTGCGACCATAATGACTGCAATAAATAGGAAAAGACAAGCTACCCTTTTTCTAATGGTAACATGTGTGGATAAAGGCAATGGCCTCCCCCCCTATCGTTATTGAAGCAGCGCACTAAATCTTTGTTAGAAGATTTATATAAACTGCGACCTTAGCATCGCAATGCTAACATCATTTCACCTTTTGCTAGTGACCACTTTACTAACCGAATTTTTCTCATTGTTTGCATTAGGTTGAACCGTTGATGAACTATTATCTGCACAATATACATTTTGCGGCATAACCATACCCAATTGAGTCGTAGCAATGGATTGAATCCGCTGTTGTGATTTTAACCTAGCAATATCTAAATGAAGTAGCTCATTTTCCTTTTGCAAACTAAATGCTTGTGACTTTAGTTGAACTAAATCGTAACCAGCTCTAATGATAGTTTCACTGCGTACTGTAATAAAGATTGCTACTGCAGCTACCAATACTACTGTTATCAAACAGTTCGTACGCAGAGCAATATCAAGTTTGGGCAAGGACCTTATAATGGTCGGGGTTTCTTGTTGCTGATAAACATGATTCTGCTGTTTTCTATTTGCTAACATATGTATTCCCCTCCTGAAAGTTTAGACCATTTTTTTGATATTACACTACCTGCTATAAACCTACTTTTTCTGCCACCCGTAACTTAGCACTGCGCGCCCGGGGGTTTTCTTCAAGTTCGATTGGTGATGGAACTCTAGGTTTTCCCAATATTTTAACTTGCGGCTTATGATTACATACACATATGGGCATTGACAATGGGCAAATACAACCTTTAGCCATATGCTGCAGGGTTTGCTTAGCAATACGATCTTCCAATGAATGAAAGGTAATAATACAGATACGCCCACCGACCGCAAGTCTCTCAATAGAAGTTATAAAGGATTCTTTCAAAATTCCTAATTCATTATTAACTTCAATCCGTATGGCCTGGAAAGTTCGTTTAGCGGGGTGCGGACCATCACGCCTTGCAGCTGCTGGAATAGCTTTTTTTATTGCAGATACTAACTGACCCGTCGTTCCAATAGGTGCATTCATACGCTCTGCAACAATAAATTTCGCAATTCTTTTAGCCCAACGATCTTCACCATATTCCATAATAATTTGCGTTAATTGCTCTTCTGAATAGTCATTTACAACATCATAGGCTGAAAAAATTGCCGTAGGATTCATCCGCATATCCAGTGGAGCATCCTGCATATAAGAAAAGCCTCTTTCAGCAATATCAAGTTGATGTGAGGATACTCCTAGGTCAAATAGAACACCATTTACCTTACTAATCTTTAAATTATCTAAAACGCGACCAATATTCTGAAAATTATCCTGCACAATATCCACCTGACAAGTGGCATTTGCTAGGCGTGCTTTACCGGTCTCAACAGCAGCTGGATCTTGATCAATACCAATAAATCGGCCTCCAGCGTTTAATTGGTTGACAATCTGAGTCGCATGCCCACTGCCCCCTAAGGTACAGTCAACATAAATACCTTCCGGATCTGTAATGAGGGATGCTACACTTTCCCCTAACAATACACTAACGTGATGAAAATCCACAGTAGTTTACCACCTTTATTCAAACATCTCTATTCAACTTTCATAATACAATGCTTCTTTTTAATTTATATTCCTAAATCAACTAAGCTTTCAGCGATTTGTGCCACAGTTGGCGCAATATGTTCATTATAGGTATCCCAGGTTTCTTTATTCCATATCTCAATACGATTTGATACACCGATAACGACAACATCTTTATCAATATGAGCATATTCCCTAAGATTATTAGGCAATAATACCCTCCCTTGTTTATCACAGGCAATTTCAGCTCCGCCAGAAAAAAAGAACCGAACAAAGGCGCGAGCTTCAGGTTTTGCTAATGGTAATTGTTTTAGCTTATTTTCTAGAATAGCCCATTCTTTCTTATCATATACAAACAAACAATTATCAAGACCTTTGGTGACAATAAAACTAGCACCTAGCTCATCGCGAAACTTGGCAGGCAAGATAAGCCGTCCTTTATCATCAATACTATGTAGATATTCACCCATTAGCATAGCTTTATCACCACCATAATTGATCCATCCACCACTTTACACCACAATTACCCACTTTTACTATTCTCTTTAGACAAAAAAAAATCCTTCTCTTTTAGCAAAAAAAAATTTTTTTTAACAAATAGTGGACAAAAGACCTGTCAGCTAGGTCTTTTGTCCACTATTTATAATCCCCACTTAGTTTAACTTTTTACAATACCTAACCCCGCAAAAATAGGGGCACCATTTAATCTAATAAAAAAACTTCGAAAAGTTTTTTGTCCTTTGAAAATGGGGATACGCTCAAGAGCGTATAAATCGCTGTCGGTACCAACCTGTCCATATTGAATGGTAAATGCCGCCTTATAGCCAACGGACCTAACCATCTCTTCAACTCCCGAATTATATGTGCCAGTAGGATAAGCAAAATAATTAGGTAATTTACCTAACTGACGCGCCATTTCATCTCGTGATTGCGTTAACTCGGCCATAATCTGCTCTTTTGTAAGACTAGTCAGTGAGGTATGATTGGCGGTATGGGATCCAAATACAATACCATTGTCCTGCATCTCTCTAACCTGATCCCAAGTGATAAACCGTGGATCATGACCAACTAGATTTGTAACAATAAATATGGTTCCAGTAAAGCCATATTTTTTCATAATAGGATACGCATTTGTATAATTATCAAGATAACCATCATCAAAAGTAATGACAATGGGTTTATCGGGTAATTGTTGACCACATTTTAAATAGGCTAATAATTGATCAGGGGTAATTGTATGATAGTTATTTTTATATAAATATTCCATCTGTTCTTCAAATTCTTGAGATGAGACAGATAAAGCATGATTTAATATATCTACTTTATGATAGTTTAACACCGGTACATCCTTAAGGTTGATCAGTTTACTCCCAGTGGGACTAGCGACTACTGGACTCGTACCAATTCTAAAACCCTCCATAAATACGAAAATAATTATAATACCCAGCAGCAGAAATATTTGTTGTTGTCGTAGTTTCAGCATTTCATGCCCCTTTCGCAAATACTAAGATCTCTAAGTAAAATAAATACTAAACATTATTAGTATAGCATATAAAATACTGCTAATACTACACATTCTTACAGTCATCATTCTTTTCCTGTGACCATTATATTTTTGGCTATTTCATAATCTAAAGCAATTTGTGTATATCCCACTTGCAATACATAAATAGGATAGGTTTGTAATATTTCAATTTCCACCCCTGGTAATATTCCAAAAACCATCAATTTACGTAATTGCCCTTTTTCAACGGGTAGCAAACCCACGACACGTACTTTTTTCTTTACTCGAAGCTTAACAAGTGAGATGAATGTAAGCATAAAATTTTTTCACCCCCTTTTATATGGCCTTTCTCACATCAGCAACCGTGGGCTAGTAGAGACTGATTTGCCAAAATTTTAACAACCAATATAATAACCATCCTGCAAACACGGCAAAGCAGCTAATGATTAGTATCATAATTAGGGATAACAGTAACCCTCGTTCCTTAATCATCACGGCTACTTGGGCTATACAAGGCATAAATAAGGTCAACGTAACACTCGCAATCAGGAGCTGCTCTTGCGTTAAACTTCCCATGGCACATAAATCATACAAACCTGCCGCACCATAATCTCGCCGAAAAAATCCTAATAAAAACGCCTGAGCCGTGGCCGTTGGTAGGCCCAGCAACGACATAACAGGCTCAATACCTTTTATTATATATAACAACAAATCGCTACGATCAGCACTCCACAACAGTAAACTAGTCATAATAAATACAGGTAGTATCTCGACAAAATACCACCACATACGCACAGAGGCTTTACTTACAACATTAGATAATTGGGGTAATCGTAAGGGTGGTATTTCCATATAAAAAGCACTGGATCCACCATGAACAACTTTCCCACTTATCCAACCGACCACAGCAAAAATCATTCCCATATAAAGTCCCCATATGATAAGAGACCGAGGAGAATGAGATAATAGTGCTAAAATAACACCAAGTTGGGCTGAGCACGGAATCGTTAGCGCTAGTAAAAACGTAGCTAACAAACGCTCATGGCGTGTTTCTAAGGTACGAGTAACCATCACTGCCATTGTCCCGCATCCCAATCCTAATGCAAAGGGAATGACAGCTCGCCCATTTAGGCCTAAATATTTAAAAACTTTATCGACTAACATAGCTAATCTCGGTAAATATCCGCTATCTTCCAAAAGAGCAAACATCAAGAAAAATGTACCAACAATGGGTAAAATTATGACAATAGAGTAGCGAAATCCCAATGAAAAAATCCCATATTTGCTGACGATGAGTGATTGTAACAACTCCCATGGGATATATTGATGGACAGTATATTCTATGGCTGGATTAATATATTGAGAAAAAATCCTTATATCAATATAATCAACTAAAAATCCTGCCCCAAATTTTCCCACGAACCCATATAATCCTAAAAATAATACCAAACATAAAATGGGGATACCAGTTAATGGTTCTCGCGTTACTCGACCTAATATTTTACCGAATCCCTGCTGATATGTACCCTCATATCTTAAAATATCATTACAAATATTATCAACAATCAATTGGCGCTCTACAGTTAAAACATATTCCATATTATATTCATAACCCCTAGCTAACTTTTTTATTTCTGCTAAAATCTCCGATAAGAACTGTTCTGTACAAGCTAAGTCATATAAAAACGTATCGCCTTGCAAGAGCAAAAGGGCTACCATGCGTTGGGAAATTCCATAATCATTCCTCAACCGACTTTTGATGAATATAATGCCCTGTTCAATCTCAGGGGAAAATGTCATAGTAAAGCTAGACTTGGGTGCCTGGTACTCTACAATTGCTTGTTTTAAATTATGTAAGCCAATTTTTTTTGTCGCAGCTGTTGTTACAACTGGAATACCCAAGATGTTAGTCAGCAGCAGGATATTAATAGATACACCATATTCTTTAGCTTCATCCATTAAATTAAGATCTAATATAAGGGGAAAACCTGCATCAATCAGTTGTAACGTCATGGTTAACATTCTGCGAATATTTTTCCCATCCATCACATGTATGATGATATCAGCTTTTTCCAGGCATAACAGTTGCCTAGTTACCTTTTCTTCTTCTGTAATGGGTATCAGGGAATAGATCCCTGGAGTATCGATTATTTCATATTCTTTACCATTGATTCGACAAAAGCCACGAGCTATATCAACAGTGGTGCCAGGATAGTTAGATACTGTTACGTACTGTCCTGTCAAATAATTAAAAATTACACTCTTGCCCACATTAGGTGAGCCCACTAGCACCACTTTAGCCAATATAGATTCCCTCCATCTGCTAAAATTATCTTCTTATTTTCTATTCAAAACCTAATGTATTTAGAACGTTAAAAAACCGCGTCCCAGCCAATGCTGTTACGCGGTTTTTTCTAAGTCCTTATAGTAATGGTGTAATTTTACCAATAATAGTGGCTTTAGGCATGAAACCCATTAATTTTTCTACTTGCTCGCCATCTTTAATAAACAACATCGTAGGTAAACTCATTACATTATATTTTTCTGCAATTGGACGATTTTCGTCAACATTAATTTTTACAAATTTAACTTTATCACCCATTTCAGTTGCTAAGTCCTCAAAGACTGGTGCAAGTTTAGTGCAATATCCACACCAAGGAGCCCAAAAATCCAGTAATACTGGTAATTTTGATTCTACTACTTCCCCGTGAAAATTAGCTTCCGTTACATTAATTACATTGGCCATTCACTTATGCCCCTTTCTTTTTCCTTAGTTCCACCATAATACAGGCATGATCAACGACAGTAAGCCCCAGCTCTTTAGCCAAATCAATCACTGGCTGGGTATCAGCACCTGGCTGTAGCCAAACATTAGTAATACCTAGTGCGGTGCATTCATGCAAGATCTGCTCACCGACCCGTGGCGGTACTACTAGATCCACAGCATCAGGTTTTACTGGTAAATCTTTTAGTGCTGGATAACATTTTTGCCCAAGGATCTCATTTACACCAGTATTGATAGGATAAACTTCAAGTCCTGCTTCTAGCATCACCTTAAAGATTTTATAGCCAAACTTTTCTTTATTGTCAGTAGCGCCTACAACTGCCCAAGTTTTCAATTGTAACATATTATCAATAATACTCAATTATTTTCCTCCTTACCCAACTGTACTTACATTATATTCTTAAGAGCATGGACGGTCAACCTCTATCTAGATATACTATCACCCATACGTAAAAGACCTATTCACGAACGGGTGAGTTATCTCCTAAAAAACAAATCTACTGAAGACAAAACGATCTCAATAACGATCAAAATAATCACCGCCCACTCCAAACGCGTACCGCGTTTCGCATGGGCCAGCCCCGAAAAAACTTCTGTAATATCCATTAATATCTCTATCTTCTGACGATTCTTATCATAACGCTCACTCAGTTCAAATAATATTGTTAGTTCATTAAACAATTGACTAGCATTTTCATTATTCCAGGTAATAGCGGGTTTGTCGAGTAGCATAATATAAGAAATAGTACTTAACTTAAACCCTAGAATACTAGCCGACATTTTTGCCAATTTTTCATCAGAAACCGCAAGTCTACCTTGATGAAGTTTGTTAACAACATCTTCAATCTCATCCAGCAAATAAGATATATCCATTTCAATTTTATCCAGAGCTACTGATTTTGCTAAAATAGTAGCAACAATATCTAATTGATAGGTAACTTGCTGCTGCGTCACCATATATTCATTGTTAATGGCAAAGATTCCACCAGGATTACTTTCTATTTTATATTCATCAACATATTTAAAAGCATTGGAGTGATGTATGGCCACATCAATTTTTTTCATATAATTAATTACATCCATCATTTCATGATGTTGAAAATTGAGAAATACAATACTACCAAAATAAAAAATATAGACCATTTTATCAGCAGTCTGGCCTAAGATTCCTTTTAATTCACTCTCACTCAATAATAAAGATTCTTCCCATTTAAATTTACGATTAATACCAAAATGTTCAGCTATTTTATTAAGATTGATTTCGTTACTTAATACAATTGCCGTAAACTCAGTCTGAACCATACATCACACCTCAGATATTTTATTGCTTTTATGCCCTGAGTAAGATATTTTATTAATAGGAACTCTTATGGATAGTCTAAAAAATCCAATGATAGATAAAGGAGAATTTATGAACATTCAATTATTTGGCACAAAAAAATGCCAAGATACTCGCAAAGCAGAAAGATATTTTAAGGAGCGGAAAATCAGCTATCAATTTATTGATTTGACAATAAAAGGCTTAAGCAAAGGTGAATTGCAGAGTGTACAACGATTTGTCAATTTAAAAAGCTTAATTGATAACCAAGGAAAAGAGTACCAAAAACGCAACATGCAATACATTGTCCATAATACTGAAGATATGTTGCTACAATATCCTGCATTATTTAAAACTCCCATTGTTAGAAATGGGACAGTCGGTGCAACAGTTGGCTACTGCCCTGATGTATGGAAAGAGTGGTAATTGCTTTCTTCCATACGCACAAATACAACGTCACTACGCAGACACGAAGAACACAAAGAAGATGTTTCATTTTTTCTTTGTGTTCTTTGTGCCTTTACGCTTAACGTGGTTTTGCCCTCTATGGTTTAAGAGGATTCCTTAGTTTTTTACAATGTCGCCAGTAATGCTTTAATATCATCTAAGTAATGATCGACTGGAAAATTAAAAACTTCACCAGTACGTCTTACTTTAACTTCAATGAGATTATCATTGATAGCTTTCGGACCAACAGTGATTTTTAAAGGATAGCCAATCAAATCCGCATCTTTAAACTTAACTCCTGGGCGTTCATTGCGATCATCAAAAATGGCTTCAATCCCACCAGCATTTAAGACTCCATATATTTTCTCCGCCAAAGACATCTGTGCTTCATCTTTAACACTAATGGGTACAATGACTACATGATAAGGCGCAATAGCAACTGGCCAAACAATACCATATTCATCATTGTGTTGTTCAATTGTGGCAGCCATAGTCCTGCTAACCCCAATACCATAACACCCCATCACCATAAGGGCTTCTCGTCCATTATTATCTAGATAGGTAGCTTTTAAAGCCTTACTGTACTTAGTATGTAATTTAAATACTTGCCCTACTTCGATGCCTCTAGCTGTTTTTACTGGCAAGGCACAGTGAGGACAAGGATCATTTTCCTGAATTAAACGAATATCAGCAACCATGGACGGAGAAAAATCACGCCCCCCATTTACATTCACATAATGCTGATTGGTTATATTAGCTCCGCATATGGCATTATACATATTCATTACCGTACTATCCGCAATAACAATTGAACACTTCGTACCAATTGGCCCGATAAAACCAGCAACACTTTCAAGGGTTTCTGTTACTACTTTTTCATCAGCTCGCTCTATGGTTAAACATCCAACTAAATTTTGAACTTTCACTTCATTGACTTCGTGATCTCCACGGACTAAAGCCAAAACAGGACCTTTATCCGTAGTATAAACAATCGTTTTAATGGTCTTGTCAGCACTAACACCTAATAACTTAGTAACAGCCTCAATGGATTTAGTTTCAGGTGTATCCACTATCGTCAATTCTTTTAGCGTTTCTTCTACTATAACAATGGCTTGTAATTCAGCTTTTTCAACATTGGCCGCATAATTACATCCAGAGCAATAGACAATCCCCGCTTCGCCAGAATCAGCAATAACCATAAATTCATGAGTACCACTACCACCAATAGCTCCACCATCTGCTTCAACAGCCCTGAATGTAAGCCCACAACGAGTAAATATATTAGTATAAGCGTCATACATTTTATCGTAAGATTCGGTCAGCCCGGCTTCATCTTTGTCAAATGAGTAGAGATCTTTCATAATAAATTCACGACTGCGCATAAGTCCAAAACGCGGACGTCGCTCATCACGATACTTATTTTGAATCTGGTATAATCTCAGAGGTAACTGACGGTACGAACGTACATCAGCCTTAACTAATGTGGTGATCATTTCTTCATGAGTAGGTCCAAGACAAAATGCACGATTGTGACGATCTTTTAGTCTAAACATTTCGTCGCCATAAACATCCCAACGGCCAGTTTCCTGCCATATTTCAGCTGGTTGCATAATGGGCATTAATAGTTCCTGACCGCCTTTGGCATCCATTTCTTGGCGGACAATTGTTTCGATTTTTCTAAGAATGCGTAGCGCTAGTGGAAGATAAGTATAGATTCCACCAGTAGCTCTACGAATCATGCCAGCCCTTAGCATTAACTGATGACTTATGACTTCAGCCTCCGCTGGTGTTTCCCTTAATGTGGGGGCATATAACATTGTTGTGCGCATAAATTATTGTTCCTCCTCAATGAGCTTATCAATTTCAGCAAATAATACGGTTAATAATTGATCTTCAGCAACAGTTTTTATAATTTGACCTTTACGAAAGACCAGCCCTTGCCCTTTGCCACCGGCAATTCCAATATCAGCTTCCCGTGCTTCCCCTGGTCCATTGACGACACAACCCATAACGGCGACTTTTATTGGTATACGCATGGTAGCTAGTTTTTTCTCAACTTCTTCAGCAATGGCTGCTAGATCAATATTACAACGTCCACAAGTCGGACATGACACTAGTGTCGGGCCATATTCTTTTAAGCCTAATGACTTCAAAATTTCATTAGCCGCCCGTACTTCTTCCACGGGATCACCAGTGAGTGACACTCTAATTGTGTCGCCGATGCCTTGTGCTAACAAGGCTCCAATCCCCACTGCCGATTTAATAATACCTGATTTTATTGTTCCTGCTTCAGTTATGCCCAAATGTAATGGATAATCAACGGTTTCAGACATTAATTGGTAGGCCTTAATGGTCATGGGAACATCATTAGCTTTTAAGGATATTTTAATATCATAAAACTCTAATTTTTCTAAAATAGCAATATGTTGCAGCGCGCTTTCTACCATGCCAGCAGGCGTGGGGTGCCCACCATATTTTTCTTGTATACCCTTTTCTAAAGAACCGGCATTGACACCAATACGAATGGGGATATGGCGTTTTTTCGCTGCAGCAACAATGAGGGCTACATGTTCAACATTACCAATATTACCAGGGTTTATTCGCAAGGCATCTACACCACTTTCCATGGCGGCAAGGGCTAACCGATAATCAAAATGAATATCCGCAATTAATGGTACATTACTATGTGCTTTTATTTCCCTTATAGCAAGGGCCGCTGACATATCTGGTACTGCTACTCTCACGATATCGCAACCTGCCAGGCTTAATGCCTTAATTTGGGCTACAGTAGCCTCTACATTATCCGTTTTCGTGTTCGTCATAGATTGTACGACGATAGGAGCTGTGCCCCCTATTTGCACGTTACCAATATAAACAGAAGATGTTTTTCTACGTTCCATAATTTCACCCATTTCTTTACTGAATAAAAAATTGTCTAGAAAAGTTTCAACCTAGAAATATCTTTGAATGTAGCAACAAGAAAGAGTAGCATCAACAACGCAAACCCAATCATTTGGATAAACTGCATCTGTTTAGGCTTAAGTGGTTTGCCCCGAAGTCCTTCAACTGCTAATGTAACTAGATGGCCGCCATCAAGCACAGGTACTGGCAGTAAGTTAATCAATCCTAGATTGATACTCAAGAAGGCCGCAAACTGTAGCAGTGGCATCAATCCTAATTGTGCTACCTCACCGGCCATTTGAGCCACACCGATTGGCCCAGCTACTTCAGCAGCAACTTTACCTGTAATCATTTGTGCAATACCAACTACCATATTACTAGCAACCAAATAGGTCTGCTTAATGGACAAACCCACGGCTTCAATCACACCAGGATGATATTTTTCAAGTTGTGGCATAATTCCAATGATTCCTCGATTAGCCTTTTCATCATACTCGGGCACCACGATCGCTGTTTGTAGTTTTCCCTGATGTTCATAACCTAGAGTTAATTTATTATTGGCATTCACTTGAATAATTTTTACAAATTCTTGCCATGATGTAATCTCATTGTCATTAACCGATAAAATACGATCACCCACTACTAAACCGGCCTGAGCGGCAGGTTTATCGGCAAATATATTACCGATTATCGGTTGTGCTGATGGGGTTTCAATACCTGTATTTAGAAAAATGATCAGAAATAAGAGTATTGGCAACACAAAATTCATCGCTGAACCGGCCGCAATCACTAGCATTCTCGCTGGTATAGACTTGGCATAAAAGGACTGTTCATCTTGCTCTTCCTCAGGATCCATTCCCGCAATTTTGTTAAAACCGCCAAGTGGTATCAATCCCAAAGAATATAAAGTTTCACCATGTTTATGGCTAAGGAGCTTAGGGCCAAACCCAATACCAAACTCATCGACCCGCATACCTACCATCTTAGCGGTAAAAAAGTGGCCTAGCTCATGGACCAACACCAATAATCCAAATACAAAAATAGTAGCTGCAATTGTCGTTAACAAGGCAATCCCCCCTTACTTTGTTGTTCATTTTCCTAATTATTTAATAGCTTGGAAAATCTCATTTGCCTGGGCCCGAGCCCATAAATCAGCGCTATAAATATCAGCTAGTTTCGGTTTATGAACCACTTGATGACTTTTCACCACACTGCGTATTACTGTAACGATATCAAGAAATTTTATCTTTCCTTGCATAAAAGCATAGACTGCCTCTTCATTGGCAGCATTAAACACACATGGTAAGGTCCCCCCCATACGTCCTGCATTAAAGGCAAGTTCTAATGCAGGAAACGTAAGGACATCTGGTTCAAAAAAAGTTAATGCGGATAATGTTTTAAAATCAAGACGCGGATAGTTTGTCTGAATTCGATCCGGATATGTAAGAGCATATTGAATGGGGACACGCATATCAGCTTTCCCCAATTGTGCTATTACTGATCCATCTACAAACTCAACCATAGAATGAATAATACTTTGCGGATGAACAACCACCTCAATTTGTGAATAGTCAACATCAAATAAGTAGTGAGCTTCAATGACTTCAAGCCCCTTATTCACCAGGGTGGCTGAATCAATTGTAATTTTCTTCCCCATTGACCAATTAGGGTGCCGCAAACAATCTTCTACAGTAACTTTCTGCAACGCTTCAGTAGTAAATCCGTGAAAAGGACCACCTGAAGCTGTGAGTAGAATACGACTTAGCTTATCTCTAGTTTCTCCCTGCAAGCATTGAAAAATTGCACTATGTTCACTATCTACTGGCAAAATTTTGACACCTTTTTCTTTAGCAAGGGTTGTTATTAGTTCACCGGCAGCTACCAATGTTTCTTTATTGGCCAGTGCTATATTCTTACCGGCTTCAATAGCGGCAATTGTTGGTTTTAGACCAGCAAACCCTACTAGAGAGGTTAGTACTGTATTAACAGCCCCATAAGTAGCCGCCGTAAGCAGCCCCTCTTCTCCAGTTAAAATTTTGGTAGATCCTGAGTATCTCCTGACAAGTCGATCAGCTGCTTCCTGATCAACAAGTACGGCTATCTGGGGTTTAAAATACTCAATTTGCTCTTCTAATAGTTTATCATTATGATAAGCAGCTAAAGCCGTTACACAAAACTTATCTTGATTGGCCGCAATCACTTCAAGAGCTTGGGTGCCAATCGAACCAGTACTACCTAAAATAGCTATATGTTGCATTAGAATTTTCTCCTTTTAGCATACTTACATCAAAATATCTGTCCATATCATCTAACATATACACTGAGCATACTATCCCAGTACAAAAATATGTAAATAATAATATATGGCAGGCACTGTAAACAGTATACCGTCAAAACGATCTAAAATACCACCATGACCTGGCAAAATTTGCCCAGAATCTTTCACGTTAGCAAAACGTTTAATTGCTGACTCTACTAAATCGCCAACAGGCGCTGCTATACCAACTAACATCCCCATGATAACGCTATGACCGAGGGATAATTTAAATAATATCCCCATTGCTACCATAGCAATGATACTACCAAGCATACCGCCAAGAGCTCCCTCTATTGTTTTCTTGGGACTAATCTTAGGACATAATTTATGTTTACCATAATATGACCCAATAAAATACGCACACGTATCACTCGCCCACGTACTAACAAAAGCCAACCATACATAGGCGGCTCCAGCCGACAGTTCACCCCAAGAAGTCATGAGATATACTGAGCTATCTGTAAATCGAAGTAACAATAAATGTGCAAATGACATTCCGATATATGAAACACCCAATAATGAACAAGCAGCATCAACTACTGTAAATGCAGTACCTGAAGTTACTATTTTCAACAACGTAAGCACTGTACTAACAAATATCACAATTACAATTTCTTGAGAGTTACCCAGCCATGCACTCCCTAATATAAATACATTACTTAAAATACCTAAACTATAAAAAACTTTGATACCTTTATTTTGTAGTATCGTATAAAACTCATACCAAGCCAAAAGAGTAAGAACGAGAACCGTAATTGCAAATAACCATTCTCCATAATTTATTACGTAAGCAGCAATAGGTATACCCACAAATGCTGTCAAAATTCGTTTACCAAGCATTGAAACACCCACCTGTAACCTTATTTCTTCAATCCACCAAATCTTCGCTCCCGCTTTTGATAATCTACAATAGCTTCCATTAAATGCTCAGGTGTAAAATCAGGCCAGTACGTATCTGTAAACCAATATTCTGTATACGCTGACTGCCATAATAGAAAATTACTGATTCTAAAATCACCACTCGGTCTAATTAACAAATCCGGGTCTGGCAAATCAGCTGTATATAAATGATTATGAATACTACTTTCAGTAATATCTTGGGGCAATATTTCACCTTTGGCAATTTTTTCTCCAATGATTTGAACCGAACGCACAATCTCTGCTCGCCCGCCATAATTAACCGCCAAGTTGAAGACCAATCCCGTATTTTCACCAGTAACCATCTGAGCTTGTTCTACTTTATGCTGTAGTTGAATATCTAATTCATTGACCTTGCCGATAAATCGAATCTGTACATTTTTCTTGTGTAGTTCGTCAATTTCACTATCAAGATACTCTGAAAATAAATTCATTAATAATCGAACTTCATCCGTAGGCCTTTTCCAATTCTCAGTAGAGAAAGCATAAACTGTCAGCACTGCCAGCTTCATATTAACAGCAGTTGTAACAATATTGCGTAGACTCTCCACACCAGCTCGATGTCCGAAAGCACGTGGCAATCTTTTGCTCTTCGCCCAGCGTCCATTACCATCCATAATAATAGCAATGTGGCGTGGCATTTTATCTTGATCTAACTGATCATAATTCTCCGCCCTACCATGCTTTTTACCAAACCATTTTTTCCACATAGTATTTCCTCCAGGATGATGTTGTAATAAAGAAAACTTGGCTCTAGCCAAGCCTCAGTTGCCTTACGCAAACTAACCCCCCTCTCGCGAGGGGGGTCCAATCATGGAGCCAAAATAGCACCAACAGGGCAAACCGCCACACAGGCACCGCATTCTATACATGCTTCCGCAATGATATAGTGAGAGCTTCCTTCATTAATGGCCCTTACCGGACACGTAGCAGCGCAACTACCACATGAAATACATTCTTCATTAATTTTGTAAGCCATAAGTTAGCACTTCTCCTTACCCATTTTGGCAGCTGCTATTAAATGATAAACACCATCATCATCCAGCTGTTGCCGTATGACATAAAGGTTATCTTCATCTAATTTTGATAAATTACGCGTTGGACTGGTTATGGATATAAGATATTGTGCATTCACTTCATCCAATTGTTCTTTAACTACAGATAAACATTGAGCAATTATATCCAATCGTTACACTTCCAATATTTCCTTCTCTTTGGCATTCATAATAATATCGACTTCTTTAATATATTTATCAGTCAATTTTTGCATTTCTTCTTGTGCTTTTTTTCCTTCATCTTCAGAAATACTTTTTTCTTTTTCAAGTTTTTTGACAATATCATTAGCATCTCGCCGCAAATTACGAATCGCAATGCGATTTTCTTCTGCTTGTTTATGAATTACTTTTACCAAGTCAACGCGACGTTGTTGCGTCAATTGTGGTATATTCAGTCTGATAATTACGCCATCACTATTTGGTGTCAGTCCTAAATCAGATTTCAAAATAGCCTTTTCAATCTGTGCTATCATGGGCTTTTCCCAAGCTTGAATGGTAATCATCCGTGGTTCCGGCACCGAAATATTAGCCACTTGGCTAATCGGCGTAGGTGTACCATAATAATCTACGGTAATTTTATTAAGCAATGCCGGCGTAGCCCGTCCAGCTCTGAGTGTACTTAATTCTCTCCGTAAGGCATCTAAGGCTTTTTTCATCTTTTCTTCATGAGCAGCATGAATCTCTTTAATCATAATTTATTATCCCCCACAATAGTACCTATATCTTGCCCAAGAGCTGCTTTTAAAATATTTCCTGGCTCATCAATACTAAACACAACAATCGGGATTTTATTATCCATGCACAAACTGATGGCTGTTGAGTCCATAACGCCTAGACCACGTTGCAAAACTTCAATATAGTCAAGTTCGTCAAATTTTTTAGCATCTGGATTTAAACGTGGATCAGAATCATAAACACCATCCGTATTTTTTTTGGCCATAAGAATTACATCGGCTTCAATTTCAGCGGCTCTGAGCGCCGCTGTTGTATCCGTCGAAAAATAAGGATTACCCGTGCCTGCAGCAAAAATAATCACTCGATTTTTCTCTAAATGACGAATGGCTCGACGACGAATATAGGGTTCTGCAACTTGACGCATTTCGATAGCCGTTTGAACACGAGTATCTACATTACATTGTTCTAATGCATCTTGAAGAGCTAGAGAGTTCATAACAGTGGCTAGCATCCCCATATAATCTGCTGTAGCCCTATCCATACCTTTAGCACTTCCGGCTAAACCTCGCCAAATATTGCCACCACCGACTACGATAGCGACTTGCAAATTGGTAGCCCTAACTTCCTTTATTTGGCGAGCAATCGAGTCAACAATAATGGGGTCAATACCATATCCTTGTTTTCCAGCTAAAGCTTCCCCACTAAGTTTTAGAACTACGCGTTTATATTTTGACGTAACCAAGTGTACCCCCCCTATTCTTCAATTCAATTCTACTAACATATCCCAAACCTTAGAAAATAAGAGAACACTAAAGTGTTCTCTTATTTTTTAACAGCAGCCATTACTTCAGCAGCAAAATCGTTGGATTTTTTTTCCATACCTTCACCCAATTGATATCTAGTAAATCTTCTAATGGAAACATTTTCACCAATGCGAGAAATTGTCTCATTAATAAGTTGAGTGATTGTCTGATCTGGGTTCTTAATGAAAGTTTGCTCCATTAAGCAAGCTTCTTTATAATATTTTTCAACACGACCGGTAATCATTTTTTCAATAATATTAGCTGGTTTTCCTTCATTTAAGGCTTGAGCTCTTAATATATCGCGCTCATGTTCTAATACTTCAGGAGCAATTTCTTCACGACGCACACAACTCGGATTGGCTGCAGCAATTTGCATTGCAATATCTCTCGCTAAGGACTTGAAATTGTCAGTTTTGGCGACAAAATCAGTTTCACAGTTAAGTTCAACCATTACACCAACACGTCCACCCGCATGTATGTAGGCTTCAACTACGCCCTCTGAGGCAATCCGGCCTGCCTTTTTAGCAGCAGCAGATAAACCTTTTTCACGTAAATGATCAATGGCAGCCTCAAGATTGCCATCAGTTTCCACTAAAGCTTTTTTACAGTCCATCATACCTGCACCCGTCGTTTGGCGCAATTCTTTTACCATTTCAGCAGTTATCATACAAAATCCTCCTGTCGAGTATTAAAGGTAAGAGGTAAACCTACGTTGTCCCCCTTACCCTTTATTATATTAAATTTACTCAGCTTCTTCTAATTGTTCGCCTTGTCTAGCTTCTAAAATAGCATCCGCCATTTTAGCAGTTAGCAATTTCACAGCACGAATAGCATCATCATTACCCGGAATAACAAAATCGATTTCATCCGGATCACAATTAGTATCTACAATAGCTACAATAGGAATACCAAGTTTTTTAGCTTCAGCAACAGCAATGCGTTCTTTACGAGGATCAATGATAAACAAAGCTCCAGGTAATTTAGTCATGTTCTTAATACCACCTAGAAACTTTTGCAGTCTTTCCATTTCATGACGAAGTGTAAGAACTTCTTTCTTAGATAATACTTCAAAAACGCCTTCAACTTCCATTTTTTCCAATTCATGTAACCGTTTAATACGTTTTTGAATGGTTTGGAAGTTAGTGAGCATTCCACCCAACCATCTTTCATTGACATAATACATATTGGATCGAATAGCTTCTTCTTTTACAGCATCTTGTGCTTGCTTTTTAGTTCCAACAAATAAAATTGTTTGATCTTTAGCAATCTCACGCACTGCATTATAAGCATCGTCTACTTTTTTGACTGTTTTCTGCAAGTCAATTATGTAGATACCATTACGCTCCGTAAAAATATAAGGAGCCATCTTAGGGTTCCATCTGCGAGTTTGATGTCCGAAATGAACACCTGCTTCCAAAAGCTGTTTCATAGAAATTACTGACATACCTACACCTCCTGTTAATTTACCGCCGCCATCCGCATCTTTCGTTTGACACCAATTTTAACATTGGCACAGTAAACGAAATTAGATTGGCGTGTGGATTTGCAACAACAATAACTATAACATAACTCTCTCTAGATAACAAGATAGTTTTATAATTAATTTTCATTAAATGGCTTCTAGAGAGTTTTATTTTTTATTTAACTGCAAGAGCAGCATAATTTCACCTTTACTTATACCTGTCGCTTTCGCAATTTCAGTAATATCATATCCCAAATCGGCCATTTCTATTATTGAACTTCGTTTATTGGTACGCCCCATCTCTTTATACTTACCACTATTCATCACAGTAGTCTCATTGGCCACTAGTCCAGTATTAGGAGTCACAGTAGAACGAATTAACGTATGTAAGGATTCTTGTTGATTATTATTTTCTTTATTTAAGATTTCATTGGCAATCTGAATTTTATTATCTAAATTAACAATTTTTTCATTAGCTTCTTCTAATAAATATTCTAAATGAGTAATTTGTTCTTCTAATCGTTTAATTACAGTATCAGCGATTTGTTCTAATTGGGCCTGGAATTGATTGGTGGGTGATGTAATATCAATAGAAAAAAATTTTTTTATCATATCTCGCTTATAAAATATAAAAACTACTAACAACATAAAAGTTGCCACAATAAGACTACTTGAAAACATATGATCACCTCATTACGCTAGTATGACGATGGACAGGTTATGTTTTTATATCTATTAAATTTCCCCGGATGGGATCTTCACTTGAAGGATGATTCACTCGATCCGCATCAGTCTTACTTGATTTACCTTCTTGCTGCTTTTGTCCATTCTTTCCATGATTCTGTTCCTTATGATGATTATCCCGACCAACTTTACTATCTTCGTTGTGAGCTTTACCTTGTACCTGTTGCTCTCGCTTTGCTGAAATCTGTTGCCATTGCCCGGCAAATTGTTGTTGTTGCAGTGTATCTTGATGATCAGTAACATGCTGATTTTTACCAACTTCTGTAACTTTAGGGATTAGTACTTGTAAGTCAACTGGTCGAATCGTCAATTTTCACACCACCCCATTACATAATATACTCCGTTAGTCAACTATATAAAAGAGCGTGCGGTGCAAGCACTTTTATTTAAATGTACTTATTTTTATTTCTCCGTCCTCAGCATACAACGACGAAAATTTTAATATTTCCCCAATCGGCTTAACAAGGGTACCGACGACAACTTTAACACCAGGATAAATAGAATCTGCCACCTTTATACGCCCAGCAAGCATGCCAGCGAATTCCTCTTGAATCACAGCCATACGGCTACCCATGGTCTTTTCTTGACCAACTAGATGAAATTGAGCCTTAGTAAGCTTTAAAAGCATTTCTCTTTTATCTGGTGACATGGTACTTTGATCCATTGACTTTAGAATGCTCAACGCTTTTTTTGTTTTTTCAAGATTTATGTCTATTTTTTTAATTTCCGCGCGGACCTGTTGATATTCCTCCCTCAGCATTGGATTTACACCAACCTCTAGGGCGGTCACCGTATTCATATGAGTACCTACGACTTTAGCGCGAATTTCTTCACCCGCCATAACCGTTCCACCTACAATCAAACCACGCCTCCCTTCAACCAGAATTTTTTTACCCGCACTAATCCGAGAATTTAGCACTACATCACTCACCAGAATATCCGTACCAGCATGAACTGTTGCGTTCTCGATAAACTTCGCAACGACATTTTCCTTGGCTTTTACATAACCACGATGCATCCCCTGTATACCCATTTTTATAATTACATTTTTCCCTTCTACTGTACCACCACTAACCGTCCCAAAGATTTCCACATTGCCCTCGGCTTTTATTGAGAATCCTGGTTGCACTGAACCACGTACAATAATATCACCCATAAATTCAATATTTCCTGTAGAAACATCAATATCTTCTTTAAATTCCATAACAGGAGTTACATTTATTTTATTATTAGCAATCAATAATTGTCCAGCAATCATGGCAACAAGAGTCGTACCATCAACAACCTGTACATTTTTCCCTACAGGCATTGATATATCTTTACCTGGTTTACCATTTATCTCATTACCTAAAACATCCATTCCAGGTACACTTAATGTTACTGGAACCTTTTCCGCTAATAAGTCACCCGCCTGTACAACTGTAAATAAATTAAGATTTTTGAAATCCACACTACCATCAATCATTTCTAATGGACGGCTATTATTCTCCATATTAATATGATATTTAATAAATGCATTCTCACCATTGATGGGACTTTGCCCTTGAGCGCAAACGACTCGAATCCCTGGACGATCATAAGCTTTTTTTACCTGCTCAACATTAAGGCCGACTGTAACTCCATTTTTTTTAATTTCTTCGAGTAACTCGTCAAATGTGAAAGGGCGGCAACCTGGTGGTGCAGTAATCTCTAGTGAAGCCTCCATTCGATCACGTGTGACAAGAACACGAATATCAGGTTCAATGATAGGTGCGAGCACAGGCGTCTCAGCGACTTTAACCGGCTGACCTGTAGCATCTTTAATGGCACGTATGATAGTACTCACATTATATTCAGTTACTTTCAATTTCTTCAATTGTGTGGATATCGTGATTTCGTTTACTATAAATGCACCAGCATTAGGGGGGCTAATGGTTAAATAGACACCACTCTCATTAACAACAATCGAATATCCTTCAAATACATCATCACTCATAAATATATTCTCCCCTTAACGATCTCAAATAAAGCTTGACTTAATTCGTGATAACGCCCCTCTTAATCTAAATATCGATTTAGTATGAAGCTGAGAAATGCGCGCCTCAGAAAGTTTTAAAATCAAACTAATTTCTTTTAATGTTAAGCCTTCATAATAATATAAACTAACGACTAGTTTTTCTTTTTCAGGTAATTTATCAATAGCCACCGCTAACGCTTGTTTCACTTCTTCAACTTCAATATGATCCGATGGATTTACTAAATGATTAGATGATGTTTCGGTCTTAGTAAACTCTTCTAAAGGAATAATTGTAGTAGCATTCAGCTGAGTGATCAAAGAATATAACTCACGACAAGTAATGCCGAGGGCCACAGCAATTTCCTCATCCGTCGCCGATCTTTCCAACTGATTTTCAAGCTTCGCGATGGCCTGTTCATAGTGCTTTGCTTTTTGCCTGATACTTGTCGGCACCCAATCTTGTGCCCTTATGGCATCAAGCATAGACCCCCTGATACGAACGACTGCATAGGTTTCAAACTTTATTCCCCGCGAGGGATCATATTTTTCAATAGCATCAAGTAAACCAAAAAAGCCATTGCTAATCAAATCATCTTTATCCACATGGGGTGGTAAACTAATTGCCAAACGACTGGCAACCAACTTTACTAATAATAAATAACGTTCAATCAACTTGTCACGCGTATCAGCTTTTTTACTTTGCTGATACATGAGCCATAATTTCATATTTTCGTCATTTTGGGATTGATTACTATCTGTCATCTTTAATTACCCCCAACCTACATATATATCATTCTTTGGGGCGCGATATCTGCTGAAAATTATCAGAGGTAAACGGGTTAAATGCAGATTCATCAGGTAATTCCTCAGTATTTTTTTGCTCAAAAGTCATGTCTATGTCTTTATCTTGTTCGTGTTTTAGTGCTTCGTCTTTTACTAATAAGTCTTTCAAAAATTTCTCAACAGCAAACCCGATGCCATAACCTGCAACGGCAAAAACGACAAGGGAAATAGCTACACGATACATGATAGTAACCGTCCTAGCACCATACAAAATACCATTTGTTAGTGTCAGGGTGCCTGCAACTAGTGCCAAGCACAAGGTAATGCGGAGCTTAAGCACTCTATCTCCCCCTGATTACAACTCTTTTTCGCCCTGTGCGATTGTTCTTACACGATAAATTCCTGTATCTATTTTTAATTCGACAGTCCGGCCATAATTCCCGCCAGTATCATCAGCAAGAATTCTAATATCCATTTTTTTTAATAGCATCCTAACGGCATCAGCATTCCGTTCGCCAACACGCATAACATCTGTGGCATTTGCAAAGGTAAACATTTGAGCACCACCAGCAATTTTAGCAGTAACCCGAGCTTTACTAGCACCCATTTTTATCATTTCATTTAACATTAATGGCAAGGCCGTATCGGCAAATTTTGCAGGATTTTCAGTCGAACGGGCTTGTGTACTATCAGGAAGCATAATGTGAGCAAGTCCACCGATTTTAGTTACAGTATCATACAGTGCAATCCCAACACAGGATCCCAGACCATAGCTAATTAGACTATCGGGATTACGGCCAGTTTTATAGTCAGCCATCCCTACTTTAATTAGTTCTGACATTATTCCTTCACCCCTATTGCCGCCAAAATAGTACTTAACGAACCAGGATCAGGAATTAGAAAAAAATGTCCTTTTACACCATCATTCTCTGTAGTAAATTCAGTTTCAATCACCAAAGCATGATCTCCCATTTCACCTAACTGTATTAGAATAACACTCAAAATAGCGCCAGCCATATCCATGGCCAACGACGGGATGGATGGCAGCAATGTCAGTTTGGTAAAATGTGATAAGGCATTTAAATAGGCACCTGCAAGAATATTACCAATTTCCATCAAAGCTGATTCATCCATGGAATTTAATGATGTCGTCGTTCCCTGTTCTCGCCCCATTAACATATCAACGAGGGCAAATGCGCTATCGCGAGGCAATAAAAATAAAATACTACTAGGCGCAGGGCCGTATACACGCAAGAATACACCAGCAACCATGGCATCAGGACCACCCACTACATCTGGTACATCACCTAAAGGCATGATGGCAATTTGCGGTACGGTCATATCAATTTTACGATTGATAAGCTGAGATAAAGCAGTCGCAGAATTACCAGCACCAACATTGCCAATTTCTTTTAATGCATCTAGCTGTATTAATGATAAATTCAATATTTCTTCGGACAATATCTACACCTCATTTATAAACTACGATTGTTAGGATGGAGTTGCTTCTTGACCAATGCCAGTAATTGTTTCTAAATTTAGTAAAATAAGCAACCTATTATCCAACTTACCTACTCCGCTAAGATAATTAGCCGAAATACTGCCAGAGACAGCATCAGGATAGTCAATATCTTGTTGATTGATTGTCATAACCTCAGAGACTGCATCAACCATCATACCGACAGATATTTCTTTTACTTTTACAATGATAATACGTGCATCTTCTGTTGCTACCTGCGGTGGTAAATTTAAGCGTTTCTTTAAATCAATGACCGGCAAAACACTACCACGTAAATTAATTACACCTTTAATATACTCTGGGGTATGTGGGACCCGCGTAATTTCTGTAATACGTTTTATTTCCTGCACTTGCAAAATGCTTACACCATATTCTTCCCGGCCTAACTTAAAAACTACTAACTGTATTTCACTACTTGAATATGTTTGCTCTGACATATCTTATTCCCTCCTTATTAGATCAATGAAGCGATATCTAGAATAAGTGCTACTTGACCATTACCCAAAATAGTTGCACCAGCAATCACTTTGATACCGGCCAAAAGTTTGCCCAAAGATTTAATTACAATTTCTTGTTGACCAATTAGATTATCTACAATAACACCGGCTCTAAGGTCTCCAAGGTGTACAATCACAATAAACAATTCATCTTGCTCTTTCTCTTGCTTAGTTTCAGGTATATCTAGCACATTGGCTAATCGTACAATTGGAATAATCTGTCCTCTCAGTAAAATCACTTCTTTATTTTGGACAGTTTTAAGTTCAGAGGACTTAATATTAATTGTGCTATCAATGGAACCCAGAGGAATAGCATAAATTTCGTCAGAAACATTCACTAATAATGCTTGAATAATGGCGAGAGTCAGCGGTAAACGAATCTTAAATTTACTGCCTTCGTTAATCTTGGTTTCAACATCAACCATCCCACCGAGGGATTCTATTTTATTTTTTACAGCATCCATACCAACACCACGGCCCGATACATCAGTGATCACTTCAGCTGTTGAAAAGCCAGGTAAAAACACCAATTTAACGGCTTCGTTTGTATCCATTTTATCCGCCTCAAGTTGGGTTATTAACCCCTTCTTTACGGCGATGCCCTTGATAATGTCTGGATTGATACCCTTACCATCATCTTCGACCATAATAATTACATTATTACCTTCATAACGAGCGATGAGACGTACTTCGCCAATGGGATTTTTACCTTTGGCTTGACGTTCTTCAGGTAACTCAATACCATGGTCAATGGAATTGCGCAATAAATGTACTAAAGGATCACCTATTTCATCAATAACGGTGCGATCCAGTTCTGTTTCCTCACCTTGAATAATAAGGTTAATCTCTTTGCCCAAGCCATGAGATAAATCTCGTACCATCCGAGGAAAGCGATTGAAAACCTGCCCAACAGAGACCATACGCACTTTCATTACCACACTCTGCAAATCAGTAGTGACGCGATCCATCTGCTCCATGGTCTCTACTAAATCTACTAATTTATGTGTTAGACCAATTTGTTCCAACCTAGTTTTATTAATAACAAGTTCCCCAACAAGATTTAATAAGGCATCCAATTTATCAATATCAACACGTACTGATTGGCCACCTTTATTTTTCACGGTAGCAGATACCGTTGTTGCAACAGCGTCTTCGGGTACTACTTGCGCAACTTTTGTCTCAGTAACTTGCTGTTTCTCTTGTACCGTAGTCGTTTCTGGTAATAAACACGGCACAGCAACAACTTTGTCAATTTCAGAAATAGATAAAACTGTTTGCTGTATTTTATCTGCGTCAGAACCAGTAACAATAATGGCCTGAAAGCTAAGGTCAAACTTTTCTTTTTCTAGGTCATCTACGGTTGGAATGGTTTTAATGACTTCACCAATTTCGTCTAAAGCATTCATCACCATGTAGGACCGAGCAGATTTAAGCAAGCAACCCTCACGCAAGTAAATCGTTATTTCATAAGCCTGTAGACCCTGAGCTATCGCTTTTTTGAGCACGACTAATTCGGTGTCACTAAACTCTATATCTGAAGATTTAGACGCCATTTTTTCCACTTTTGTTTCAATAGCAGTATTCGCGGTGGATTCACCTTTAGCCAGCGCCTTAAGTTTACCGATTAATGGCTTACAATCAATCGAGTTTTCACTATTCGTGGCAACACTTTCCACAAGTTGCTCTAATGTATCTACACACTTAAAAATAGTATCGATAATATCAGGATTGGCGTGTAATTGGCTCTTTCTCAGCATATCAAGAATATTTTCCATCTCATGTGTTAATTCAGCAATGGCCGTGAATCCCATCGTGGCCGACATACCTTTGATGGTATGAGCACTTCTGAAGATTTCACCAAGTACTGATAAGTTATCAGGAGCATTTTCTAATTCTAACACACAACTATTTAGATTTTGTAAATGCTCTCGAGATTCTTCTAAAAACATTCCCATGTATTGATTTATATCCATAATCTCCACCCCCACATTTATTTGATAATTGCTTTGACAATTTCTGTCGCAATAGTTGAAAGTGGTGCTACTTTGTCAACTACTCCCAGTTCAATTGCCGACTTAGACATTCCAAAGACCACTGCTGTAGATTGATCTTCAGCGATCGTATAACCTAACTTTTGTTTAATAGCTTGTATACCCTTAGCACCATCATGTCCCATACCAGTAAGAATCACACCAACAGCCCCTTGTCCATAAGCCTTAGCAACAGACTCCATCATGGGATCTACTGCTGGTCGATGCCCAGAAAGGGGTGGATTTTGATTTAATTTAATGACTCTTTTATTGCCCTCACGTTCAATTGTCATATGATAATCACCAGGAGCTATGAGTACTAAGCCTGGACGCACAACATCATTATGTTCAGCTTCTTTGACCGTCACCGATGACAAAGAATTTAGGCGCTCAGATAAAGATTTAGTAAACCCTGGTGGCATATGCTGAACAATGACCACCCCGCAAGGTAAATTACCAGGTAATTTGGTAATTATTTCTTGCAAAGCTCGGGGTCCTCCCGTGGATGTTCCAATCGCCACAACTTGTTCATCACTATCCACGATTGTACGCCGGAATACAGGATTGATCATCGCCGGTGCTTTTACTGTTTTCTCATAGAATTTAGGCACTTTCGCCCCCACTGCCATCCTAACTTTAGCTACTATTTCATGCCCAATACTAGCTGTACTAGAAATGATTCCCGCTGGTTTGGCGACAAAATCAACTGCACCTAGCTCCAAAGCGCTTAACGTAGCCTCTGCACCATCTCGAGTTAGACTGCTAATCATAATGACAGGTGTCGGCGTATCCTTCATAATCATTTCCAAGGCTGTTATCCCATCCATGATCGGCATTTCAACATCCATGGTTATTAAATCAGGTTTTAGCCTTTTTACCTTATCCACAGCATCCTGACCGTTGCGGGCTGTATCAATGACCACAAAATCTGGTTCAGCGGAAAATAAATCTGATAACAGCTTACGCATGAAAGCGGAATCATCAGCAATTAGTATTTTTATCATATCATCACCCTACCTTGGATAAATTATAGTTCTTTTTGACGTTGTCCCAATTGTTTTCTAAAAATAAATTTACTTATTTTATCACGAATATTCTCAGAAACACTTAAAAATTTAATACTAATCCAAAAGAGTTGTCGCTCCATTTGTGGCTGATTTAACCTGACAACTTCACCATTAATGGTGAAAACTCCATAATCAGGTAAATCTAAAGTCAATGTGATTTTTTTACCCAATTTAATTCTTTGGTAACATATAACCTGCAAACCGCCACTACTAAGATCCTTAGTGACTAGCTTAAGAGCTACCATCTCATCTCTTTCATCATGTAATAAGTATTCCATGACAACAGGTAGGGCTACATCAAAACGAACAAAGGATCTTTGTTGAATTTTGTTGATATCGAAAGGCATCGTCACAATCCAAATGGGTAAATGGCCCATTTTTTTGTCAACGAAAATACTTTTGAAAGAATAGACACCACTCTCATCAAATACCTTACCGTAAAACAGACTCCCTTTACCATGAAAAACAGGATATCCTTTGTCCATGGGCATGGCAATAATGATATGGTCACGTATCATTTCTTCAATGCGACTTGTATATTGCTGGGCATCATTCTTTCTCGATAATGCTATTTCTAATCGCTGATTTATTTTTAAAAATTTTTCCCCAGTAATAACGTATTCCTCCCTCCTATCCTTAGCTCATCGCATGAGTCCTACTAAATTATCAAAAAAGCCTTTAATTCCGCCAGTTTTTTTAGTATTTTCAATGGATAATAAGCGATTAGCAATTTGCTCTATACAACGTGCTGATATAGTCTCAGGAAATGCCAATAACAAGGGGATTTGCTTCTTCACAGCCCGAATTAGATTACTATCCTCATTAATAGTACCAAGACTAATTAATGATAATCCTAAAAATTTTAAGGCTACTTTCGTTAATTTAGCAGTGGCTACATTTCCCTCATTGACATCAATTACACGATTAACTACTAATTTCATGATTCCAGTTCCACGATGATGAACAAAGGTTTTCATCACGGCATATGCATCAGTAATAGCGGTTGGCTCTGGAGTCGTAACAATAATAACTTCATCAGCTGCCATCACAAAATTCATTACACTTTGATTGATGCCAGCTCCCGTATCAATCAAAATGATCTCAGCCCAATCATCTAATAAGGTAATCTGATTAATAATACGAGTAAGCTCCAATTTTGTTAAATTAGATAACTTGTGAATTCCTGACCCACCTGACATAAATTTTATCCCAAGAGGACCATCCGTAATAATGTCCTGTAAAGAAAGTCCACCTTCTAATAAATGGAGTATATTGTAGGTCCCGGAACAACCTAAAACCACATCAACATTACCCATCCCTAAGTCAGCATCGATGATTACAATTTTTCTTCCTAATTTAGCTAAGGCCAAGGCTAAGTTAACTGTAAAATTAGTTTTGCCAACACCGCCCTTACCACTTGTAACAGTAATAACACGTGCTTTCATATGATTGGCTTTAATGACTGAACTTTGCGGTTTTTCTTGAACGCTTTCAACAACCATTTTACGTAATTTTTCAGCCTGATCCCACATCATTAATCCCTAAAAATTAGTTGAGCCAACTTCTGGGGATCAACTAATTCAATATCATCAGGTACACTTTGCCCATTTGTAACATAGGATAAGGGAATGGGGATTTGATATAAAAGATTTACGATGGTGCCAATATTTCTTGCTTCATCAAGTTTGGTAAATAACACTTTATCTGGTGCGCAGACTGAAAAATTTTTCACAATATCTAAGGCATCTTTATATTTAGTTGTAGCACTTAATACTAAATGTTTTTCGATGGTATCATCTATTTTTAAAAATTTCTCCAGTTCCTCCAACTGATCGCTATTGTGAGGACTCCGACCAGCTGTATCAATTAAGATCAGTTGCTTATCCAAGCTATCGTCTAACACTCTCTTCAGATCATCAGCAGTATACACAACATGAATGGGTATCCCCATAATATCTGAATATGTTTTCAATTGCTCCACAGCGGAAACCCGATACGTATCGGCCGTAATCAAAGCAACATTGTATTTGTCTTGTATGGCAAACTTAGCGGCTAATTTAGCGATGGTTGTCGTTTTTCCGACCCCTGTTGGTCCAATAAAAGCTGCTATTTTTCTACCTACAGCAGGAACTGTAATGCCCTCAACATCTTGCACCTTGTCCTTAATTTGTCTAATAACTAGTTTTTTAAACTCAGGAGTAACTGGAATGGTACTTCCAATATCAATGTTTAAAGTTTCTATTATTTGCTGGGCAATATGAATTTCAATATCATTATTAATTAATAAATCAAGTATGGGCGAGGGCTTAATGTGCTGTGCCTCTTTACTCAGCACTTGTTCCAAAAGATTGCGCATGGTGGCCAGTTCAAGCTGTACAGCAACTAAAGTTTTATTATCTTCAATGAGTGGCGATTGTATTTTTTTGGCTACAGTACTAGCAACCGGTGTATCAATGGCGGCCATAACTTCCACTTTATCTCGTCCAAAAAAACCCATAAATCCGCCTTTGCGAAAAGTACGCGTATGCAAAATAATAGCATCACGGCCAAGAGCATTTTTAACCTGAGCCATGGCATTTTGTATAGAATCAGCAGTAAAAAATCTAACTTTCAATTATATTTTCACCATCCCTAATGATTGCACTTCGACTTTAGATTCTAATTCAGCATAGGATAAAACAATTAAATTAGGGGCACTGCGCTCAATTAACTTATGAAAATAAGTTCTAACCGCAGGGCTGGTCAACACGATTGGCTGATACCCAAGATTGGTTATTTTAGGTAATTCACTGGATATACTCGCTACGATTGCCTGTAACACATGTGGCTCAAGTGCTACATAGGAACCGCTGTCAGTACGCTGTACTGCGTTAGAAATAGTATTTTCTAACTGTAAGTCGACTGTTAAACATGTCAGCGTATTATTAGGGGCATATTGCCGTGATATCTGTCTTGCTAAGGAATGACGAACATATTCAGTTAAAATCTCCGGATCCTTGGTCAGCTGGGCATAATCAGCTAATGTTTCTAGAATTGTCACCATATCACGAATTGAAATACGCTCACGGAGTAGTTTGGCCAAAACCTTCTGAATATCACCAATTGATAACAAATTTGGTGTTACTTCTTCTACTACAGCAGGATTATTTTGTTTTACAGCATCAATCAAGGTCTGCACTTCTTGGCGACCGAGAACTTCAGCAGCATGAGATTTGATGACTTCAGTCAGATGAGTCGCTAGCACTGAAACAGGATCAACTACTGTGTACCCAGCAAGCTCCGCATCTTCCCGATTTGCTTCCTGAATCCATAAGGCGGGTAAACCAAAAGCTGGTTCCACCGTTTCGATACCAATAATTTCTTCAAAAACAGTACCAGGATTCATTGCTAAATAGTGGTCAAGTAATAATTCGCCTTTTGCAATCTCTATACCTTTTAATTTTATGACATATATATTAGGTTTTAATTGAATATTATCACGAATACGAATGGTAGGAACAATAAGTCCCAATTCTAGGGCACATTGACGCCTTATCATAACGACACGGTCTAACAAATCTCCACCTTGTGAGACATCGACCATGGGAATCAGACTATAACCAATCTCAAGTTCCATTGTATCAATTTGTAGCAATGATACGATGTTCTCTGGTTTACGGACTTCGTCATTTTCTTGTTCTTCCTGATTCGTTATTTGAGACTCGGCTGCATGTTTCTCTGTACTTTGCAATATATAGCCAATGATAAAAGCTAAAATTCCAAGGCTTAAAAAAGGTATCATCGGCAATCCAGGGACAAATCCCATTAACGCTAGCACTCCTGCGACAATAAAGAATACGCGAGGATTATTAAAAAGCTGATCCACCATGTCATGTCCTAAGTTAGATTCAGATGCCGCTCTTGTTACAACAATACCTGTTGCCGTAGAAATAAGCAACGCTGGTATTTGATTGACGAGTCCCTCGCCTACAGTCAATAATGTGTAACTGTGCAATGCTTCTAAGGCCCCTAAATCTCGTTGCACCATGCCAATAATAAAACCACCAACAATATTAATTACAATAATAATAATAGCTGCAATGGCATCACCTTTGACGAACTTACTGGCACCATCCATGGCACCATAAAAATCAGCTTCCCGTTGAATATTTTTACGACGTTGTTGAGCCTGAACATCAGTAATGGCACCAGAATTTAAATCAGCATCAATACTCATCTGCTTTCCCGGCATGGCATCAAGAGTAAACCTGGCAGCAACCTCAGCAACACGCTCAGAGCCTTTGGTAATTACAAGAAATTGTATAATAATTAAAATAACAAAGATAATAAAACCAACAACTGCATTCCCCCCCACCACAAAGTTCCCAAAGGCCATAATGACTTCACCGGCATAGCCATCAAGCAAAATAAGCCGCGTTGAGGACACATTAAGTGCTAATCGAAACAAAGTGGTAATTAATAATAATGAGGGAAATACTGAAAAATCCAAAGGTTCTATATTATAAACAGCAACCATGATAATAACGAGAGCAAAGGTAATATTGAGTGATAATAATAAATCTAGTAAAAAAGACGGCAAAGGAATAATCATCATAATAATAATTGTAATGATACCAAGTGCCACTACAATATCACTATATTTAGCTAATTTTGCTAAAATGGCAAATGGGGATGTTTGAGTAGCCAAATTATTCGCTCCTTCTAAATTACGGTAAACGTTTTTTTAATTTATAGACATAGGCTAATACTTCAGCAACAGCCTGATATAATTCCTGTGGCACAGGATAACCAATTTCCACAGTCGCATATAATGCCCGTGCCAACATCTTATTTTCAACAATAATGACCTTATTATTTGTGGCAATTTCCTTAATTTTTTGTGCAATTAGATTTTGTCCTTTAGCAACGATAATAGGCGCTAACATCTCTTGATCATATTTTAAGGCCACAGCAAAGTGAGTTGGATTGGTTACAACAACATCGGCTTTCGGTACATCCTGCATCATACGTTGCATAGCCATTTCTCGTTGACGCTGTTTGATTTTTCCTTTAATCTGTGGATCGCCTTCGTTTTGTTTAAATTCTTGTTTAACATCATCTTTGCTCATTTTCATACTTTCTTGGTTTTCCCACCATTGATACATGTAATCAAATACAGCCATAATAAAGAGTACTGTACTAATATTAAATACTAAATCTAATATGAGGGATGCAGTTAAATGCAAGGAATCAATCAGTTCAGCACCAATTAAAGTCGGAACCTGTTTTGTCTGATTCATCATAAAACGATAAACAAAGCCACTAATAATGGCTATTTTTAATAGTGATTTAAACAATTCGACTAGTGATCGTTTAGAAAATAAGCGTCCAAAACCTGATAGCGGATTTATTTTGTCAAAATTAGGCATCAGAGGTTCTAGTGAAAAAGCAAACCCAACCTGAGCAAAATTAATTGCTAAAGCCGTCACTAAAATAACGCACATCACTGGCAATGTTGTTTTTAAAAAAACGATGGCGAAACCAATAAATACTTGCTCGGCAGAAGTGATGGTAAAATCAGCTATACTTAAATTAGAAAAAATAAATTTCATATACCCAGCTAATTCATCAAAAATGTAGGAACCAAGGACTTTTAGAGTGAAAAATGCTGCGACAATAACAAATACGGAATTTATTTCCATACTTTTCGCAACTTGTCCTTTTCCCCGGGCTTCTTCTTTACGTTTTGGAGTTGCTTCCTCAGTTTTTTCCCCGGCAAATAATTGCAAATTAAAATTATGAATTGTCGATAACGTCTTAATTTCAACCTCAGTGGAAAAAAGATAAGAGGCTAAAAATATTTTTGTACATCCCATCAAACGCCATCTCCAAAAAATAAATATAAAAAGGTAATGCTATAGATAGGACAAAAATGCCGATAATAATTTTACCCGGCACACCAACAACAAAGATATTCATTTGCGGCATGGTACGAGCTAATATGCCAAGTGCCATATCTGTTAGTAATAATGCTACAATTACAGGTAGACTTATTCTTAAGGCCAGAATAAACATTCCACCTATTAGATCAACGATAAATTCAGAGATAGCAACATTCACGATGACACCCGTAACAGGTATCAATTTAAAACTAGCAAACAAGGCTGATAATAATATATGATGACCATTGGTCGCTAAAAAAGTTATAAGTGCTAAAATATACTTAAAATTTCCAATCAGTGGTGCCTGCTGGCCAGACATAGGATCGATCATATTAATAATACCAAAGCCAATTTGCATATCCAACAATTGTCCGGCCATTTGTATGGCATAAAACAGCAATGAACTAACAAACCCTAAAATAAGCCCCACAATAAGCTCTCCTGCCACAATAAAAAGAAAAGGCAGGAAATGATCAGGTATAACAGCCGTCTTACTAAATACTAATGGGAATAAGATATATGTGATGATTAACGCAAACCCTATTTTGACATGTCCAGCAATATTACGACTGCTAAAGATAGGCATCATCATAAAGATGCCGCTAATGCGCACAAATATCAGTAGAAAAAAGCCTACTTGATTTTGCATTAGTGTAAAAAAATCCACAAATACTACTCCTCACATTAGCGTATCATGTTAGGTAAGCTACTGAAAATTTCACGTGTATAATCGACCATCAAACTGAGCATCCAAGGACCAAATACCACAATAGCAACAAATATTGCAATTATTTTTGGAATAAATACTAATGTCTGTTCTTGTATTTGTGTCGTTGCCTGAAAAATACTCACTAGAACGCCAACCAATAAACCGAGTCCGAGCATCGGTGCTGATATCAGCATTACCATATATAAAGCATCACGGCCAATTTGGATTGCCATATCACCAGACATAAACTCCTCCTTTAATGAAAGCTGGTAATTAGCGAGCTAATAATCAGATGCCAGCCATCCACTAATATAAATAATAGCAATTTAAATGGTAATGAAATCATGGCAGGTGGCACCATCATCATCCCCATGGACATTAAAGTACTTGCTACCACCATGTCAATCACAATAAAGGGTATATAGATTAAAAATCCTATTTGAAAAGCAGTTTTAAGTTCACTAATAATAAAAGATGGTATCAACGTCATGGTTGGTACGTCATCAGGAGAATTGGGACGAGGGCCTTCGGATAAATTAACAAATAAAGCCAAATCATTTTCCCTCGTTTGCTTAAACATAAAGGTACGCATTGGAACTAAAGCCTTAGTTATCGCTGTCTCTTGATTGATTGTACCTGACAAATAAGGCTGCAGACCATCGTTGTTAACCTGTTCAAGATAAGGAGACATGGTGAAAAAAGTAATAAACAACGCGAGTCCTACCAATATCTGATTCGGTGGCATTTGTTGCGTAGCAAGAGCACTACGTAAAAAAGATAAAACAACAATAATCCGCGTAAACGATGTCATCATAATCAAAATTGACGGCGCTAAAGATAGCACTGTCAATGTCAACAATATTTGCATACTAAGAGCAACATCTTTAGGACTATTGGCATTTTCTACACCAATTGTAACATTAGGAAGAGGAATGAAGGGCGCAGCCCCTACCAATGCTGGCATAAATAATAAACCTAAAACAACAGTAGTAATTCTAATTATTTTCTGATTTTTTGACACTTGCTTTACCTCTTCTCGCCTTCATGTTTTTGCTCATGTTGATCATGAGTATTAAAAACATTCGGGAATTTTAGGGACAATTGTTGCAAGGAAGCAAGTTGTCGTTGAAAAACCTTATCAAACTGAGTTTCAGGTACAGATATTGGTTCGGTTTTCATTTTTTCAATTTCCCCAATATCTGTAATTTCTTGCAAAACATTAATGGTATGATCCGTAACCCCAAGGACTAAAAACTTACCTGCAATTTCAACAATATAGACTCCACGATTAGTTCCTAATGACAATGTGGCAACTACTTTATGATTGCCTGCTGCTAATTTATTCCCCATCTTTTGCCCCACAAAGCGAGATGCAAAATACGCAAGACCAATTACAATCGTAAATGTAACGAGGAGTGAAAATATATAAGTAAACGTAGATAACCCAGATGAAGAGACTGTTGGCTGTGGTTCTTGATATTTCAAATACTCGCCAGTAGCTTCTGCAGCATTTGCTGTTCCCCCAAGAGCAAGAGTTGCCCCCACGAGGAAAAGCATCAGCAATAGTCCATACAGCCCTAGATAATATTTCCTACCCATTATTAACCTACTGCTTTACGAACAGCTTCCAATACTCTATCAGGTTGAAACGGCTTAACAATAAAGTCACGGGCACCTGCTTGGATAGCTTCAACAACCATGGCCTGTTGCCCCATGGCACTGCACATAATTACTTTTGCACTTGGATCAATTTTTTTAATAGCCTTAACAGCACTAATACCATCCATTTCTGGCATAGTAATATCCATCGTCGTAAGGTCTGGTTTCAATTCTTGCCACTTTTCTACTGCTTTGAGTCCATTTTCAGCTTCACCCACGACTTCATAACCATTTTTACTCAAAATATCCTTTACCATCATGCGCATAAATGCAGCATCATCAACCACTAAAATTCTAATTGCCATTGATACATCTCCCCCTAATAATTTAAAAAAATTTTATCTTTCCGTGAATAAATCTTACTGCAAAGTATAAGTCCGCTCCAATGGGCTAATAATTTCAGTAATTCTTACACCAAAATTATCATCAATAACGACAACTTCACCTTTGGCAATTAGTTTGCCATTCACTAAAATATCTACCGCTTCGCCAGCCAACTTATCAAGCTCAATGACCGAACCGGGTGCCAATTCTAATATATCTCGAATCAATTTACGGGTTCGTCCCAGTTCAACTGTTACCTGTAGTGGAACATCCATAATAAGATTAATATTAGTATCGGTAGCATTTATGGTTTGTTGCACCAATGGAGCAAACTGTACCGGCTGAACATTAACCTGTTGTGCCGGTTGTTGCCTTGGTTGTGCCGGCATAACTACTTGTTGTTGTTGCGCTTGTTGTTGCTGTTGCACTTGGGGTGCTGCCGGTGCTGGTGGCGCCTGTGCTGGAACTTCTGGTGGTTGCATAGAATTCATTAAATTAGTCACCATTTCTTTAGCGACACTAAGTGGAATGATTTGCATAATCTCACTATCAATCAAATCTTCCACTTCCATGCGAAAAGCAATACTAACAACATGATCATCGACTGCAACAGCATCTGTAATACTAGCAGCAACGGCAAAATCTATCAAATTAATACTCGGTGGGGAAATATCAATTTTTTTCCTGAACAGCGTTGACAAGGACGTAGCTACGCCTCCCATCATCTGATTCATTGCCTCACTTACAGCACTCAGATACAACTCATTTAATTCAGTTGGCGGATTAGTTCCATCCCCTCCCATCATCAAATCAGAAATAATCAAGGCATCTTGCTCACGAATGGCTAATACATTAGTTCCTAAAATGCCATGGGTATAACCGACTTCAATAACCACATAGGGCAGTGGATACCTACCTTTTATTTCTTCCATACTAGCAACGGATACTCGAGGCGTTGTTATTGATACTCGCCGTCCAAGTAACACCGACAATGTCGTTGCTGCACTCCCCATAGAAATATTGCCAATCTCACCAAGAGCATCTTTTTCCATGTCTGATAAATCAGGCACTGCAGGAGATGCAATTGGATCGCCCCTTAGCAAGGCATCTATTTCTTCTTGGGAAAGGAAACCTTCACTCATTATCATCATCTCCTTCGGAAACTAATTGTGTAATTTGTATTGCAACTTTTCGTCCGGAAAGTCCTGGCTTGCCTCTAAATTTCTCGTTGTCACCGACTATAATATTAAGGTCTTTGTCGATTGTGCTATCCAATTGCAACACATCATCAACGGCTAAGCCTAAAAGTTCCCTCACTGTTACAGTGGCTCTTCCTAGCTCAACGAGCATGGGAATCAGCGTTTTTTCCACCTTACGTTGTATTGCATTACTATGCTCATGCACTCCCTGCTTACCAACTGAGGATGCCACCCAATAGGTAGTTGTCAACTTAGACATAATTGGTTCAACCACTAAATAAGGTATACAAAGATTAACCAATCCCTCAGCCTGACCAATTTTAATATGTAATGTTATAATAACTACCATATCATTTGGTGGTACAATTTGGGTAAACTGCGGGTTTGTTTCGATAACTTCCAATCTTGGTTCAATCGCAACAACTTGTTTCCAAGCCTCTTGAAAGGATTCCAATATTTTATTAATAACCCTTCTGATAATAGCATCTTCAATATCAGTCAATGCACGAGTCTTAGCTGGTGGCAAACCAGGACCACCAAACAAGCGATCAATAATCGAAAATACAATATTAGGGTTAATTTCCAGTATCGCATTGCCCTTAAGTGGACTCATCTTAAAAACACCAATTACACTGGGATTAGGTAATGAACGAATAAATTCTTCATAAGTTAACTGATCTACAGAAGCAACATCAATATGCACAATCGTGCGAAGACTACCAGAAAGATAGGTATTCATCAGGCGGGCAAAATGTTCATGTAACATATATAAAGTCCGAATCTGATCTTTAGAGAATTTATCTGGGCGTTTAAAATCATAAACTTTAACTTTCTTTTGTTTCTGCTCATCTTTAATTGTTTCTGCCGATACGGTACCAGTAGATAATGCAGATAACAATTCATCAATCTCAGATTGGGATAATATATCTCCTGCCAATACTTCCCCCCCCTCCTAAATCCTGTTATTCACTATTATAATACAATATAGATACTTAAATCTACTGTAATACAAAGTTGGTAATATACACCTCATAAACCTTCTCTTCACCAAAGGACTTATTAATCTCATTTTTGAGCAGTTCTTTGAGTTGTTCCTGCTTGAGTGGGTCAAAATCTTCTATTTTTTGGGACCTTAGTACTGATACTGAAGTATCAAGAATTTTTATTTCATCGGGCGAAGGTAATTTACCAGTGGCAGCTTCTGCTTTTTTATTAGGTTTTAATTCTAAAATCAAACCAATTTTCAAATAGCGCCCGCTATTTACGCCACCGATATTGATAATTAAGCCATCTTTTATGTCACCAAGCTTCATAAAAGTTCCTGGTTCATGCTGAGTCACTTTCTTATCAACTGATTTATCAGCGACAGTTTTAGTCGCAATAAAATAAGAAATACCTCCTGCTAATAATAAACCAAATACAATCATTCCGGCAACAAGCATCATAGGAAACTTTTTTTCGCCATCAGCCACTGCTACACCTCCATTTTCGACTGTCAATAGTAAAAATTCAATAGATATTTTTTTCTCTATTCATATTTCCATGTGCCTAAATACTAATAATAACTCTCATGGCCAATCATTCTATCGAAATTTACCTAATAGAGCGCGACGATAATCCATTATCTTGCGTACCACTTGATCCATGGATTCTTCAACAATCAGTTTGCGACCACTTGTCAAGGTAATGACCGTGTCAGGAGTTTCTTCAATTGTTTCAATTAATTCAGCATTTAAAATATATTCCTCTTGGGACTTAAGGCGTGCAACTTTTATCATCTAACTACTCTCCCTTAATTCAATAAATTTGAGGGGGCATTATCCCCCCCATTACTATTAACGCTTGAGGTTTACCAATTCTTCTAGCATCGTATCAACCGTAGTGATGATTTTTGAGTTAGCTTGGAAACCACGTTGAGTAACAATCATGTCACTGAATTGTTGCGCTAGATCCACATTAGACATTTCCAGGGCACCAGAGTTAAAAGTACCCCGACCACCTGAACCAGCGGCACCAACCTGTGGTTCACCAGAGTTTGTTGTTTTAAGATATAAGCTTTCACCCGATTTACCCAAACCTCCCGGGTTATTAAAATTAGCTAAGGCAACTTGAGCCATACTTGAAATTTGGCCATTATTAAATTGGCCAATAATAACCCCACTAGGATTAATACTGGTTTTTTCCAAAGTTCCTGATGCATACCCATCTTGATTAGTCGCTGCAACCGTCGTAACACTCCCATATTGGGTCATAGTCGAAAAATCAGGTTTAATGGTGAACGCACCAGCACCAACAAAGGGACTAGGTGGAGTGAAACCACTTTGATTAATGGTTATAGTGGCTGAAGGCGTACTGCTTTTAAATGAACCATCAGCATTAAACTCAATGGAGATTGGTGCTGAAGCAGTCACATTTGCGACAGTGACGCCGGCAGCGTTTTTCACTGTGCTAGCAGGTGTAAATGACCAGATGTTATCTGCCGTTTTCTCAAAGGTCCCATCTAATTGATATGCATTACCTTGAGTATCATATACGTTTATGGAACTTTGAGCCGCTGAACTTTTAGCATTAGTGGCAGCGGCAACTGCTGAAGCAGCTATTTTTTCATTAGCTGCTGCCGTTGCTGCTCCGACCATGGCCGCCGCTAGAGCTTTAGCTGTAGCTGGTGTTGTAGCAGTAGTTGCAGCGGCAGCGGCAGTTACAGCCGCCGCTGTAGTGGCTTTTTTAGTTGTAGCTGCAGCCAAAGCTGCCACAGTCGCTGGTGTACTGCCAGCTGCATTTTGAGCTGTTGCTGCGGCTAACTCCGTAGCTGCAGCATTATCTGCAACTGTGGATGTCCCAATGGCTGTTGCTGCGGCTTTGTCAGCAGCTGTAGGGTTTAATGCTGCAGTGGCTGCAGTGGCCGTCGCTGCGGCTGCTGTGGCGGCTTGAGCTGTCACTAAGGCCGCATTTGCAGCGGCCACTACTGCTGCCGATACACCGGCAGTGGCACTTGCCGATACATTATTTGAATAAGTCAGCTTAGCTGATACGCGCGCAGGCATACTAGCCCCTACAGGAATCTGTATGGTCTCTAAAGCCTTATTCGTATCAATAACGCCTTTACTATCAGCCTTATAGCCCATAACCTTATAACCTAGTCCAGGGGCTACTAAATTCCCGGAATTATCAAAATCAAAGGCACCGGCCCGAGAATATACTTGATTTCCTCCATTTCCTAGGACAAAAAATCCTTGTCCCGAGATAGCTAAATCTGTTTGTTTACCTGTCGATTGAAAACTACCATCTGTGAAGACAGTATCAATGCTAGCAACTCCCATCCCCATCCCTATTTGTACAGGATTAGTGCCACCCCGATCTCCTGAAGCACCTGAAGCTCCTTGTAATGTTTGGCTCAACATATCTTGAAAATTAACACGACTGCTTTTAAAGCCGTTCGTATTTACGTTAGCAATATTATTACCAATAACATCCATACGTGTTTGATGGTTACGCAAGCCTGAAATACCGGCATATAATGAACGCATCATAATGAAATTACCTCACTTTTTTTATTTTTTATTTTTTATTAGGACTACATCAATCAATCAGTAGCCCAAGGCTTCCTCGCAAGGTCCAGCCTTATAGAATTATCGCGCTATCAATATTGGTGAAGATATTATTTCTCATACTAGCACTGTCCATGGCAGTAATCACGGTTTTATTCTTCACACTAACCACTAATGCCAGATTATTGTTATTCATTAGCACTAATGACTCCTTGGCACCTTTCTGAGCAGCCTTATCCATGGCACTATTGATTTTTGCCAACTCTGCCTGTCCAAGGTGAATGTTACGAGCCTGCAAACGTTCTAAGGCATGCTGGGAAAATTGTATACCATTTAATTCTTGGGCAAGTATCTGAGTGAAGGGTGTTGTATTTTTGATTACATGAGTTACTGTTTTATCCTTCCCAGCTACGCCTGGTTTATTACTATGTATAATAGGTTGTTGTGAATAATATATTTGGCTATTATCCATAAAGAAAGCACCCTCCTTTTGGTCAATCGGCTACTTGGGTGACTTTATCCACAGGTACACTAACAGTACCAACTAACAACGCCGGCGGTTTACCCGTGGTAAACTTCACTGCTGTAACTTTACCTGCCTGAGATACATCGTCCATGTCAGTCCACGTTACATTTTTACCAATCATCCCATTGGCTTGCGAGGCTAGGGTTGCGGAATTCATATTTTGCATCTGTTCCAAACTAGAGAACTGAGCCATCTGTGCAACAAATGCCGTGTCATCCATTGGTTTTAATGGGTCTTGATTTTTCAGTTGGGTGACAAGCATTTTCAAAAAATCGTCTTTACCCAATCCAGTCTCTTTAGCCTTTGCAACAGTTTTTGCAGGCGCATTCACACCAGTATTGGCAGCCACTGAAGCATTAGAAGTAGTAATAGCAGTCATAAATTTTCTCTCCTTTGTTATACACGATAATCAACACCAGTCACATCGGATACCCTATTAGCTGAGTCTGTAGATTCTAGAATATCGAAAAAGTCTTCCTCAGTTTTCTTATTAGGAACTTTTATGACAGGTTGTTGATAACCTCCCGACTGTTGATCATTGGAAAAATTTTGCCCTAAACCAGCATATACACCCATATTATCCATTTTTATACCATGATTGAACAAGTCTTGTTTTAACTGAGGCAACGATGATTCAATAATACTACGAACTTCCGCATTATTAGAATGGAAACTAGTACTGACGACACCATTTTCAATCGTTACTTTAAATGTTAACTCACCTAAATGCTCTGGTTTAAGTTGAATAATCATTTCAGTATTTTTGGCACCTGTCACAAGACGAACTTGATCAACAATTTGTGATGTAATATTATAGGGATCAGGCACTGTTGGTGCTGGTCCTTGTTTGATCGCTGCCGCCGCCATCGTTTGGCTTTCAATTTTTATTCCTTGCTGATTCAAAAGACTAGTAAAAGCATCTGGAGTTTTCACTGTTTTATCAGGCAAACTACCATCGACATTTTCTTTTAATAGTTTATCACCAACGGCTACTGCTAGCTGGGGTTCTATAAGCTTATTAATCTCTAAACTTTCAACCAAATCAAAGTTATTTGTAACTTCTGTTGCCGGAACATTCATTTGACCAGCTACTATTTTCTTGCCATCAAATTGTTTATTATTTTTTCCTAACATAGTATTCATACCCATTGTGGCTAAGAAAGGTGTGGTACTTGACAACACAGAATTATTCTCCACAATCCCAGTGTCTTGATTAGAAGTATCTATTCCTTGTACCTGACCAAAGCTCACTTTATTTTGCATTTGCAAGGCTTGAGCCTGCAACTCAGCAAATTCTCCAAGTTGATTGCTATCTAACTGTGGTTTTATCGCAGCCATTTTCGCTAATAACGTTGCTAACTGATTCTGAGAAGTATTCTTACCAACAGTCATTCCCACCTTGGAAGAATCCCTTGGTACTCCATCAACTGACGGGTTTTGCGTTACTCCAGATATGGCATTAGCTAACTGGTCTACGCCAAGCACTACATCAGCAAACTGATCTTGCGCTACGCCAGGCACTACATTCGCTAACTGTGCGGGATGAGTTACACTAGGTATTCCATTAACTAACTGAGTTTGTGCTACACCAAGTACTCCATGAGCTAACTGAGTTTGCGCTACACCAGATGTTCCATTTGTTAACTGAGTTGGTGATACCTCAGACACTAAATTCGACACCCCAGTTTGTGATACACCAGATACTACATTAGGTAACTGAATTTGTGATGCACTAGAAACTACATTGGGTAACTGAGTTTGTGTCGCATTTGTAACTGAGATCAAGCCCTCATCAGTATTAACAGGAATTTTATCAACCTTAGGAATAATCGGCAAAATTCCACCTACCAAAGTCGACATCATTTGCATATTATCATCATTTTTCACCTTAGGTTTGCTTTCAATTCCATCTTTGTCAGTCTCTGCATCTAAAGCCTTGGCGAAACCCAATTGAGACTTATCACTATTGCTACCACCCTTACTATTTTGATTTTTTGTAGCAATATTCTGTTTTGGGCTAACAGGTATCATATTTAACATTGCAGCCATATTTTCACCTCCTTTCACTACTATTTATTTAGTAAGCACTGTAAAAAAACTTTAATTGTTACTTCGGCCACGCAACATGCTTTGGGAGAGAGTAGCAGAACGTGTCGCATCAAAAAGTGCCATAATTTTTGCGACTTGTTCATCATCCATTTTATTTAGGATGAGCAAAACCGTATCGTCATCCATCTGATTTAAAATAGCCACGGCTTCGTCAGGTTTCATCGTACCATACAACCTAGCTACTTTTGAAATACGTTTTAGTTCTTCTTGCTGCTTAATTTTAGCCTGTTTCTGCAGTTCAGCATCATCAATTGGTCTTTTTTCTGGTAAAAGATCGACTGGTTGAACCGGAGGTTGAACCACTGGCGGTGAAATAGAATTAGCGGGTTGAACTGGAGGATTTTGTTGTTCGGGATTAACTGGCTCAGTGGGCTCGACAGTTTCGAAATTTGTTTTGGGTGGTGAAAAGTATTGCCCAATCACGGGATATTCATTGAGTTTCCATTTGTCTGCTAATGCTTGCACATCAATAAATTTCAAATAAATTCCCGCCGCAAAACCAGCCGCCGCAAGGATCACTAAAATCAATAGGATTAATACAATTTTTAAAATATTACCTGATTTTTTCTTTGGCTTTTCAGGTTGTTTCTTTTCAGGTAACTTATCGATTGGTTTACTTTTAGTGCCAACTTTTACTTTCTCAGCCATATTTTCTCACCTACTTTTAAGGGCCGCGGACAACACCCTTCCTGCTTATTTATATTGGGCCATTACTTTAGCCACATAATCTTGTGTTTCTGGATAAGGAGGAGTGCCATTATATTTTTTAACAGCCTGGGGTCCAGCATTATAAGCAGCCGCCACCTTAGCAACATCACCATCAAAAGTGGTCATTAATTGTTTTAGATAGCGTACACCTCCATCAATATTTTGCCGAGGATCTTTACTATTAAGAACACCCAGTCCGGCGGCAGTTTCTGGCATTAACTGCATAACACCCACAGCGCCTGCGGAAGAAACTACATCGGGTGCGAAGTTTGACTCAACCTTCGCGACAGACAAAACTAGTTTCTCATCAACTCCGTATTTGTTAGCAGTCAATTGAATGATCTTACTAATATCAGTAACAGTATCATTCGTTTTTTCAACTACAATAGCTTTTTGTTGGGCATCCGCCAAGATCTTTGAAAAATCCTCCCTAGGTTTAGGAAAGCTATTAAATCTTTGCTCAATTGCATTTATGCGTTGCATAACTTCACTTATACCCTGCATTCACTCACCCTACTTTTCTCGTGTATAAATTTGTAGACCAATTTCATCCATACTTTTTTGTTCTTCATTTAATGCGTCTATTTGATAATTTTGCAACTTTTTTTCACGGAATTTTTCTACGATTTTATGATTTTTTTCTGCCTCTGCAAGAGCATGCAGACATGTCTCACGATGTTCAATGGCTTGTATAATACATTGTTTTTGTTTAACAATGTCAGCACTTATTTTATCAAAGTAATAACGGAAGGACTTAAATATTTCAATGGTTAAAGGTTGCTGTTGACGAATATTAATCAACGCAATATTTTCCGCTAACTTCCCCTCTAGTTCCGTCAATAATTCTTTTTCACTACGCAACTGATTTGTGGCTTGTAAAAAAGTAATCTGGGACTGTTCTTTCTGCATTTTTCTAATTTCAAGCAGTTTTTCTAAACGAAAATGAAAACGTTTCATGCGATGAGGGCCAATAATCTTTCAATTGTTTCATCGATTGTCATTTTTTCATATACATCTTGCTGTAAGAAAGCTTTAATGGCCTCAATCTTGGCGATAGCTTGATCAATAAGCACATTAGCACCTGACGAATAGGCACCGATATTAATTAAATCTTCAGCTTCACGATAAGTCGCCATAATAGACCGTAATTTTTGGGCAGCAACATTATGTTTTTTTTCCACAATCTCAGACATTACCCTACTCACACTGGCTAATACATCAATCGCCGGGTAATGATTTTGTGCCGCCATATTACGAGACAACACAATATGGCCATCTAAAATACTGCGGACAGCATCAGCAATAGGCTCATTCATATCGTCCCCATCTACTAAAACAGTATAGATGCCAGTAATAGAACCTTTTTCACCTGTGCCAGAACGTTCTAATAATTTGGGTAGCATAGCAAAAACTGATGGTGTATACCCTCGCGTCGCTGGTGGTTCACCAATTGTCAAACCCACTTCCCGCTGAGCCATGGCAAAGCGGGTTACGGAATCCATCATCAGTACAATATCCAAACCTTGATCACGAAAATATTCGGCAATAGCAGTCGCTGTCATTGCCCCTTTAATACGCACCAGTGCAGGTTGATCTGATGTCGCCACCACTACCACTGACCGTTTTAAACCTTCTTCACCTAAATCACGTTCAATAAATTCTCTGACTTCCCGTCCTCGTTCACCAATTAGGGCAATGACATTAATATCGGCCTCAGTATTACGCGCAATCATCCCTAATAATGTACTTTTTCCTACACCACTACCAGCCATAATCCCTATCCGCTGACCTCGCCCCAATGTTAGTAAGCCATCAATGGCCCGCACGCCTACAGACAACTTATCCGTAATACGCAGGCGTGATAAGGGGTGGGGTGGGCTAGCGTGCAAAGGATATTCTTCATTAATCATTAGAGGCCCCTTCCCATCAATGGGATTACCCAGTCCATCTAATATACGTCCCAACAGATGATTCCCCACATTCACCTTTAATGTTTTATGGGCAGATAAAACCTCACATCCCGGACCAATACCTTGCATTTCACCAATGGGCATTAATAATACCCGATTTTGCCTAAAGCCGACAACTTCAGCAGGAATATCCATTCCACCGCTGCGGGGCGAAATATAACATAAATCTCCCAAATCAACACTCGGCCCTTGTGATTCAATGACTAACCCTACAATTTGCGTTATTTTACCCGCTATTTTCATGGGCTCAACACTACTAATTACGTTGAGATATTTATCAGCACTAAAGGTTTTCATTATGCTACACCCTGCAAGGCTTTTTTGATTGTCTCAAACTGGGTATCAACTTTTGCATCAACTGTACCGTAAGAAGTATCAATTACACAGCTACCACATTCAATTGTATTATCAACAACAATTTGCAGAGCCTGTTCCCTACCAACCATAGTTTGCAAATCCTTTTTAGCCATAAGTACCGCATCAAAATCATCAATGGCAACTCGGATCACAACTTCCTCTTGATCACTCACCTTTTGCAAAGCAGCTTTTACCAAAGGTAGTACAACCATAGGATTTTCGGCAATTTCATAGGCGAGAATTTTCCTCGCCACGGCCAGTGCGATCTCAATAATCTGTTCTTCAGCAGCTAATATCATTTGCTTAGCTCCCTGCTGACCAGTCACTAATAATTGTTGTGTTCTTGCAATGGCTTCATCAATAACTTGTTGCATTTCGGCTAAACCAGCCTGCTGACCTTTTATAATGCCTTCTTGGTGCCCTTCTTGATACCCTTTTTGATGACCTTCATTATAGGCCTGTTGTTTAATGGGTGCAACTTGTTGATTGGCTTCATTCAAACAAATTTCTGCTGCCATTTTAGCTTTTTCAAGAATCGTTGCAACTTCTTCATTGGCTGAACTCATCAAATCATCGACTACCGTAGTGTCCACCTGAACAACATCCGCTATAAAATTACAATCAATTACAATGGGCGCTTCTTGCATACACACATATTTTATAATCTTAGACAATAATCTCGTCCCCTTTACCACGAGCCACAACAATTTCACCTGATTCTTCAAGACGACGGATAACATTTACTATTTTTTGTTGTGCTTCTTCTACATCTCTAATGCGCACAGGCCCCATATATTCAATTTCTTCACGCAGCATATCAGCCGCACGTTTTGACATGTTTTTGTAAATTTTTTCACCCACTTCACTGGATGACGCTTTAAGTGCCAATGCCAAATCTTTACTTTCAATCTCACGCAATACTAATTGCAATGACCGATCATCCAAGAGGACAATATCTTCAAAGACAAACATACGGCGTTTAATTTCTTCAGCAAGTTCCGGATCCTGCACTTCCAAGTTCTCAATAATGGTTCTTTCAGTCGTGCGGTCAACTCTATTTAAAACTTCAACAATAGCGTCAACTCCACCCGCTGCTGTAAAGTCCTGAGTCACAAGTGAAGAGAGTTTGCGTTCCAAAATACGTTCAACATCTTTCAGTACATCTGGTGATGTACGATCCATGGTTGCAATGCGTTTGGCTACATCAACCTGACGGTCAGGTGGCAAAGAGGATAAAATGACTCCTGATTGTTCAGGCTGTAAATACGCCATGATAAGAGCAATGGTTTGCGGATGTTCATTTTGAATAAAATTAAGTAATTGAGCAGGATCAGTTTTACGCGCAAAATCAAAAGGTCTAATTTGCAAATTTGATGTCAATCGATTAATAATCGTAACTGCCTTCTCCGTGCCCAAAGCTTTTTCCAAAATTTCCCTTGCATAATCCAAACCACCAGATGAAATATAATCTTTTGCCATCAACATTTCATGAAATTCAGTTAAAATTTTATCTTTAACTTCCTGGGGAACTTTCCGTTGATTGGCAATTTCAAGGGTTATTTTATCAATTTCATCCTCACGTAAATGCTTAAATATCTGTGATGCAATATCAGGACCAAGAGCTATCAATAAAATTGCAGCCTTTTGTTTATTTGTCATTTCATTAGATTGGTACATATACTCCCCTCTCTACTCATCAGATAGCCAAACCTTAATTAACTGAGCAACATCTGCAGGGTTAGATTTGGCCAATTTCTCAATTTCCTGCCGTTGCATATTTCGTTCTTGTTCTTGTAAAGAAACCTCTTCATTATCCGTTTTCATCACTTGGAGAGCCTCTGCTTCGTTCTCTACCTCAGCCATCTCCATTGCTTTTCGATCCTCTTCGGCTTGTCGACGGCGGCTAACCATACGAATCAAATATATAATAGCTAATACTGCTAGCACCGCTAACCCAATTTTTAACCACAATGCTTGGCGTTGTTGACTTTCATAATCTAGTTCTTCTTTACGTTGTTTATCCAGAAGTTCAGTATTAAATGAGATACTTTCCACCGAAACAGTATCGCCTCGGGCCACATTAATACCAATTGCTGACGCTACTGTCTTAGCAATACTATCTTGCTGAGCTTTATTAATACTCGCATCCACTAGCACTGCGACTGTCAACCTTTTTACAGAACCCGGTGTCGCTACTACTTTTTCTTTTGTCTCATTTATCTCATAATTACGGGTAACTTCTTTTTTTTCATAATTAGACTGACCGGAATTACCATTTGTTACATAACCCGGAATATTCGAAGTGGTTCCTGGCACCCCGCCAACAGGATTCGGTGAAGTCCCTTTAAAATTTTCATTAATATCTTGCGAACTTCTAATGATACCTTTATCATCAACCACCGGCTCAAAGACTTGCCGGTCCGTAGTCCTCTGATCAAAACTGAGCTCAACATTAACACGCGCTGCAGCCTTATTTTGACCTAATACTTGTTCCAATAATGATTGTACATTTTTTTGCAAATCATCTTGTACTTTCTTAGTCATCTCAATTTGTGTCAATGTAGCAGCACCCGCAAGACCAGTAGCATCATTTTGATCATTAAGAATATGTGCCATTTGATCGACAACGGTTACATTCTCAGGTTTTAAACCTTGAATGCTATGGGCCACTAAGTTTACAACACCTTTGATTTGTTCTCGTGATAATTGAGCAGAGGGGCGTAATTTAAGCATAATAGAAGCAGTGGCAAGCTTTTCATTTTTTTTATATAAGCTATCCTCTGACAATACAATATGTACCCTTGCCTTTTCAACTTCTGTCATTTGCTCAATGGTTCGCGCTAATTCACCCTGCAACGCTTGCACTAGATTTACCTTATTCTGAAATTCTGTAGCACCAAATTTACTTTGCTCAAATATTTCAAATCCCTTATTACCTCGCGGCAATCCTTGACTAGCCAAATCTAATCGGACGCGATACACATCCTTCGACTGGACCATAATTGCAGTACCATTGGCGCCAATCTCATGAGTAACCTTCATTTCTTTCAATTTCCCTACAATTTCACCAGCATCTTTGGCTTCCAAGTCGGTAAATAAGGGTACAAGATCTGGGCGCCCACCCCACCAAAAACTCCACGCTAAAACAACTGTAACTATCAGTATGGCTGAACCGAGAATCATATACTTCTCTTTTTTCCCTAGGTTATGCCACAAGCGTAGAGACTGTTCTTTCCAATCTGCCATCGTCTCCACCCTTTCAAATTGACAAAAATATCATTCTATTACACCTGCATACGCATAACTTCTTGATATGCATCAATCATCTTATTACGTACTTGCATCGTTAATTGCATAGCTATCGTAGCTTTTTCAGTAGCAATGGTTACTTGAGAAACATCCTGAAGCTTACCTGCGGCTAAGTCAAAAGTCGCATTGGCTGAATCATTCTGTAATTTGTTAACTTCACCAAGAGCTTGGGTTAAGAACTCGCCAAAACTTTTGTGATCACCTTCAATTGGTGATGTTGGCTGTCCAATATCCTTAGAGCTGACTGGCATTAATTTAAGCGCCTCAATACGCATTCGATACCACTCCTATTATTTTCCTATTTCTAGTGCCTTGAGCGCCATACTTTTTGCTGCATTTAAAACGGTAACATTTGCTTCATAGGCTCTGGTGGCAGTAATCATATCAACCATTTCTGTGACAATATTAACATTAGGCATTTCCACATAACCATCTTTATTGGCATCAGGATGATCAGGATCATACAATTTTCTGGTGGGAGAATTATCTTTGCTAATCCCCACCACTCTAACTCCACTACCAGTATCTAAACGTTCCGACAATATTTGAGCAAAATTTGTTTCATTGGCCATTGGTGCAAATACAACCAACTGTCGTCGATAAGCTCCACCTTCAGCAGTCCGTGTTGTGTTAACGTTAGCAATATTATTAGAAATAACATCCATTCTAAGCCTTTCAGCTGTCAAACCAGATGCTGCTGCATCAATTGCTCCAAACATTCCTATCATGAATTATCTCCCTTCTTTTATTGCCGACTTTATTACTGAAAAATAGTTGCCTAATTGTTGGGCTATAGCATTATAGTAAATACTATTTTTCGCTAAATTAGCCATTTCAATATCAATGTCTACATTATTACCATCTGTTCGAATTGAAGTATTGCCAATAACATTAATTTTTGGAGTAGGAATACCTGCCTGTTCTGCAGGCAAATGTCGTGGATTTGTTTGTAGTAGTGGCATCTTATCACCACTCATGACACTTTGCAACATATCCTCAAATACCACTTCACTTTTCTTATAACCGGGTGTATTTACATTAGAGATATTATTACTAATTACTTTTTGCCTAAGCGCAGACGCCGCTAGTGCTTGTTCTAACACCGTCACCCGTGATGATGATAAAATTGAATTCAGCATCAATAAGCCTCCTATATTTATACATATCTATATAAGCAGTCATCTTTTCTACATAACTTCGCACATAATAATAAAGTTCCATAATGTAATTTCTACATAAATATTTGAATTACCTTCATCTAAATCGCTATTCATTATTAAATTTTACATTCTTCGATAAAATAGGATAAAAGTCCTACGTATTTTCATAAAATCATCGTCTATGGACAGCTTTATGGATTTTTTTTCCACTTAAACCCAAGCATATATCTACCTAGTTTTGCTTGTTAGCTTGTCGAATAAAGCCATATATAGTAATAACTCGCTTATTTTTCACTCAAGTCCATATTATACCATTATACATTTGCGGATATTGTCGAATTATATAGTATTAAAAAAAGAAAGAGAGCAACAAACTATAACAGTTTGTTGCTCTCTTTCTTTTTTTAATACTATTTAAGTTTTTTTAATTCTTCAAACAAGCGATCATTTAATACTTTGATATATGTTCCCTTCATACCAAGGGATTTTGATTCAATGACGCCAGCACTTTCAAACTTACGCAAGGCATTGACAATTACCGAGCGTGTGATTCCTACACGGTCAGCAATTTTACTGGCTACTAACAAGCCTTCACTACCGTCTAATTCATTCAAGATGTGTATCACAGCTTCAAGTTCTGAATAAGAAAGAGTGCCAAGGGCGACTTGAACTGTAGCTTTTTTACGAGCCTCTTCCTCAATTTTTCCACTACGATCCCTTAAAATTTCCATTCCAACAACCGTAGCTCCATATTCAGCCAATATAAGATCATCATCGCTAAACTCCGAACGAAACTTAGCAACAATTAAAGTACCAATTCGTTCACCTACGCCATGAATTGGTACAATCGTCGAAAATTTATCATGAAATAAGCACGGAGTACCATCACTAAATGAGCACATGCCACCCTCAAGACTTAAGTTTGGCGATGTTTCATTGATCCTAAGCAACCATTCGACATAACGTTCTGGAAAATGTCCCTGTAATAATACTTTATCACGCATCAAGTCGCATTCAAAATCATCTAACAAAGCATAGCCAAACACAGTACCATCTTTACTGACAATATATATGTTAGCACCTATCACAGTACTAAGCAAAGTAGATATTTCATCATATGCCACTTTTTCGGATTTTTGCAGTAATTTATTAATTTTACGAGTACGTTCTAACAAAGATTTCACAACAATTTCTCCTACCTTTCATTAGGTTATATAACCTATATTATAAAATAAAATGACTTAAATCTTGATTTACCACAATATGTGCTAATTTTCCATTAACATATTCACTATTAATAATAATCTTTTCCTCGGTTATATCAGGGGCATCAAAGGCCAAATCTTCCAGTAACTTTTCCATAACAGTGTGTAAACGTCTAGCACCAATATTTTCAGTTTGCGCATTTACCTGAAAAGCAATTTCAGCTAATTTGTCAATTGCATCAGAGGTAAATTCGATTTTTATGTTTTCAGTGCCGATTAGACTAATATATTGCTTGATTAAAGCATTGGCTGGTTCAGTCAATATTTGCTTAAAATCTTCTTTTGATAAATTAGTAAGCTCTACTCGGATTGGAAAGCGCCCCTGAAGCTCAGGAATAAGTTCTGATGGCTTGGTCGTATGAAAAGCTCCTGCTGCCATAAACAAGATATGATCTGTTTTTAGGGCACCGTATTTAGTAACTACAGTTGAACCTTCAACGATCGGTAAAATATCTCGTTGTACGCCTTCTCTCGATACATCGGGTCCAGTTGAATGACCACGACCAACAATCTTGTCAATTTCATCAAGGAAAATGATTCCTGAATTTTCAGCTAAATCAAGAGCTACCATGATAACCTCATCCATATCAATCAGCTTTTGCGCTTCTTCTTGAATAAATACTTTCCGAGCATTAGCAACTGTCACTTTACGATGTTTTTGCTTTTTGGGTAAGAAGCTACCTAACATATCTTGAATATTTATCCCCATTTCTTCCACACCTGATCCAGAAAAAGCTGCTGCCATAGGATTTACATTATCTGTTACTATTATTTCAATAAATTCACTTTCTAATTCACCATTCACCAAACGCTTTTGCCAATATTCGCGATCATTGCCGGGAATTTGTATGTTTTCAGTAGGAACGTTACTGGGCGCCCCTCCACTCGTCGAACTGACTCCACCAAATAGTATTTCGAAAGGATTACGGACCGATTCTTTTTTTGTTGATGGCATAAAAAAATCTAAAATGCGTTCTTCAGCAAATTTATGTGCTTTATCAACTACCTCTAACATTTTTTCCTGTTTGACCATCCGAATAGCAGTCTCCACTAGATCTCGGATCATGGATTCCACATCACGTCCCACATATCCCACTTCAGTGAATTTGGTGGCTTCGACTTTTACAAAGGGGGCATTAACTAATTTAGCCAAGCGACGAGCAATTTCTGTTTTCCCTACACCCGTCGGACCAATCATCAATATATTTTTCGGAATGATTTCGTCATTGAGTTCAGCCGATAGTTGCTTGCTACGCCAACGATTACGAAGGGCTATGGCTACTGCTTTTTTTGCTTGTTGTTGCCCTACAATATATTTGTCTAACTCCACCACAATTTGTCTGGGTGTCATCTCTGTCAATATGATCACTCCTTTTCACAGAATCAGAAAAGTTAATACTTTCATAATTCCAAAAAGCAGGCACGGTTTGCTCTTGCAGACGAATGTTTTTTTGCCTATGCCTGGAGACTTACCTTAACAACATTATGCCTATAGTTCCTCAACTGTAATATGATCATTGGTATAAACACAAATAGTTGATGCAATTAAAAGTGCTTCTCGCACAATCTCAAGAGCCGATAAACTAGAATGTTGTACTAAGGCCCGGGCAGCGGCTAAGGCATAAGAGCCACCTGATCCAATAGCAGTAACACCATCATCGGGCTCAATGACTTCACCATTACCAGAGATAATTAACATGTGTTCAGCATCAGTAACAATCAGTAATGCCTCCAACCGTCGTAGGACTCTATCCATACGCCACTCTTTGGCTAGTTCAACTGCGGCACGCATTAAACTTCCATTAAATTCTTCCAACTTGGCTTCGAATTTACTAAACAATGTAAATGCATCAGCTACCGACCCGGCAAATCCGGCTAAAACCTTACCATGATATAAGCGGCGAACTTTTTTAGCATTATGTTTCATAACAGTATTGCCCCCAAAAGTGACCTGCCCATCACCGGCGATCGCTGTTTTCCCTAAATGTTTTACAGCGATAATTGTTGTAGCATGAAACATAGATACCACCTCCTGCCCACTTAGGTATATCTGCTCAGTCTTTGAAATAACTCTAATCCAACAATCAAAAAGGACCTCTTCAACACATTGTAATGTAGCAAATTCGATAAATTGTTCAACATCTGCCAGATCATTCAACAAGTGTGTTGCGAGGCTTTTTTTTAAAACCATAATCACGCCGAAGGCAAATTATATTTTTTGTCGTAATATGTAGCCAAACCTATTGGTTGATAGTAACATAATAATATATTTTATGCAAGATTATTGTCTGAATTTCCCTTAGAATTTTTCCTTAAAACTTTCTAGTGCTAGCAAAGCCCTCTGGGCGATCAACCCGTTCTTCACCTTTTTGTCTTTTATTCGTTGCTCTAGAGGAGGCAATAAGCCAAAATTTATATTCATAGGCTGAAAATGTTTACCATCCGTATTGGTAATATATTGACACAGAGCACCATGTGCTGTCTCTCTAGGAAATACCAATAATTCTATACCTGCCAACGAGCGTGCAGCATTAATTCCTGCCACTAATCCCGAAGCAGCTGACTCAATATAACCTTCAACACCAGTAATTTGCCCAGCGAAAAAAACATTACTATGATTAGCCATTTGCAATGTTGAACGTAGTACTTGTGGAGAATTAATAAAAGTATTGCGATGCATGACACCCAATCGAACAAACTCAGCCTTCTCCAAACCCGGTATTAAACGGAAAACCCGTTCCTGTTCAGGCCATTTTAAATGTGTCTGGAAGCCAACAATATTGTATAGTGTGGCGGCAAAATTATCTTGGCGTAACTGCACGACTGCATGAGGCCTCTCACCAGTAACTGGATGCTCGAGCCCTACTGGTTTAAGTGGCCCAAAGCGCAACGTATCGATACCCCGGTTCGCCATTTCTTCTACTGGCATACACCCTTCAAAAAAAATAGGCTTTTCGAATTTTTTAACAGGCACTGTTGCAGCATTTGTTAATTCATTCCAAAAAATAGTGTATTCTTCTTTATTCATAGGACAATTTAAATAGTCATCATCACCTTTACCGTAGCGAGAGGCCCTATATATTTTTTTCATATCCAGGGACTCACCAACTAAAATAGGTGCTGCTGCATCATAAAAATAAAGATATTGGTTACCTGTCAAACGTCCAATGGCTTCAGATAATGTTACTGATGTCAATGGCCCGCTAGCAATAATGAGAGGCGTTGCCTCAGGAATTTCTGTTACTTCTTGATTAATAATTGTTACTCGTGGATGTTGCCTTAATGCACTCGTTATATATTTACTAAAGGCCTCACGATCCACTGCTAACGCCCCGCCAGCTGGAACTTTAGTAGCATCTGCGGCTTTCATAATTAATGAATTCAGCCGCCGCATTTCTTCTTTCAATAAGCCTACTGCATTTTCTACCCCAGCACCCCGCAGCGAATTACTGCAAACCAATTCCGCGAATTGATCAGTATGGTGAGCAGGAGGCATCACGTGAGGTCTCATCTCATATAATTCAACATCAAATCCTGCTTCAGCGACTTGCCAGGCTGCCTCACTACCAGCAAGGCCGGCTCCGATAATTGTTACTTTAGACACGTTTATTCCCCCGCTTACATGGTTTATTCTATTTTTATTCTTCTTGTGTTTTAGTTGTAATCGTAGCTTTTACTTTAGCTTTTGGCTTGGCTTTTGATTTAGCTTTGGGTTTAGCCTTTGTTACTGCCTTTGCTTTGGCTACGGTCTTAGTTTTTTTTGCAACATCAACTACTTTTTTTTCAGCAGCAACAGGACGTGTCACGCATGTTTCATTACTGCATAACGTACTAAAAAGACCATTTTTCAAATTATGCCGAAGCATAAAGGCACCACAACTAGGGCAATTTTCTTTTAAAGGTATATCCCATGTCATAAAATCACAGGTAGGATAATTTTGGCAACCATAAAATATCTTTCCACGTTTCGTTTTACGTTCAACGATATTACCAGCACATCGTGAGCACAACACACCTGTTTCTTTCAATATTGCCTTAGTATTGCGACACTCCGGAAAGCCTGGACAAGCTAGAAAATCACCATAACGCCCATGTTTCACTACCATATATTTTCCGCAAAGTTCACACTGTACGTCAGATACTTGTACAGGAAGTTCAACATGACCGATTTCTTCTTCCGCATGTGCCAAATCAACAGCAAACCAACTATAAAAGTCCCGTAATAGTTCAACCCTTGAACCTTTACCATCAGCAATTTCGTCAAGATTATTTTCCATATTCGCAGTAAACTCAACATCAACGATGGTCTTAAAATATTGTTTTAAGAGATCCAACACGACAAAGCCTAGTTCAGTCGGTTGGAACTTCTTATCCACCCGTACTACATAGCCCCTTGCCAAAATGGTTTCAATGATAGGGGCATAAGTACTAGGACGCCCGATTCCTTTTTCTTCCAGAACCTTGACAAGGGTTGCTTCTGAATACCTTGCGGGTGGCTCAGTAAAGTGCTGCACTGGAATAATTTTATCCGATAGTAATGTTTGCCCAACCACCAATGCCGGTAAGGTAATGTCCTTTTCTTTTTCCTCATTGTCTTTACTTTCCGTATATACAGCCATAAAACCTGGAAACTTTACAGTAGAACCAGTAGCCCTTAGTCCAAAACGACCCGCAGTGATATCAACTGTTAAGGTATCATAAATAGCAGCCGTCATTTGGCTGGCAATCACTCTTTCCCAAATTAAAGTATACAATCGTAACTGTTCCTTGGAGAGATACTTCGTTAACTTATCGGGTGGTAGTTCAAAGTTACTTGGTCGAATCGCTTCATGGGCATCTTGGGATTTTTTATTCATGGCATAGATTGGACTTTTCTCTGGTAAATAATTATCCCCATATTTTAGTGCAACATATGTGCGAATATCTTGCTGTGCAGATTCCGCAAGGCGCACCGAATCAGTACGCATATATGTAATAAGCCCTACATGACCTAAACCGCCCAACTCTAAACCTTCATATAATTGCTGAGCTACTACCATGGTTTTACGAGAAGTAAAACCTAGTTTTCGAAATGCTTCTTGCTGTAGGCTACTCGTAATAAATGGTGCGGCAGGATTCCGGCGGCGTTCACGACGTTTTACCTCAGCTACCGTGAATTCAGCCTGTTCTAATTCACTTTTAATACCTTCAGCATGGACCCCATTATCAATCTTAGCTTTTTTATCATCAATTAAGATAACCTGGGCATCAAATACGGCTGATTTTGCTTTTGCTCGCATTTTCGCTGTTACTGACCAATATTCCTCAGAGACAAAAGCTTGAATTTCTTTTTCTCTATCACAGATAATCCCCACCGCTACAGACTGTACCCGTCCGGCGCTCAGTCCCTTACGAACTTTACGCCAAAGCAGGGGACTGAGCTGATAACCGACCATTCTATCTAATAAGCGCCGAGCTTGTTGAGCATCCACTCGTTCCATATCAATCGGTCTAGGATGTTTTACAGCATTTTGAATCGTTGATTTAGTTATTTCATTAAATTCAATTCGGCACGCTTGATCTTCAGGAATATTTAAGATATGTGCTAAGTGCCAGGCAATTGCTTCTCCTTCACGGTCAGGGTCAGATGCTAAATAGACTTTATCAGCTCCTTTAGCAGCACTTTTCAGACTTTTTATAATATCTCCCTTACCTCGTATATTAATATATTTAGGCGTAAAATCGTTATCAACATCTACACCAAACTGACTTTTAGGTAAATCACGCAAATGTCCCATTGATGCCCGTACTGTATAATTTTTACCCAAAAATTTCTCAATAGTCTTTGCTTTAGCCGGTGATTCAACTATAACTAATGATTTACTCACTTGATACCCTCCTTAGCGATACGCAAATAGCGCTTCCCGCTATGCTCTATCACTAACCCTCGTAATTCTAGTTGTAGTAATGTATATGTAACTGTGGCTGGATTTAAATTAGCTTTCATTATTATTTCTTCAATCCCTACTGGGGCATCATATGCAAGAACTTCATAAACAGTTTTTTCATCTGTACTGAGTTCAATGACGGCACTTTTTTTGTTAGCAAATTCAAGATGATACTCTTCAAAAATATCAGCAGTACTATCAATGAGTTTAGCACCTTGTTTGATGAGTCTGTGGGTACCTTTACTTGACTCTGAAAAAATACTACCAGGCACTGCAAATACATCACGGCCTTCTTCTAATGCAAAATCAGCGGTAATGAGTGCTCCACTTTTTTCAGCAGCCTCAACAACGATGACTCCTCGAGACAACCCATTAATAATTCTGTTGCGCGCAGGAAACTGTCCTGGATGTGCTACGGTGCCAGGAGGATATTCCGAAATAATAGTACCACATCCCGCAATGTGAGACAGTAACTTGCTATTTTCTGGTGGATAAATAACATCCACTCCACAGCCAAGTACAGCCACTGTATATCCTTTGGTCAGCGCTCCTTGATGTGCTGCTGTATCAATGCCACGAGCTGCACCACTCACTACCCAAACCCCAGCATCCGCAAGTTCTGAGGCTAGCCTAGTGGCAATGTTTTTTCCATAGGGCGACGCACGTCTAGAACCAACAATGGCGATCATATTTTCAGTGGTTGGCAACGTCCCCCGATAATAAAATAGATAGGGAGGATTATATGTATTGAGAAGTAACTGAGGATACTCTAGGTCTTGTAACGAACAAATATGAATACCTTGTTTTTCCCATTCACCTGCTAATTTATATATATCTATCTTTTCCCGATGTATGAGTAATTTATTATATATTGTTTCATCCAAACATCCACATAAAAACAAATCACGCCTATTAGCTTGCCAAGCTACTTCAGCGCTACCAAAAAATGTAATTAAGGACTTAAGACGTGCACTACCAATACCAGTTACCATTTGTAATGCTGCCAGATATATTTTATCCACTTCGCCCTCCGACATTGCTATTACCCTATTAGTAGTTCTTATTATCCCCAACAATTAGCAATATAAAACAATGGTAATTATAGCACATATTTTTATTGCATACCAATAAAAATATGTATCATATCTAAATATATATGGATAAGTTGATGTAAATATTATCGGCGTCAATGATCTGGAACCAGATATAGATGTTTTTAAATGCATCTCAGTTCCCAAACTTTATTATATAGTCAGCTATTTTTCGGGCAGACATGGGTTGACTGATGGCTAAAGCATTTTTCCCCATAGCAATCAACTGCTCAGGCTCCTCAATAAACAAATTCTTTATAAGTACTGTTATTTCTTCTAAAGAATCGGCACGTAGGGCCGCCTGGCATTTGACAAGATAGTTAGTATTTGCTTCTTCTTGTCCTGGTATTGGGCGATAAATAAGCATGGGTAATCCTAGACATAAAGATTCTGCCGAGGTCATGCCCCCTGGTTTTGAAATAATAATATCTGAGACAGCCATTAAGTCATTCACATTATCAGCATACCTTAAAATTCTTACCGTTTTACGTAACTTCGGTTGTAAATTTACAAGTTTGTTATAGATACTCGTATTATTACCTGTGACAACTATAAGTTGTAGACAGATATCAATCTTTTCACAACTTAAAACAATCTCATCCATGGGCAACATGCCTGCCCCACCACCCATGATCAAAATGGTTTTAATCGTAGGATTTAATTGTAGATCACTTATTAATTGCTCTTGATTTGGTACTGATAAAAATTTTTCATCCACTGGAATACCCATTACTTTGATGGCATTATGTTGTATACCATATTTAACTAGAAAAGCACTCATCTTTTCGTTCGCAACTATATAATGTTGTATTTCAGGATAAATCCATAAACGATGTACAACAAAATCAGTAACAACCGCCACCACTGGAATGTTAATTTTTTTTTCTTTAATCAAATGGGCGACCAGTCCCGCTGGCGTAGCATGAGTACATACAATCACTGTTGGATCATATTCCAAAATATATTTTTCCATACGCCTAGCCAAATAACGACTAATTATCTTGCGACCAGTCAGTGCTAAATAACTTTCATTGCCCCAACTATAGGCCATGCCATACAATTTAGGAAAGATCTCTAATATTCTAAGATACACCTTTAGAATTCCTTTTCCAATAGTAGGGTTAAAAAAATCAAAAACATTGGCCATTTTTGTTTCAATATGAGTATTTTGCTTGCACAGTGCAGCACTCACAGCCTGGGCTGCTCGAATATGCCCTGCCCCGACAGGTGCACTGATAAATAGTATCCTGCATAACTTAGCCAACTTCTGTTAGCCTCCTTCTTCTAGGTCATGATAAAGTATCTCACTTTCTCCCTTCCAAGTAAAAATGACTAAGGTTTTTCTAATAACTGTAGCAACTTATCATCCATTTTTTCATATAACACCACATCACGATTCTTAGCTATTTTATTGAGCAATTCATCAGGTGTTTGGCCTTGATAAATTGGTACGTCCCCGGCAATTTCTTGTAAAGGAACCAAGACAAAACTTCGTTCATGTAATCGTGGATGGGGAATGCAGAGTGCCTCCTCCATGATTACACGATCATCATAAATAAGAATATCAATATCAATATTCCTAGGACCCCACCGTCGTTGACGAACTCTCCCCATTTGGTTTTCCACATTCAGACATACTTCCAATAACTTATTTGGCGTTAAATTCGTAATGATACAAATAACCCCATTTAAAAAATCTGGTTGAGCCATAACATCCATTGGTTTTGTTTCATATAAAGATGATATCTTCTCAATCTTAATATCTTTATGTTCACTCAAATTCTGAATCGCTGTAATTATGTTTTCCTTTCGGTCGCCCAGGTTTGAACCAAGCCCAATTAAAATCATCGGTCTATTTTCTCCTGTTAGTTTCGACTTGAACATAATCCAGAGGGCCCGGGATAGTTACAGCAGGTTTTCTAATTTTTATAGTAACCTCAGTTGCTATTGTTGTTTGCAATATAGCCTCAGCAATATGGTCACTGAGAGCTTCTAACAATTGGAAACGATGATTTTCCATTATTTGTTTAATCTGACTATATACTACTGTATAATCAATTGTATCCATCACATTATCAGTTACCCCTGCTAAACTCAAATCTGCATATATTTCAGCATCGACGTAAAATCTCTGCCCCTGTTCACGCTCATACTCATAAACACCATGAAACCCATAGAACATCATATTTTGCAATAAAATTTTATTACTCATTATCCATCACTCCTCATCATCTTATCAGTCATTTTTGCAACACGGGCCATGGCCTTGACATCATGTACCCTCATAATATTACACCCCTTCGTAATTCCCACAGAAACTGTGGCTCCTGTACCTTCCACCCTGTCTTCTACTGGCACATTTAAAATTTCACCAATAAATCTTTTACGTGAAGTTCCCAGCAGAATAGGGCATCCTAATGATCTTAATTCTTCCAATCGTGACATTACCATTAGGTTTTGATCCTGTGTTTTGCCAAAACCAATCCCTGGATCAACAATAAATCTTTCAAAATCAATCCCCGCCTCTAACCCAATATTAATGCTGGTCTGTAAAAAATCACACATATGGGACATAATATCCCCCTCATAGTGGGTTCCCTCTTGATTATGCATAATAATCACAGGTACATCATATTGCGCCAACACATTAGCCATCCCAGCATCACGCTGTAACCCCCATACATCATTTATCATATGAACCCCTAGATTTAATGCCTCTGATGCCACGCTAGCTTTGTATGTATCCACTGAGATAGGAACCGTCGATATGGATACTAACTTTTCTAATAAGGGTGCTAAGCGATTGAGCTCTTCCTCTGCCGATATTTCTTGCCCTCCACCATAAGGCCTAGTAGATTCAGCACCAATATCAATGATATCTGCACCATTTTCAATCATCTCTTCGGCATGACGTAGGGCAGCATCGATCGTATTATATCGCCCGCCATCGGAAAAAGAATCAGGTGTGAAATTCAAAATTCCCATAATTAAAGTACGCCGTGGCATAATCGATAATGCCAATTTATCCCAATAATATTCACGTTTAGGAAAATGTTCACTCGTGTACAAAACAGACTCAATCTCTTGGGCTATCTTAGGCAATCCCCATGGTTGTATTTTCAATTGTGCTAAGGCCAGTTGATATTGTTTTAATGTAGCACATATTAAGACATCTGTATACGGTACACTAAGATCTGCCGTCCCCCTTGCTACAGCTACTTCTCCACCTTTAGCTAAAAAGGTTTGCTTTAAAAGATTGGCAGTCTTAGCCGAAACTTTCTGGATTTTTATTATTTTTAATATAGCTTTCTTAGACATAATGCTAATACCAGCTTTATCACATTTTATTTTAGAAAGTTCTATCTCTGCCTGCTTAAGATTATTTATTTCGATAATTCGTGTATTAAATGCCATTTTAACCTCCTCTAATATCAATGATTGGCAATGTATTTGTAGTTATTGTATCATAAATACATTACATAATGAATATTATAATGATAAAGACAGACTTGGCCTAGGCCAGGTCTGTCTTTATTCTCACTATTTATGCCCCTGCAGGGCATAAATGATGGACTGGTAGGCATCCATCATCTTTTCTTTATCAGCGAAAGTAATACTAGTCACATTTATGTCTTTATAAGAAAATTCTAAACGATTTTCTTGCTTTGTTACTTTGGATAGTAAATTATAAGATCTTACAAACCAACGGTAGGATAAAGTAGATATTTTATTAGGCAGAAAGTAGATATTTTGGTCAGTTATGACCATAACACCTTCTTGATTCTCCCTATAAGTTTGTGGAAAAGCGGTATTTAAACGATCGCCCAGCCATAAATTTATTGGCATATTTTTAATAATTCGCTGTGTTTGTACACTGAATTTATCAAAACCATTAAATAACTCTTCCACGGAAGGCTTATCATTAAAATCACCAGCGATAAGGCTGATGCTAGCCTGTTCATCATTGAATATTTTTTTTAAATTTGATATGTCCTGACTTTTCGCCTTATAAATAATAATATTAGGTATATTATCAACGGCTAGTCGAATAGCAAAAGAACCGCGCAGTAATTCTTTTTCTAGTTTATGTACTAAATCTTGCTTATTGAGAGCATCCTTTAATATAATACTATAATATTTAGACTCGAAAGGTTTTCCCATATTGATTTTATTATAATAATCAATATTAATTTCCATATGATCATTATTACTTGAGACCATTCTTCCTTGTGATAATTGATCGTGAACCATTAATTGTTCATCACATTTTGGTTCTTCAGTTTTACTATCGCCTAACCAAAACTTCCCTCCGCAAAATGGACAATACTTAACCATTGTATTCTGGAGTATCTGCTCACCACAAAATGGGCAATATTTAAAATTTGAATTAGGCATTGAGAATCACCTCACTACTATCTAAAATATACATATTTTTCATGCTAAAGATAAATTCCATCACGACCCTTTAGACTCAGATCTATACCAATTTATTCTACCTTAATAATAAAAATACAGCAATCATTAATTGTGGAAAAACTTAATAAAAATAGAAGAGACACCATTCACAAAAATGAATAATGCCTCTTCTATTTTAAAAATGGCTCCTGGAGTAGGACTCGAACCTACGACCATCGGTTAACAGCCGATTGCTCTACTGAGATTGGCGATAATCCCCCATCTGCGTCGTTGCTCCTGCGCGCGCCTAGCATCTGTGGCATTCTCACCAATCTCAGGAACGATGAAGAACAATATAAAAAGACCTCATCCATAAAAATGAATGAGGTCTTTTCTAAAATGGCTCCTGGAGTAGGACTC
>Ga0209123_1000322_pt1 | contig 67692 bp, 57 predicted proteins | sample BarGraIncu00431A_FD_184500 | JGI IMG/M metagenome (GOLD analysis project Ga0209123, IMG submission 184500) | Arctic peat soil microbial communities from Barrow, Alaska, USA - Barrow Graham LP Incubations 004-31A (SPAdes) (version 2) | ecosystem: Environmental > Terrestrial > Soil > Wetlands >... | reverse complement strand
CGACGTTTTCAGCAAGTTGTAGATCATAAATTCTTTGCTCCATAATGTCTTGCACTTGCACAAGGTTATTGGCAGCAATCTGATCAAGTCTGTTTTCTGTCTCAGTAGCTTTAGCCTGGGCTGCAGGGATAATCGTATTTTTTAGTTCCGCTAACACGACTTGACCTGCGTAGATATATTGCCCTAACTGCTCATAATACTCAGTATTCTTGATGAACATATCATCTAAATGTTTATTGGCAATATTTATTTCTGCTTCATACTTTTTCAGTGTAATAAAAACCTTATCCACTTCATCTCCCATAGAATTATATTTATGGAAGAGAGCTTCGACTGAATTCTTCGCTTTAGAAAAAATCTTTTCCAAAAAGCCAGGAGGCTTATCCTCAAAATCCTTAATATCAAACTTATCCATGATTTTATTGAGCTGAATTAAAAGTTCTCCTGAGTCCTCAACTTTTGTCGTTTGCATTGAATGAAGAATGGCATCTGAAAATCGAGAAACCTCTTCAGCAGTGTTCTTGCCAAACGTCATAATAGAACTGACATCTTCGACATCAATCTGCCGAACAATACTGCGAACCTCAGGACTTTCCTGCACCTTAGCCATAACTTCACTTTTCTTCTTTTCCAGGTCAAACTTTGGAATTGGTGCGGGTACTAAGCTCTTATCCTCAGCTAACGTCGTTGTAAAACCTTGAATTTCCATAGTTATTCCTCCTTTTTATCATTAATAATCCTTCTCGCGAACTCTCTTAATGAAGATTAAAAAAACGAGACAAAAGTCCAGGTTTATGAAGCGCAACTGCTGAAATGCTGTTTAAAGAAGGCAAATCAAGATCGTATTTTACGAACGGAAGCTGATGAACGTCTAAAAGACTAGGCTTGATCTGCTGCTCAATCGTTCTATAATTCGTAGGCGTAACGATAATCACGTCAAGACCCATAAGATTGAAATAGGCAAGTAAAATGGCATCGGTTTCAGTAAAGCTTTCTTTCTGGTTGTCGTAGACAACCACTTTCGGAATCTCTTGCGGATAATCAAAGACTTCAATCAGTTTTATCAATGCGTCATCCATCGTAAGAATCGTCATGATTATTTTAAGCTTGAATTTCTCATCGACCACTGCCAAGAACATTCCAGAAAATAGAAGTTCATTAATTTTGAGGATTAGGAAATGCTGTAAGTCCCCTTTCAGATAACCGAATTTGTAGTGCTTACTTTTCATGACTTTGATTTCATCAAAGAGACCTTGTTCGTTCAGTAGATAGTCCGTTTGATAAAGCTCCTGCTTAGTGTAACTTATTTTTGTAAAGGGAACATTTTCAATCAATCTGGTATTCGGCGTAGATGCAAAGGCTTTGAAGTCTTGCCAATAATCCTCCAGATTCTCGTTAACTCCGTTGATCTTCGCAAACAAGTTGGGGACATAAACCTTTTTGTTTTGTACTTTAAACTCTGGACGAAGTTTGGCGGGTTCTTGCCAAAGAATTTTTAACTCGTCAAACGTCGTTTTAAGTGTTATGGGTTGGGTAGAGTAACTTTCAAACTGCCATGGTTTATAAAGACCCACCGCTTCACTATAAATCACTTCTTCAATTTCCTTAGAGGCATTATAGGCTATTGTGCTTTTACGAATCAACTGTTCTTCGTTTGGAAAGGACGCTAAAGGTAAGTCATGATTATTGCTAATAAGATGGGTCAATAAATTGTCCTTGTCAAATTGTTGGAATGCTCTGTCGCCCTCTTCTTCTGAATGAACAAAAAGAACATCACAGCCTATTTTATGGAAGGCGTTGAGCAAGTAGATCTCATGAGGTTTAATTGTACCGTAGAACAGGATTTTAGGATTATGCTCATAGTCAATTCCACCCACACTAAATTTCTTGTTCCGATTATTTCTAGTTAAGAGCTTGGGCAGGTAGCGATTGAACCAAGTAACAAGCTTCAGAGAAAAGTTCAACACCATGGATGTATTAATATGACTCGTTTTCTCGGCGAAAAGATTCACTGAATCTACAAACGTTTTTCTAACTGTGTTGTCCAGAAGCTGATCATACGTTTGGAGAAGTATATTGGCCTGAAGAAGATGTTCTAAGATCTCAAACTGATCTCTATACGGATAACCAATAAGTCTTTGGGGAATTTGCTCGCTTTCTGCAGTACTCGGCGCTGGGATGCCATCTAGAAACTTCAGATAAAGGCTCGACGTCTTAAAAGCATTATCCAGGTTATAAAGACTGTTATAATATTCTGCCTCCCAATCATCTGAAGAACCGGGAACGCCAATATATCGCGTAAAATATATAGGAAGTATCGGCAATGGCCCACTTATATAGCCGTTTCGTTGGGTCAAGGGTATGAAGACGTCCTCAAAGATAGTTTCAGATCTCTTGAGTTTTACCACAATTGCCGGATCATTTAGCACGATTAGGTTTTGATACGTACGCAGGTCTCTTTCAGAGTTCCCCACTAGTTTAGGTGGTTCTATTACTAAAGCCTGGGATTCGGATTTTTCTATCCTCGTCTGAGGCACATTTATGGGTTCTTTCGCGGGAAAAGCACTAATCTGGCGTTCTCTCGTCTTCTTAATTAAGAAGCAAAATTCATTAAGCTTGTCTACTTTATCAAACCTATCATTAAATGACGTATTAAGGACTAATATGTCACACCCTATACACGACATTAGAATAAGAAAATAAATTTCATGTGTTTTTGGACTTCCCCAATAAATTATCTTGGGATAATAAAGTGATTTTTTAGCGATTTGTTTGCCATAATCTACGAACCACAGCAGCACTTTGGTAATAAAGTTCACGACAATACTTAAATTGGCGGGTTGCTCATTGGTCATATAAAGGTTAAGAATGATACCAAAAGCATCCTTAATAGATTGGTTCACTTTAAGGTCTGAGGTTACCGAAAAATAGCCCTGTGTTTCAAACACATTCAAGAGCGCCCCATTGCTAAAATCCCTGAGAGGAACTTGCTCTAATAATTTCCTAGCTTGCTCAATTAATAATGAGTCTGTTGTAATATGAATTATATTATCAAAAAAAATATAATTGCCCAGCGATCGAAGTTTTTCATCTAAGCTTACAATTTCAGCTAGGTACTGTCGCTCATCATCGCACCCAACAATGCGGTAGAAGTAAACATACGGATTAGGCCCTCTTTCTGTCGAAGGAGACAGTATATCGTTAAAAATATTGTCAGTATGTTTCAACACAGTTCTGTTTCCCTTCCTTGTCTCCGTACGATCTCACTCCTTCTAGCCGAAGCAACGCCAATTATTTTCATTTTATTATTCCCAGGACGCCCATACATCCGGTTCATAACCTACAGTCGCTTGTTTGCCATTGCGGACGATCGGGGTTTTATAAAGGCTAGCGTTATTTAATAGCATCTCTTCTCTACCATTTGCAGAAATAATATGTCCCATATTTAACCTTTTATAATCCTTAGAGTCACGATTCACTAGATTGTTCAATCCGACTGCAGCTTTAACGCTTTGCAATTCTCCCTTGCTTAACGCAAACATGGTCAAATCCACGAATTGAACATTTATTTTTCTTTCTTTAAAATAACGTTCTGCCTTTTTAGTATCAAAACATTTTTTAATACCGAAAATTTGTATATTCATCCGCCTGAATTCTCCTTAAAAAAGAATTAAGTAAAATATTCTACAGTAAATCAGAAATCCCTTCAATTATAAGAATATATTGGGTTACGCAGGGGCCAACAGGCATCCGAAAGATTCATGAGATTAGGGACAAATGAAAACAAGTTCCACTCCCTTGTTCCGAAGATTTGCTAGGCATTCTTCGCGATAGGCGTCATTATGCTCCGGGTAGATTAGAGCCTCTGCACTAAGGTAAGGCACACTGGGTAAGTCGCAAGGCCAAGGCATCGTATTTTTCCCACGGTATTCATGACAATACCATTGTTGAGCCGGTTTGTATCCTCGGTGCTCCATTTCCTTCAAAACAAGTTGATGATAGTCAACAAGCCTCATTACGCTGTGCGTGAACACGTAATCTACCGTGGAATGTCTCCTTCCCCACCCCATTCCCCGAAGGGCACAGCATTCTCGATGTTGACCCAAGATTTGGGCTCGGGGCAACAAAATAAGGAGATCTTGGTGCCAGAGTCGCATGTAATGCCTCCTTCCTTTGGCTTTTTTAGGGCTATCCGCCAATAAACTATTCGCATAAAGAAAACTTGGCTAGCGCCAAGCCTCAGCGAAGGCGGTCGCCTTAGTTGAACTTATGCTGCAGAAAGTATATAACAAAAAGTTATACTTTCTGACAGTGGTAAAAAGGATCGCCTTTGCGGGTCGATCCTTTACTAGTCTTAAAATATAAACTCCCTTGGGTCCAAATTCACCTCTCGGGATATCGCCTCCACAATTTTCTTTTCCACGGGAGAGAATTCACCGTCCGCAAAACCAATAGCACAGCATAAACGAACCACCAAGCGAGCAGCATCAGGTTTGCTAGCGAGCTTACCGACAGCCCGTAAGGCTTCTGCTTTGCCCATCATCAGATCACTTTGGATCCGCTGAACAAAGTAATTAAATCGAGTCTCTACTTCATTAATATTGATACCCCGCATTTCCTGGCTGGTGCGGAAATAGTCAATCAGCTTTTCCTTTTCCGAAGGCTCAATAATCCCGTCCGCCATTGCCACCAAAGCGCTACCTGCTACTAGAGCTTCCGTAAGATCTTTTCCCATATATTTACTTACAACATTACGAGCGTTCTCTGTTTGCGTCTGTAGCCACTGAGCGGCATTAGTATTACTCGCTGTACTCCACCGTTCCTTACAGCTCAAGCAGGCAAACTCCACGTTTTTACGACCAATAAAGCCCGCTAGTATTCCCACCGGGCCTAACACAACACCACCCACTATTGCCTTGCCAATTCCAAAGCCTTTTTTACCGGCTGTCACTTGAGTTGAATGACAACGAGGGCAGGTCATACCCCCTTGATCAGACGAATGACCATAGCTCGGAGCGCTGTTTTGTCCGTGGGACTGTGAACCACCATTACCATAGGATTGTGAGCTGCTCTGACCATAGGCTTGAGGGTTATTTTGTCCATAGGGAACCGCAGAGCTTCCAGACCCTGGGTTTCCATAACCAGCATCCCCAGTTTTTCCATAATCTGTATTGTTGGAACTTCTAGCACCAGAAGTGCTTTGCTCTTCTTCTACTTCTAATCCGAAATTATGACATAAAGCCGCCAGCCCGCCTTGAAAGCCACTGGCTATAGCGTTAAATTTCCATTCCCCTGCATGCCGATAAAGTTCTGCCGCTACAATTGCAGTTTCAATGGAGAATTCTTGACCAAGTTCGTAATTAAGAAGTAATTCATTCGTACTGGCATTGAGGATCCGTACGTATGAGTTTTTAATATCGCCAAAACTTTGCCGTTTAGCCTGGGCATCATTTATAGTAATGGTGAAAGCAATTCTCTCAATATAAGTAGGCACTGCCGACAGATTGATGTGAATTTGCTCATCATCACCCTCACCAGAACCCTTCTTGTTGTCCCCGCTGTGCTTCACAGAACCTTGGCCACCGGAAGCATTGTTATAGAAGACTAGATCGTTTTCATCTTTCACTTTACCGTTTGATCCTATCAAAAAGGCTGAAGCATCCAGGTCAAAGTTATTACTATTAGTCGCCGAATTAGACGCCCAACCCAGACCGACGATAATTTCTTTCAAGTTAGGATTACTTTTAGTGAGGTCAACTTTTTGCCCTTTACTAAGTCTTACTGCCATTATCTCTCCTACCTTTCTAATAGTTCATAATTCATAGTTCGGTTTTCCAAGCTACACGTCGAAAACTACTATTCTTAGGATGAATTTCCTTTACAAGGTAATTATTGAATTATATCATTTCTCTTGGGATAATCCAAAAATCCATATATGATATGAAAAATGCACAATCTGACATAGCCGGTCACAATAGAGGCATAAAAAACAGCTCACAAGAACATTATATCCTTCGATGAGCTGTTTTTGTGGTGGCGGGCTAGGAGGAACCTTCTAATCAAATAATATTAAGGCCAAAAATTCTAAGTCAACTGTTCCTGTATTTTCAATAGAGTGCTTTTCTCCATTTTTAGTAATGATCACATCTCCAGGCTTAACAAGCTTTTGGTCTCCGTTATCATTGACTAATCCTTCTCCACTCAGAATGACATATGTTTCAGAATCACCAACATGTTGGTGAAAGCCTATAGATGAGCCAGGTTTTAAGACGTTCTTAGCAAATAAACGACCTTTAGCATTAAATTCGTCCTTTTTCACTTCAAGAAAGTGTGTTATTTGTGTTTCACCTTTTCCCCCAAGAAATGCGTTCATTGTATCTTGTCTTAAATCCTCTTGATGTTTTATCATGTTACTACTCCTTTAGAATATAATCTAATGAAATTATATCATGATTCTTGAGTATAATATCTCAAGATCTTGATACTGCATGGGGCATTTTTATATCAATCTATAACTTTATGGTATAATTTTCTTCTGAGATACTATAACTTCCATTAGTTAAAGAGAAAGCCTAGCCTAGGGCCGATGCATTTCTTATAGAGTTTATGATTATAAATGTCATTAGTGAAGGGGTGTCTTTATGGATAATAATTTACTTGTAAAATATGCTCGCCTTATTGTAAAAACAGGGTTAAACCTTCAGCCTGATCAAATGCTGGTGATTACTTCTCCCATCGAGTGCGCGCCCTTTACACGGTTGGTCTCGCAAATAGCTTATGAGGCTGGCGCAAAAGATGTCATAATTCAATGGAAAGATGAACTGTTTTCAAAAATCCGATTTCTCCACGCACCTGAAGAGGTTTTCGAGGATTTTCCAGATTGGCAGAAGGAATTTTACCTTTCCTATGTACACCAAGGAGCAGCTTTCCTAAGCATTTCTGCTTCGGACCCTGAGCTTATGAAAGATGTTAATCCTGAAAGAATGACAAAGGCTCAAAAAGCAAGTAGTACTGCACTTAAAGACTATAGGGACCGGCTCATGAGCAATAAAAATGTTTGGTGCGTTGTTTCAATACCGACAGCATCTTGGGCCAAAAAGATTTTCCCACACCTTTCCGAAGAAGCGTCAATTGAGAAGCTATGGGAGGTCATTTTTGCAACAGTGCGCGTTGATACTGACAATCCTGTGCTTTCCTGGAATGAACATAAAACCAATCTTAAGACCAGAATGGACTTTTTGAATATGCATGCCTTTAAGTCCCTTCATTACTCAAATACATTAGGCACTGATTTAACAATTGAGCTTCCTGACAATCACATCTGGCTGGGTGGTTCTGAATTTACGCCTGAAGGCCTAGAGTTTATTGCTAATATGCCAACAGAAGAGGTATTTACCTTGCCAAATAAAACCGGAGTGAATGGCAAGGTCGTTAGCTCCATGCCTTTAAACTATAACGGAAACCTCATTGAACAGTTTTCCCTGACATTTAAAGATGGAAAAATTGTGGATTATAGTGCAGAAAAAGGATACGAAACGCTCAAAACATTGATTGATACGGATGAAGGTTCCCACTTTCTCGGAGAGGTCGCATTGGTTCCTAATGATTCTCCAATCTCAAACTCAAAGATCCTATTTTTCAATACCCTCTTTGATGAAAATGCATCCTGCCATTTAGCGATTGGCAAAGCCTATCCATTATGCCTCAAACAAGGAGATCACATGAGTCAAGCAGAGTTAGAAAATTCGGGCGTCAATGATTCGCTCCTACATGTAGACTTTATGATTGGGACAAATGATTTAGAAATCATGGGAAGAACCTCCGCCGGACAAGAAATTCCTGTCTTTAAAAACGGGAACTTCGTTCTTTGACTATAGAAGGTTCTTTTGCGACGCAAACATTTATAGCCCAGGAGAGTCATCTTTCTCTGTTGGGCTAATTTATAAACTCAAATCATCTTATACCCTAAACCGATATCCTGCACCCCAAACCGTTTCCACGTATTGGGGGTTCGATGGATCACTCTCAATTTTCTCGCGCACCCTAGCAATATGTACTGTGACAGTTGCTGAATCTCCCAAAGAATCTAGCCCCCAAACACGTTCGAATAATTCCTCACGTCCAAACACTCTGTTAGGATTTTGAGCTAAGTACAAGAGTAAACCAAATTCTTTGTGTGCTAGATTTACTTGCTGACCAAGAACAAAGACTCTATGAGAGTCTTTTTCTATTTTAAGTCCACGGATTGTCAAAGTGTTTCCCGGCTTAACGCCTACGCTAAACCGATGTTTTAGCCTCTCGTAATTCTCCAGATGCGCTTTCACCCTCGCCACCAGCTCGCCTGGACTAAAGGGTTTCGTGATGTAATCATCGGCACCAAGGCTTAGCCCCTTAATCTTATCGATTTCTTCCTTTTTGGCAGAAACTAAGAGAACTGGAATATCTTTGTCCTCCTTCATGCTCCGCAAGATTTCTAAACCATCCATTCCCGGGAGCATAATATCCAAAATCAGTAGATCAACTTTGTTTTCTTGAAGCGCTTTAAAGCCCTCTAATCCGTTGGTGCACACGATAACGTCCAAGTCGGCAATTTCAAGGTAATCCTTCTGTAATTCAGCGATACTGTAATCATCTTCAATAATTAAGATCTTCTTTTTCATTTCTTTCGCCCAGTATCATGCTTTACTTAGCGAGATCATCATACTGGTTCCCTCCTCCCCGTGACTGACGGCCCAAACTCTTCCATTGTGGCCTTCTACGATTTGCTTTGCTATGGCCAGTCCAAGGCCGCTTCCTTTACTACGCGCGGCGTCTGACCGGTAGAATCGATCAAAAATGTACGGTAAATCCACTTCACTGATGCCTGAGCCGTTATCACGAAGTTCTACGATAATGCTAGTCGCTGTGTCTCTCAGTAGAATTTCAATTTTTCCCTGATTTTTATTTATGTATTTACTTGAGTTTTCAAGGATATTTATGATCACTCGTTTCATTCTAGATTGATCTAAGAGGACAATTTGTTTTTGGAGCAATTCACTTTGATAAGATATCTTGATATTTCTGTTTTCTAATTCTGGTTCATTCTCTAGTAAACAAAGTTTAACATACTCCTCGATGTCTGTTCTTTCAAAATCAAAAGGAATCTGATTTAAATCAAGCTTGGCATAAAGCAGTAAATCATCAATCATTTGGTCCACCTGGCGAGCTTTTATAGAAATAGTCTTTAAGTACCGTTCAGTCTTTTCAGGTGTATCGGCTATACCGTCTAAGATACCCTCTACGTACCCCTTGATTGACGTCACGGGCGTCTTTAAATCATGAGAAATACTGGAAATTAGCATCTTGCGATTATCCTCATACTTCAATTGAGTGTGCACTGAGTCTTTTAGCTTGATACGCATGAGTTCAAGATCACGACATAACGCTTGAATCTCTTGATCTCCTTCTTCAGAAATGGGATGGTCAAGATTTCCTAGACTAATTTCAGCCGCCGCACTTTGCAGATTATGGAGGGGCTTTAGAATACTTCTAGAAAATTGATAGGAAACAACGATATTACACACCATAAACATTAATATGAACGAAACACCGGTAAAGACGAGAAAATTTGTAAGACTGCTTGCCGATGAATCCACAGGAGCAAGTAGCAAAACGCTCCCGTGAGAACCCTCCTTAAACTTGAGATCCACCAATTGAACCGTATAAGAGATATCACCTATAACGACTGGTTCTCTTCTGCCCTCCATTTTCCCTGCTTCTAAACTCTTGGCAACCTCTATTTTACTGAAATCACGTGAGGAGAAAATGACACTTTCATCCTTAATCATAATCAGCTCACCATTAATTCCAGCAAGCTGTTCCTGAAGATGCTTTTGAAAGTTCTCTTCTTCTACAACCTCGGGTGTGCGCTGTAAAATACTAGTTTTACTATTGATCAGTTCAAACTTGATCTGCGACAACCTTTGATAGTTTTCAAAGGTTAGATCATTATTCGATAATTTGCCGGACACAAAAATAAAAGCCAACGCAATTAAGACAGTCATCATCATAGGAATGATAACTGTCGAAGCATTAGCGAAAATTAAGCGTTGTTTGAGCTTCATAATTTCTCCCTAAAATTCTTTTTTATCAAAAAAGTAAAACCCTGCTATAAACAACATTATACCAGATCCTAACATTAGAAAAAATTGGCGCACAATTTTTCCTAATGGAAATGAGTTTACCAGAAATAGATTATACCAGTCAAGTTGGGACGTCATCAGCAAACTTGAGTACTGAGAAAAGACCACTCCCAGCACTTTTAAGACGATAAAGACCAAGATGGAGACAAAAAAGACCGATATTCCGCTTTTAAAGAGATTAGCTAAAAGGACAATCCCTAAAGCCAACACAACTAAAGGAAGCACGCTCACTAAATAGGATAGCACTGTCCTTGCAAACGAATCCAAGGTCCCTGAATTAGTATTAAATATAAACCCAGCTAACATCGAAAATATGAGTAGCAAGAGGAGTGTGGCTAAAGTAAATAGAACGATAGCAGTGATTTTTGCTGAAAAGATTTTAAATCGGCTCACGGGTCGAGTTAACGTGATGCGCATACTATTCTGAGAAAACTCGCCTGAGAAACTATCAATTGCGACTAAGGCTGTAAAAAGCGGCAATATGATATTAACCACCACCGCTAGTACAAGCATGGGGAACTCAACACTTCCCGCCCCTCTAAGTCCAAAGCCACTTCTCACCCCAACAATCGCCAGTTGCCCAATGACAATTACGGCAAGAGAAAGTAAAATGGCCACTACAGCTTTTTTCTTTTTATAGAGCTTCTCAATTTCATTAATCAGCGCAGCTTGAAACACGGCCATATTGTTCTACCTCACTTACAAAATAATTCTCTAGTGTTGCATAATTACTCAAAATCGTTTGTGTGGTCTCGACATTGAGCATTTCGCCATTGTAAATCACTCCAATGCGGTTGCAGGTCAGCTCGACGTCATGGATCAGATGACTTGAAATGAAAAATGTGGTTTGTTCCGTCTCCGCTAAATGCAGAATTATCTTGCGAATCGCGATCATTCCCTCGACATCAAGACCATTCAGGGGTTCATCGAGGATGACGACCTTTGGTCGGGATAAGACAGCTGCCGCCAGACCCAGGCGTTGCTTCATACCTAGAGAAAACTTTGTGGGCTTTTCATCCTTATACTTGCTCATTCCCGTGATTTCAAGGACCTCATCAATTCGTTGATGATCCACATTGGGATAGTATCGAGCTAACTGTTTTAAGTTATCAAAGGCACTAAGATAGGGGTAAGCCTCTGCGATCTCGATAAGACAACCAACCTTTTCCATCGCATTCTCATACTCTTCAGTGACACTATATCCCAAGATATTCACGTCCCCAGATTGTGGCCTGACAAGCCCTGTCATGATTTTCATAGCGGTCGTTTTCCCCGCCCCGTTCGGACCGAGGAAACCAAAGATATCCCCTTGAAAAATGTCCAAGTTAATATCCTTAATTCCTCTGCCATTTTTATATAATTTGGTGAGGTTCTTAATCTCAATCACTTTTTCCATGCCTTGCCTCCTTATAGAAACAATACGACTGCCGGATTTAACCCGGCAGTGAATTATCTACACCTTTGATTATTAAATGTTCTTACTCTACATCAGGACTAAAGGTTGAATCAAACATACTATCCCCTTTATTCATGGTTTGGTTATTCAAATTATATTGAATTTTTGCTGAATATTGGTCGAAGTATAAGCTACCCTTACTTCCCGATTCTGTCGTGAATTCGAAACTTGGATTACCTTGTTGTTCAGACTTTTTAGCATCAATTTTAGAATCAAGGTCAGCCTTGGCGTATTGTTCAAATCCCACCTTATATACTTCGTAATATCGCCCCACAGCCACCTTATTATCGATCTGCGTGATCTCGATATGCCTCTCACCGACTTTGACAAACTTGTTGTCTTTTTCAATTATAATGTCGTTTTTGAATTTACCAACAAACTTCTCAGGATTAGTAATCTCAGTTCCCAAATTCCCATTGTTGGCGACGTTTGTAACGACTTTCTTTCCCGCGACATCGGGTTTAGTGACCGAGGTAGAGTTTATGTTGGTTAACTTAACTAAAATCTCAAGAGTGATCTCATGGACCGTTCCTTTATCATCCTTACCCGACAGGACTGCAGTCCCTATGACGCTCTCCATCACGCCGTTTTTATTGACTTTTGCTGTGCCCTTGACTTCTTTAACAAAAACATCTTTCGTAAGATGAGGCATGTTATCTCGTTGTCCATTAAAATATTGTTTAAATTGCAACGAGGCCACTGCATTCACCAAGGAGGGGATTTGCACCTCCGTCAGAGAGCCTGCAAGTCCTTTACTGCCATCTGAATTTTCCGTGACCACTACATGATCTTTCAAGCTCCCGACAACAGCGTCAGCTATTTTCTCGAAGTCGGCTGCATTATCTTCCTTGAAAGGATTAGGAAATGCGTTAGAAGCGGCTTCCTCTTTGCTTCCCTTAACCCACTGTGTCACATTATAGGTTGGATCATTATCTTGCCAACTGATTAGTGACGTCTTGTCTATATAGTTGTAGTATTTGGCTTCATTTTGATACCCACTCGATGAATTAATGTTTTCGGAAGCGCTCTTACTTCTGTCATACTTCTTGACTGCATTAGTCGTCGTCAGAGTTTTTCCATTGTCCTTTAATTCAGTCGAATAATCCATAGTGTAGCTGTCGAATTTCTCGCAACTCTGCTCTGCAGTTGCTTTAATCGTATCCTTCAGTTGGTCATACCCACTCTTGTTCGCGATATCTGCTAAGGCAGTCGTCGCGACCAACAAGGTTCCTAGCGTAAAACTTACGAGCATTGCTGTTTTCTTTTTGAATTTCATCGATTCATCCCCTTAAGTAGTTTTAGGAAGCTTCCTAGGTATATTTTACCTTATGGGTCTTGCTTTTCCGTAAACAGTGTATTACCAAAGTATAAACTATTTCCTACGTCTTTGTTCATTAATAAGATTCCCCATGGGGATTAAATGCCTCAGGCGTCCGTGGGCTTACTAACTTTATTACCATTTCGTGTAACCCAAACCCCGCAAAGGTAGTTCACCATAAAAACGGCCATAATAATAAAAATAGCTATTAATGTTCTTGCGTGTTCCATCCTTACCTCCTTGGAAATTGTATGATTTTCCACTCTCACATCTTTTGCATCTACATCCAAATAGTCCCTTAACCAATTTCTGGATACACCTTAAGTATAGTCTACCCTATGGATCTTGCTTTTCTATAAACAGTTTATTAATAAAATATAAACACTGCTGAAAGTATATAACAAAAAGTTATACTTTCTGACAGTGTGATAAAAAGAAGCCGTCCACCGTCATGTAAATGACGAAGGACAGCTTCTTCTTTGACCATGTACGCTAAGCACTCTCTGTGAACCGTTTATGGACTCATTAGGCCTAATAATTTGCTCTAAATTAGCTTGGCGATAAGCTCGGCAGGATCAACGACTCTGATCATTTGCTCAGAATCATCTCCAGCCTTGTCTTTTACTCCATCTTCAAACATTGTAATGCAGAAAGGACAATTGGCGCCGATGACTTGCGCATTCTTATCGATTGCTTGCTCTACCCTCATATTATTAATTCTTTCACCCAGATGCTCTTCCATCCACATCCGGCCTCCGCCGGCTCCACAGCAGAAACTCTTGTCATGGTTACGATCCATTTCCACTAGTTCTACACCAGGAACCATGTTGAAAAGTGCACGTGGGGCTTTATACTCTTGTTGGTATCGGCCTAGATAACAGGAATCATGATAGACGATTTTTTGAGCTTCATGTTCTCCACTTGTATTAAGCACCAATTTACCAGCTTTGATTAGCTCATCAATCAACTGAGTATGGTGAATTACTTCATAGTTCCCACCAAAATCAGGGTACTCATTTTTCAAGGTATTTAAGCAATGTGGACAGGCTGTAATAATCTTCTTAACTTTATAACCGTTTAGAAGCTCCACATTTTCTGCAGCCATGGTTTGATACATAAATTCATTGCCTGTTTTGCGAATGAAATCTCCGCAACATTTCTCTTCACTTCCCAGAATAGCGAACTTGACGCCTGCTGCTTTGAGTATTTTTGCGACTGCCACAGTTACTTTTTGGGTACGTGCATCAAACGAACCAGAACAACCAACCCAGAAGAGATATTCTACATCGCTATCTTCACTCATTAAGGTTACGTCCAAATCAGCCGCCCAATTTGCGCGTTCGCTATACTCTACACCCCATGGGTTAAAGTTATTCTCTACATTACGGAATGTTGTCTGTAACTCTGGCGCGAAATTACTATCCATCATTACTAGAGATCTGCGCATATCAATGATTTTATTAACATGCTCATTTGATACTGGGCATTGTACTTGGCATGACATGCAAGTAGTACAAGCCCATATCTCGTCTTCCGTAACAATATCTCCAATTAAATTTTTCTTTAAAATTGCGTAATCCTCAGGATTACTTTCCGCAATCTTGGCTAATTCTTCGTCATTATCATCACTGGTGGATTTTAGCCCATACTTAGTCATCATCGCACCTTTTTCCAGAAGATGATCTTTCAGCTGATGACTGAGCAGTTGCTTAGGATTCAAAGGCTTACCGGAAAGGTTAGCCGGGCAGTTAGACATACAACGTCCACATTCGCCACATGCGAAACTATCCAACAATTGTTTCCAAGTAAAACTTTCAATTCTAGCCACACCGAGCTCGGTTAATTCTTCGTCCTCCAAGTCCATAGTCGTCATCTGAGCGCCAATAGGTTTTAACGATGAAAAATAGACATTAGGGTGTACTGCTAATAGATGCATGTGTTTGGAGTTGGGAATATAGACTAAAAATCCCAACACGATGAACATGTGAATCCACCAAAAAGAATCTCTGATAGCCAATAATGTATCAGGACTATATCCAGCAAAGATTCCCGCAAAGCTATGGTACATAAACGCCCAAGTGTAAGCATCAGCAGGATCTAAAGCTACCTTTGCGCCACTTGAGATCCATTCTGTTACAATAACTCCAATAATCAATATTACAATAATTGCTGCTTCCGGCGTCCGGGATAAGCGTTCCGGTTTTAGAACCCATCTTCTATAAACGCCTCCAAATAGGCCAATGACCACAAGCGCAGTGAAAAGATCTTTGATCATATAGAAATAGGGGCTAGTACTCAAGAAAGGTAAGTAGTAATCGGGAAACAGTCCTTCGAATATTAAGGGTATCTCTCCTAAAACAATAAAAATAAATCCCCAAAAAATAATGAAGTGGACGACTCCATAAGGCTCATTGAGCATTTTGCGTTGTCCCAAAACTTGAACAACAAAATTCTTCAAGCGTTTACCGGGGTTATCATACCTTTGTTCTTTGGCACTAAAAGCTAAAATACGAATTCTTTTATTCAGGGCATAAGTAAAGGCAACGATCGCAATTATAAGCATTATGGAAAAAATAATGATCCAATCTAAACGCATTTTAAACCTCCCCCAATTATCTTCAACAATTATAAATTTCGATTATATTTCACCTGACAATTAGACAAAACCTTGAATTTAGATGATATGTGCTCAACGATGATCGTTACCCTCACCTACACATACTAAGAGGTGGGGGTAACGATCAATGGTTACGCTATATTATCCAACCAGTTTCTTGAATTCTTCGGTCAATAGAGGCACAATCTCAAACAAATCCCCCACGATACCATAATCTGCTACTGTGAAGATGTTGGCCTCGGGATCTTTGTTGATAGCAACAATGAATTTTGCGGATCCCATACCCGCTAGATGCTGGATTGCTCCCGATATACCACAAGCAATATAAAGAGTTGGCGCAACCGTTTTTCCAGTTTGTCCAACTTGGAATTTCAATTCTCTCCATCCTGCGTCTACCGCAGCGCGTGAACTTCCAACTGCACCGCCGATTACATCTGCAAGTTGTTCCAGAAGAGCGAAATTTTCTTGTCCTTTCATTCCGCGTCCGCCTGAGACAATAATGCTGGCCTCCGTAAGTTCTGGTCGCTCCGAAGCGGCAATCGCAACTTCCTTAAGTATCGCTCGTAAGTCGTTTGAGTCAATTGTAGCGGTTTCTTTCACGATTTCAGCCTTGCGTGAAGCATCTGGTTCAGCTACTGGGAAGGTATTGGGGCGAATCGTCGCCAGAATTGGCCGAACATTTGACGTAAGATGAGCAAAAGCTTTACCAGAATATATGGGACGTATGAAGCTCAGAAAGCTAGTTGCATCAATTTCCATTCCTGTACAATCGGAAGCTAGTCCAACGCCTAAACGATGTGCTAACCGAGGTGCAAGGTCTTTTCCAAGGGCTGTATTTCCCAGTAAGACGGCTTGAGGCTCGCCTTCACGGATCACTTTATTCAGCACAGAAGTGTAAGATCCCGTAGTATATTCAGATAATTTATCGTCATCGATGATGATGACTTTATCCGCTCCATAAGCGGTCACTTCCGTAGCAAGTCCCTCGATGCCATGTCCGATTATTACAGCGACAAGGGGTTCGCCAGTTTCATCGGCGATTTTTCGTCCTTGGCTGAGAAGTTCTAATGAAACTTTCCGGATTTGAGCGTTACGTTGTTCAACAATGATCCAAATTCCTTTTGCCATGTTTATTCCTCCTTTACAGAATTTTAGCTTCTTCGCGCAAGAGTCGTCCTAACTCTTGTGCTACGTATGCGGCTTCGCCAGTAATTTTTTGACCCGCTTTGCGAGCACTTGGTATACTGTGTTTTTGTACGTTCATTTTTGGTGCGATATCTGCCGCACTGAAACCAAGATCAGCAAGAGTGACGACATCTAATTTTTTCTTCTTGGATTTCATAATTCCTGCGACGGATGGATAACGTGGATCGTTCAGTCCTTTTGTTGTCGTAATAACAGCTGGCAAGCTTACTTCGACTAACGCTGTTCCTCCATCGATTTCCCGAGTTACGGTTGCTTGAGTTCCTGAAACCTCTAGTTTAACAACACTACCGACTGAAGGTACATTTAATACTTCGGCTAAACGGATGGCAATTTGACCGGCACAATCGTCGATTGCAATACGTCCTGCCAAGATAATGTCAAAAGGAATTGTAGAGAGCGCTTTAGCAAGAATTTCTGCTCGAGCCCATTCATCCGTGTTTTCTAAAGCTGGATCACTGATTAGAATACCTTTGTCAGCACCCATAGCCATTGCGGTACGCATGGCAGCTTGGACATTTGATTCACCTAAACTGACGACTGTTACTTCACCACCGAATTTTTCTTTGAGCCGAATTCCCTCTTCAATGGCATATTCGTCGTAAGGGTTAATGATCAGATTTACACCTTTTGCCTCGATTTTACCGTTACTATCTAGTACGATCTTTGCCTCGGTGTTGAATGTTTGTTTCATGTAAACGACAATATTCATGCTATTTCCTCCTAACCTTTCTTAACTTCTCTAGTCTTCTAAATAAAAAAATATGGCTTTTCTGGACACCTCCCTGTAAACCAGGGGAATGGTAAATTGGTTTGTGTCTTTTTTCGCTAGTTGCGTAAAATGGAAAGTTGCTTATTTCCGATCACGTGAAGACTACCCGCAGTCGGATAACTACTTCCACATTAGATTAGCATTAAATTGTTATTGAGTCAATATTCATAATTGAAACATTTCACTAAATTCATCAAATTATCAGTATATTATTGATGTTTATTTTATGCACTGTGCTATTTGCAATAATAAATGCATTTCATAGTGTATTTATAGATACAGTTTAATTAACGCTTGTGTTCCACTATTCTGTTCGCCTTGTTCTGCAAGCTTATCGTACAGGGATTTAGCTAACTCTAAACCAGGGGTAAGTAGCCCCATTGCTTGAGCGGAATCTAAAGCAATCGTCATATCCTTAATAAAGTGTTTGACATAAAAACCTGGAGCAAAATTATTTGCTAACATGCGTGGAGCCAAGTTAGTTAATGAAAAACTCCCAGCCGCTCCTGATTCGATACTTTTTAAAACCGTTTCCGGATTCAACCCAGCCGTTTTCGCATAGGCCATGGCTTCACATACCCCGATCATAGTTGAGGCAATCGCAATCTGATTAGACATTTTCGTGTGTTGACCAGCACCTGCTTTGCCTTGTAATATAATATTGCTGCCCAGCAAGTTGAATATTGGAATCAGTGCTTCAAACACGTCGACGTCTCCACCGACCATAATAGCCAAGCGCGCCTCTTTTGCACCGACATCCCCACCTGAAACAGGAGCATCTAACGCATACAGCCCCTTCGCAAGAGCTTTGTCATATATTTTTTTTGCTAAATCAGGCGCTGACGTTGTCATATCCACTAAATAGCTTTCGCTCTTAGCATGATTTATGATTCCGTCCTTTCCTAAGTACACTTCTTCAACATCTTTAGGATAGCCAACCATGGTGATGATCACATGACTTCGAGCAGCCAACTGCGCGACAGTGTCTTGCCAAACCGCTCCCATCTGGATTAGCTCTTCCGTTCGAGCCTTTGTGCGGTTAAACACAAGCACTTGAAAACCGGCTCTTAATAAATGACCCGCCATACTCTTACCCATAACGCCTGTACCTACAAAACCAATGACTGTATTTGCTTTGCTAAGTGTCACTATGATATTCACCTCTCAAAATTTTATTACCTTCACCCAACCGTAACAATGCTTAACCATCCCTGGGCAGAGAGATAGACAGGATTTTTGTCCCGTCTATTTCTTGAACACATAAATTATGAGTTACTAGCTTTCCAGAGGCCGTGAACATTGCAATATTCTCTAACTTCTACGACGTCGTCTGATTTAACCAAGAAGGAAGCTTCCGGTGCTTGGTTTGGAGCTAGTTCCGCTCTGAGAACTTGAGTCTTCGTCAAAACTTCGATAAATACGATGTAATGTTTTTCTTCCATGGGGTGCGCTACACTACCCACTTTAACTTTTATACCTCCGTCGACCGACTCAATCACAGGGACATGTTTCTCAAGACTTGCATCCTTAGCGCCTGCCTGCAGTTTATCCATAGGTTTGTCACAGCAGACCAATGAAGATGCTCCAGAATTAACAACTTCAATAACATTTCCGCAAATACTACATACATATAGTTCCCTAAGGTTCGTCATTAATCTTGCCCCCATTCTTTTTGCTTAACCTAAATAATAGTATTCCCCAAATCCCTGATATTTCCTCCTTATATATATTTCTTTATTGCGACAAAGAGTAAAAGCCGGAGTTCATCGAACTCCAGCTTTTACTCTTATTTATGTCTTATATTTATTCAGCTTTAAGATCTGTGTCTGTGTGTTCTTTCTTAACGTCATGATTACAACATTCATGCTCGTTATGATGATCATGGTGATGTTGATAATGTGTTTTGGCAACTTCTCGAGCTTTGTCCATAAAGCCTCTGCAGGCCTCCGCCATCTCGTGATGAGCCTTTACCATTTCCTCATTTCCGTTTGCTTCTATTTTGAATCCATGATCCGTTTTGGTAAACTTGATACCAAATTCTTTATCACTCATTTTAAAGCCTCCAATCTTTTATTAAACTTAGCTAAACTGAATATATTTCTTAAGGCTCAGTGTACGTTTTTTCATGCTACTATTCTATACTCATTAGTGGCTACTTTCCAGAACAGCCTTGCATTACTTTATGCCTTTTCAGTCTCTATTCCTTGCGTTGTCGATGAGAATGGGAATGCCACTTCAGTGGTTTTTCTGCTCGTTTGCGCAGGTTATTCATTAATAAGCAACCAAACGCTCCCATAAGATACAGTAGCTTAGTCGCCAGCATCTCTTGTCCGTTACTCGAGATTATTGCATATCCAATCCCGGTGGTTGCCAATAATACGGTCCACATCAGACGGTTTGCTAAAGTTTCCTGAAACTTTAATTGCCTAAGAATTGGCCCCATCTCTACCTTGACTTGGACATCCCCAGCGCGAAAGTCCTTTAAAGTCTTCTCCAGTAAGGGTGGAATCTCAATCCCTGCCATAGCTACAGCTTTTGCTTTTTGCCAAACCAGTTGGAGCGGTGAGAAGTCTTGTCCGAGAACCTGCTTAGCATAGGGCTTAACCACGGATAGAATATTCATGTTTGGATCTAGCCCCGCCGCAATTCCGGATAGTGTCCCTACAGCCCTACCTAAAAAGGTGTAGTAAGCCGGGATTTGAAAAGGTTCGGAATAAATAAACTCACGCAGTTCTCCCAAAAGCTTGTCGACCTGTAAGTTGCCCAGCTCCTCAAATCCAATACCTTTAAGCTCGACTAGGAATAGGGTCATTGCCTTTTGCAAGCTTAAGATGTTCGCTGAAGGCTTGATAAACCCCATTTCTTGCAGTGCGTGGCACAGCTCTTCTGAATTACTATTGATGACTCCACTGATCAGTTTGCGAACTGACCGTTTGTTGGCGTCGGTAATCCTTCCTACCATACCAAAATCAATGAAGATGATTCCCCCATCCGAACGCACAAATAAGTTTCCTGGATGCGGGTCAGCATGATAAAACCCATGAATCAAAGCTTGCTTTAGATACGCATCAACTAACGTACCCGCAACCTGCTCTGGTTCAAGTCCTGCTGTAAGCAAACCTGCTCGGTCGGTTAACTTATACCCTCCGACAAACTCCATTGTCAAAACCCGCTGTCTAGAGTATTCCGGATAACCAGACGGCGCAGAAATCATAGGATCATCTTGAAAATTCGCACGGAACCGCTCTAAATTGGCTAACTCTTGCCGGTAGTCCAGCTCTTCTCTGAGGGTGGCCCCAAATTCATCATAGATGTCATCAAAATTCGCATACTTCTCCCACTTGGTGAAAGCCTTTAACATCCAGATCACACCGCGGAAGGCACCCAAATCGATTTCTATAATTTCTTCGATACCGGGTCGCAACACCTTTACAGCCACGACTTCTCCGGAAAGCAAAACAGCCCTGTGTACTTGTCCAAGAGATGCCGCGGCGATATGGTTTTCATCAAACTCAGCAAAGATACTTTCCACTGTATTGCCAAGTTCTTGGACAATCACCCGTTTAATTTGAGCTGTTTCGACGGGTGGCACTTCATCTTGAAGTAAAGCCAGTTCTGAAGTATATTCTTCTGGAAGCATATCTACACGGGTACTGAAAAACTGTCCTACTTTAATCAGCAGCCCTTCTAAGTCTAGAGCAGTTTCTCGGAAACGAATGGCCTGGTTACGATACAGTTTGTGTAGTCTAGCCTCACCACGGGCACCAGATAATCTGCTTGAAATCTTATACCACGCGATCTCCAAGAGAAAGCCAGCAAACAACCGTAAAATTTTCTCTGTGCGACGCACTTTCGAGTGGGATGCCATAAGCGTTACTTCAACTCCTGTCAGTATATCTCCATGAAGAATTGAATCTAATATACCATAATTGTTAATCAATCGCTAATCAGTATATACTAGACACAATTGCTGATGAAGCCGAACTTTTTAGCGAGTTATCAACAAATATAAGGGAGACTGATTATTACATGAATTTCGAACAAATTTACTACGCCACTAGCCAACACAAGGAACATTTCTTAGCATTATTAACACAAAAAAAATCAAATGAGTCTGGCTATTATGCAGCCTATTACATACTTACTTCAACCAAGGATATTTGGTCAGCAACCAAAAGGCATACCACTTTAGAAGAAATCAATTTTGATAAAATTTTAGAACAAGGATTTGCTAGTAATCATAAAGCGCTGATTTTGCTTGCACAACATTTGTACATGGCCAGTACTAGCTTTGACTTAGACCGTGCTTTAGAAAGCTGGGATCAGCCCTGTTACAGCGTTGCTTTGCAAGCGATTAAACTGCGGTGGTCGCTTTCCCGTGAGAGTATGGAAGGCTTTTTAGAGTAAAGGCTTTTACTGTAGTGGACAGTAAAAATCAAGTCGGTTGCTTCCCTTAGGAGTAACCGGCTTAATTTGTGTTATCAGGTAGTAAATCATCAACATTCCTTAAAGGATGAATCTGTTGGCTATAAGAGCGGTGAAAATAAACGTGCACTTGATTCTTTAATTCGATTGGACAATGGGCGCAATTTGTACTCTTCCAAGATAAGTTCTTCACTATCGGCAAGATCTTGATGAAAATCTTTTTCCAGTCGTTGTGCAAAGGAACATTCATAAATAAAGGCACTGATTTCAAAGTTCAAGCTAAAACTTCTAATATCAAAATTTGTGGACCCTATCACTCCAATTTGAGTATCCAGAATCAGAACCTTAGCATGGAGAATCCCCTTAGTATAACGATAGATTCTGACGCCTGATTCTAGTAGATCCTGAACATAGGAAAGAGAAGCCCAATAGGTAATTTTGTGATCAGGAACCCCCATGAGGATGATTCTGACATCTATGCCACTTAGTGCTGCAGTTTTTAAGGCCATGACAGACCCTTCATCTGGAATAAAATAAGGTGTCTCAACATAAATCGTCTTTTCTGCACTCGTCAAGGCCACAAAAAAGATTTGTAACATAGATCCCCAATCCGAATCGGGACCAGTTGCCGCGATTTGTGTGAGTTGACTACCCAACTGTACTGCTTGTGGATAGTATTTAGAGCCATTAATCCCCTGATGAGTCGCGACATTCCAGTCATTCAAAAAAACGGTTTGTAGAGAATTCACTGAATCTCCCTCAAGCTTTAGAAAGGTATCCCGCCAAAATCCGATCTTCTTATTACGGGACAAATATTCATCCCCGACATTTAAGCCTCCCAGAAAGCCTACGTTGCCATCAATTACAACAATCTTACGATGATTGCGCAGGTTAAGTTTCCTTGATAAGAAAGGAAAACGGACAGGATAGAACCCTGCAGTCTCAACTCCAACTTTCTTCAATTCTCCAAATCTCTTCGTAAGGGAGCTGTTTCCCAATCCATCTACAAGGACACGAATCTTTACTCCTTCAGACGCTTTACGCATTAAGAGGTTAAGGATATCCTTGCCAATTGCATCATTATGAAATATATAATATTCCAAATGGATGTGATCCTTCGCTTTTTCTAGTTCTGCAAATAGTGCCCTAAACGTCTTTTTCCCATTGGTAAGTACTTCGAAACGATTATTGAGGGTTAGCGGCGCATCGGCATCTTTTAGTAAGAGTCGAGCCAGCTTCCTGTTCATTGGAATGTCCCCGGCTTGTTTGACATCTTCTGCGCTCGGTCTGACCTGTCTGTCCTTCAGCATTTCCTCGGTTTTCTCTAATCTCACTTGCTTATGGCGTGACACTCGGTGTTTCCGTACTACGCGTCCCAACAGAACATAAAGTAGAGCGCCTAAAACCGGCAAAGCGCCTAAGATTAATAGCCAGATGATCGTTTTCGTCGGGTCCCTGTTTTCTAAGAAAATTACCGATCCCAAGAAAACAAGCTGAGTGAGGGTTATTAAGAAAATTGCTGTAAGGAAAATATAAATGACCTTAGCCTCCCTCTAAAAAATATCCTTTACAACTCTTTGCAAGTCACTCGCTGAACGGCACCGATAAACTTTAGTGCAATACGTTTGATACTCTTTCATCATATTATCTAGCTCATCCCAAGCTTGGAAATCTAGTGGATTTAGCCAAAACACATTGCGCACTTTACTAGATATTTGTGCTATGTATTCCGTTTGAGGGGGGCGATAGTTGTTTTTTCCATCTCCCAAGATCACAAGGGTCGCACGGGATGACAGATCCCTAAGTTGATTTTCAGCAAGTTCCCGAAATACCGCACCATAATCCGTAAACCCAGAACTAGCCTTGTGTCCCCAACTTTTGATTTCTTGTTTTACTTCGACTAGATCATCCTCCCAAATAAAATCTGAAACATCCCAGACAGAATCGATAAAAAAGAACACACGTATCTTTCGGAAGCGGGCTCTTAGACAGGTCACCATATAGATCAGAAACTCGACAAACGAAGCCATAGAATTCGAGACATCGCATAACACCACTAGTTCCGACGCACGTGGAATTTTATGACGGTAACTTAATCTGAAAATAAATCCATCGCTTTGAACGCTTTGCTGAATAATTCTAGAAATGTCGATTGAACCTCGACGACTAGTTTTCCAACGTGACCCTGGCCGAAGCGCTAATTTGCGCGCCCATTTACGAATACTTGACTTGACAAGGGCTTTTTCTTCATCGGTTAAGTTACTTAACGGTTTAAACAACCAATTTTGCCGCACTAAGGGTTGCCAACTATTTTCGTTGTTAACTTCCGCGGTTAATGTCTTCTGGCGAATTTCTACCATAACAGATGTGCGTCGATCCTGATGAGCGTACCAGGTTTCTTCTGAAATTTCATTCCGTTGATAAGCTAAATCATAGGAATTAATCCAAGTATAATAGTCCATCTCTGCCAGAATTGTTTGAACCATTTCTTCAAATTCTAATCCACTAGAGGTTAGTTCCTCCAGCCGGGCAAAAGGAATTAGATTCGTGATGTGTGAAGAGTCCAAACTATTACCTTTTACAGTAAGGCTAACGCCACCACTTCCACGCCCCACGCCTTGTCCGCCGACACCAGAACTGTCTTGAGTTTCTTCTAAAACAGCTTTTTTTGTCGCGTCTTCCGAATAATCATGAGCACTCGAGTTTGGATTTTCTAATAGAATTCTCCAGATTGTCTCAAAAATTAATGAATCTTGGGTACGGTGAATGAATAGGGATTTCAAAATAATTTTTTCAGATAAATCAGGAAAGCGATCCAAACAAACCTGAGCATCTAGTATGTCTTGTGAGGAAATAGAGACTGCAACCCGTCTTAGTGCATGAACTAGCTTAACAAAATTCCATCCATCCATCATTTCCATCCCTCAAATAAACTTAGATGGCGTTAAATTCCACCTCAAGTCAGTTTCCTTTATAAGACTACTCGTTGTTAACGGCACTTGGCTGCCTCCGTCTCCCATCTTTCAAGACGCTCCTCCAGCTTAGCTATGTCCTTAGGATATTTTAATAATACGCTGAGTGTGCCCATCAGTTCACCATAATTTAAGGTCTCTTGATGAAGTGTCTTCAGCGCACGGGCGAAGTCGATTGTTTCAGACACACTCGGGAGTTTTTGTAAAGGTAACTTTCTCACCCTAGCCACGAACTCACAAACATCCTTGGCTAATCGGTCGGAAAGCTCTGGAGCCTGAGCATTAAGAATTGAAATTTCGCGCTCTAACGTAGGATACGTTAAATAGATATGAATGCAACGACGTCTTAAAGCATCACTGAAGTCCCGCGTATTGTTGCTAGTTAAGATGACAATCGGAGATGTTTTCGCTGAAATGGTTCCGAGCTCAGGAATCGTGACCTGTTGTTCCGCAAGCATCTCTAATAGAAAGCTTTCAAATTCCTCATCGCTTTTATCCAATTCATCAATTAACAAAAGTACTGGTTCCTGGGATAGGATTGATTCTAGGAGTGGACGGGTCAGTAAGAACTCTTCAGAAAACAAATCCACTTTGACCTCATCCCACTCTTCAGTTTTGGCCAGTTGTAGACGCAAAAGCTGCTTAGCATAATTCCAATCATACAACGCTTTATTAAGATCAAGACCTTCATAACACTGTAACCTGATTAGTTTTCGTTTTTCCGTACGTGCAAGTGCTAAAGCCAGCTGGGTCTTTCCTACCCCGGCCGGGCCTTCGATAAGACAAGGCTTTTCCAGCGCCAAACAAAGAAACAATGTGGTCGCTGATTCTTCATCAATTAAATATCCTTCCTCTTTTAACACCTGAGCTAACTCCAAAGGAGATGCCTGCATAAATATCCTCCTCAAAAATAGTCTAACGCCCTGATTAGTTTCCATCCGTAATATTATTATATTGCTATCTAAGGTCGTTTTTTTCTGACATCAACCATTTTTCCCTGAAGCATTTCCTTATGGCTAATGCTTATTTCGAACATGCTTTCAAGCCTTTTTATAGAGGGGACCTCTTTTATATTTACAATGGAGATCGCGATCCCACTTTCTCCAGCCCTACCAGTTCTTCCGACCCTATGAAGATAGAGTTGAGGATCTTCAGGTAGATCGAGATTAAAGATGTGGGTGATTCCTTTGATATCTAAACCTCTGGCAGCTAAGTCTGAAGCAACAAGTAAGCTTATCTTCCCACTTTTAAACTCATCCATCGCTTTCCTACGATTGATCTTGCTGGCCCCTCCATAGATACCCTCTGCTTCCAAACCGTGAAATTTAAGTTGTTCCACCAATTTTTCAATTTCTTCACTTTTATTAATAAAGATTAATGCCCGTGATGGGATAACCATCCTGACTAACTTTCTTAAAACTTCAACTTTATCTCTTTGCTCAGCTGAAAAATACATATGTGTAATGGTGGGTGCAATCATGACCTTATCCGTAACCCGAATAACTTCTGGAGTTTTCAAAATTTCCTCTGCCCTTTGCAAGGTGGCAGCAGGTAAGGTGGCAGAAAACAACAACAGCTGTGTCCTACGTAACGTCGTCTTTATAACCGCCTTAACCGTCTGGGAATTATTTTCATCAAGTAAACGATCTGCCTCATCAAGGACCATTATCTTGATGGTTTGGGATGAGATTTTTTTCTTCTGGATCAGCTCTAGAATTCTCCCACTGGAGCCCACAATAATATGCGGTTTCTCCCTGAGCTTTTCTATTTGACGCGTAATATTCACATTCCCTATGATTGCTGCCGACGTGACAGCAAGACCCGAATTAGTTGCCAAAAGTTCAATTTCCCGTTGAATCTGGATTGCCAGTTCATGCGTTGGCGAGAGAATCATCACTTGTGTTTCTCGCTTGAGAGTATCAATCTTCTGAAAAATCGGAAGAAGATACGCTAAGGTTTTACCGGTCCCTGTTTCAGATTGCCCAACAACATCTCTAGTCTCCAAGATAAAAGGGATCGTTTGTACTTGAATTGCAGTCGGCTCCACAATCCCTTCCTTTTTCAAAGCTGATACTAAAGATTCGTCAAGTCCAAACTGGTTAAATGATGCTTGCATTGATAATCTCCATCCTATCTCAATAAATATATAACGTTCAATGTTGATTAATTTCTTAGTCCTTATCATTATATCCCAATTATCCATATTAAAAAAATTTCGTCTCAAAACATGAACGCTACGCGTACACCAGCATAAGATCGCTTGTACAAGTCAACAGACTAGCTTATTAGCCTGTGTCCTCGCTGAACAGCCAGGAAGCGCCCCAATAGACCGACAGCACTGACCGCCAATCCTAAGATCAGGCCAATCCAGTAACCCACTGCGCCTAGCGAAGTATAACTAGCCATATAATACCCCGCCGGTAATCCAATCATCCAATAGGAGATAATCGCCGTAATAAACGTGACATTAACATCTTTATATCCTCGTAAAGCCCCCTGCATGGGCGCAGCAATGGCATCTGAGAATTGAAAGAACAGAGCATAGATCAGAAACTGTTGAGCCATTTGAATGACTGCAACTTCCCTGGAATATAAAGTGGCTACTTGCTCACGAAAGAGCAAGAGGATAATAGCACAGATACCGGCCATGCCCACCGACATCCCCATACCAAGATAGCTATATTGACGAGCATCCTTATGCCTACCGGCGCCCACTTCAAACCCGACCAAAATCGTTAAAGCAGAGGATATACTAAACGGCACCATATAAAGCAACGTCGCAAAATTCATAGCCACCTGATGAGCCGCGATTGTGACTGTATTGAATTGACTCATGAGTAAGGCAACGACCGCAAAAATGCTCGTCTCTACGAAAATAGCAAAGCCAATCGGCAAGCCGATCGTGAGTTGTTTCTTCCATTCTTTCACTGATACGCCGTAAAATCGCTTAAACACATGATAAGCTGTGAACGAGTCCTGCCGTAGGATGACTGTCATTGCAATCATCACCAAACACCAATAAGTGATGGCTGATGCGACACCTGCGCCAACGCCTCCCAAAGCTGGAAAACCGAACTTTCCAAAGATCAGAACATAATTCAGGGATACATTGATGGGTAATGATAGCAACGCAATCATCATGGTTATGCGCGTTTTTCCCAAAGCATCTATAAATGAACGTAGCACCTGATAGACGAACAATGCTGGAATCCCGTAGGCCAGAGCCATTAAGTAACTGCGTGAAATACGACGCACTGTATCCTCCAAGCCCATTAGAGTGAGCACTGAATCCAAGGTAATTGCCCCAACTGCAATCACTAGGGCAGAAATAACGAGTGCCAAATAAATGCCCTGTACGACCATAAAAGCAATATTTTCTTTGCGCTTACCCCCCATCAGCTGAGCCACAATAGGCGTCAAGGCTACGAAAATTCCGCCTAATCCTGCTCCAATGGGTATCCATATACTCGAGCCGATCGCCACGCCCGCCAAATCTCCAGTACTTGCTTGCCCTGACATCACAGTATCAAAAAAGCTCATTGAAAACATGGTAACCTGGGCAACTAATATTGGAATTAAAATAACGAGTAATTGCCTTAACTTCTGGGGTATTGTAAACGTTTGATTCATGATTGCTCAAACTCAAATTTCAATTTTGCTTCAACCGGATCTTCCCAGATTAGATACGCCGCGAAAGATTTACCTGATTTTGATTTAAACCCTTTAATGAGGGGGGTCTTTCCCTTCTTCAGAAGACTTTTTATTTGAGTGGGTGTAAGCACCTTACCACAAATGGGCGTTTTCCAAAGTACAAAGTGGCACCCGTCTCTCCAACTTGCGCACCCGAACCCTTTCTGTCCTTCAATCACCTCTCCACCACACTTAGGACAAGCACCCAGCGCCTCAACCTGACTCTTGCTTGTTTCTATCTTTGGCTTAACCGGTTGCTTTGAGGTAGGTCCCTGTGGATTGTCTCGTGCTTCAACTGCAAGCTGTCCCCCAGATTTAGTCGGCTTTTTGCGGGCGGTTTTCTCCCCATCTCCTTTTCCTGTTCCGTGAAGTTTTCCTGAAGGTGCAAGCGCAAGTGGGGTTTTACCATGTTTTTGTTCGAAGGAACGTAGCTCCTCGATGATTCCACCAATGGCCTCCTCTACGTCAGCCATATATTGTTCGATCGTCAATTCTCCTTTTTCCACTTTAGAAAGGTTGAATTCCATTTGACCTGTCATTTCTGCGCTCACCAGTAGTTGAGCATGAGGAAGCCGTTCCTTGATCAGACGAATGAGTTCAGATCCTTTTTCTGTCGGTTTCAGAGACTTTTGCTCCTGGAGGATATACCCCCTGTCAATGAGACTTTCCATAATAGCCGGACGGGTTGCCACAGTGCCCAAACCTTTCCCTTTCAACTGCTGGCGTAGCACCTCATCATCAATCTGCTTACCTGCGCCTTCCATCGCTTTCAAAAGATCTCCCTGGGTAAAGCGTTTGGGGGGTTTCGTGGTCTTTTCTTCACTATAAACGCGTTTCGTCCATACATTTTCGCCCTTACTCAAGGGTGGTAGCGTTGCATTCTCGTCATCGGCCTGCTCACGGTCGTCCTTCTTCTTGGTTTTACGCGTGACCGCTTCATCCACTTCATCCGGGCCGTAAACCTTCTTCCAACCAAGACTCAGCAAGACCTTACCCTTCGTGCGAAAGGCTTCACCTTCAACGTCTGTTACCACGTCTGTCTGGTGATATCGAGCAGGAGGAAACCAAACGGCTAGGAAACGGCGGACAATTAAATCATAGAGTTTCTGTTCTTCACCCGTTAGTCTCTCAATCACAACTTTTTCGGTGGTTGGAATGATGGCATGATGAGCCGTGATCGTATTAATCACGCGTTTACCTTTAGGCACCCCCAAAAGACCGGCTTCATCTACTAGATTCGTGTAGGGTTCTTGACGGACTGCCCTTAAATGTTCGGGTAGTTTTGGCACAAGATCCTCCGATAAATAGGCACAGTCGGTTCGGGGGTAGGTGGTCGCCTTCTTCTCATAAAGAGACTGGGCCAACTGAAGCACTTTTTCCGCGCTAAATCCATGTTTTTTGGAGGCAGTGATCGTCAAAGAGGTTAAATCAAAAAGAAGCGGCGCAGGTTCCTGCACATCTTTTTGCTCCATTTTTGTAATTTTACCTGGCATACCCTGCGTTTTTTTTACGATATCTTCGGCTTCTTGGCTACTTGTGATCCGTTTTGATTCTTCACGGGGATCAAACCACTTACCGGGGTATTCCCCCTGGGTTGTCGCAAACTCGGCACGAATTTCGAAGTAATGTTGGCCAACAAAACGTTCAATTTCCCATTCTCGCTCGACGATTAAGGCTAAGGTCGGGGTCTGAACCCTCCCTATGGAAATAACATTGGGTTTTTTTCGAACAACATCAAAGCTCCCAAACAAGGCGGTAAACCCTTCCGTCAGATTCATGCCAAAATCCCAGTCTGCAAAGGCTCGGCCGTGTCCTGCTGCCGCAAGACCAGCGACCGATTCTGCAGAACGAAGCCGCTTCAGGCCTTCCCGTATGGCGGCCGTTGTCAGCGAGGAAATCCATAGCCTAGACAAGGGTTTACAGCACTTAGAGGCATCCCATACTTCTTGAAAAAGCAACTGTCCTTCCCGATCAGCATCCGTTCCACAAATAACCTCTTCGATATCTGTTGACTTTAACCACCGTTGGATTACTTGATATTGTTTGATCGCCCCGGATTTAACAACCCTACGAAATGCATTCAAGCCGGGTAGAACAGGCAAACGGTTTAGACTCCAACGTTTCCCCACCCGATCGAGGTCCATATACGCTTCCGGGCGCTCCAACTCTAGAAGGTGGCCATAACACCATGTAATCACATATTGTTTGTTTTCGAGATATCCGTCCCCTTTACCCCGAACTTCCAAGGCCGTGGCATATTCACGAGCTTGAGACGGTTTTTCGGCCACGATGAGGATCTTTCCCATGCCTTGGTCTCCCTTTTTCCTTAATTTCACAACATTGAACCAGTATTTTTCTACGATAATTCAATAAGAGTCTGCATATATATAATTACCTATGAATTAAAAGGAGGGTATTTCGTATGTTATCTAATGATGAGTTCATTCGGCAATCACTAGAACTAAACTTATTTTTCATGAGAATTATGAAAGAACATGCTTTTTTCATCGAAGCCGCCTTCAGTCCCAAGGACCAATCCCTAGCCCAACAAGCCGATACCCTGAAGTGCGAGTTCACGAGGTTACTCGCCGAGGCAATTATGCTTTCCGATGGGGTTATTAGCCCTGAAGTTCTCTCTTCTGGGGAATTAGTGACTAAATTCACCTGTGATGCTGAACGAGCCACGGAATTCTATTCCGGAATCCAGCTTGATACGGAACTGACCCGTCTAGAACTATGCTTAGATAAGAAACTAAACCCAGTCATCAGTTCTTTGTTAGTAGATCAGATCAGTGCCCTTAACCAAAAAGCGATAACCGCTACGACTGTCTTGGCCGACTACAAATCCAAACTCCTTCAAGACATATTAAGTTGTAAACTGTTTACGTTTAATTATCCCTTGTTGATCGACCACATACTACGGGAAGCGCACTTCTACTTAAAAATACTTCATCAGTTACAGAACCGACAAGTCGTCAATATTCTAGAGGATATCATCGATCAACAGAAATTTTGGGATCGAATCATGGCAGAGCACGCTAAATTCATTCGTGGTTTGCTAGACCCCACTGAAGTTGCTCTCTTTGACACGGCTGACCGTTATGGTAAAGAGTTCGATGCGCTGACTAAGCAGGCCATGACAATGACGGAACAGACGAGTATATTACCACAACTCAGCAGTAAAACCTACAAGGCCACAGTGAGTCTCAGAGACTTTAAAGGAGCAGCTACAGAAGGCCTAATACAATGTAAAATTAAAGCTTTGGCTGTGCCTTTGTTAGGGGATCACGTACTGCGGGAGGCAAATCATTATCTGAGACTACTCAACACGTTTAACGGACAGTTACTGTGACCCTCAACATCATTATATCTTAACAATCCTTCATATTATTGAGAATTGTCGATCATCTCATCTTGCAAAGCTATAGCACTGAACTCACCAGTTTGCCATCCAAACAAACTTTGAGTGAAAATTGCTTGAGTCCAAGTTTCCTAAAATTCACTTCAAGCAAATCACTGTCGAAATCAGCGACAGTAATTCGACCGATTCCAAACGCTTTATGTCTAATATCGGCCCCTATCTCCACCTTAAAGGTCGTTAAACTAACGGCCTTTTTCCCGGTTTGAGTCCGTTCTGGGTAAAGGATCTCTCGAACTTCTCCTACAAATTGAGACTCAATCACATCTTGGTCATTAAGATTCGCGACTGTCAGGAGTTCAAGTTCTTTCTTAGCTCGTGTCATTCCCACGTAAAAGAGACGTCTTTCTTCTTCTATGCTCTCCGTTTTTTTCCTTTCAGCATCTTTAATACTTTCCAGATTTGGTAGAATTCCATCGACCAAATCAAACATATAGACGCACTCGAATTCAAGCCCTTTGGCGGAATGAAGCGTGGAAAGCGTCACAGCATTGTTATCCCTTTTCACGGCCGATTCACACATTAATTGCTCAAGGTATTTCAGACGGTCTGCAAAATCCTTGTGCGTCTTCATACCTTGGGCAATGTTTTCTAGTGTGAATAATATTGCTCGGAAGGACTCTATGGAAAGCCCCAAACGTTCGCTAAACTCTTCAAGTTTTTTCTCATAGTGTAGTTCATGACGAATATAACGGAGCGCATCAAGCGGGTTCATGCCATTGAGCTTCTTAAACTGTCTTTTGAGTTCTTGAAAGTTTTTCTTTCGAAAAGCTGGAAGATCCGGAAGATCTGCCAAATGATCAAAGACAGATTTAGTAGGGTCTTGGTTTCTTAAATGGTCAACTTGTTGCCTAGAAATATAGGAATCAAATTTAGTATAAATGGTTTCTAGAACCCCTACATTCTTGTCACTATAGGAAAAACGCATAAAGTTCAGCATATCTTTAATCACCCAGTGATTGAAGAATTTGTAGCCAGAATCCCGGACATAGAACGGAAGATTTGCAATTTCTAAGTGATCAATCAGGTTAATGGCAGAACTGTTATTTCGGTACAGTATTGCCGTCTGGTCGATCCGTTGCTTATTCTTTAACTCCTTGATGATATAAGTAAGCTGTTGATAACCATATTCAAACGAATGGATTCTTATGGCTTTATCTGAAGGATTCGCCGTAAACATCATCTTTCTATAGCGCTGCTTATTCCCACTAATGAATACGTTGGATACCTTAACGATTTCTGGGGTAGAACGATAATTTTGTTCCATGATTAAGATACGCGCGGTGGGATGTACGGTTTTAAAATCCAGGAGATATTTTGGATTAGCGGATCGAAAACCGAAAATCGACTGGTCATCATCGCCTACAACAAAAAGGTTATCACTAAGTTTGGTAATCTTTTCAATAATCTTATTCTGGATAATTGATGTATCTTGACTTTCATCCGTTAAGACATATGGAAACTGCTTTTGATACCTTAACAGAATTGTGGGATTTTCTTCAAGTATTTGGTTGGACAAGGTCAGCATATCGTCAAAATCAATCAGTATATGACCTGGATGGGCATTTTTCTTGTAGTGTTCATAAGCCTCATAGATTAGCACAAGGTCTTTGACCTTGGTATCCATGTTTTTTACATCTAACCGTGAAAGCATGCTATTTTTAATAAAACAGATCGCGTTTGCCAGTTCTTCCAGCTTATCTTCGGTTAAAATCGTCTGATTGATCTCTGCATAAAGCCGTTTGAGGACAGAGTTTTTGCTAAGTATCCCCTGCTCATTTTCAATCATGGTGAAGGCCATACGCTTCTCCTGAAAATAGGCTCTCACTATAAAGTAGCAAAAACTATGTATCGTCGAAAAACGGATTTTCGACTTCACGAACTGACCATATAATTGTAGAAAACGCACGTCCATTTCCTTAGCAGCAGCCTTACTGAACGTTAAGGCCAGGATATTTTCTGGTTTTACGCCCTGACGAAGAATTAAGTAAAGAATTCGAGCATTCAAGACCGTAGTCTTACCTGCTCCAGGAGTAGCCAAAAGCAGTAACGGCCCAACGGGATGGCTAATCGCCTCTTTTTGCATTTGATTCATGACCACCCCAGTTTCCCTAAATAGGCGTTCAAAAAACCCCTGATCTTCCAAAACACAAACTCCCTCTTACCCAATTTATCACATAGTAGATTAAGCAACAACAAAGGTAATTATCGAATTTTCCCCGATAATTACCTTTATAATTCAGCATGACAAACAATCAATTAGGCTTCTTCAGAACTCCATGATGCTAGATACCCTACTTGCTCCTCGGTTAATTGATCAATCGATAAGCCAAGCGATTGAAGTTTGAGCATTGCGACTTTCTCATCAATCTCAGTATTCACTTGATAAACCTCAGGCGACAGTTTTTCGTAATTCAAGGCAACATATTGTAGAGACAAGGCCTGTAACGCAAACGTCATGTCCATAACTTCTGCAGGATGACCATCACCAGCAGCCAAGTTGACTAACCGTCCCTCAGCGAGAAGGTACAATAGTTGCCCACCAGGAAGCGTGTATTCTACGATGTTCGTCCGAGCAATTCTTTCCGAAACAGCAATTTCTTTCAATTGGACTACATTGACCTCCACATCAAAGTGTCCAGCATTACACATAATAGCCCCTGATTTCATCAAGGCAAAGTGCTTCTTATTAATAATATCCATGTTACCAGTCACCGTTATGAAGAAATCTCCCAACTTAGCGGCTTCAACCATGGGCATCACTTCAAATCCATCCATCAAAGCCTCGTTTGCCTTGATAGGGTTCACTTCACAAACGATCACGCGCGCACCTAATCCCTTCGCACGTAAAGACACGCCTTTACCACACCAACCGTATCCAGCAACGACGGCCGTTTTGCCGGCTACAACCAAGTTAGTCGTCTGCATAATCCCAGTCCATACAGATTGCCCTGTACCATACCTGTTATCAAACAAGTACTTACATTGAGCATCATTGACGGCAATCATGGGGAACTTCAGAGCCCCATCACGGACCATAGATTGTAATCGTAAGACACCCGTTGTCGTTTCTTCCGCTCCACCCTTAACTATTTTAAAAAGTTCAGGGCGAGTTGTATGGATGGTGGAAACAAGATCTCCACCGTCATCAATGATAAAATCGGGTTCTGTATCTAGGGCTAATTGCAGATGATGATTGAATTCTTCGTCCGTCGCATTATACCAAGCATGTGCCGCGATTCCTTGTTGCACTAGAGCAGCTACCACATCATCCTGAGTTGAAAGAGGATTGCTAGCAACCACTGTCACCTCTGCACCTCCAGCTCTGACCACATGGGCAAGATACGCTGTTTTGGCTTCTAAATGTAAACAAATGACGACTTTCTTACCTGCAAAGGGCAGCTGTTCCTCGAATTCTTTACGTACCATATTGAGCACTTGCATTCGAGGTGCCACCCAATCAATTTTTCGCTGCCCAAGCGGTGCTAAAGATATGTCTCGTATTGTTGACTTCATGTAGATACCCTTCTTTCTTTAATCATTAATAAATCATTAATAGTAGACAATCATTTAACGTTATCTTCGTTTAATCACTGCTAATAGGATGTATGTACCCATTATACTCTGAAACGGCTATTTATTCTTCCAGTATTAGGGCAGACAAATATATTCTCTGGTACCCCATTCACGACAACGCATCTTTCTCTGTCTCTTGACCATATCCCTGAAGATAGAACTTTCGCATTCCATCGATATCGTCTTGTGATAATTCTACGACTCCACCGACGGCCTGTGCTAGAAGTATAATTTGTGCTGACTTCTCCACGACTTGGCATACTCTGAACGCTTCTTTTAGATCCCGTCCAGCGCCCAACATACCGTGGTTTGCTAGCAAAACCGCCTGACGCCCTTCCATTGCTTTCACCGTATTAATGCCGAGTTGTTTTGTTCCCGGCAGTGCATACTCATTAACGCGCACTTTTCCACCGACAATCTGCACCAAATCTTCCACGGCCCCCGGAATTTCTTTCCGCGCTACAGCCATTGCGGTTGCATAAGCACTATGGGTATGCACAATGGCTTTGACATCCTGGCGGGCATTATAAATTGCCAAATGCAGAGGCACTTCAATGGAAGGTTTACGAGTTCCGCTGATGGTATTTCCTCTTAAGTCCAAAATAACAATATCCTCAGGCACCAACGTATCGTAACTCATGCCTGTCGGAGTGATGGCAATATAGTCTTCTCCAGGGACCCGACAACTAATATTCCCCCAGGTTCCTACTGTGAGGTTTGTTAATAGCATTTGAATTCCCGTCTCCACCACTTGTTTACTGGTTTCGAGTAGCAGATGTTGATCCATGATCGTCTTCTCCTTTCTTTTTAGACTAGATCTTTGTAACCCAGGAGAAAATCGGGTATACCTTCCTATAAATGGGATTTTTAGGGAAATGGTCTGGATATCCAAGGATGATTGGGGCTACCAATTTATACTCTTCTGGGATATTATGATTTTTTTTGAATTCAGCCGAACCGCAAATCGCCTAGGTCCCAAGCTCTTTATCACGCGCCGCGAGCATGAAATTCTGAGCGGCGAAGCTACAGTCATGATCTGTGTGGGGATTATTTTTCTTTCCATAAATAATGACAAGCGCAGGAGCATTGTAGAAAATATTAAATGTTTTGTTTTCCATACTGCTCCGATATTGTTCAAGTGCAGGGAACACCTCAAGCTTCTCTAAAATTCCAGCCTTCGCCTGATCGGAGAGTTCCTTTAAATAGGCTTGATCTTGGATGATCACGAACCCCCATGGTTGACCATTCGAGGCACTGGGCGCCCATACGGATGCATCAATGAGCTCTTGAACCAGTTTTTTATCCACCGTTTGCTCAGTAAACTTCCGAATACTGCGCCGTTGTTGTATCGCTTCTAAAAGTTCCGATCTAAACACCCACCTATCTATATATTCAAATACCATCATAGTCATATTTGGCGGAATAAGCAAACAATGTCATAGAGAAAACTTGGCTGGAGCCAAGCCATAGCGAAGGCGGCCGACCTAGTTGCACTTATGCGCTGTCCATGGATGGACGAGTGTCCCTGTAGCCAAGGACTGCGTGAAGGGACCTGCAGAAAGTATATAAACGTCAGTTTATACTTTCTGACAGTACAGGAAAGAGGATGGCAAACCATCCTCTTTCCTGTACTGAATCTTTTTATGGTTTACCCCAAGGCACGTTCTAAAATTTCATTGAGTCTGCTTACCATACCTCTTGGGTCAATAATAAGCCCCGCAGCAATTTGGGCGTTCTCAAAAATTTGCTCTGCGGCAACCTTCGCAAAAGTGTCCTCTTTTTTGCGAGCTTCGTCCAAACGTTTCATCATTGGATGTGCTGCGTTAATTTCCAAGACACTAGGTCCGACGTCATTCGACTCTTTATTCATGAGTTGCATCATCCGTTGCATACTATTTGTCCCAAACGGGCTGAGAACAACCGCAGGGCTGTCAACCAGGCGCTTAGATTCCCGTACTTCTGTCACTTTACTGCCTAAGACTTCTTTGAACCAGTCCGTCAAGACCTTCACTTCTTCTTCGGACAAGGCAAGTTCATTACGGTCCTTCTGTTCATTCCCTAAATCCAGATCAGATTGATCAGCAGAAATGAGCTTCTTGCCCTCATATTCTCCAATCGCGCCAAAGATGTAGTCATCAATTGCTGCATACGTATAGATCACTTCATAGCCTTTGTCCCTGAATACTTCCAGATACGGACCACACTCTATGCCCTCTCGCGTTGGACCGTTGACATAATAGATGGCTGTTTGATCTTCTTTCATACGACCTACGTAAGCTGCTAAAGAAATCAATTCTCCTGACACGGTATTCGATGATTCAAACTGTAAAAGCTTCACGAGCTCTTTACGATGTGTAAAGTCGTTGGCCGCTCCTTCTTTAATGAAGAAGTTAAATTTTTCCCAGAACTCTTTATACTTCTCGGGTTCTGAAGTGGCTTGACCGTCTAGAAATTTAAGAAAACGGCTTGTGACGACTTTGTTGAGTTTACTGACCAAAGCACTATCCTGCATGGTCTCCCTGGAAATATTAAGGGGAAGCTCCTCGCTATCCATGACGCCTCTTAGAAAGCGCAACCATTCAGGCAATACGACAGGGGACTTTTCTTGAATTAATACTTTTTTGCAATAAAGGTTTACCCCGGGCTCTGTTCGACCAAAACCAAATTGCTCGAGATTTTCTTTGGGAACAAATAATAAGGTGTTAATATTTATGGGAGCATCTGATGAAAAATGCAGGCGAAAGAGCGGTTCATCATGAGCATTCGCAATAAACTTATAAAATTCGTTGTACTCTTCATCCTTGATCTCATTCTTGTTCTTAGTCCAAAGGGCATCAACCGTGTTTATTTTCTGGCCATTGACAATAATAGGGTAAGGTACAAAACTAGAATATTGTTTAATGATCCGTTGAACAGTCTCTTCCTTGGCAAAATCATAAGCATCCTCTTTTAAATGGAGGACCATCTTCGTACCCCTATTTAGGTTTTCTCCTTCAGTGATTGTATAACTTCCTACGCCGTCTGATTCCCAGACGAAGCACTCACCCTCCATTTGATAGGAACGTGTATATAAAGTCACTTTATCCGCGACCATAAATGCCGAGTAAAACCCAACTCCAAATTGCCCGATCAGGTTAAGATCCTTTTGATCCCCTTTCGCGCTCAAGTGTTTGATGAATTCTTTGGAGCCCGAATGGGCGATGGTCCCTATATTTTCAACTAGCTCTTCTTTCGTCATCCCTATTCCTGTATCCGTGATGGTCAAGGTATGAGCGGTATCATCCGTATCAATAGAAATCTCCAATGGCAAATCCTTGTCTTTCACCTCTGGACCTGTGAGTTGCGTATAACGTAGTTTTTCCATAGCATCTGCGCCATTGGAAATGAGTTCCCTCAGGAAAATCTCTCGTTCGGTGTAGAGTGAGTGGATAACAATATCCAGCAGTTGTCTAATTTCTGTTTGGAATTCCTTGGTCTCAACTATTGTACTCATTAGTAACCTCCATCGTTTTTATCTCATAATCCTTAGTCTACTCATATTTTGTCAAAAGAGCAAAGTCTATTGTCCTTTAATCTAAGTTAATTTAGCAGCCTTGTCTATAGTGTCGCGAGTTTAGTTATGGTCTTGCGAGCATATCTTGTAGAGAGGCTTCAAAATGACGATCATCCTCTAGTACTCTCTTTTTGGGGCCTCCTTTGGTCCTTCCTCCACCCCGTCGGAACTTTGCTTTAGCCTCACGTTCCTCCAGTAAAAATTCAATATTTTGAGTACTAAACTCTCTCCCGTGAGGGCTTAAACACAGAACCCCTTTTCCCAATAACATCGCCGCTAGGCCCCAATCCTGCGTCACTGCCACATCGCCCGATTGAGCAAGATTCATGACCCGAATATCCGCTTCTTGTGATGCATTTCCCACCACCACGTGATGGTCTGACTCAATATTATGATTAAAACTTGCGACTGTCCAAACTGGTATATCATAATCGAGAGCAACTCTGATGCAAATCTGCAGTACCGCCCTCGGGCATGCGTCTGCATCCACGATTAGTTTCAAAATTCATCCCTCATTTCCCTGGGTGTTCGTCAGTTTCCCGCAACCCTCCGTCGATTTGAGTCACTTTATTCTCTTTTAGCAGTTTTCCAACGGCTCTTTTAAAGGCAGCTTTACTCATTTGTAAGCGACTTTGGATTTCAAGGGGGCTACTTTTATCATTGAGTGCCAGAAACCCTTCGTGGTTCTTGATGCCTTGGAGGATTTTCAACGTGTCCTTATCCATTTGTAAATAAGAAAGATCCCTTGGCGATAAATCAAGCTTGCCATCTTCTCGAACCCTGATAACCCGTGCCTCAACTTGGTCACCCTCTTGCAACTCACTAAAATACTCATTGACGGGAATGAGTCCCATATACTTATTGTCGACAGCGACGAAAGCTCCCATTTCAGGATTCACAGAATAAACCGTTCCTGATACTTTGTCGTTCTTCTGATAGGAAGATTCAGCCGATAGATACTCATAAATTTTTGTTGTCGCGCTCAAGCGCTGACTCTTATCCAAGTAGACCTTTACCAGATACCCTTTACCCACTTGAATAGGATATTTTTGTTCATGAAAGGGTAAGAACAAACCCCTTTCCAAACCTATATCCAAAAAAGCACCAATATGAGTCTTTGCTGTTACTTTTAGATAAGCTAATTCTCCGAGTTCAGCGAATGGTTTTCTCAATGTGGCAATAAGCCGTTCCTCGGAATCGCGATAAATATAGACTTCTAACTCGTCGCCTTCTTTAGAGCCCTCCGGTAATTGCTTTATAGGCAGAAGGATATTATCGTGTCGAACACCCGTGCCTGCATCTAAATAGGCTCCAAAGGATGTAAAATTAGCGATTTTAAGATTCTGGAATTTCCCGATTTCAATCATTTAAAAGCTCCTTTACTCCTATCACTTAATGATAGGGTTACCCGCGTATCATAGATTCATGCTTATCCAACCTTGTCTTTGTTTATTGTACCATGTCAACCATGATTTCGTTAAATACTGTATACTTATAAGATTTCTCTTGTAAGGTGGCATGTAAAGTGATAAATTAATACTATATTAAAACTGGAGCAACGGCGCTTCTTGAAGATTTAAAAATCTTTTAGGGGGGTCTTTTTGTTTCTTTAGGGTAAATTAACTTAGACGTGATGAAAGGGGTAATAAATAGTGAAAATTTTTGGAGAAAATGTTTTTAACGATGCTGTAATGAGAGAGCGTTTACCGAAAGGAACTTATAAATCCTTACGTAAGACCATTGAAGAGGGACTTTCGCTGGATCCTAGCGTCGCAGAAATCGTAGCCAACGCCATGAAAGATTGGGCGATAGAAAAAGGAGCGACACATTTTACCCACTGGTTTCAGCCGCTGACTGGAATCACCGCTGAGAAACATGATTCCTTTATCTCGCCTTCAAAACATGGTCTCGTGTTTATGGAATTTTCAGGTAAGGAACTGATTCAAGGCGAGCCCGATGCTTCTTCCTTCCCCAGTGGTGGACTTCGCGCCACGTTTGAAGCGAGAGGTTATACAGCTTGGGACTGCACCTCCCCTGCGTTTCTTAAAGAGGATGCCGGTTCCCTAACTTTATGTATTCCCACAGCTTTTTGCTCTTATAACGGGGAAGCACTCGATAAAAAGACTCCGCTTCTTCGCTCAATGCAGACGCTCTCCAAACAAGCCTTGCGCGTCTTACGACTCTTCGGCAATACATCAACAACCCATGTCACAAGCACAGTGGGTGCGGAACAAGAGTATTTCCTTGTGGACAAAAAATTCTTTGACCAACGAATGGACCTCATGCTCACCGGCCGAACCCTATTTGGCGCCATGCCACCTAAGGGCCAAGAACTAGATGATCATTACTTTGGAAGCCTTAAAGCACGTGTAGCTGCCTTTATGCATGAATTAAACTTAGAATTATGGAAACTTGGTGTTCTAGCCAAGACCCAGCATAACGAAGTGGCTCCTGGGCAGTTTGAGCTCGCACCCATATTTGGAACAACAAATATCGCCACCGACCACAACCAGCTTGTCATGGACACCATGAAGAAAGTAGCCCTCCGGCATAATATGGTTTGCTTGCTTCATGAAAAGCCCTTTGCCGGCGTGAACGGTTCAGGTAAACATAACAACTGGTCTATGTCGACAGATGATGGCCTGAACCTCCTTGATCCCGGAGCTAATCCTCATGAGAACTTCCAATTCCTTACAATAATATGTGCCGTGGTTAAAGCTGTTGATGATTATGCAGAGTTACTACGGGTTTCAGCTGCTAATCCTGGTAATGACCACCGTCTCGGTGCCAACGAAGCGCCGCCAGCCATTATCTCCATATTCCTTGGTGACCAGCTCACCGATCTTTTTGCACAACTACAAAACGGCGGATTAAAGCGCTCCCTCCAAGGGGAAAAGATGGCCAGTGGAGTCGAAACATTGCCTGCTTTCCGTAAAGATTCAACGGATCGCAACCGTACCTCTCCCTTCGCTTTTACCGGTAATAAATTCGAATTCAGGATGGTTGCTTCCTCTCAATCTATCTCCGGGCCCAATGTCGTCCTCAATTTAATTATTGCTGAGGTCCTGTCCCAGTTTGCTGATCGCCTCGAAAAAGCAACCGACTTCGATAAAGCCCTTCAAACACTCCTTAAGGAGACTGCAAAGGATCACCAACGGATTCTCTATGACGGCAACGGATATTCTGCTGAATGGGTAGAAGAAGCCACAAAACGCGGACTACCTAACATCACCTCTACCGTTGATGCTGCACTTGTTCTTCTTCGCGAGTCCACCGTCAAATTGTATGAAAAACATAAAGTCTTAACCCGAAGCGAACTAGAATCTCGTTATGAGATCAACTTGGAGCAGTATTCCAAACAGATTAACATTGAGGCCCTTACGATGATCGACATGGCCCAACATCAGATTATCCCGGCAGCTGTCAAATATTCCACCCAGTTGGCGAATTCCATCAATGCGATTAAATCTGCTTCAAGCGCTGCAGATGTGTCGGTTCAATCAAACCTCTTGAATGATATCTGCTCGACACTAGCTTCTTTCAAAGCAAAATTAAACACACTTGAAAAAGACGTTCAAGAAGCCAATGCGATGACGACCGATTCCTATAAGCACAGCGTTTACTATCGAGATGTCGTTTTCAAAGCAATGGAAAGCCTGCGAATTGATGGAGATCAGCTAGAAACTAACATTGACGCTGACCTTTGGCCCCTTCCCACCTATGCACAAATGTTATTCATGCTGTAATGATTTGTTAACGACTGCCTTGCGTGACAAACCCCGGTTGACTGCAACCGGGGTTTGTCACTGTTTTGTTTTATACCACTAGTCACCATTTTCAAAAGAGGCCCATGAATGATCGTTTTCATCATTCACGGGCCTCTTTTGAAACACTCAGTAAAATTATTTTGTAATTTTCGGAAGTTTACTTTCTGGACGCTTGATTCCTAAGAGAGGAGCCGAATGGTCTTTGCCTAAGAAAAAGTTCGACCAAGACGAAGTCTGATAGAAATCCCAATTAGCAGGCGGTACTGGGGCAACATCTAGTAAAGCTTCTTCATTATGTTTTTTGAGTCTCGCATAAGCTCTAACCCAGACACATTTCTTTTCTTTCGGATAAACCTCACACCATCCGTCTAAACTCCCACCACAAGCTCCATTGCGTTGATTTTTTGGACATTGGGACATAGGACAAAGATACGCCAAATCCAACATGGCACAATCGCCGCAATCTTTGCAATCAAGCATGATCACTTTGGCAAGATGCTCTACTGCATGGAGCGCCTTTTCAGTTTTTTTCTTTCCCTCTGCTCCACGATACATGCCGCGCATCATAGGGAACAGTTTCTTATTCGGTGTGAACAAGAGACTATGCATTCCTCGCATCATCGTATACATCCCACCGACGGGTGCATCTAAGGAGAGGTTGGCACGATTTGTGGGTTGATCGGTATTTAATCCAGTTTTCTCATCTTTTTCAAAGTAGTAGAATCCGTTCGTTTGAGGGTAATCAAATTCTTTGACCAGATCTTTCCATTTCGGGAAGAGTTCCTCACCTTTGTCAAGAATGAATTCTAATTGTTCATATTTAAGGTTACCACCGATATGAACGCCGGCAACGCCTATGCCTTTTAAGATTGCGTACAATTTAGCAGCTCTCAAGAGACGCTGACCTACCCCTTTATCTGGGGCAGTTTTTTCTGTATTAAGTTCTGCCAAAAGCTTGTCCGTGACGACACAACCAGGCAACTTGTTTTTATTCATGACATTTGCTGCTCCAAAAGGGAGAACATAGATATTACCGATGACAGGAATATCGAGTTTATTTAGTTTCAAAAACTGTATGACTTCGTGACATTTCCGGGCATCATACCCTAATTGTGTGACGACAAATTGAGCGCCGCCTTGAATCTTCTTTTTCAACTTATAGTACTGAACCATCAACTCGGCCTCTGTGGACTTGAAGGGTGATACAGCGCATCCTGCGAAGAATTCACTTGGCGTGTTAAATGTGGACCCCTTGAAGCCCGGAATTTCTAATCCCTTATTCATGGCTCCTATGAGTTGTAATGTATTAGAGGGATCAAGATCGAAAACCGGTTTGGGACGTCCTTGAAAACCAGAAACCGTATAATCTCCCGTCATGACTAAGAGGTTACGAACTTTTGCACGATCTAAAGCATACAATTGACTTTCCATCTGATTACGGTTCTTATCTTTACAGGTGAAATGAACCAATGGTTCAATACCCATTTTGAGAATTTCCACTCCCAAATAATCAGCAAGGATTGCGGGATTACCTCCAGGGTTATCAGTAATCGTGAGTGCATGGACCCTGCCACCCTTAGCAGCTTGTTCTGCAGAGGCGATAGCAGTTTCTTGGGCCTTCTCTGTTGCGCCTCTACCCGGCACGAGCTCCCACGTCACGGATAGAGTGTTTTTGTCTAGCAATGACTCTTTGAACTTGTTTTCCATTCCCTAGATCCTCTCCCTTTTCACAATGTTTTGCCGATACTATGTCTCATTATACCCTATAGAAGGCCATAACGGGGTAAAAACTTTAAGAAATTTTTCACAAATTCTTTATTTGAGCCTTTCAAGGTACATACTGTTCATAAAATAGTTAGAAAATGTGGTACTACCTCCAAGTTCAACATGGCTTATCTTTTGATATAATTCCCGCGCCATTGCCACCTGTTGACGGTCTAACAGAGCTAGTATTGCGCCAACGTGCGCTGCATTTCCAACCGTCTTTAGCCTGTCTTCGGAAATATCCGGAACGAGACCTATATTCAAAATATTTTGTGCCTTAAGATAGGTGGCGAAGGTACCTGATAAAGTGACCGAGTTGAGCTCTGATACATTGATTCCGGCTATTTCTACAAGCGTTTTAATGCCTGCACAAACGGCCCCTTTAGCCAACTGCAATTCTCCTATATCTTTTTGACTTAAGGTTATATCCGCCCTTTGATTTGACGCATAAGATAAGACAAATTCACGCCCTTTTTCAAGGGTCCTTATTCGATTCCGAAGCTCAAGTGATAGGGTTTGTGCCTTTTCTGGATCGACAATCTTACCCTGTTTGTTAACGATGCCAGCCTTTCTCATCTCATCGATTGCCTCAATAAGTCCTGAACCGCAAATCCCGATAGGTTCCTGCTCTCCGATGACTTGACAGACTACTCCTTCCGCTGTGATAGTTACGCCTTCAATAGCCCCCTGTTTCGCCCTCATGCCATGGGCGATGCCTGCGCCCTCAAAGGCGGGTCCTGCCGCGGTAGAACAGGCCATCATCGTTTTTTCAGTTTTCAGAAACAGTTCGCAGTTAGTCCCTAAGTCAATGAGCAAATGATTACCTTGATCTAACACCTCAGGCGCTCCTACAATCGCCCCAACTGTGTCGCCTCCTACAAAACTTCCTATATTCGGCAATAACAAGATTCTCGCCTGGGGATTGATTTCCAACCCCAACTCAACCGCAGAGAATTCTAGGGGTCTGTTGCAAACAGAGACGAAGGGTGAAACTGCAAGGTGTGATGCGTCCAGTCCAAGAAAGAGATGCTGCATCGTGGTATTCCCAACCATCGTCATTTTGAAAATCTCATGCTTACCTACATTTGTTTGAACCTCAAGTTCTTCTAGCAAGTGATTAATCGTCCTTCTGATTGCCACACGTAATGCCCTGGCACCCTCTTGGCTCTCCATAGCAAACGTAATACGGGAAATTACATCTGCTCCATAGGCTGTCTGTTCATTTTCAGTCGAGACAACTTTTAGAATATTTCCCTCATTCAGATCGATCAGAGCCACAGCAACACTGGTTGTCCCAACATCGACTGCAACACCGTAAAGTCTTTTTGTGGTATTTCCTGACTCAATCTCCAGAATCTTGTCTTCAAAGACCGTAACCGTTATTGCAAATTGATCGACTCGTAGAATGTCTGGAATCTTAGCTAAGATATAAAGACTAGTCTGGTCGTAACGCCTACCCGTCTTAGCGCTTAGAGCGTCTAATACACGATCCCAATCGCCCCGCTCATCGGCTAGTGTTGGTTTGCTAGTCTGTATATACACCTTTTCAACCGATGGGTCCAACGTCGTCGCTTTCATTTCCTGGAGAGCACTCACTTTACGATCTTGGCTCTCCACAAAATTTAGTTCAATAATCATTCCTTCTTCGGGCTGCACAGTACAAGCAAGTCGAAATCCTGCCTGTAATTCCAAGTTATTAAGATGTTTTCTGTCGTGATCGCATGGCATCGAGACAGATCCTATCAACCGCACTTTGCATTTACCACATGTTCCTTTGCCGTTACAGATATTCTGCACGGGAAGATGATGGCGAATCAGGGCTTCCATTAAGTTTTCATGATCTTCTGGAATTATGACACGATTTGGGAGTATTGTTATTTTCATATTGTACCTCCTGCCAACATATCTATTGTAACAGTCTGTCCCGGCTCGACATAAACGGTATCTTTCTCAGCGCGTCCCTTTAATACAGCGGTTAAAAGATGGAGATCTCCTTCTTCTTCGCCCACATCCCACCCAAAGAAATCAGCAATCTTACGAACTTTTTTTCTATATTCCTCGATGTCTTTCGTTCCTGGCGTAACGATAAGAACTGCTTTATTATAGTTGCCATATAACATTTTAATAAGATCTTGGGCCTTTTCCTGTCCATAACGATCGACGTATTCTAGGTACTCAGCATAGGGCGTGCGACCATGGTCTAGCCACCCTCGACTAAAATAGTAGGTCCCCGGATTTTTCTTGAGCAACTTAAGTTGCCTTTCATTTGAACCCAGCAAAAGGGAGATACAATCATGAGTTTTTGGCAGAAGCAATGGTACCCTTTGGGAAAGCAAACCGACAACGACGTTTGAGCATCGACTATAGGTCGTAATAATCAGATCATAATCCTGGCTTTCATCAATGATTTCCTGAAGACGTGCATGAAGCAGAGCTGGTTTGCCGTGGTAATTGAAATCGAGGAACTCACAATCCATCGTTTCTGAAACTCCGAGCGAACGAACTTCGTTCATGGTGGAATCACAACCAATGAGTTTAATCTTCATGGCGATTCACTCACTCTCTATATGCTATAATTAACATTTAACTTCGCCATATCCCTTAGAACTTCCTTCTATTATTATACGCTTCGAACCCTCAAGGCTGACTGTATCCAAGTTTATCCTCACAGTCTTATAAGCATATACTTCAAAAGACCAATGACATCTTTCAGTGCATTGGCCTTTTTATAAACGACTATTTAATTTATAATTCGAATTGTTTTTTGCGATAAGCCTTAAGATATTTCACACAAAAGTCATCTCGGCCAGCTAATGTCTCAGCCGTGATCAAACTTGCCATCATCATCTTGTCTAAGGGGTTAATAATCAGACCATCTAGACCTTTACCAATCGCCATAATTGCAAAGGCATGATTCATGAATTTCCGCTCTGGTAGGCCATAGGATATATTAGATAGCCCACACATCGTATGAACACCTTTAAATCGTGTCATAATCGCTTCAACTGAGTTAATGAATTCTACAGCGAACGTGCTATTTACAGAAATTGGTTGTACCAGCGGATCTACATAAATGTGATCAAGAGGTACATTGTTTTGGACTAGCCCATTGATTAGTTTATCGGCAATTCTTAACCTGTCATCCATCGTTTCAGGCATTCCTTCATCACTCATGCATAGTGCAACAACTTTTAATTCTGTACCTGCTACGACAGGAATCAACGCATCATAGCGCGCTTTTTCTAGCGATATGGAATTAATCATCGCGATGCCTTTGTGAACAGACAAGGCAGTCTCAATCGCCTTTGGGTCGGGGCTGTCTATACAACAAGGTGCGTCAACAGCCTCTTGAACCGTTTTAACAAGCCATTGTAGGTATTCTGGTTCTTTACCGACAAAGATACCTGCGTTAACATCAATATAATCTGCCCCAGCCTCGAATTCTTCCTTAGCGATCTTTTGAATATAATCTGTATCTTGAGCTTTGATCGCTGCTCCCATGGCCTTACGGCTTGCATTAATTAATTCTCCGACAATTATCATTAAATATTCCTCCCTCAATTAATAAAGACTTATTTGTGAATTCAAAATCATATGAATTCTTTTCTTAACTTAATTTTAGTCTTTAATGAGGGAGTTTCACATGGATTTTCTTGTTTTATCTTGATTTATCCTAACTTATCGCAACAAGTTCAAGTACCAAATCGACAGCTTTAAATACATCAGCAGCATAACCATCGGCATTGATGGATTGCGCAAAATCTTGGGTCGTAGGATTTCCCCCAATAATTATCTTTACCTGATCCCGTAGGTCTCTCCGTTCAAGTTGCCTCATCGTCTCAGCCATCATACCCAACGTGGTTGTCAGCATAGCTGACATAGCCAAGATGTCCGGGTGGTGATCGATAATTGCATCCGCAAATTCCTCAGGTTGTACATCAATTCCGAGATCAATGACCTCTAAGCCCGCACCGCGAAACATCATCACAATTAAATCTTTCCCGATGTCATGTAAATCCCCAGCGACAGTACCGATCACTACTTTACCGAGTGAAGCCTGCAGTGGGCTCGACAATAGAGGCTTCAGTACATGTAACCCCGCATGCATTGCCCTTGAAGCAATTAACACCTCAGAAATATAAATAGTATTCTCACGAAATTGCTTACCGATGACCTCCATGCCGGGTAATAATGCTTTTCTAAAAATATTTTGAGGGGTGATCCCACTTTCAAGCGCAAGTATGGTGAGAGTCTTCACTCGGTTAGCCTGCCCCTTCAATAGAGCATTCGTTATTACTTCTAATTCTAATTCTGTCGTTAACAAATATCGTTCACTCCTCGGCAACTGCAGTTACAGGGCATGTTGTTTATATCGGCTTGGAGTAATTCCTTCGAGCTTCTTAAAAACCCTGGTAAAGTAGCCAGCATCCTCAAAGCCACTCTCTTCAGCAGCCTGCATGACATTATATTTTGGGTTTTTGAGCATTGTTTTGGCTTGTTCCATCCTTACCTGAGTGAGGTACTCCATTAAAGTACAGCCTAGACTTAATTTGAAAATTCTACTGACATAGCATGGGCTAAGAAAGACTTCCTGTGCGATATCGTCAATTGTAAGCTTATTTCGGTAGTTCTGCCGAATATATTCAGCTGCTTTCTGAATTGCTTGCAGATTTTTCTGGTTTTTGTTATCTTCCAAATGGTTCATATATGTTTCTAACATATTTATAGACCAGAGACAGAGTTCGTCTGAAGTCGCTATTTCAAGTAAGTCCTGATAGAATAAGGCATTTAGCTGAAGTGTAGCACTTAGGTCAGCGCCTCCATCCACGGCTGCTCTTGATATAATGAACACTAATTCCATCACTCTTGTTTTGGTCGTATCTATATTTTCCGAATTAATCTCTATAATATCAACTAACAAATTTTCGAGAAGTTTTTGGGCTGCACGTTTCTTACCATTACGTACCATCGTCTTCAATTCATGCTGCTTGTCCAAGGAACTAATATTTAAAGTCCTCGACTTAATCGTGCGTATAGCCACTTCTGCAGATTTACGAGCCTGAATCTCTTCGGCCAGCCTTGCCTGTTGTGCCGTTATCTGCCTTCGTTGCTCTAAGTCCTTCATGCCACTTTGCATAATTTGATTCGCGACTACAAACAACAGATCAGCTGCTGCTTGTACCCTATCACTTGACAATACCTCTAATTGGGTTGCTGACCACTTGACCGCAGCAACATCGACATCAAGCCCCTTGACCATTTCCTCAATTTCTTCCAGAAAATAATCTTCTGGTTCCCACATCAGTACCTGTCCGCAAATAATGGAGCCAACATGGTCGCCAATCAAAATGGGTGCCGCCCACATAATCAAGCCCGCGTGGCATCTAAATATATAGGGTTCACCATATTTAGCCGCTTCAGTACAGGCTCGGGCGTAGGAACGTTGACATTTTTTTTTGCCAACGCTATCAGCTCTTATTATTTCACAGAAGTGACAGTCTTTAATTGCATGGTCAGTCGAAATTAATGTATTTCCCTTGTTGTCAACAAAGATGGCTTTTAAGCCAGTAGACTTTGAAAAGGAACATAACATTTTATCCAAAAAATTTCGTCCAACCAATTTCTCAAGCCATTGTGATTCCTCTTCATTCACACTACCACCTCCCAAGTAGGCTTCACACTCAACAAGGTGTGTGCCTATTTATAGGCTAGAAACACTAACTGCCAAAAGTAATTGCGGAGTGATGTATCCCTGATTAATGATCACAATCTGACGAAACTATTTAAAACCATTATAGCACATTTAATAATATCTGAATTAATAATCTATATCTACTGTACATAGTTATTGGAAAGTAAAAAAAGGCACTCTTGTCATTAACTAGGTTGAAATAAATTCGCCTAGGAAGACAAGAGGCCAGGTTTTTAAGTCTTGCTTTACTGTTTTCTAATCATTTTATTTCGCAGCAGTATCAACATTCATGTCATATTTTGCAGGATCAAATTTATCTTTCGTTGTGCTTTTAATCATAGTCTTTGTGAACTCCGCTTCGTCATCAGGTACAGATTTCAGTTGCTTTTCAAGTATGTTAAGGTATTTTAGTTCCTTAGCATCAAGTAGCACTAAACCGTCTTTAGCAGCAGCTCGTAATTCTGTAATCGTAGCAGAAGCGGCTATTTTTGTGCGTTCAAAGTGAGTTTTTCCTTTAATAATTTCTTTGCTCAATTTCAGTACGACTCTAGGGTCTAATACATAGGCTTGTGGATCGTACATTCTATCAGATTCCGCATGAATATCTCTCAGTTCAAGCGCTGATCCACGAGAAGTTGCAACATTCATGAGTCGGCAATCATAGATTAGTTCTTCTGTGAAGACGGTAGGAGCCATTCCCCCTAACAATCTAACATTTTCTACAGATTCATTACTCCAAATGTCTGCCACGCAGGCGGCAATGTTACCTACTGCACTGGAATGAGCACAGACAGCTGTTCTTCCTTCCATAGAAATAGGTGTTCCTGTAATAGCTTTTAGATAAACATTTTCGTAACCACAGTCTTTACTTGGTCCAACAGCACCGGATTCAACCGCTACCATCGTTCTGACTGCACACATAACCCTATCAATCGCTGCAAAAACTTTTGGGATAAATTGCTTGTGAGCCATAACCATCGATGTGTTAGCAAACCCACAGGCAGTATCACCAGAGGGTAAACACTTTGTTTCCTTTGATATTTTAACAATTTCTTTCCACAAAATTGACATATCATGGCATCCTACTACGCCTAAAGAGAACAACGCTTTCGGTAGGTCGCAATTCATGACGGCCTCATCATGGAGATGTTTTCCTCCAATAGACTCAATCGCTAAGAAGTCTGCCCCTGCTTCAGCGCAGCCTCTAAATGTCTTCATTAAATTGTTCCAATGATCGCCATGATACATATGGGTTAGCGTTTTACCTTCCCGAATATCGACAGCGGTCAATCTCATGACACTTTTTAGACCAAATTTAGTGGTATACTCATCCATTACTTTCCTAACGACTTTGGTGACGTCAATCCCCCACTGAGGATTAAAGGTACAGGGTGGAAGAAGTTCAATTTCTATAACGATCCCCGGCGCGTGAAGCTCATATGCTTTGGAACAAATACCGTGAATCATTTCTTCATATTGGGACAATACTTTCGGCATGGTTTCTTCATTTATTAACATGGTCGGTAGAGTAAGGTTAATTTCTGGATAAACAGTTCCTCCACCAATCACCATTCCGTTGTTGCATTTTACGGGTTTTTTAGCAGTCCCATAAATAAAGTCCTCTAATTTATTGTAAGCAAGGTCTGTAAACTTAACATTACTCATAAAATAGCCTCCCTTAATTTTATTATTAGCGAGCGACGTTTTTCACGTTTTGCAATAACGCTCCGACTAGATCCACAGCTGCAGCAGCATCCCCTGCATAACCATCTGCGCCAATTTGATCCGAGAATTCCTGAGATATTGGCGCCCCACCAATGATAACCTTGACATCTTTTCGCATACCTTTTGCCGTAAACTCATCAATTGTGGTTTTCATAGCCAACATAGTCGTGGTAAGTAAGGCTGAAAGGGCTAATATTTTCCCATCATTTTCTTTGATGGCAGTCATAAACTCTTCTGGGGTGATATCAACGCCTAAGTCGACAACCTTATATCCAGAGCATTCCAGCATCATACCAACCAAGCTTTTTCCAATATCGTGTAAGTCGCCTTTAACGGTTCCTATGACTACGGTACCCTTATTGGTCATCTCCCCGCCAGCAAGCAAGGGTTTAACCAGATCAACACCAGCATTCATAGCTCGAGCGGACATTAACACTTCAGGAACATACATATCATTCGCTTTGAAACGTACACCGACAACATTCATTCCGCCAATAAGGCCTTCATTAATGATAGTAAGTGGATCAACCTTTGCCTCAAGCGCTTTTTTCGTCAAGACCTGCACCAGATCATCGTCGCCTTCAATGACGGAATTGCTTAACTCTGAAAAATCATACATATATTTATCCCCCTAATAATTTATTTGATTACCCATGACAGATGAATGATCAGACATTCGCATGTCCTTTTTTCACTCCTTTCTTACTTAATGATCTCTAAAATCCACACTGTACTTCGGATAAACGAATGTCCAGAAAAAATGTTTGCTATATTCTGTTAATACCATTGTAGTCCCTTGACGACTTTCTTCACTATGGACTATCTTGTTTTATCTTGATAAATCTTACCCTGTTGTTTTGTACTCATAAACTGAAACATTTATAGTTTCAGTTTTATCTGTGTTATCTAGTTCTAAAAATGGTGTTTCTGCCTCACGTTGACTTAACCCAATATTAGCAATTCATCATATTTATAGGAATAATTAAATAACTATATCAAAAAATCCAATTTACTATTGAATAATCCATAGTAAATTGGATCGATTAACATTAGACTTACTAAAGTGTCAAATAGTGAAGATATTCATGGAGGAAACGAGTAAATGATAAAATTTGATATTGTCTCTGGCTTTTTAGGCGCTGGAAAAACCACATTGATTAAAAAGTTACTTAAATCTCTCGATCATGAAAAATTTGTTTTAATCGAAAATGAATTTGGTGACGTTAGCGTTGATCGTGAGGTCTTAGAAATTGAGGGCTTCGACGTTTATGAACTCTCCAACGGATGTGTCTGTTGCAAGCTCAAGGGCGACTTTATTCTCACACTAAGACAAATCTTAAGCCAAGGTATCGATAGAATAATCTTTGAACCGTCGGGCATTTTCATCTTGGATGAAATCTTCGAGATCTTTAAAGATCCTCAGATTTCTGACAAGTGTTACATTAACTCTATCACCACCGTTGTTGATGCACAGAATTTTTCAACCCACATACAGAGCTACTCAGGCTTCTTTAAAAGTCAAATTCGTAGTGCCACTTCTTTAGTTGTTAGTAAAACTCAGCTTGTCTTAGCTGAAGAAATTTCCCAGCTTGAATTAGAGTTGCGTATGTTAAATGAATACGCGACAATACTAACCAAGGACTGGATGGAGCTATCTAATGAAGAACTCTTGGGTGTGGTAGAGAGAAAACCAGTATTCATTGAAAATGACATCACACGCTCACTGAGTCACGACTTCGAGTCCATCGGTCTACGGACGTCTCTAATTCTTGATCGCAAACAATTGGAGTGTATCCTTGAAAAGTGTAAGAATGGCGTATATGGCAAAATCCTAAGAGGCAAAGGAATCATCAACTCAGGCAATAGCTTTCTTGAATTCAATTATGTAGATGGACGATATTCTATAGTAGAATCATCCGGAGTTTCGATAGGGATCGTTAGCTTTATCGGGGAAATATTGCTAAAAGAGCCGCTTACTCTAGTCTTTCAATAATTAACTGGACTGATAAGATTGCTTGAAGCACTAAATACTTGCCCAAGGATAGGCTGTTTGTCAAGCTTCTGTAACATAAACAAACAATCCCAGCGAAAACCAAATAGCAATGGAAGGGGTGCATAACGCGCGAATAACTGACGTTTTATACTTCGGCAAGGAAGTCTGCAAGTTGTTTCGGGGTATTGAAGAGATGATCGGGGAAGCCTTCTTTGAGTTTAGTCGGTGTATGCCATCCCCAGGTAACGCCAATGGTTTGCGTCCCCGCTTTTTTACCCTCAATCATATCCCCTTTTGTATCGCCTACGTAGAAAGCAGGTATCCCAGGATGTAAAGACATCGTGTTATGGATTTTTTTTATCTTACTCTTTTCCTTCTCAGCTCCAATAACATCTTTAAAGCACTCAATTCCATTTTGGTTCAACACCCTAATCGTAGCACTAGAAAGATTCGAGGTAATAACATAGACTTGATGTTTTTCGGAAATTCTTTTCAAGGCTACACCGATGCCGTCAAAGAGTTCAAGATCCGCTAATTGTGCATCTTGTAAAACTTCATACCTTTTCAAAATATTGTCTATTGTTGATTCTTCCAAGCCACGGCCCATCATGGTTTCGTAAACATTACCCTCAAAGAGGCCAAGGACATCTTTCGATGAATTAACTTCTTTGAACCCATTTTCTCGACAAGCTTGTGTAAATCGAGTCGTAAAGACTTCAAGAGAATCAACAATAACCCCGTCATAATCAAACATTACGAGTGCCATTCTTCTTCCTCCTAATTTTTCTTTGGAATTGAATCTTAAGGATCGGTCTTTATGGGTCTATATGTTACGCCTCATAATAGCACGAAATAACTGAAAGTAGCATTCCCTTCTCTTATATGAGAAAAGAATGCTCTTTCAAATTAGTTGTATTAAATCTCGAATTGTTTATTACGATAGGCCTTAAGATATTTGACACAATAGTCATCTCTGCCAGCTAATGTCTCAGCAGTGATCAAACTTGCCATCATCATCTTATCCAAGGGGTTAATGATCAAACCATCTAACCCTTTGCCAATCGCCATTATTGCAAAGGCATGATTCATGAATTTCCTCTCTGGCAGGCCATAGGAGATATTAGACAGCCCGCACATCGTATGCACGCCTTTAAACCGAGTCATAATGGCTTCAACGGAGTTAATAAATTCTACAGCAAACGTGCTGTTCGTTGAAATGGGTTGTACCAGTGGATCGACATAAATATGGTCAAGCGGTACATTGTTTTGAACGAGCCCATTAATAAGCTTATCGGCAATTTTCAACCTGTCATCCATCGTTTCAGGCATACCTTCATCACTCATACAAAGCGCTACAACTTTTAAATCGGTCCCGGCAACAACAGGAATCAACGCATCATAGCGCGCTTTCTCTAAGGAAATTGAATTAATCATTGCAATACCTTTGTGCACTGACAAGGCCTCTTCAATTGCCTTTGGGTCGGGACTATCAATACAGCAAGGGCATTCCACGACAGCTTGAACAGTTTTGACCAGCCATTTTAGGTACTCTGGTTCCTGTCCAACAAAGATGCCGGCGTTAACATCAATATAATTTGCCCCAGCCTCAACTTCCTCTTTGGCAATCTTTTGTATATAATCTGCATCTTGAGCTTTGATAGCTGCTCCTATGGCCTTACGACTTGCGTTAATTAGTTCTCCTACAATGATCATGAGTATCCTCCTTTTTATGCTTTAATCACTATTATTTTGCTGTGAGTCTACGAGCTGTCTCTACTGCGCCCGGTGCATCTGGACTCCATCCGTCAGCCCCAATTTCATTAGCGAAGTCTTCTGAAACAGGCGCTCCGCCAACCATAGTTTTATAGGTTAATCCTTGGTCACGAATCGCCTTAACTGTCAATTCCATGAACGGCATTGTTGTTGTTAGGAGCGCGGACATGCAAATGATATCAGCATTTTTCTCTTTAGCCGTCGCTAAGAATTTTTCAGTGTCCACGTCCACACCCAAGTCAATCACCTCAAACCCGGCACCCTCCATCATCATAGAGACCAAGTTCTTGCCAATGTCGTGCAAATCGCCTTTGACCGTTCCAATGATGATCGTGCCTTTTTTTATGTTTTCCCCTTGGGATAGAAGAGGCTTTAAGACTTCGAGTCCTGCTTTCATTGCTTTAGCAGCCATCAACATCTCCGGAACAAAGAATTCTCCTTCGGTATATCGTTGACCGACTTCATCCATTGCGCTAATTAAACCGTCTGATAATATAACTGAGACATCCGTTCCACTCTCTACTTCTGCTTTGACAAGAGCAACAACTTTCTCAATATCAAATTCAACCACTGCATCATAAATAGTTTGTACGCTCATTGTTTTCTCCCTTTCCTATCGGTCAGTAGACCGTCCTCTAATTGTTACTTCGAACCACTCAGTTACTAACGATTATTGATTACAGACTCCAATCCACGTCACCCGCAACGAGTCCTGGAAAATGTCCACGGACTTTGGCATCTAGTTCTTCTGTGAAGCGGGACTTATTTGGCTTACTTAAAATTTTATTGGCTTCTTTCATGGCACGACTATGAGCATCCGGTCTGCCTTGATCTTCCCAACGGCGGCGCATTTCCCTGGTGGCAACTTTCGGGAGTACAGCAATGGAACGCATATTTTTCATCGTATGGTCTGTATCCATGTAACTGCCTCCAGGTCCTATTTTGGCAATTAGGTCTAAGCACAGGTTTTCTTCGCTGTATTCAAATCCTTTTTTCATCCGCTTAAGCATTAAAGCAATTTCGTTATCAATCACTGCCTTACCAAAGTCAAAGGCCATCAGACTTCCTAGCAGTCCACCCATGTTAAACAAATCTGAACCTGCAAGCAATGCGGCCGTCGTGTTCATCCCGGTCTCATACCCCGATTGAGCATCATTGGAATGGGCATTGGTTAAGCCAATATAGCCGCCGGACGGGACATTATAGAATCTTGCCATCTCTGTATGTGCCATTTGCAGCATCCCTGTTTCTATTGCGCCCGGTGCATAAGCTCCAGTCCGCATATCAGCGACGGTGGATAATACGGCATATATCATAGGCGCACCGGGACGAATCATTTGAATTAATGTCGACAGACCCAGGAATTCTGCATTGCCGAGTGTCAATGTCCCCATCAGACTGAGCGGTGAGGTCATACCAGCGTTCGGAACTATCGTTCCATAAACCGGCAATCCTTGCTCAGTGAGATAGATCACTGCTTCGGTTGATTCAACATCAAAGGTTAAAGGGGAAACGACCGGACAATAATGGTGATTGATGAATGGGCGTTTGCGGTAGGCTTCTTCACTCCCTGCGATGAGGGCACCTAACTCCAAAACGGTCTTAAGATCTTCCATGTTTGGAGTATTACTTCGAACTGGTTTCTTGCAGTTTTTCAAGGCTGGATAGAAACGAGACATACTGAACTGCCCTTCCGGGGCGTCATCGGCCAAAGTCGAGATTGAAAAAACATCAAAGCCTGGTAGTTCGTTGATTAGGTAAGCAATATTAGCGATATCTTTAGAGGTGGCCCGTCTTTCCTCTCCTGTTTTTGGATCAATAACATTGGGTGCAGAACTCCCCGTTACGACAATTGGGCGATTTCCAGGCATCGTAACATCAAATTTCGGATCTTGCGCTGTAAACGTATATGTGGGCACAAAGGTCTGACGGGCTTTCTCTACGACTGCACGTGGAAACTTAACAATTTTCGTCTCCATATCAGCCTGACAACCATTTTTGGCGAAAATAGCGAGGGCTTTTTCATTGCGAACCAACATTCCCACGTTCTCAAGAATTTCCAGCGAAGCTTCGTGAACACGTTCTACCTCAGTTTGGGTAAATAATTTTGTGAATTCCACTATAGACTCCCCTTCCACGATAATCTATTCTTTAACATTACAAGATTTTGATACAGTTGAAATCTCTGCCTTATGGTTTTCAATCCAATTCATTAATCGAACATTATGCTGCAAATAAGCAATGTACTCATACTCATTCAAATTCGTCCCAGCATAGTAAGCTAATACATCCCAGTTGATTAGATAGACATTGGCAGCTGCAATCATCGTTGGTAGATACTCAAGTTCTACTTCGTTGAGAGGCTCGAGCCCTCCCAATTCTACCAATTTTCGCTGGTATGAGTTTAGAAAGAGCGCACATTTATCGAGACGTAACACCCCATCCTGTTCATCTTGCCACGAGCTACACAAGTAGGCTAGCGCCAACGAAACGTCTACAAGGCGGCGATCAATCTTGGACCAGTCAAAGTCAAAGATTCCAACAATTTTGTTATTTACATATTTTAAGTTACCAGCATGAAAATCATTATGACACGGCGTATACGGCATCTTTTCCAGTATTTCATCGGGGATTATTGAGCTCTCAATAACCTTTAAAATTGAATCAAGCTTACTTGTATAATATTGATGAAACTTTGTGTCTATATTTTTCTGCGCTAAAGCTCTATATTTATCAGGTAGGGTGGGAAGCAATTCCATCATCTTTGGTTCCACCCTCTCTAGACCTTGTGGATTAAAATTTCTCGCGGCATTATGGAACGTAGCCATAACTTCTGCTGCACTTGAATATTCTTCATCGGTTAAATTTGGGGTATCCCAAGTATATGAATCTTCTCCTTGTAAAAACTGATAAACGGCAAAATAGATATCCGTGGTCTTCCCATTCACCCCCTCAGTCTTTTTGACGAAGGTTGAACCATCCTTGGTACGAATCAGTCCAGCGGCAATATCTAGGCCATGGGCAATTGAGTAATCGATCATGGTATGCTCTAACAAGATTTCTGTCTCTGCAATCCCGTACTTATACTTACGAACAAAATACTCATACTTCGATCCATTTTTCTCCGTAAGTATTCCGAAACTTCGGTTGACATACCCTCCGAAAATTTCGTAAACAGCGTTGACTGTTCCGATGTCATAATTTTGTAGAGCTTCTACGACTTGATTACGAATCAAGGCCGTATCCATTGATTCGAATAAATTCGCGGCAATTCTTTTAAGTTCTTGACCTTGGGTGAATAAAGCGAATGTTTGAGCGGCATCCGGCTCTTCGAGGAATCTCATTTTACTAGTGTTCATAATATTTATCCTCCTCATTTCATTCGTAGGGATGATGTTAAGAATATTCATAATTGAGTAGGATTACTTAACATCACCATCATAACATCTAAAAGACATGTTCCGTTTAACACAATCCTGCTCGTTTTGACGCATTACAACCAATTGAATATTCCAATATATTAGATAATATTGCAACTATTTGACGAATATAAGGCTAAATAATAAAAAAGTCGGCGTTTACCGACTTTTTTTGATCATCTTGGACAAATTTTCTTGAATAAAGGTCCGAACTTCAAAGGCATCTTCGAAGTAATAATCTGCGCCTATTTTCTTGGCAAAACCTGAGTCTACCGGCGCTCCTCCAACCATTACTATGAGGCTTTTACGAATTCCTAAATGCTCTAATTCATCAATGACGTCTTTCATAACCGTCATGGTTGTTGTAAGCAGTGCGGACATCATAAGGATGTGAGGTTTTTCTTTACGCACAACACTGGCGAATTTTTTGGGAGTTACGTCAACGCCCAAATTAATGATCTGCGCCCCAGTGGTCATGACCATCATCTTCACCAGGCTTAATCCGATATCATGGAGATCGCCGGCGACCGTTCCCATCACAATTTTACCTGTTGTTTTTTTATCTGAACCCTTTAAACAAGGCTCTACAAGACTTAGCCCCGCATGCATAGCCCGAGATGCCATAAGTACCTCTGGAACCATAACTCTTTGCTCGCGAAACTTCTCAGCCACACGATCCATGCCTGCAATTAGACCTTTCTCAAGAATGGACTCTGCTGAAAAGCCTTGTGATAAAGCCCGTTTGGTTATTGACATGCAATCTTCTGCTTCCCCAGTGGCAATTGATTTAATGATGGCTTGAAAAATCATTTTCACTCACCCTTAATACAAGCTATTTTTATAAGTCAGTGGGGTAACCCCTATATATTTACGAAATACCTTGGAAAAATAACTTTGGTTTTGAAAACCAACAGCTTTAGACACTTGGGCTACACTAAATTCAGGCTTTTTCATGATTTCTACCGCTTGTTCTACTCTTACCCTAGTTAAATAGTCGTTAATCGTACAATCTAACTCTTCTCTAAACAGTCGTGAGAGATGTGATGGGCTTATAAATAGATGTTGAGCTACAACCGTGACTGTCAGAGGCAATGCATAATTCTCCATCATAAAATCCCGCGCCTGTTTAACAATTGCGATATGTTTTTTATCTGCTAATGTGAAAATCCCTTCCAAGAACGTTTCCACAATGCGTTGTATTTTATAAAAGAATTTTTCTACCCGCTCAATGCCTTCAATTTCCTGGTTAAATTCCTTCAGTAGCTTCATTATACGCTCGGCATTGGCACCGCCTTCTACTGCTGCTCTCGAAGTCAAAGTTGCCAATTCATGAATTCGTTCTTTGACTGTTTCGAGGTCTCCCACAGTTTTTGTGTAAAGATCCGTTAATAAACTCTGTAACGTTTGGTTCGCTCTGGTTCTGTCTCCAAGACGGATATATCGCAAAAATTTACGTTCTTTTTTCAGATAGGTATCATAATCACTGAGATCTGGACAATGATTTCGCTTTCTCTCTTCAATTTCCTGTCTGATCTGCTGTTGCTGCACCCTCGTCGCATCAATTTCTTCTAAACTATTAATGTTTCGTTTTACAATATGGTTCACAAGAACGAAGAGCATATCTGCTGCCGCTTGAGACCTAGCAGGTGATATAACCTCAAGCAAACATGCTTTAATCTTTAATTGTTCGATGTCTCCGGCTCCAGTATTTCGCTTCTCTAATTCCTGAAAAAAGAAATGATCTGGCTCCCACATTAAAACTTGGCCACAGATAATACTTCCCAAGGAAACTCCTTGAATCATGATTGGCACGGCCCAAATAACCAAGCCCGCATGACAACGAAAGAAATAAGGTTCCTCCCATTTGGCAGCCTCTAAGCTAGCACGTTTATAGGAATCCTGACATTTCTTTTCGCCTTCAGGTTGACATCGAATATAGCGACAAAATTCGCTGCGTTCAAAATTACCAGGGACTGAAAAGGTAACTCCCTCGTTGTTGATGGCTTCAATATGAAAACCGGTCGCATTGTGAAAGCTCCCTAAGCTTTCTTCAAGGTATTTTGGATCTAGAAGGTTCGAATCTAATGTTTTGTGCATCGAACTCAGGCCTCCATAACAATAAACATTCAACAAATTAATTCGCCACTTTGAATTATCGATTAAACACCAACGTTTTCAAGACCACCGGTACAACCCTACCTCCCATCAGAGGTTTTCCAATATCAATATAATCACAATTTTCCACCTCAAGCTGATCAATACAAACCATCTCGAGTGGTCGATTGGCATTGGCGTTAATACATTGTCCCAAGACTTTTCCGCAGTCTGCTTCTATGACGAGAATAAGTGGTTTGTTCTGTGACAGGTATTCTTTCATTCCCAGGAGTACCCCTTGAGCTAAAATTTCGATGTTAGCAAAGGACATCGTTCGAGGTCCCTTCATCGCCAAAGCTACAGATCCCTCAGAATGATTAATTTCAAGGCGAGTCATTTCTTGTCTTATGGCCCCTGCGATTCCTTGCGCCGAATCAGGAATTGTCGACGAAAAGGGAGAGATGACCATAACATTACGCAGAGGTAATGTCTTTTCTTGAAGATGGATCGTACTTCCGCTTAAATTCACGGACTGAGTCCCTGTCCCAATGACTGTTGCCCGAACTGTTTCGTTCGGCTTTTCTAAGACAAACCCCGCTGTTTCTAGGCAAACTTTGAGTTCCCAACCAAGTAAAGGTCCAAAATCCCCGTATGCCGTCACTTCAGACATGTTGGCTGGTCCTTGTGCGGCATAAACATAGTCTGCCACCCCACCTGAAATCATAACCTTTCGAATCGGAAATTCTAATCGTAAGGGGGGCGTCATGAGAAGTTCCCTGGTTAATTCTGATAGCCTTGTCATCTTGAGAACCTCCACGACACAAGCGGCCATCGCTTTGACGACTGGACGCAGTTGGGGAAGCGTCACCCTTTCCCCAACCTGGAGCCTTTGTCCAGAGAAACTAAGAGCAATCTTTCCTGGTTCTGAAATGTATGTAATCCGATCCCCCTGCGCTTCGAATTCTATAAGGTGGCCTCCGACATTCAGGCATGTCGACTCAACTGCTTTTCCTTCATGAAACATGGCAAAGTTAGACGTTCCACCACCTACGTCAATATTGATGACAACTTGATGCCTCTGTGCAGAAAAAGCCGCCGCCCCAGAACCTTTGCCAGCGAAAATTCCCTCCAAATTGGCGCCAGCAGTGGCAACCACAAAGTCTCCGGCATATCCAGCCAAAGCATCTATAATAGCTTTCGCATTCTCTTTTTTGGCAGTTTCGCCGGTGATAATGACGGCTCCTGTGTCGATCTTCTCAGGGGTTAACCCTGCCGCCAAATACTCTGTCTCCACGATCTTCGAGACCGCGACTGCATTAATTAGATCACGGTCCAAAAGCGGGGTGAAATATATTTGACTTCGATGAATAACTTCTTTATCCGTTATCTCCACATGGGGAACAAACGTCCCTGACGCTGTATTTTCAATTGTCAGTCGGCTAATCACCAGTTGGGTCGTTGTGGTTCCAATATCAATGCCCACACTCGTGATAGTTTGAATATCCGTTTCGGGCATTATAATCACCGCCCTTATTTTTGCTGGTTAAACTTTACGCCACTTACCTTGGCAGCCAGGATTTGTTTGATAACATCTGAGAGGTGTGCCCCTGCTTCTGCGGGCGGAATTCCACCTTTGTGAATATTGGAGATAACTGTCCGATCCGCTTCCACCGTTTTTTCATCAGGTCGGTAGATCATATAAGCACTGAGGCTTTCTGCTGTCCCTAATCCTGGTCGCTCTCCAATCAGCGAAACAATGACATCAGAATTGACCAAAGTAGCGACGTGGTCCTGGACCCATACCCGTCCGTACTTGACAAAAAAAGGTGCACCCACTTTAATTCCTGATGATTTTAATCCTTGCATCAGAGCGGGCAATAGATCGGGAATATTTGCTTCAATGGCACTTGAACTCAAGCCATCCACAATCAGAATCTGTACTTGGATATTTTTCTCACACTTATCAGAGACTGTTTTAATCGCGTCTTCCGATAAACGTCGTCCTAAATCTGGTCTTGTGAGAAACTCATCTTTATTAGTCACTGCACTTTGAACTGACATTAAATTATTTTGTTTCAAGAATTCATCCGAGACATCCAGAAAAACAGCATCCTGAGCCACTGCATGATCCGCCAAGAATCTTAACCAGGACATCGTCTTGGGGCGTGCACCGGCTCTTCCTATCCCAATCCTAGCCGGAGTTGACTTTTTCATAGCCTTCACTGCATCTGCGTTGAATGGATTCGAAATCTGCATTTCATCCAGTGAAGGAAATGTAACCATTTCCTCCGATGAATTATCTGAAAGCAGAGGCTTATCCAACATCGCTCCAGACATCACATGTTCTTTACTTTTATTTGAAAGCAACCCTTTCTTGGCTAGTTCTTCCAAAACACTTTGAATAATGACTTTCTCTAATTCGTTATTCGTGACTGCCACATCGATTGCCTCCTTATTTATCAAAAATGGATGGGTCTCCGGCTCTCTCCGTCAGCAAACCATTTTCCAGAATACCCATTTTCTCCAACCACTTTTCAAACTGAGGAAGTGGGCGAAGACCTAAAATTTCCCGGACGCTTGCATCATCGTGGAAACTAGTGTCTTGATAACTCAGCATAACATCGTCGCCTCCTGCAACGCCCATAAAGAAGTTGGATCCAGCCATTGCACAAAGGAGCGTTCCCATTTCCTGATCATTTTGATCTGCTTTCATGTGGTTCGTATAACAAGGCGCAATTCCCATGGGCAATCCATGCAACTTGCCCATGAATAAATCCTCCAGATCCGCCCTGAGCACTTCTCGACCGGAATAAATAGTCTCTGGCCCGATAAACCCTGAGACGTTGTTGGTCATAAACGGATTGTAATTGCGGGCATACCCGTATGTTCTTGCTTCTAAGGTCATCATATCAACCCCAAGGTGGGCGTCAAGAGAAACTTCAGACCCTTGACCTGTTTCGAAGTACATAAGATTTGGCCCCGTCGCCGTCCCTTTCCGTTGTACCAAGGCAAACGCCTCATCAAGAAGGGCTGCGTTAACGCCAAAGGCATCGTTTGCTTTTTGCGTTCCAGCGATACTTTGGAAGACAAGATCTACTGGGGCACCTTTTTCAATTGCTTTCATCTGTGTGGTGACATGGGCTAAGACGCAGTTTTGAGTTGGAATTTCCCATTTCGTCATGAAATCCTTGACCGTTTCCAAGAGGCGAGTAACAGTCTCTACATTATCTTCTACCGGATTAATCCCAATGACTGCATCCCCAGATCCATAAGACAGCCCCTCTTTAAGGGAGGCCAGTACCCCTTCCACATTATCTGTAGGATGATTGGGTTGGCAACGAAAGGCCAAAGTTCCAGGCACACCGAGTGTGGTATTGCAGTGTGATTGAATGCGCATTTTCTTGGATCCGTAAACGAGGTCCATGGTTGACATCAACTTAGCGACCGCTGCAATCATTTCGCTAGTAAGCCCTCTACTGATATGGGCCAAGGCATTTCCTGACGTTTTGTGTTCCAAAATATACTCACGCAGGTACCCGACCGTCCAGCTTTTAATCTCTTCATAAATCCTTAGATTTAGACCGTTATAGATGGCCCTTGTGACTTCGTCCTCTTCATATGGAATCACCGGGTTATTATAGATATCCTCAAGAGTTAGATTACTTAAGACTAACTTTGCCGCAACCCGTTCGGAAGCAGATGTCGCAGCTATTCCCACCAGTTCATCACCTGATTTTTCTTCATTGGCCTTAGCCATTACTTCCTTCAGGCTTTTGAATATAAAAACCTTATTATAAACTTTCGCTTTTAAAATCATCGCACATTCTCCTAATCCGACTTAAAGTCATTAATCGCAAAAATCAGCCCAGTTGGCAGGATAGGTTGCATAAAACACCTTGCAAAACGTTGGAGAAGAAAAGACAACCTTGCTTCCCTTAGGGATAGAAATTACATCGCCTGCTACAGCGTGGAATACTTTGCCCTCAACCTCTAGAACAAATTCACCTTCTATGATGTAATCCACTTCATCGTAGTCCAGAAACCAGGGTAATCTGGCGTGGTCAAACGTCATAAAGCCTGAGGCCAGGTTTGCAACCCGTGCATCGATGACATCAACGAGTCCAACTTTTTGCCCTGGAGGAGCTTCTGGGAAGGGTTGTATCACGACATCTTTACCGACCACATGAGTTGCTTTGGGATTCTCACAGGCTGGTTTTAAGACCTCACCCAGTATTTTCTGCACGGTTTTTTTAAGGTCTGTATTTTGAGTGTCTGTACCTGTAACGCCAGATGTTACTTGTCGTTCGCTTTGGTAATTTACAGGTTGCCCTGCCGATTGACCCTTCACGCTCTGACTGACGATTTCATGTTGTCCTTTGGTAATCGTAATTCCTAACTCTTTGGCTAAATCTTTCGCTGAAGGTGTCAAGATACTATTTTCTTCTAAAATAATATCCTTATCCGTTTTGGCCATTTCACGCAATACGGTGGCTGAAATAAATCGTCCCATCGTTACACCTCCTTACATCAAACTTTCGATTAATTGTTTCGCTGGACGCGGTATGACAACTTGTCGAATTAGCAAACCCTTCTCGCTTGCGAGAGCGCTTCCGGTTTCTACCGCTGCTTTCACGGAGGCGACTTCTCCCGTGAGGATCGTGTAACTCTTCCCGCCAATTCCAAAGGCCAGATGAAGGAGCAAGGGCTCCACATCACCTGCTTTTACCGCTGCATCTGCTGCCTGGATCAAGGAGGCGACGCTGTACGTTTCTATAATTCCCAAGGCTTTGATATCTTTTAGCGTATTGACGCCACTGATGGCCGGTAAGATTGAGGGATGGACATTGGGAATCACGAACGAATCCACGACGGTCTCAGCGCCTAGTTCTATGCCGGCGTTCACCGATTGCTCAATCGACGACACATCTCCGCTGACTAAGACGATATATTTTCCTGGGCACGTGGTTTTCGCCACTAAGATGTTCACGTCCGCTGTTTTGGCCATGATATCAGCGCATTCGATGCCTTGTGCTATGCTTGTAAATTCGACGAGTCCTATTGCATGAATCACTTTGCAGCACCCCCTTTCCGTATTGTGATTGTTTGGGGCGTGACCTGTGTCACGGTTCCGTCGAGACTAGCATGGACTCGAGCACCTAAGGCACCAACGGGTATTTCTCCCACGACTTGACCAAGGACAACGACATCTCCAACCTTCACTAAGGCTATGGCTGGGGACCCAATATGCTGTTGAAGGTTTAGTGTGACCTCGTTAGGGGCATAGGTTTCTAGTGATAAGGGGGCTTCGCTATACCACGAACGCAAGTTTAAACGTTGTATTAAACGGGCCGTCGGTATTAAACGATGTTCGGCCATTGGGTCAACGTTTCCGAGTTCTCCTTGGTATTTTAGGCCTTTGGCTCGTAACTCTGCCTTCAAGGCAAGATTTACTCTGAGCGGTGAAATTCCCACGGGACAAGCATAGGCTTCACACACGCCACACTCTGAACAGGTCAGGGCACTGGTCAACATCGATGCTTTTCCAATGTTTTTATAGTTCACCGCCCGAATGAGCAGGTGAGGGGATAATTCATGGCCAATCATGTGTCTGGGACAGAGTTCTGTACAGAAGCTGCACTGTTCACAAACTGTTTTGGCGATCCGTAAAATATTTTCTAAGGGCCTGTTTTTTCTTTGAATCAGACAGTGATCCTTTGGTAGGGCAATGAGCCCGCCGGTGGTCTTGGTTACGGGACGGTCTAGATCCGTGATGACTCTCCCCATCATCGGCCCACCATTGATATACGCTACGTCTTCAGATCGGCCTCCACCGGCAAGTTCTAGGACTTCTCGCAGTGAGGTACCGATGGGTACGGTGACTGTGATGGGATTTTTTACGGCGCCGGTGACGGTGAGGGTTCGCGTGGTGACGGGTTGTCCCTCACAGGCTTTCGCTACATTGAGAAGGGTCTGAACGTTATTAACAACCACACCAATCTCTAGGGGGATTTTGCCTGCGGGAACGCGTCGACCCGTGGTTAGCCAGATGGTGATGACTTCATCTCCGGCGGGATAAATATCGGGCATAATTGAAATCTGCAATTGCTCTGTTAAGTAGGGTTGTAAGGCAGCAATGGCTTCTTTATACTTGGCCTTCAACGCGATGATGCCTTGTTTGGCACCGGTTGCTTCCATCGCTAAGGTTAACCCTTTGATGAGTTGCTGGGGATAGCGGGCTGCCAGCTGTTGATCTGTTTTCAGCAAAGGCTCGCATTCTGCTCCGT
>Ga0209123_1000321_pt1 | contig 67829 bp, 45 predicted proteins | sample BarGraIncu00431A_FD_184500 | JGI IMG/M metagenome (GOLD analysis project Ga0209123, IMG submission 184500) | Arctic peat soil microbial communities from Barrow, Alaska, USA - Barrow Graham LP Incubations 004-31A (SPAdes) (version 2) | ecosystem: Environmental > Terrestrial > Soil > Wetlands >... | reverse complement strand
GAATATTGAGTTGGAAAAGAGCAAAAAACTCGAAAAGACAGTAGTGCCAGCAACAAAAAGATTCAAAAAAATCGTTGTGAACCATTACGGGGCGAAAACAGGTCTTATTTTCAACGACCTGCTAGATTATCACGAACAAATAGAGCCCCACCGAAGGCGATATTATAAGCAGTGAGGTAGCCATGCTTTACCTTTCCTTAAAAACCAAAATGGCGGTTGCCATTTCCATAATGATCACAGTCTTGCTTGCTATTGCCGCCCTTTCTGCACGTGTGTACCTCGAGCGTGAACAGAAAAAAATGATATCCAATCAGCAGTTCACCATGGTCACGGCCATCGCAGATCACCTTGATGGTGATTTGCTCACGGCCCAGGCGGCGTTAAGCGCTGTGGCCAGCACCATGACACCTGAACTGGTAGCAGACCCGGTAAAGGTCAACACCTTTCTGGCGGGGCGTCCAGATATCCTTGCCATGTTCGACAACGGGGTAGTTCTCTTTTCCTCTGCCGGTAAATTGACCGCCGGCATCCCAATGGAAGCGCCCATGCTGGGGAAGGACTTCTCGCACAGAGACTATTTCAAAAAAACCATGGCCACCCGAAAGCCGCAGATTCCTGAGCCGTTCATATCTGCACGGGAAAACCGGCACCCAATAGTGATGTTTACCAGTCCAGTATTAAACTCCAAGGGGCAGGTTATCGCCGTTCTCGGGGGAAGCATCGACCTCTTTAAGTCTAATTTTCTAGGGAAACTAGCCAGCATCAGACTGGGGGACAAGGGATACCTCTACCTGTTTAACACCTCGAGACTACTCCTTGTGCACCCTGACCGTCAGCGGGTACTGAAAAATGACGACATTCGCCCTGGCGTAAATCTTCTATTGGACGCGGCTATTAATGGTTTTCAGGGGACCGGTGAGACCGTCAATTCTCGGGGGCTACACCTTATCAGTTCGTTCAAACGGCTTAGTGCTACCGGGTGGATACTCGCAGGCAATCTGCCCCAGTCAGAGGCATATGCAACCGTTTACCGTGCGCAACACTATGCTTTTCTGGCGCTGGCATTAGCGCTGGCCATTTCTATCCCTATTGTCTGGCTCCTCACAAAGCATCTGGCCGCACCACTAATCTCAATCACTGGGCAGGTCCGGGAGCTGGTGGGAGAAAATGACATTAAGGGCCGCATAACGGTAAAGTCGGGGGACGAGATAGGGGTACTAGCGGCGGCTTTCAACATGGTGCTCGACGAACTGGACTCCCAGAAGGCTGACCTGAGGCAGCAACTGCTATTTTCTCGCGTTCTCATTGAAACCATACCGTACCCCCTCTTTTACAAGAATGTCCAGGGGGTATTTCTTGGCTGTAACAAGGCCTTTGAGGCATACATTGGACTTTCGGCGCAGGAACTGGTTGGAAAAACCGCCTTTGACTTTCAGCCGTCGAATTTGGCGGAAGTCTATCAAAAGGCTGACGAGGAGCTTCTTGAGAATCAAGGAATCCAGATTTATGAGACCTCCGTTATCTTTGCTGACGGCCTGCGCCACGACGTCATCTTTCACAAGGGGGTCTATCCCGCTGCTGACGGAACTCCTGGGGGCATAGTAGGAACCATGCTCGACATCACCGAGCGCAAACGCTCCGAGGAAGCGCACCAAAAGACACAGCGTCAGATGCGATCCATTCTTGACGCCGCAGGCGAGGGGATTTACGGAGTCGACCTCGTGGGGAGGGTAACCTTCATAAATCCCGCAGCCGCCATGATGTCAGGGTGGAGCCAGGAGGAGCTCCTCGGTGCGCATCAGCACTCGGTTTTGCATCATACAAAGCCTGACGGTACACCCTATCCTGTGCAAGAATGTCCCATCTATGCCGCTTTCAAGGATGGCAAGCAACATATCGTCTCTGACGAGGTGTTCTGGAAGAAGGATGGCTCCAGCTTTCCAGTAGAGTACGTTAGTAATCCCATTATTGAAGGCGGGGTGTTGGTCGGCGCGGTGGTGGTCTTTAAGGACACCACTGAGCGTAGGCAGGCCGAGGAACAGCTACTAAAACTCTCCCAAGCGATTATGCAAAGCCCGGTAGCAGTTATTATTACCGATACCAAGGGAAAAATCGAGTTTGTGAACCTCGCCTTTACCCAAGTGACCGGGTATGAGCCCCACGAGATTATCGGACAAAACCCTCGCTTGCTCCAGTCCGGTCAGACAAACCCGGAGGTGTTTATAAACCTCTGGAACACCATTGCCTCCGGCCGCGTTTGGGCCGGTGAGCTTCACAACCGCACAAAGAGCGGTGACTGCTTCTGGGAGCGTGCCACCATCTTTCCTATCAGGGACATGGCCGGCAAGATCACCTGCTTCATGTCCTTCAAGGAGAACATTTCAGAGCAGAAGAAGCTCGAGGCGCAGTTGCGCCAGGCCCAGAAGATGGAGGCGGTTGGCCAGTTGGCAGGGGGGGTAGCCCACGACTTCAATAACATCCTCACCGTAATCATCGGTTATGGTGAGTTACTACAACGCTCACTGCCAAAAGGAGACCCCAAACGCGATCAGATGGATCAAATTCTCAACGCAGGCAACCGTGCCACGCAGCTCACCCGCAGCCTCCTTGCCTTCAGCCGCAAGCAGCTCATGGTGCTTGTGCCCACCGACCTCAATTCCCTTGCCAAGAAGCATACCCAGTTTCTGACCCGCATAATCGGTGAGGACGTAACACTGGAAAACGACTTTGATGCCGAACCGCTCATGATACTAGCCGATGCCGGGCAGATCGAGCAGGTGCTCATGAATCTTGCGGCAAATGCCAGGGACGCAATGCCCGGTGGCGGGACGCTCAGCATCAGGACACAGACCGTGCACCTAGGCAAGGAATTTTACCGGGAGCACGGTTACGGACCGCCCGGTTCATATGTGCTCCTGACCGTCAGTGATATTGGGATGGGGATGGACCAGGAGATGCAGAAGAAAGTCTTCGAACCGTTTTTCACTACGAAGGAACTGGGGCGAGGTACTGGGCTCGGCCTGTCAACAGTGTACGGGATCGTCAAGCAGCATGGCGGCTATATATGCGTCAGCAGCGAGCCGGGGCTGGGCACGACCTTCAGCATCTACCTGCCGCTCATCGAAGCGAATGATGAGAAGCTGCCATGTCTGGCCCCCCCCATGCCGTTAGGGGGGAGCGAAACCATCCTACTCGCGGAGGACGATCCCGCTGTGCGCGACCTGGTGCAGACGGTTCTGTCGGGTTTTGGCTACCAGGTACTGCAGGCACAGGATGGTCACGAAGCGGTGGATCTTTTCAGTAGGTATGTCGGTAGAATCGACCTGGCTCTATTTGACGTAATCATGCCCAAGAAGAGTGGCAAGCAAGCGTGCGACGAGCTGCGAAAGCTTGATCCGTCAATTAAAGTGCTGCTTCTCAGCGGGTACACAGCCGACATGATCGAAAGCCGCGGGGGACTTGTGGATGGGGTAGACCTACTTATGAAGCCAGTGCAGCCCATGGAATTAGCCAGGCGAGTGAGGGAAATGCTTGATCGGTAAAAAGTGAGAAGTTGAGAGTTGACGAGCACGAGCCTGGCGTTTTTGATTGTAAACCAGGCCATGGCTCTCGGTGCCAAACTCACTCTGCCATAAAAACACCTTAATGTTTTATTAGTTGTGCAATATCAGCTAAATAGTCATACTCAAGCGGCCATTTCATTTTTCCGCTATAAATTAAAACAGGGAGGATCGCCATGGCTCACAGCCATCACAAGGTATCTCTGGGATTCACAGAAGAGCTTTTTCCTGTGGGGTCCCATATCTGTCAGATATTCAGCGAGGACGATGAGCGTCAGGCATCCCTGCTCAAGTTTCTGCTCAGCGGGATTCAATCCGGAGAGCGTGCCTGCTGTTTTTCCGAGAAAGTACAGGAAAGCGTCCTGACTGAGTTCCTCGGTAACTACGGCATTTCTTACACGGAGGCCCGGGACTCTGGAGCTCTGACGCTCTCTGGAACACGAGAGGTTTATTTTCAGGGCGGCAAGTTCGACCCTGATCGCATGCTCAGCCTGCTGCGTGCCTATCATACAGAATCACAAAGCCAAGGGTACTCTGCCGCACGGGTAATCGGTGAGATGACGCCAGAGGTTCAGCATCTCCCCGGAGGATCGAGGCTTCTTGAATACGAGTCAAAGGTGAGCCTACTGCTCCGCGAGCACCCCGTCACCGCAGTCTGTCAGTACGATGCACGCTCCTTTGACGGAGCCACCATCATGGACGTGCTGAAGGTTCACCCCTTGATGATCGTCAGGGGAGCCGTGGTGCATAACCCCTTTTACATTGCTCCGGAAGTTTTTCTCAAGCACACCACTAACCAGGTTTAGGGGAATCTTCCAGGCATGAGCAAAATCGAATCCAACAATCTAAGCGCCCAGGTTTTGGGACAGCTCATGCTGATGCAGAGCGTAATGGGTAGCCTCCCTGACCAGGAAACTATTTACTCCTTCGTCTGCCGGGGGCTTCTTGATGTCCCGGGTGTCGCCGATGTACGCATACAGGAGCACGCAGTCAAAGGGGCGGCTGCGGACGTGATCCGTTTCCCTATTCCGTTGTTCGATTGCGGGGAGCATGGACTGTTATTGAAGGTGATCGATCGTGCTGCCTTTCACCCCTACAAGGACTATCTGCAAAATTTCTGCTACATGGTGGGAGTGATTTTGGACGAGCGTGATCAGCGCCGCCAGAATACGCTGCATCGACTCGAGTTGGAGCTGCGCGTCGATGAACGTACTAAGGCGCTGTACCAGGAAGTTCAAGAGCGGAGGCTCGCCGAGGAATTACTGCGGAAGAGCGAAGAGCGCCTCAAATTTGTATTGGAAGGGAGTCGTCTCGGTTTTTGGGACTGGGATGTCGAAGCCAATACAGTGGACATCAGCCCACTCTGGGCTGAGATGCTCGGCTACTCTTATGACGAAATAGGCTCTAGCATGAGCCATTGGACTGAGTTCATCCATCCAAACGACCGAGATCTTGCACAGGCCTCAATCAATGCGCATCTCGAAGGGCAAACAGTAATCCATGTCTGCGAATACCGCATGCGCACTAGGGACGAAAACTATATATGGGTTCTCGATCGCGCAATGATTGTCAAACGCGGCGAGGATGGCCGACCTCTCAGGATGAGCGGCACCCATGCCGACATAACCGACAGGAAAAATGCTGAGGAGGCACGCGACAAAGCGCTCGCCTTCAGCGAGACACTCTTGGCCTCGTCACCCACCGGGATACAGGTTTTTGAAGGCATTTCCGGCGAATGCGAGATGGCTAACCAGTCCCTTGCGGACACTGTTGGAGGTCCGGTAGAGGCACTGCGCTCCATGAATTTCCGGCGCATCGCTGCCTGGCGCGATGTAGGTTATGACAAAATCGCGGAGGAAGTCCTTGCCGATGGCATCACCAGACGCGCCGAAAGGGCCTTCACCACTTCATTTGGCAGGGAAGTCGTATTCGACTGTCACCTCTCCCGGTTCGAGGTAAACGGGAGTGCCTACCTGCTGTTTGTTGCTACGGATATTACACAAAAGAAGCATCAGGAGGAAAAGAACCGGCGCCTAGAGGAACAGATGCTCCATGTCCAGAAACTGGAGAGCCTTGGCGTGCTGGCAGGCGGTATCGCACACGATTTCAACAACATCCTGATGGCTGTGATCGGAAATGCCGATCTCGCACTGATGCGACTGGGACCTGAGTCGCCTGCCCGCGACAACCTTCACAATATCGAGCAGGCCGCCCGCCGTGCCGCCGACCTGGCAAGCCAGATGCTCGCCTATTCTGGCAAGGGGCGCTTCGTCATCGAAAGCTTGAACTTAACAGCGGTGGTCGAGGAGATGACCCACATGCTGGCGGTCTCCATCTCCAAAAAGGCGGTGATGCGCTTTAACTTCACCACACATCTACCAAACGTTGAAGCCGATGCCACCCAAATACGTCAGGTACTCATGAACTTGGTCATCAACGCTTCTGAGGCGATCGGTGACAGGAGCGGTGTCATCGCCATAAATACCGGTGCCATGGATTGCGACAGTGCATATCTTTCGGAAACCTGGATCGACGATCGTCTGCCTGAAGGACTCTACGTCTACGTGGAAATTGCCGATACTGGTTGCGGAATTGAAAAAGAACACATCACGAAGATCTTCGACCCATTCTTCACTACTAAGTTCACCGGGCGAGGACTAGGTATGGCAGCAGTGCTCGGAATCGTAAGGGGACACAAGGGGGCGATCAAAGTCTATAGCGAACCGGGCAAGGGAACGATATTCAAGTTGCTACTGCCGGCCTCACACCGGGTCGCAGATGACTATGTCCCGTCTCACCCAGCAGGACATGCCTGGAAGGGAGCCGGAACCCTGCTCCTTGTGGACGACGAAGAGACCCTTCGTGCGCTCGGGAAGGACATGCTCCAGCAACTCGGGTTCACGGTACTGACGGCAGCCGACGGTCGGGAGGCACTTGAGATATATCGGCAGAACAAGGAGACCATCTGTTGCGTCATACTCGATCTGACCATGCCACATTTGGACGGGGAGCAAACCTTCCGGGAATTGCGCCGCATTAAGCCGGACGTGCGAGTGCTCATGTCGAGCGGTTACAACGAGCAGGAGGTTACCCAGAAGTTCGTTGGCAAGGGACTTGCCGGCTTCCTCCAAAAACCTTATAACCTGACCCAAATCGGTTGCAAACTTCGGGAGATTTTAGAGGAACAAAGGAACTATTGAAAAGTGGTAGTCGACTTATTCCATGCCGAAGACCCCCTATCAAATCAGACAAAACTGAACCACCTTCCCCGCCAAGGTGGTACCAGGACAGTGAAAACACATATTTGTTGACCACTCCCCTGACCTAGGCTCAGACGTACTTGAACTGTTCCACCATGCCCTTTAGGTCTTCAAAAAGCCTGGCCAGTTGATTTGCGCGGCGGCCTCTTCATGGGAAGAGGCCGCGGTTAGGTTGGCCACATCGGTAATCTGCTGGATATTATGGTTTATCTCCATGGTGGTGGCGTTCTGTTCTTCAGCGGCCACCGCAGATTTCTGAGGACTCTCCGCACTTTTCCCCGCACTACCATGAACCGGCTTAGTTTAACTTCAGCTCTCTACCTTTTCTAGACAACGCGGTTGATCGCGTAGCCTCAGGGGGCGCTGCCATACCGCGACCTTGAACTTCCCGACGATTTGCTGAAGTTCCAGGGCGAGTCCAGAGAGATGAGATGCCGCAGTCGTTGTCTCGGTAGCGATTTGGTTTGTCTGTTGGGTCTCTGAACTTCTCCACCACATTATCACCTGTTCTATGCATCCTGGGTATTCCGCGGCAAGCCGGCCATTCAATCAGCATTGCGCGAAAAGTAGACTTTCTGCACTGTAACCACACCGCCTTCCGAAATACCCAGAAACCCGGTCCCACTCCAGCAAAAGAGTTTTATACCAACGTTTATTACATGCTCATGCACTGGCTCTTTCCCTTTTTGTTCTGGATCATGGTTGCATACAGACAAATCGAGTAGATGTGCAAACGCCAATTGCAAGACCAAACCGTTAAGTGAGATCCACTGGGGAGCCGTAGCCTCAAAAGGAAGGGGAAAACCTTAAAAATTCTGCAATTATTTAGCAGATCCTGTGCCGCTTATATTGAGTATCACAACCATAATATCGCTATTGGTCTGTTTGACGAGTATTTCGTCATCGACCCTCCTGCCTGACAGTGCTTTGCCTAATGCGGAATCAATACTGATCCGATCGTTGAAACAGTAGATCTCATCCGGTCCCACCAACTGGTAGCAGTATTCCGAGCCATCCTGGTCCTCGTAGGTGACCCAGCACCCAACGAATACGATTTCCGGTTCTGCCGGTGGGTGTGGAGCTACCTTCAGGACTTTCATGCGGCTCTTAAGATGCTCCAGGCGGGCATCTATCTCAAGGAGCCGTAGCTGGTAGCTGTTTTTTTCACCCTCTGCGGCATCGGAAACCTCTCTAACGACTTTGGGACGCTCCTTTTCCCAAAAAAAGTCATATTCTTCCTGGAGCAGGCGGCGCCCTTCCTTGGTAATAATATTAGTCATGTTTGTTCCCTCCGATGCAGGTGACTTGAAATAATGGAAAAACTCTTCTTTTTTGCGGCGAGGGCCCTTCGGCGCCACTCAGTGCCGGCAGCGAAAACTCCTTTGTAGATCGCTCCATGTATGTGACACAGCAACATCCAATTCAGTCGCAAGGCACAGATACTGCGAGCGGTATCGACAACATATCCGGAAGGATCGGCCTGAGTTATGTCATGACTGGCCTCACCTACGACAATGCCTATGGCTTTACGGCAGCAGCGGCAATGACGTGGGCACTGGTTTGCCTTCAGGGCATTAATCCGTCACCCCCATCAAGGTTTCTGGTGCGCCCAACTGTGTATCCGCCGCAGTCGAGAACGCCAAGGCCATGGTAATTTTCTCCGTTCCGGCCCAATGGCGTAGCGCCATATCGGGCTATCGGTAACTTCCAGCCCATTTGGTGGTGGTGCTGGCAGCGCCGGGACGATCGGCCTGTCTTATGTCATTACAGGCACGTCAAACTGTACTGCCTACACCTTCACGGTAATCGTGACCAGTGCCGCAGGCGACAACATATTTATCGTCGGCCTCGCGAGCTCGGCCACTGTTGGCAACGCCCAGAAACCCCCGTAACTTTCTCCGGCTCCAACTGGCGGCAACGCTATAACTGGCAGGTCATGACCAATTTGATTTGTGCCAAACTTGCCCGACGGTAGCCGCCCAAGGTCCACTCCTTGATTTCGGAGTGGCGCTCACACAGGACGTGTCCCTTGTAGCAGATAAAACCGTGATGCGCTGAATGGTTTATTGCTATAATGGTTAAGTCGAATTGAACTTTTTGCTATCGTAAATCTGGCAATTTCTAACAACGGCCTTTATTACTTCAATGAAGTTGTTTTTATCTAATCTGTTTTGCGGGTGGAAACTGGACCATTCCAATGCCTGGCTCAATCCCCAATCTTTGTGCCACTTTTCCTTTTTTATATTTTCTTTCAAGTACAATGTTGTACTGTCAAGCTGCTTGTGACATGGCGTACACACACAGACGCACTTGTCAATTTCATGTAAAATGGTTACTACCTTTGCTCTATTGGAAATTAAATCTGAGATGGTCGCCAGTTTGAATTCAGGCAGCACGTGGTGGAAAAATAGGCCATCGGGGTTTTTTTCTCCACACAAGAGGCAACCAAAGGTTTTCTTTATATGATTTACTATATCCTGTGACACCTGACGTTTGTGCTCATTGTGCCTTTTCAATTCAGCGTGCCATCCGGGATTCGTTTCCTTCTTTTTACGCACGAAATCTCTTTGAAATTCCTGTTGTTTCTTCTTGTCTGAATAAGGCATTTTGGCCTCCATCCCGAATTATATGCATCTCAAGAGATGCGAATTTTTTTCTATGGGTGTCGAGTTTAACAGGAGACCAGGGTCTTGGTCCTTGCATCCCATGTCGGGGGGGGGGAACGATCCCGTAAATTGTTTGTTTCTGTTGAGGTGACCATTTCCAGTTCACGTGAGCGACTGATTTGTTTAAGCATAAAAGCCCTCTCAGGATTTAGCTTGATTTGCATCCGATTGCCTGCTACAAAAACATTAAGCCCCACATAAATTAGTGTAATACTATTTTATTAGCTTTCAACTATTTTATTAGCTTTAAGCTATTTTATTAGCTGTAAGCTATTTAACATGGACAATTCAATGGTAGATGATGGCATTTTCAGCTTCGACGATGTCTGGGCCCGGATTCGGCACGTCACCGGGTGGAAGAGGTATAGTGAACTAGCAGATTTCTTGAACATAAAGGGTGCAAGCGTTGCCGGTGCTAAGGCTAGGGGGGTAATGCCGATCGACTGGGCTTTCCGTGTGGCATGGAGCCGGGGCGTAAGTACTGATTGGATATTAACTGGAAAGGAGTCCAACTCTTCCTTCGATATTAACCTCCTGATTCAAGTAGCACAGGTTTTCGAAAGAATTTTTGAAAAAAGAGAGTTGCTGCTTGATTGGAAAACTAAAGGCAGACTCTTGGGGCGCATTTTCGAGGAAGTGAGAACCTTGGGCTTTGCATTCGATGACGCAGAGATAGAAAAGATAACTCAACGGTATCTTGTCTTACTAGATGACGGGGTCACCACTGTCCCGGACTAAACTGGACAATGGCAGGAAACCTGAATTTTGTATCAGCCTGAAATTGTTGCATTGTTGGCGTTTAACTCCTTTTTGATCGGCAACCTAAGTAGATTCAAATTGATAAAATAATGGCAGAAATCAGAGGCATAAAAATGTCTTTGCCGACGGGAGCGGGCGCCAAATTGACGGTGTTAGCCTCGGTGGGCGGAAAAAGCAGCGCACAGGCCGAACAGATTCTGCAGCAGGCATTCGTAGTAATGGTGCGCGCAGCCACCCCGTAGCTAAAACAGGCTACGGATCCACCTTTTTCACCGATGATACCTCAGTGCTGTAGCTCCGATTCGTCGTGGTTTGCCGATTCACCACTTTGACCAAACTATGACCAATTACATGGTACGAGGTTAATTCCAATGCACTTCAAAGGTAAACGCAACCCTGAATTCATGGTGCTAACATGCTGGTATTATAGCATAATACACCATTTGCAAAATGGTTCCCGATTGCAATCAGTGGGTTCGAATCCCGTTTCCCGCTCCAATAAAAACTAAAATGGCCAGGTCTTCGGACCCGGCCTTTTTGTTTGTTGCAACTCTTATGTGTATAAGGCAAACGGCCTCTAGGCGGCAACACAGCATCCGGTATCCGCCACCCACCCTTAGCCCCTCACTCTAATTGCATGATTGCATGCCTGACCCTCCTTGACTTGACCTAATTGCATGATTGCATGCCTGACCCTCCTTGACCCATGCCTGACCCTCCTTGACCCTGACCCTCCTTGACCTTGACCCATTCCTGACCCTCCTTGCCCCTAACTAAAGTCATTGTGTTTTAGGCAATAGGGAGTACCCTGCTACCTTCACGTCAGGGGATAATATATGGCTGAAATACCAAATGATACTGGTGCTAATCTCCGCCGTCGTGCCATGGAAACGCTGGATCCCGAGGTGGCGTTATTACTGTCAGGCGTGCCGTTTAATGATCTGAGACAAGTCCACGAACTTGAAGTACATCAGATCGAACTGGAGTTGCAAAACGAAGAACTGCACCAGGCACAGCGGGACCTCGAGGTGCGCAACAATGAACTGCTGCGCTCGCAAAAAATGCAGTCCCACTATTTCGACCTTTTTGACCTCGCTCCTGCCGGTTACCTGACTATCGGTGCAAACGACCTGATCCAGGAGGCAAACCTCGCCGCCGCCACCATGCTCGGCGCTACCAAACCTGCACTGCTCCAAAAGGCCCTGGCAGGATTCTTTCTTCCCGGCGACTTGGAGCTCTTTACCCTGAACCGAAACCGGGTAGTTGAATCCGGCGCCTTGCTCACCTGGGAAATGCGCATGCGGCCGGCAGGGAGAGCACCGTTCTGGGCGCAATTGCAGGCCATCCCCGCCTATGGTGGGAACTACCTGGTCACCTTTTCCGATATCTCTGAGCGTAAAGGGGCAGAAGCTGCTCTTAACGAGAATCAGCAGCTTTTCCACTTCACCATCGACGGGCTGAGTGCGCATATCTGTGTCATCGACGCCCAGGGAAGGATCGTGATAACCAATCGCGCCTGGGACCGCTTCGCTGCCACGAACGATTTGAAGGAAGGCACCTGCGGCATCGGTAGCAACTATTTTGCAGCCTGCAACTCCTTCGGAGCAGATGACCCGGCGGTCAATGCAACCGTTTCAGGAATTAAGTCGGTTCTTGTCGGTACCGGCCTGGAGTACGTGACCGAATATCCCTGTCACTCCCCTGATGAAGAGCGCTGGTTCTCCTGTAAGGTCAACCCGATCGACATTTCCGGAGTCAAGTACGCCGTGATTGCCCATGAGGATATCACCCAGCGGAAACAGACCGAGCTGCTGCTGCAGAAAAACCAGGAGCTGCTGACGGCGGTCATTGACGGGACCTCCGATGCGGTATTTGCCAAAGATGTCGAGGGGCGCTATATCCTTTTCAACAACGCGGCTGCACGCATGTCCGGAAAAAGTATCGGGGAGATTCTTGGCTACGACGATCGCGCCCTGTTGCCCGAGGACGACGCCCGCGCCGTCATGGAGGTCGACCGCGAGATCAGGGCTTCCGGCGCGGCGCGCACTATCGAGCGCACCCATGTCAGCGCCACAGGGGAAACGATCTTCTCGCGGGGGGTGAAAAAACCGCTGCGTGACGCACAGGGGGCGATCATCGGTGTCTTCTGCATGTCTCACGATATCACCGAGGCGCGGCGCGCAGAGGACGAAATACAGGAGCTGAACAGGTCTCTTGAAATGCGCATCACTCATGCCGTCGACGAACTGCGCCTGAAAGACCAGATGCTGGTCAGGCAGGACCGGCAGGCAGCCCTCGGAGAGATGATTAACAACATCGCCCATCAGTGGCGGCAACCGCTGGCGACGCTGGGGATGATCGTGCAGCGGGCTCACGCCGTCGGGACCAGGGAGGTGCTGACCGCGGATTACCTGAACGAGTTCAAGGTGAGCGCAATGCGCCAGATCAGGTACATGTACGAGACCATCGACGAGTTCCGGGACTTCTATCAGCGTGGCAAAGAGAGGGTCCCTTTTTCTCCCTTAAGCTGCATCAACGATGCTGTCAAACTTTTCCGGCCCCAACTCACCAGCAGCGTTATTTCGGTGCAGATCATCTCCGGCAACTACTGTCAGCAACGGGTGGACGGCTTTTCCAACGAGTTTAAGCAAGTCATCCTCAACCTGCTTGGCAATGCCCGCGACGCCATCCTGGAGCGTCGGGAAAACGGAGACGAACCGGAAGAGGGGCGCATCGTGGTCCAGTTCTCTCTTGACGGGGAAGGCGCCGTCACCATTGACTTCAGCGACAACGGTTGCGGTATCCCGGCCGCCAACGCCGCACAACTTTTTGTCCCCTACTTCACGACCAAGGAAGCCACCGGGGGGACGGGTATCGGCCTGTATATGTCACGAATGATCATCGAGAAAGCCTTGGGTGGCAGCATCGACCCGATTGCAGGTGTCGAGGGGGCCACCTTTAGAATCAAGCTCCCCCTGGAGAAATCGGCATGATCTCAAAATTAAAAAGCCTGATCATCCTGCTGGTCGAGGATGAGAATGAACTTCGGAAGGAAACTGCTTCTTTTCTGGAGATTTACTGCGCTCGCGTGATCCAGGCTTCCCAGGGGCGCGAAGCGCTGGCGCTGATCGAAACGGAGGGACCCGACGTGGTCATCAGCGACATCCGCATGCCGGTCATGGATGGTCTGGAACTCGCCTGCGTGCTAAAGAAGCGCTGGCCTGACACCCCGCTGATCCTCTGCACGGCATTCACGGAAACAAGCTATCTCCTGAAGGGGATCGAACTTGGTATTGCGGCATTTGTGCGCAAACCCGCCGACACGGATGAACTACTGGCGGTCCTCATCAAGGCGGCCTTGCCGCTCTTGCAGCGCCGGGAAATCGAGGGCCTTACCGACGAACTGACGGCCTCCCTGCGGTCGCAGATCGGCGACACGCCGCCCCAGCGGGCGGTAGCAGAACAGGCCACCCGCGTCGCCCGCACATCCTTTAACGTCCTATTACAGGGCGAAACGGGGACAGGGAAATCGCGCCTGGCCGCCATCATCCATGCCCTGAGTCCGCGCCGTGATGCGCCGTTTCTGTCCGTTCAGCTGGGGGCACTGCCGCTACACCTCGCTGAAAGCGAATTGTTTGGCCACCTCAAAGGTGCTTTTACCGGGGCCGACCGCAACCGGGTAGGGCTCGCTGAAGCCGCCGATGGCGGTACCATGTTTCTTGACGACGTGGAATCCTGTTGCGCCGAACTGCAGGGGAAACTGCTTCGTTTCGTCGAGGAGAAGAGGTTCACCCCGCTTGGGGGGACGAGCGAAAAGAAGGTCGATGTCCGCATCATTGCCGCCAGCAACCGCGATTTGGGGAAAGAGACGCTGACCGGCGCCTTTCGCGAAGACCTCTATTATTGGCTGGCCGACGTGACTATTTCCCTGCCGCCGCTTAGGGAGGTCCCGCAATCCGTGGTTCCTCTGGCGCTCCGGTTTCTGCGCGAGGCCTGCTGCGAGTTGGGGGACGCCCTGCCGTACCTGGACCGGGAGGCTTGCGACTTTCTGGCCGGCATGCCCTGGCCGGGGAACCTCCGGCAGCTGAAAAGCGTCATGCGCCGCGCGGCACTGAACGCAGGAAGCTGCATAGGTACTGCCGACCTCGCTCATCTGTTATCTGTCCCGGCAACGGCTCCCCGCCCGGCGGGCGACCGATGCCCCCCCGCGCCCCCGCCTTTTCCCTGTGTCATGGACAAGCTGGAAGCATGGTCGCTTGAGCAGGCACTTTCCTACTGCGGCGGCAAGCGGATGAAAACCGCCGCCATGCTCGGTATGAATTACTACACCTTCCATCGCCGGCTGGAAAAGCACGGCATTGCGGTTATAGAAGAACAGTAGCCGTCTCCAGTCGGGATTTCCCGCAAGGCTGCTTCCTCGCTCCGGACTAGAGACTTTCCGCGTAGCCACCTCACAGCACTATCCATTCCTGCTACCCGTTATAACTATCAGTAGCAATCCTGCATACCGCATTCCCAGCGTCCCGACAGCGTAAAATTAACGAATTAAGGTGCTTAGCCTCTGGCACGGCCTGTGCTCTGCCTTTATCGTGGCTGCGCTTGCATCCGGCGCTTCCCAAGCCCCCCGCAGGGGACCGGTCGCGCTCGTCCAGCTCAATTATCGAGATCGAAGGAGTTTTGAGTATGTGGAAGAATATAAGTATCGGGACCAAACTGTTAGCGTCCTTCTTGCTGGTAAGTAGCATCACTCTTATGGTTGGTTTCATCGGCTATGCCGGAGCAGGAAAACTCGGGGACGACCTGCACGAGGTATCGGTCGTGCGGTTGCCCAGCATCGTCGGACTTGGCTACCTGAAGGAAGCGCAGGTCGCAGTCATGCGCGCGGAACGGACCATGATGATCCAGGGACTCGACGAGAAAGAATACCTGTTCATCAAGTCGGATCTGGATAAATCCTGGGCCAACGCGACCAAGGGGTGGAACATCTATGAGCCGCTTCCCCAAACAAAAGAGGAGGAAAAGCTCTGGAAGGAGTTTGTCCCGGCCTGGGGCAAATGGAAGCAAGCTCACCAGAGGGTTATGGCATTGCACGCGGAAGGTAAAGAGCTCGAGGCCTTAGGCACCTCCTTTGGTGATGCCCGGGCCGCCTACTTCGAGTCCAAGGGTCTGCTGGAAAAAATCGTCGCATTGAACGAAAACATCGCTAAGGAAGAACAATTGAAAGGGACCGCCCTGGTCGGGGAGGTTAAGGTCATGGGTGTCCTTGCCACGGTGCTCGGAACCTTACTGTCGCTTCTGCTCGGTGTGCTGATCGGTCGTTCCATTACTCGTCCCCTGGCGGACGGGGTAGGGATTGCCAGCCAGCTTGCCGACGGGGACTTAACCGTCGAGGTGGTGGTCTCCAGCGGGGACGAGACCGGCAAGCTTTTAGCTGGCATGAAGGTCATGGTGTTGAACCTGCGCTCCATTATTGGCCAGGTCTCCGAAAAGTCGATTCAAGTGGCCGCAGCCGCGAACCAGCTGCACGCGACGGCCGAGCTGACCGCGACCGGTGCCGAAGAGGTGGCCGCACAAGCCAGCACGGTCGCCACCGCCGGCGAGGAAATGTCGGCCACCTCAGGCGATATCGCCCAAAGCTGCCAGCTGGCGGCGGAAGGCGCTCAAAGTGCGTCGCAATCTGCCTACGCCGGGACAAAGGTGGTTGAGAAGACCATAGCGGTCATGGAACTGATTGCCCTCAAGGTGAAGGGGTCAGCCGTTTCCATAGAAAGCCTGGGCGCGCGCTCCGACCAGATCGGCGCCATCATCGGCACCATTGAGGATATCGCCGATCAGACTAATCTGCTGGCCTTGAACGCTGCCATCGAGGCGGCCCGCGCCGGTGACCACGGCCGCGGTTTTGCGGTAGTCGCCGATGAAGTCCGCGCCTTGGCAGAGCGCACCACCGGCGCCACCAGGGAAATCGCTGCCATGATCAAGGCGATCCAGAAAGAGACCAGGGAAGCGGTTACCGAAATGGAGCAAGGCGTTTTGCAGGTAGAAACCGGGACGCTGGAGGCGGCGAAATCGGGCGCGGCGCTTCGGGACATTGTGGAGCAGGTCAACGCGGTCGCCATGCAAATCACCCAGATCTCCACCGCCGCAGAGGAACAGACCGCCACCACCAGCGAGATCTCCAGCAACATGCTTCAGATCACCCAAGTCGTCCAGGAGACCGCCAGCGGAGCTCACCAATCGGCAAGTGCCGCAGCGCAGCTTTCTGGCATCTCAGAGGAACTACAGCGGTTGGTTGGACAGTTCAGACTTTCCCAGGTGGAAACCGGTCGGCAGGAACCAAACTGGAGGTTAGCTAATGATGTACGTTCCGACACGCGCATATACGGTATTGCTGGTTGACGATGATGAGGTCATCCGCCAGATGGCGACGGAGATGTTGGCTGTCCTCGGTTACCAAGTCATCTCAGCCCGGGACGGAGTGGAGGCCCTACAGTTGTACCGGATACATCGGGAGCTGATTGAGGTCGTATTCCTGGATTTGAACATGCCGCACATGGATGGTGCGGAAACGTTTTCGGAATTGAAAAAGGTAAATGCAAAGGTAAAGGTCGTCCTTGTCAGCGGTTACCCGGAGCAAATGATTGGGGAAAAATTTTCCGGCAAAAAGCTGGCAGGCTATATTCAAAAGCCCTACAGCTTTGCGGCCTTTTCCCACGAGCTGGAGATGGTCATTGGACTGGAGACCTGAGGTCGCCAGTCGGTGGATGGCACGCTGGCAGCAGTCTGAAAAACAGCAGGCTGTAGGGGAGCCTTGAAGTGGTCTGGTTGGAGGCCAGGTTTGCGCTGGCTGAGCGGACCACCAAGGCAACCCGCGAGATCGGTGGGATGATCAAGGCGATCCAGGTAGATACCAAGAGTGCCGTAACAGCCATGGAGAGTCCTTACCGCTTTGAGCGGATACCCCCCTGTGGCGGTCTCATCATCATTTGGCAGGTGGCCGGTGGGCATTCACGTAAGCTTTGAGAACTGCCTGCAGCCGTGCTTTTCGAGGTTGGACAGCCGTTTTCGTTCTTCCCGTTCAGAGCGCATTTAAATTGTGAACACAATTCATGTCTACATGTCAAGGTAGATACATTCAGGACTTATGCTCCTTCGATCCGCTTCACATCCTCAAAAAGCCTCTGGTTCACCGGGGTGGGAATGCCGTGACGCTTTCCCAGCGTAATCACGGTGCCTGCCAGCATCTCCACCTCTGTCTTGCGACCGGCCTCGACGTCCTGCAACATGGAGGTCTTTCCCGCCGCATCTAGTGTCCCAAGGACTCGGTACCACTCGACGATATCCTTTTCGGAAAGATCCACCTGCACTGCCCGGGCGAGCGCTATGACCTCGCGCATGGCCCCGTCCATGAGCCCTCTGGCCTGACAGGAGGAGCGCAGGGTGCCGTAGTCTGCCCCGAGGACGGCGGAAACCTGGTTGGCCCCCACGTTGATCATGTACTTGAACCAGAGGCTGCGAATCATGTCCGGTGGCGTCAGGTGGAGTACGCCGGCCCGGTCAAAGTGCTCCCCGATGCGCCGCACCCTGCAGCTTAATTCCTGGTTCTCCTTTTCGCCAAAAAGGATGCGCCCCTGGTTGGTGTATTTGACGGTGTTGCCAACCCGTACGGCATCGATCCCCAGTGCCAGCCCATACAGGACCCGGTCCATCCCGTAGGCGGCGCCGATACGCTCCTCGCTGTCGATACCGTTCATGACGGAGAGGATGACCGTGCCGGGTCCGACTGCCTGCTTCATGTCCTTAAGTGCCTGGTCGAGTTGGTGGTACTTCACGGCGACGATGACCAGGTCGGCGGGCGTCGATTCTTCCGGCCGCATCACGGGTATCAGGAAGCGCTCGCCGTTCACGACAATCCCGTCGCGCTGCAACCTGGTGTAGCGTTCGCCGCCCGCGATAAGGCAGGTGGAGTCGGGGGCCGCTTGGTACAGGAGGCTGCCGTAGATCGCCCCGAGGGCGCCGGCACCGATTACGGTGGTTTTTACCTCTGCCTGCTCCAGTTTTTTTTCGATGGCCGGACCTCCTGCTGGTGCTTTTCATTGGTGCGGGATTTTACTCCCGGCGCCGGGCATAGTCAACCTGCCGGTTGAGTCTACGCCGCCTTGAGTCGACGGGCCGGTGAAAGTGCTTGCAAAAAAGGGGGTGACAAGGTACGGATGCATGTTGAGGATTTATGAAAAACCTGCACGGCAACATCCGCAAGCTTTACGCCTTCTCCTTTCTGCAGATGACGCTCTTCCCGATGGCGATCATCACCCTTTTCTGGAAAGATCATATCGGGTTGACTCTGACGCAGATTCTCCTGCTGCAGAGCATCTTTTCCCTGGCGACTCTCGCGCTCGATTACCCCGCCGGGTATATCAGTGACCGGCTTGGTTACCGCTGCGCGCTCAATATCGCTTCGCTGCTCGGTATCATCGGCTGGGGGATCTACACCGTCGCCGGTTCTTTCGGCACGGTGCTGCTGGCCGAGATCCTTTTGGGAATGTCCCTTTCCTTCGTCAGCGGCTCCGATAGCGCACTCCTTTTCGAGACGCTGCGCGCGGAGGGGGAGGAACACACCTACGCGCGCCACGAAGGGCGGATGAACGGTTTCGGGCAGTTCGGCGAGGCAGCCGGGGCGCTCCTTGCCGGAGTGATCTATGCTTACGCGCCGGTGCTCCCCTTTATTCTCCAGGTCGGCGTCTGGATTGCGGCGCTCTGCGTTACCAGGCAGCTCGCGGATACGCCCAGGGTGCGCGCCATCCCGGTCCGCTCTCATCTTGCGGAGGCTTTGGCGACGGCCCGCTACGCCTTCGGGGAGAACCGGCACCTGCGCTACACCATCCTGCTCAGCACGGTGCTGGGGATCTCGTCGTTTTTTCCTGTCTGGTTGATCCAGCCCTATATGCAGCACTCCGGCGTGCCGCTCGCATGGTTCGGGCCCATCTGGGCCTGCGCGAATCTGACGGTGGCACTTTGCGCTCTGGCAAGCCACCGCATGCACGCCCTTTTGGGTGACCGGAGCATGGTCTTACTCTTCGTGGGACTGGTTGCCGCTGGATATTTGGGACTCGGGATGAGTGTCGGGGTGTGGGGGGTTCTCTGCTATTTTCTGCTTACCTGCATGCGGGGGTTGAGGGGGCCGATGATGCTGGCGCATACCCAGGGCGAGTCCAGTTCGGCAAACCGCGCGGCAACTCTGTCCCTTCAGTCGGTTTCTTTCCGGCTGCTCTTTGTCTGCACCGGCCCCCTGGTGGGAAAGTTGGCCGACAGCGCCGGGGTTCGGCAGACCTTCCAGCTGCTCTTTTATGCTTTCCTTATCGCCCTTCCGCCGCTTGCCTTCCTGTTTCTCAAAAATGCGCCGCGGCGTTCCAAGGGGAAGGGCCTTAATTAAACCTGCATCTTACGTTGGGGTGCAAAGACAGGCTTTTGCCAGTTCAAGGGCTGATCCAGCGCAGGCAGCACAGGCTCCCGAACCCGCCGAGGTACACCAATGACATGCCACGCCTCACCCTGACCAGCATTTCGGCATAAGAGGTGTCCGGCGGAACGTTCAAGGTGAAGAACCCCGTCAGTAATGCGGCACAGAATGCCATTAAGAGAAAATACTTCACATGCGTCCCTCTTCTTGAAGAGAAAATGGAAAGGCTCAGAGAAGAACTGGGCTAAATCAAGTTTTCAAAGCCTGGCGCCACTAAGGTGGACAAACACCCGTGAACTAAGCCCACGCCGGAATCGATAGCTCTGCGCAGTTGACTACCTTATTTACGGGTTGACAGTTAACACGAACGGCTTTGACACGGTATTTGCGTTGTTGTCGCTCACGTATACCGTCAGGTAGTAACTGCCGCTGGCAGATGGTGTGCCGGAAAGCATCAGTTGCCCGGCTTTGGGCCAGGAGGCTGCGGCGTAGCCGAGGCAGTTAGGTTGAAAGAGGTTGATGACGTTAGTAATCGGTGTGGCAACTCCAGAAACGTTCGGCTTTTGGAAGGTGAGCCCGGCGGGGGCCACGTTTACAGTGGTGGTCTGGACGCACCAGCTGTAGATGTCAGGGGGGGTAAGGGGGGTGAAATTTAACGGCACTCCTCCGTCGGCTACTATCGTGGCACTGTAGGTAGAGGAGGTCGCCGAACCTGATGGCAGCTCGTTGTTCAAAATCTTTAGCGGTGAGCCTTGGCAGCCGATCTTGCTGCGCAGTTCATCTAGGGTTACCCAGCGGACGATATCGCTGTTGTTGGCGTTGACGGTGACCGAACCGGTGATGGAGCCCGGCGAGGCGACGGTGCCGAGCGCGCCGCCGTTCAGATTGCCGGTACCGGTCAGGGTACTGGTGAAAACGGCATCATCGCTGGAACTTAATACGGCAAATGCCACGTTGCTGATGGTCGCGGCCGGATCGGTGGTTACCACTGTGAGAGCCGCGGTACGCCGCCCGCAAATGGTGTCCTTCGTCGGCGCGGCGGCGTAGAGGTTGCTGTCGTAAAGGTATACGAAGGGTCGCCCCCAGGCGTCGAGAGGGGTTTTGGCCACTGTAGTGAAGCCAGTCTTGTCGGGGATGCTGTTATTGGACGAGGCCCAACTGGTGACCGACTGCGTCACTGCGTCCATGGAATCCTTGGTTTGACGCACACTGACCGCCGTAGAGAGCACCCCCACCATGCTGGAACCGACACCGACCAGTAGCCCCACGATTACCAGCACAATCGCCATCTCGACCAGGGTGAAACCGCGGAAATCCGACATTTTAACCTCTGCCTCAAACATTATGCCAAAGTTCCCCGCATATTGGCGTTGCGCTGCCGGTTCAACAAAAGACCAAGGGGGAAGCGGAAAGCTTCCCCCTTGACGGATCAAATGGTTAGAAGGGACGGTCGAAGGCCCAGACCGCGGCTACGTGGGTGGTCGCCCAAGGTGTTGATGACCCGTTGACTGCTACGCTTACCGGAGTGGCGACTGTTACCACACTGTTTGCCTGCAGAGTTCCAACGACTGCGGCAAGTCCAGCGACAAGCGTCGGAGGGGTAGTCACAGCCCTGAATGAGCCGATGCCGCCGTCGGCTACACCGTCAAGTGCGGTATCGACTGACTTGATGATCTCAAGTTCATCGGCGGTGAAGGCGGTGCCGCAGGCCGCGTCCTTGCAAACGACGATGGCATTGCGTCCAGGGGTAGCGGCAGCAGTGTTGCCGAAGTAAATCCAGAAAGACATGCTGCCGATTACCACAGGATTGGTAGGTGCATTTTGCATGGTGGTTGCGATCTCGGAGGTCGCGGTACCATCTGTGAGTATTTCATGCGCTCCAGTCGTAGCAACAAGCGCATTACCGATCACCCCGTCCCTTCCAATATCTCCCGGCAGTCTGCCGTTTCTGTCCATGTAGGCATAAGCCAGGCTACGCCAAGTGTTAACCGCGGAAGTGAGCTGTTTGGCCCGGGCGTTGCCGATGAGGTCCTGCCCCTTGACCACGGCACCCAGGATGATCCCGATGATCACCAGAACTATCGCCATTTCAATCAGGGTGAAACCTTTGCTGTTGCGAAGTCTTGAGGTGAGGTCCTTCTGCTTGACTGAATCCATTGCATAACTCCTTTTCTTTGGTTGGTATTGTCTCAATAACTGCCTAACATCAACAATGTTGATGGTGTCGACGTTGACCTGACAATAGGGAAAACTTTATCAGCGAATCAGGTGCCCTAGTCTTCCAGCCGCGTCAGCCGGTCCTTCACCTCCTTTTTGAATTTCGGGCTCAGATCCCGGCTTGTTAATATCCGACGGTACGCATCGATCGCCTCGCTTTTATTTCCCCTGCGCTCATAGATCCTGCCCATCCCATCCAGGGCGTGAGGTTCGCCCGAGGCCGCCAGTTTGCCGTAGGTTGCCAGGGCATCGTCAAGCTTGCCGCTACGCTCCTGGAGAATGCCGAGGTTCACGGCCAGGCTCGCGTTGCCGGGGTCGGCGGCGCAAGCTGCGGAGAACAGGCGTAGCGCCTCTTTGGTGTTCCCGTCGGAGGAATAGGCGATGGCAGCGTTGATCAAGGCGGGTACATAGTTCGGTTTTCTATCCAGCGCCTTGGTGGCCTGCTGTGCTCCCTCCTTGAACATCCCGAGGTTGTTGAGCGCGGCCGCGGCGTTACTCCTGATCTTGTAATTGCCGGGATCCGTCTCCAAAGCCCGTTGATAGCTGGCAAGTGCCGAGCGCCAGTCGCCGGCTTGCTCCGCGGAGCGGGCGGCGTACAGCAGAGCGCCGATTGCTGCGGTATCGGTCTTCGACGGGGTGCCGGTATCCGGGCGAACCGCCACGGTGCTGGCCTGCCGTGCCACGGCGCCGCTTTGCGGCACGATATGCTGCATAGCTGGCTGCCGCTGCGGTGCAACGTGTGCCGCGCCCCCCAGGTGCTGCGGGCGGGGGACAGACCCCGTCCGGGGACGGTCCCCTTGGCGCCCCACGTGCTGAGCGGGGTGCAGCTCCGCGAGCGGGAGGGCTTTGTCTTTTGTCTCGGGGCGGGTCGCTGCCTCCGGGGCCGGCCTGGCCGTACCCTGCGCCGCCGCGGTCGCGATGGGAGCAGGGGAGGGCGTGACCGTCGCAATCGGAGGCGGGGGCGCTTGCGGCGGCGCTGGGGCGAGTTGCGTGACCGCCCGGGTGTTGAGTGCCAACTTCTCGGAGTTGTCGCGTTCCAGGCGTCCGTAGAGAAAGGTCATCCCGAAACCGAGGACGACGGTTACCAGTGACAGTGCCGCGATGGCGTAGTATTTGGTTTTGCCGCTTTTCCGGGCCTCCCCGGACCTGTCGTAGGCTCTTGACAGGGTTGGAGGAATCCCCTTGCTGGCCTCGGGTGCGCCACCTTCCTCCTTTGCGAGGAGGTCCGCCAAAATACTCATGCGCTGCTCCTGTCGGTTGTCATTACAGATCCCTTTTTATGGCTATCTTCCCTTGGCCTAAAGGGGCGGGCGAAGTTGCCAACTCCTCAAAATGTGGCACATTCCCCCTTACCCGGCCCTTGAATTGGAGGTGGCGTTTTTGATTAATGCCGTGCCTCTCTCCCAAAAGGCACTACCGTTAAGATTCCCGTTTGCCTCCCCCCTTTGTGAAGGGGGGGCGGGGGGGATTTAGCCCGAGTTGCTACCGCGTCTAAGTATGCGACAGAAGTCAAATCCCCCTAAATCCCCCTTCGCAAAGGGGGACTTTTTAGCTGCCACCTCTCTAGCTGAAGGCGCACGTCAATCCTTAACTTAACGGCTGTGTTCCTCCAGGGGCTTACGATTCCCTCCCCTTCGGGTGCCGGGGCGGCCATCGGTTCGAGATTACTCACTCACCGATATCTGTATCGAGGATACGATCGGTATGGCGGTCTTTGCCCTTGCCACTTCGCTTAGGTCGGCGTCGGTCCGGGCAGCAGCACCCTTTCCCGATTGGCTGCGACCCGCCCCGGCTGTGAAACGACTACTGTCCTGGCCGCCGCTCGCTGCAGCACGTTTTTCGGCTTTCTGCAACTCGCGGTAGACCTTCCAGGAATATTTTGCCCGTTTGTCGCGGCCGCTGGCGTTGTAACATCCGATCGCCTCCCAACTGTTGCCGTAGCGGTCCAGGCAGTCCTTGAGAATCCGTGCCCCGGTCTTGACGTTTTGGCAAGGATTCCTCAGCAGCTCTTCGGAGCTGAGCCCCAGGGTTTTCAACCAGGAACTGTTGATCTGCATCAACCCGAAGTCGGTGCTGCCGTTACTGTTGCGGTTCGTGGCCGCCGGGTTCATGCCCGACTCGACGCCGGCTATCCCACGCAGCAGGGTCGGGCTGATGCCGTAGGCCGCGCCGGCCTGATCAAAGCAAAACGGATACGCCGCGCCGGGAAAAAACAGCAAAAGTAACAGTAGTGGTAGGTATCGCGTCATCATTTGTCCCTGTTCATAGCACAATTCCGAGCAGGTCCTGTTGCCCGAGCTAGCGCGGCAGTAATGCCACACCCGCAGAGCCCCTATCCGCCAGGGCCGAGGAACTGGCCGCCTGGGCCGGAGAGTTCAGCCTCAGATAGAGAGCCCCACCGACTTCCGCGAATAGCACCAATGACGTTAGGTAGATGGCCAGTTGGAGCCAGGAAATGGACTTCTTGGCAACCGGCTTGCGCCCTCCGCTTTCCAGGGCGTCATTGGCTCCCTGCTGCACATGGCGCTCGGTCACTTCCTTGCTCGCTCCCAGAAAGGCGGCCATGAGCCCCCGCGACGCTAACAGGTTGATGGTGCGGGGCACGCCCCCCGAGAGCCGGTGAATGAGCGACTTGGCACTCTCGCTGAACACCGGGGCGTTGTTTCCGCCCCTTACCAGCCTGGCGCTGAGATAATCGGAGGTCTCCGGTGCCGTCAGGGCATTGAGCTGGACCCGGACCGTTATGCGCTGGTTAAGCTGCCTAAGCGAGCTGCCGAGCAGTTTGGTCCTCAGTTCGGGCTGGCCGAGCAGGATGATGAGTAGCAGCTTTTCCTTTTCCGTCTCCAGGTTGGAGAGGAGCCTCAACTCCTCCAGGGTGGTGTCGGGGAGTTCCTGGGCCTCGTCCACGATGATGACTACGCGCCTGCCGACTCTGGCCTGCGCCAGGAGAAAATCGCGAAAGGCCTTCAGCATGTCGTTCTTGCTGGAGCTTTGCAGCGGGATCTTGAAATCCTCGATGATGGCCAGGAAAAACTCCTCGGGGGAGAGCCTCGGGGTCATGATCAGGGCGATTTCCGTGGTCGGCTTCCAGCGTTCGATGAAGACACGCAGGATGGAGGTCTTGCCGGTGCCGGGCTCGCCGGTCAGGATGCAGAACCCTTCCTTTTCTTTGACGCAGTATTCCAGCGACGCAAGCGCGGTGGCATGCTCGGGAAAATGATAAAAGTAGGACGTGTCCGGCGTCATGCGGAACGGGTCGTCGTTCAAATTGAAAAATGTCAGGTAATTTGAGGACATTGCTGTCGGTGTCTCCTGCTATCTTCCGGCGGCTAAAATCGGTTTTCTCGTGAGGTGCCTAAGGCTGGGCCCGAGTTTCTCATGAGATGCCCTGGCTCCTGCAAGATGTCGGCCGTGCGGCGCCCGCTACTTCCCCATCTTGGAGACCAGGTCGTACATCGGCAGCATTAGGCCCATGATGATAACCGCGAAGAGACCGCCGACCACGATCATGACCAGCGGCTCGATGAGCTTTCCGAGGACGGCCGTGGCGTCGTCGAGCTTCTTGGTGTAGTGCTTGGCCAAAAAGTCCAGCTGTTTGTCCAGGGTGCCGCTGGTCTCGCCGATGCCGATCATGCGAATTGCCAACTGCGGCAGAAAATCCCGTTCCCTCAGGCATTCGGAGATCAGGCCGCCGTTCAGGATATTCTCCTTGGCCTGGAGCAGGTTGCTGCTGAAATAGTCGTTGTTAAGTGTCGGCACGATCAGCTCGAAGATCCTGTCGATCCCGAGTCCGGCCACCACCAGTATCCGGAACTGCTCGGCGAAGACGGCGACCAGCTTGTTGTAGATGATGAGCCGCAGGATCGGCAATTTGGTGAGCGCCTTGTCCCGCAGGTACCGGGACCTGGGATGCTTGCCGGCCAGGTAGGCGCCGAGCGGCAACAGGGCCGGCGACAGCATCAGGAGCAGCCAGTGCGCCTGAAAGAGGTTGCTGGCGGCGATCAGAAGAACGGTAATGGGAGGGAGCTTCACCCCCATCCCCTTCATGGTGCCCACCAGCTTGGGAAGCACGAAGGCGAGCCAGAAAACCAGCGCCCCGAGCGTCGTGAAGATGGCGAAAATCGGGTACATCATCGCCTGCTTGATGGCGCTTGCCAGGTTCTGCATGCGCAGCAGATGCTCGGCGGCCTCCTTCAGGCTTTCGTCGAAACGCCCGGTCTGCTCCCCGACAGCCACCAGGGTTTTCAGGGTCTCCGGGAAAAGCGGCCCCTGGGCCTGCAGTGCCGCTGAAACGGAGCTGCCGCGCTCCACCCGCTGCTTTACGTCCTGCAACGCGGCCTTCAGGGTCGGGTTGCAGGTGGAGTCGATGATATCGCCCAGGCAGGTGAGTATCGGCATCCCCGCCTGCAGCATGATGGAAAGATTCTGGGAAAATTCGATAAACTCGCCGCGGCTTACCCGGTAGGCCTGGAACTTCTTCAGCAAAAGCGCCAGGCGTTCGGATTTCTGCTGCAGGGAAACCAGGTAAAGTCCCTTGGCAGCGATCTCGCGGGAGGCTGACACTCCGTCCGCCGCTTCGAGGTTTCCCTTGATCAGCTGACCTGCGGGATCGATGGCGCTGTAGGCGTAAAAACTCATCCGGCGACCCTTTGAATCTCCTGGATGGTGGTTTCGCCGGCCGCCACCTTGCGCAGTCCGTCCACGTACAGCGGGATCATGCCCCCTTTGAGCGCCGCCTTGAAGAGCTGGCCGGTGGAGGCCCCCGAGAAGATCAGCTCCTTGATCTCCGCGGTGATCACCATGACCTCGGCCATGCAGGTCCGGCCGGCGTAGCCGCTCCCGTCGCAGCTGTCGCAGCCGCGGCCGCGGGAGGCCCGGGTGAGCTCCATGCCGATCTTCCGGAAAAGAGCCTGATCCGCTTCATCGAGGTCGTACTCCTCCTTGCAATGGGGACAGATGCGGCGCGCGAGGCGCTGCGCCATGACCGCCATAAGGGAGGAGGAAAGCAGCAGTTTGTCCATGCCCAGGTCCAAGAGGCGCGGCACTGCGGTCACCGCATCGTTGGTGTGCAGGGTGGAAAGCACCAGATGCCCGGTGATGGAGGCCCGGATGGCGATCTGGGCCGTCTCGGGGTCGCGGATCTCGCCCAAGAGCATGACGTCGGGGTCCTGGCGCATGAAGGTCCTGGCGGACGAGGCGAAGGTGTAGCCCGCCTTCTCGTTCACCTCGGTCTGGCGCACGAAGTTAAGCCGGTATTCGACGGGATCCTCGACCGTGATGACGTTGCGCTCCAGGAGGTCGATCTCTCGTAAGTAGGAGTAAAGCGTGGTGGTCTTGCCGCTTCCGGTCGGGCCGGTGACCAGGATGATGCCGTGGGATTTGGCGAACAGGCGCCGCATGGTGCCGACGACGCCGCTATTAAGGCCGAGGGCCGCAATGCTCATCAGGGAACCGCTGGTGGAGAGCACCCGGATCACCAGATTCTCGCCGTAAATGGCCGGGGCGGTGGAGATGCGCAGGTCGTATTTCTTGTTCAGAAACGCCAGGGTGTAGGAGCCGTCCTGCGGCAAGCGCTGCTCGGCGATGTCCATATGTGCCATAATTTTGACACGGGATGTCAAGGATGACTGAAAAGCGCTCGGGAGACAGTGGCCGTAGGCGAGCACGCCGTCGATGCGGTAGAAGACGTGCAGCACGTCCTTGGAAGGGGTGAAATGGATGTCGGTTGCCTGTCTGCGGATGCCGTCCATGAGGAGCAGTTCGGTCAGTTCGGGGACCACGGCCCCCGGCACCACGGCGCCGTTTTTGAAGCTGCCGGTCAATTCCTCCAGCCGCTGGTGCACCGGGTGCTCCACGAAATAATAGGCGCTTTCGATGATGTCGTTGTAGGAGTCCTGGTCCACCATGTAGACCCGCGGGGGTTTTCCGGTAAGGGCGCGCGCCGTGTCCACCGCGACGATGTTGCTCGGGTTGGTCACCGCGATGGAGAGGATTCCCTCGTTGAACTCCAGCGGGATGTAACCGCTTTTCCGGGCGGACTCCTTGGGTACGGCGCGCAGTGCCGCGTCGGAGATCGGGAATTCGCGCAGGTTCAGGTACTCCACCCCCAGCTGCTCCGCGATGGTCTGGGCGAACTCCGGCGCCGTCACGAAGCCAAGCGAGATGAGCGTGTCACCCAGGATGGCTCCGGTCACGCGCTGCTGTATCAGCGCGATGTTCAGCTGTTTTTTGGAGAGCAACCCTTTGGATATCAGGAGGTCGCCTATGCGAACCGGCGCTTGGGCCATGGAGCGTTATCCTTTGTGCTGGTAGTTATTAATCGATCGATTCGTCACCGCTCACGATGTGGGGCCGCAGCATCAGCACCAGCTCGGATTTGGTGGAGGAGTTGTTGATGCGGGTAAAGAACTTGCCAAAATACGGGATGTCCCCGATGAGGGGTATCTTCTCCTCGCTCTTGGTGTCCTGCTTGGAGATCAGCCCGCCCAGGATCGCGATCTGTCCGTCCCTCATCTTGACGGTGGTCGTCATCTCCCTCAGGTCGACGGTGGGGATGGCGATGGTGGTCTGATTACCGGCCGACCCGACGCTCTTGTCCTGCAGCGAGACCAGGTTGGAGGTGATCGGCGTGATGTTGATGGAGATATCCCCGGTCTCCGAGATGAACGGGACGATGCCGAGGATCATGCCGGAGAGGATGCTCCCGGTCTGCACCGAAAAGGTCGTGATCGGCGTGGTGCCGGTGCTGGTGGTCGAGGTGACCTGCGAAATGTAGCTGGTATTCCTGCCGACCGTCAGGATGGACGCGTGGCCGTTCATGACGTTTACCTTCGGATTGGAAAGGGTCTTCACGTCTCCCTGGGTCTTGAGCGCGGTCAGGAGCGCCTGGAAGTTCCCCTTGCTGATCCCGAGCTGAAACTGGGAGCCTGAGGCAGCCGCGGCGGTTGCCGAGTTGAAGTCGGTGGTGGCGATGTTGAGGGCGCCCAGACCCGCGTTGACCGTCCCACCGATCCCGCTGAAGTTTTTCAGAAAGGACCAGTCAATGCCGAAATTAAGGCCGTCGTTTAACTGGACCTCGATGATCCGGGCCTCGATCATGACCTGGCGGTTGAGCACCTTTTTTACGTTTTCCAGGTACCACTGCGCCTTTTCCATGTTCTTGCGGGTGGCGGTCAGCATGATGGTGCCGGTCAGACGGTTGACCGTGATGCTTTGCTGGGGCTGGTTGTCGCTGTTCTGTCCAGCACCATTGCCGGCCCGCTCGGTCCCACCCGGGGAGCCTGCCTGCTGGCCGGTCTGTGAACCGGGAAATTGGCCGGCCTGCTGGCCGCTCTGCTGGGCGCGGGCTTCGCCCCCCTTGGCGGCACGCGCTCCCTGGGCTTCCTTTTTCATGATGATGTTTTCCAGGGCTTTTTCCAGCGATTCCCAGAAGTCGTAAGCCTTGGCGTCCGCTTTGCTCCCCGAGGTGACGGTCCCCTTGAGGTTGCTGGAGCCCGACCCGCCTGATGCCGTCACCATGGCGCCGCCCAGGATGTCTCCGCCCACGTCGACGGAATAGGAGCTTACCAGCGCCGGATGCCCCAGTTCAAAGACCTTGGTGCCGACCGCCTCCACCCTCAGGACGTTGTTGGTGACGCTGTAGAAGCAGTCGACGGAGCTGAATATGCTTTTCAGGGCATCCTCCGCGCTCACGTTTTTCAGGGATAGGGTCACCGGCTGATCGAGGGCGACGTCCTTGTCGATCAGCAGATTGAGCCCGCTCGCCTCGGCCACCACATGCAGCACGTCACCCAGCGCACTGTTCCTCACGACAATGTTGACCATTTTGGTCCTAATTGGGGCGAGATTTTCCGAAACCGAGACGAACTCGGGAAGCGCCGCGGCCTTGCGGGCGGGAGCGCTGGTCTCCCACCCCTGGCTCTCTTTTTCCATGAAGTGGTCGGGCTTGGCGGCTTTAACCGGGGCCGCGCAGGCCGTCATGAGCAAGGGGGCCGCCAGCAAGGCCAGCAGGGTTACGGATCTAGTTGTCGTCAATCGATGCTTAACCATATGTCTTTTCCAGGTGTTCTCAGTAGGACCCTTGTCTTTTCGATTTTAAGGATCTTGTTGTTGGCGAGGGAGGCTCCCTCGTGGAGCACGTGGCCGTCAATTATGGCCATCTTCGCCGGGCCGTCGCTATAGATGAGGGACACCGAGGGGAGCGCCCGCGCCGGGTTATTCCGTGGCGCCGGCGCCGAAACCGGGGTGGCGCCGATCGGAATGGGGCCCGGAGGGAAAAGCGCCGCTCCGCCCTTGCCCTTGGGCTCCGGCGCCGTGGTCGAGGTCCCGGCCGGCATCCCGGGGGGGACGGGACACTCCAGTCCGGAAAAGAGGGTGGGCGCTTTGGCGCCCGACAGCATTACCGGCTGGTAGGAGAAGCCTATCAGTTCCCGTTCGGCCGGCGAGATCCCGGAATCGGGGAGCTTGCCAAAGAGGAGCGCCGCCGGCAGGATGAGCCCCAGGAGCGGCACGAGGAGCAGGGCCGCGATTGACCTGTCAAGGGTCATAGGGCGCTCCTTTCCGGCGAAAGCACCGTGCCTTTGACCAGGAAGGAGACTCCCCCCCTCCCTTGTACCGCCGCCTGCGAGACGGCGAGGGAGTTTACCGGGGTGTAAAGGTAATCGCAGCGCTGCAGGTAGCCGACATTGTTAAGCAGGTCGCAATATCGCGGGTTCAGGAAGGTGAGGGTGTACTGGATCGACACTTCCCCCCCCTTTTTTTCCAGCACCGTGATGGTCATGTCATCGGGCTTAAGTCGCGCCTTCATGTCGTCTATCCTGCCGTAGATGAGCCGGTCCGGCGAGCTCGCGCTGAGCTCCCGAGGCTGCGCCACCCCGGGATGCGCCAGGACCTGTCTCCGGTTCGCTACCGCCTCGCGTACCCGCGCCAGTCCGCTTTGCGCGCGCAGGTGTTCCTGATAGGTCTTTTGCTCGCTGCGCAGGGTGCGCAACTGGCTCGCAAAAATCGTGGCTGCGGCGAGAAACAGGGCTGCGGCGATCAGGAAAGGCTTCCTGAGACGCTTGATATCGTTTTCATATCTGCTGGCAGTAGGGGTCATGTGGCTTTAGGGTGACCGGCGCTGCTGTAGCGCGCTTCGATGCTAAAAGTCTTCTTGTTGACGTCAACGCTGCTGGTAGTCACGGTATACCCCGGGAGTTTTTTCATCTGGCCGACCAATGCTTCGAAGACGGCCTGGGATTCCTGAAAGGTGGCGCAGTTGAGCCCCCCTTCGATAACCACTCCGACGGAACCTTCACCGGGCTGGAGCGAAACGGATTTGATGGCATAGCACGCCGTCTTGGCCAGAGTCAACGAGGCGAGGGCCGCCTCGGGGTTTGACGAGGCACTGCTGCGGTTTAAATAGTCGACGACATGCTCCAGTTTTTTGGCCTCCTGGTCCAGTTTTCGGTAGGTTGAGAGGACTTCGCCGGAATTGCCCAGGCCCGACTTTATCAGGCCGCTCTTGAACTGCAGTTCGGTAATCGACCAGCGCTCCTTTACCGTGCCTATCCCGAGCAGCAGGGCGAGCAGCACGAGGGCTATGGTGGCAATGCCGATGACTTTCCGGTTCTTTTTGTAGGTCACATAGTCCGACGGCAGGATATCGCACTGGTCCGGAGTTTCCGTGAAATGCAGTACGGCGGCCAAGGGGGCGATATATTCAGAAACTACCTCGTGAGCTAGCCCGGCAAATACCGGCGGATAGACCGATTTGAAGGGGACGCTCAGAGGCGAGGTCGTTTCATCGGGAGTTTCCTGGGCATTGAGCATGACGGCTTCCGTCGGCCTCACCCGCAGAGACTGAAAGCAGTAATCAAGGGTCATATTGAGGTTGGTGACATCAGCCGGAAGCAAACTGGTGTTGTCGGAGGGGAGCTTTCGGATGAACGCGAGCTCATTGTTTTCGCTCAGCAGGAACAGTTTCTCACCAGGAAGCGCAGCGATAAAAATGCGCGCCGCAGCGCCGTCACCGGCGTAGGCGGCAGATGCCAACCTGAAAATAGGGTACGGGGCGGCATAAAGGCGGGTAATGCCCATGCCGCGCCGGTTGAATTTCGAGATAATCTCGGAAAACGGCTCCTCGGGATAGCTGAACGCCGCGATCTTCTTGTAGGGCACGCCCTCACTGGTCGTTTCCCCAACGGTACGGTGAAAAAGGGAGAAGGATTCCAGCTCCAGATGGTTTTTCCAGACTTCGGCCCGCACCATGCCGTCGTAGAATTTACTCGCCGCCGACGGCAGAGACACGACGTCGTGAAAAAAGGTCGCGGGATTGTAGCAGAGAATGCAGCTCTTTTCCTGGCAGGTCGCGAGGTATCCGGCAAGCTCTTCGCAGGGGAAGCTCGCCGTGTTGCTGACAGCGATTTTCCCGCCGGCAACGCTCGCCCTCACGGCCTGGACTATCGTCCCGTCAAAATAAAAGGAAAGCACGCTGCTCACTTCTCATTCTCCTTGCGAGGAGTCACCACCATTGGTGCCTCCGGGGACTTCGACGCTGTAGACCCACGGGTTTGATCTGCCGGATTGGTGCCGGCCAACATGGTCTAGCTCTACCTCATATGGCACTTGGGACCTGAATGCACCATTAAGCACATTCTTATCAGTTATTCATGCTCTGAACTAATGGTGACGTGGTTATTCAGTAGAGGTATCGGAGCATTGCATGCAAAACTTTAAGCGAATTACTGCACATTCGCATTTGCAAAGTCCAATAACGGCATCAACTAGCCGTTTTTTTGGATTTTTAATAGTATTATTATTTTTGGTTAAATATCTCTGGTTCTGATTTTGCAGGCACTGGGCGAAAAGCCCAGTCTGAGGTAGGGTGTAGCTTCATTCAATGTCAAAATTTTGGTGCAGGCGACGTTGTCCGGTTTGCTGAACAACCCGTATCGGGTTGAGAAAGACGTTTGAAAGAGGGTTACCTGATGCATATCAACATGCCACGTCCTTTTTTCCCCGGGAATCAACGGGGAATGGCCCTCCTCAACGTGGTGTTCATCTTTATCTTTATCGGAGTGCTGGCAGTAGCCGGTGCCAAGATGTTCGGGTCGCAAGTGGCCCAGGGAAAGGCCAGAGACACCAAGAGTTCCCTGGAGAGCCAGGCGCGCATGGTCATGGCCTGGGCGGTCAGCAACAAGCGCCTCCCGGTCACCGGGAGCGAGTTCAACAGTGTCTTCGGCTCAACCCCGCTGGACGCCTGGGGCAACAGCGTCGTCTATTACGCCGACTCGCATTTGAGCGCGACGCCCGCCTCGACCGGCAACAGCATCTGTGGCTGGACCTCAACGCCGGTTTACTACGGCAGCCCCACCAACTACGTGGCCTTTGCGCTATTAAGCGCGGCGGGCGCCTCGGCAGCCCCCCTTACCAGCTGGCCTGCCAGCGGCGCCCTGACGGTCCAGCCGGGAGACGCGGCCCGCATCGTCACCTTGGCCGAGCTGCAGGCACGGGCCGGCTGCTTCGGCAGCACCCTCGGGTACCTGAGGATAGTGAACAACGAGTTGCCCAGCGCCTGCACCAGTGCCGCCTATGCGGCCACCATCTATGCGGACGGGGGGATGCCCCTCTATACCTACTCCTATTCCGGCTTGCCCTCCGGCCTCACCGCTTCGGGCGCCGCCATATCCGGGTCGCCGACCGCAACCGGAACCAGCTCGATAACGGTGACGGTCACCGACAGCCAAACTCCTGCACCCCAAACAGTCAAGAGGACCTTCAGCCTCACCGTGGCGGATTGCGGAGGAGGCAGCAGCGCAGGCTTCTTTGATTCCATGTTTATCTATGGCGCAGCTTTGAAATTCAGCGGCAATGCGGTGAATGGAGCCGACGCCACGGCCGTGCTCACTGGCAATCTTTTGACAGGCGACCTCAATGGCGGCGCCGTCATTGCCGTCAGCAACATTTTCGTCAACGGGAATGTCACCCTGAACGGCAGTCAGAAGCTCGGGTCCTGCGCCAACCCCGGCATCATTTTCGTGAACGGCACTCTTACCATGGACGGCGGGTCGGCTGTTTATGGCAGTAAGATCTATGTCAACAATGTCAACAACAGCGCTGTGGCGCTCAGTACGCTCAATGGCGGCACCATCGGGTGCGACAATACCGGCACCGTCGTCGTGAGAGGAACCGCATCGCTGCAAAACGGCACCGTTTGGGGAGACACCTACATAGCCGGGGATTTGAACCCCCTGACCAATGCCAACATCCGATCCAATAACGTCTACGTTAGTGGCAACCTGGACCTTGGGTGGACCCCGTCTCTGGCAAGCAGCACCAAGATTTATTATCCGTCGGCCAAGACCCTGTCTGCGCCGAACAATTTCGACGCCTCGATCCTTGCCAAGTGCATCCAGGAGGCAGCCGTCCCGCCTGCAGTCATACCGATCTCCATGCCTACGACTGTCATACCGTCCCTGCGAGCGGATGCCTGGTACCCGGCCAATGGTTACCTGGTGTCCAATAATCAGGCTCTCGCCAGCGATCTCAAGATATTCTCCGCAGGTTCCTACTCATCCACCAGTTGGTCCCCCTCGGTCACCAATGTGATCATTGCCAGCAAAGGCGATATCACCATTACCGGGCTGGGTGGCAGCAGCTTTAGCGGCGTTTTATTTGCCCCCAATGGAAAGGTGATCTTTAACGGCGGCAACTTCACCGGCTGGGTATTGGCAAAAAACGGGTTCAGTGTCACCAGCGGTGGCTCGATAGTCTCACTCACCCCTATTAGCACCTATATAGCCGACCCGAATCAGTACCCCTATGCCAATTAGCGTTTTGTGGGTAGCGGGCTTTCACACCCCGCTATGCTTAGCAGAGCATTCTGGTGGAGCTGCTGGCATCGAAAAAACAGGCTGTTGCCGAGCACCAAAAAAATTATTGAAACAAATCTCAAGAATTCTGACTGTGCTGCCGATAGGGTAGATGGTATTTACTGACACATTCAAATTAAACATGGAACAGATTGCTGCATTGATCTAGAGCCGTATTGGTCGCTGCCACGATTAGGAGTCTTGAATGTTGCGATATCTCGTTGTAGAAGATGATGAGATGAGTAGGGAGATGCTTTGTGGATTTCTTTCTCGATTTGCTCAATGCGACTCTGCTGATAACGGGAAATCCGGGTTGGATTTGTTTAATTTGGCGCTTTCGGACGGCAATCCTTACGACCACTTGTTTATCGATTTAGTCATGCCCGTGATGAACGGACTGGCTCTGGTGCGGAAAATCAGAGAATTTGAAAAAACAGACCCTATTTTTAAAGGTTCCAGAACCAAAATATCTGTCCTGACCTCAAGCACATGTCTTTGGGACAAGGCAGATCTGGTACTAGACAATTTATGTGATGATTACATCGTTAAGCCCTTCAACAAATCGGAATTGGCAGCTAAGCTAAACCTTCAATCAAAGGGCAAGCGTCATGCTGTAACGGAGTCTGGTAGTCAACTGCAGTCAGCGGCGCCGCCTCTTGAAGATGAGTCTGAGTCAAATTGTGCCTGAGCGGTAAGCTGAAGCCACGCTCCGCTCAGCGATCGCCCGCTCCCTGAGCGGAGTCGAAAAAAAGGCGTCCTAGCCCCGAAGTGACACATATCGTTTTTACACTTTCCTTTACAACCTCTTAACAGCAGCAACCTCTCAACGCAGCAACCTCCGATTTTCTGTCTGATGCAAAATTACGAACATTGAAAGATTCAAGTCGGTAGCGTGCCCCGAGGCGCTACCCCGGTCGCTTTCTTTAACGAGGTGTAGGCCTACTCATCTGGCAAACGGGAAACTGTCACCCCAGAGGGTGTACCCGGCAAGTAGGTACAGATTGCTCATAGCCGACACGAGCAGGACAAGCTTGAATCCAGCAGTCAGTTCGGTTCTCTGCTGGTGGTAATTGCGCATAAGTAAGTAGTAAAGAAAGGGCAGAAAGTCCAACGAGTATCGGTAGCCGAACTGACGGTAACCGATGCCGTAATAAAATAAGATCGGCAGAGCGATGGCTAAGACGCTCAGTAGTAGCCAGCGGGAGGTAGCATCCCGGTACTTCAGTCCGAACAGGTACAAGAAGCAGGGGGAGGTCACGAAGATGCCCATCCCCCAGGGGTTAGCTGCGATGAACGGGAAGGCGAGGACCATGGAATCTTTGCTGCCGGTAACGGGAACCGGTGACGCGAGCAGCAGGTAATAGAGGTTGCCGGGAAGGTGGCGGATGCTGAAGAGGCCGAGCGCCCGTGCCGCCTCGCCGGCCTGAGGGATGATTTGTTGGGCGTAACCTTGGTCGAAGGGGGTGCCAAAGCGTGCGTAGTTGTAGAAAAGGAGTGATACCAGCACGATAAGGCAGGGAAACCCGATTGCAACGAGGGAGCGCAGCTTTTCTTGCCAGGGAGCGCGAGCGCTCAAGGTCTCTCCAATACACCAAACCACGCCGGCAGCAGCGGTCACACGGGTAGCCAGGGCCAGCGCGAAAAGGGTGCCCAGTACCAAGGGGCGCCGCCGCCCGGTCATCTCGGCAATTGCTGCGAAGATCAGTAGGCAGGTTAGCACCTGGGCAAAATACCAACTACAAGGCAACAAACAGACGCCGAGAAAGACTGTTGCTAAGGAAAATCCGCAGGCGAGGTAGGCGCTATCTCCGGAACGGTACCCTATTCTCTGCGCTATGCGATAGATGATCACTAAGAGCGCGCATACCAGGAGGGGTTGTAGGTTTCCCTGATAGAAGAAGCTGCCGCATAAACCGGCCACATACTCAAACGGCATCAACACAATGGCAGGGAACGGTCCGAGGGGCCAATAGTACTTGCCGTTATGCAGGGTCATGTCTGACAGGTTGCTTAAGGCGGAACCCGTGAAGTGAAGGTTACCCCGGAGAAATGACTGTGCCAGGTAGGCGAACTCCTGTTCAGTTTTAACCTTGGAATTTAATATGACAATAATGACCAGGAAAAGTAGCGCCACGCAGGCCTGGGCGCGGCTCCAAGATCCTTTCGCTATCCCGCTCTCTTCTTTCATAGTACCTCGCAAACTTTCCTGAAATCCAATACGGCAGCTTTTCTTCTCTAGGAGAAACCTTGCTCTCGGCGCCACAGTGAGCGTCACCCGGAGCTGCCTTCGCTGGGGCGTTGAAAAAGTAGGCAAAGTAATTACATACTTCTAATGCTATTTGTCAAGGGCACCCGGGCGAGCCAGCGCTGGCACGGTTTTTTGGGTGACTGGGAACCGGTGCCCTTGGGCCCTTGTAACCTGGTGCCGGTTGTCCCCGCACCGGGGCCTGCTACAATTTAATTAAGTGGACCGCTCGGTTTGGCCTGCGGTCCGGGGCTGCTGCTCGTGCCCAAACCCTCAGTTCAGGAGAACTCATGAACTCCTCCGAGATCAATCCAAAAAAGACCCCGTCGACGCATGAATGCTCAATCCCGTGCCAAGTAGCTTTCGCTTCCGGGGTTTTCCAGGGTGACGTCACGATCCGCACCATTTTGGAGTCATTGGTCGAAGGTGTCATCATCACCGACAACTCCGGGACTATCCTGGTGGTCAATTCCTCTCTGGAAAAAATGTTCGGCTCCCAGCGGGAGGAGTTGGTTGGTGAGCATCACGCCATGCTTTTTCCGGAACGCTATCGCGAAAAGGCGGCGGTGATCGGGGCAGGAAGGGGGATACTTGAACTTGCCGGTCTGCGCCGGGACGGAAGCGAGTTCCCCCTGGAAATGAGCCTAGGCGTTATCGAAACCATCAATGGCGAACTCACCCTAGCTCTAGTCAGCGACATATCCCTTCGCAAGGGGGCCGAGAAGCAGCTTTCCGAAAGCGAGGAGCTGTTCCATTTGCAGATCGAGAGGGTGAAGGACTACGCGATCTTCACGCTCGACACCCGGGGGAATGTCCTCAATTGGAACTTGGGTGCCGAGCGACTGAAAGGTTACCAGGCGGCGGAGATCACCGGCAGGCACTTCTCCTGCCTGTACCCCGAAGAGGCGCGCGCGGCCGGCAAACCGGAGCAAATGCTCCGTGAAGCCGCGGCCGCGGGGCAGGCAACGGACGAGGGGTGGCGGGTGCGCAAGGACGGAAGCCGGTTCTGGGCTGATGTGATCATCACGGCTCTCCATGACGCAGACGGAAAGCTGCGGGGTTTCTCGAAGGTGACCCGGGACATCACCAAACGTAAGCAGGCCGAGGAAGAGCTGCGCCGCTCGGATGAGAAGTTCCAGGGGCTCTTTGAGCAGGCGCCCTTCGGCATCTTCCAGACCTCTCCGGACGGCAGGTTCACCAAGGTGAATGTCACTCTTGCCGCGATGTTCGGTTACCAGAGCCCGCAGCAGATGGTTCAGTCTGTCATGGACGTCAGTAGCCAGCTTTATGTCCACTCCGAGCAGCGCTACCGGCTGCTGGAGGCGGCACTGGTCGCTGATCGCTACGCCCAAGGGGAGGTCGAGTTTCGCCGCAAAGACGGCTCGCATTTCGCTGCCAATCTGCACATCCGGTCGGTGAACGGCGCAGACGACGCCTACGTAGAAGGGTTCGTGGAAGACATCAGCTCCCGCAAGGAGGCGGAGGAGGCGTTCAGGAAAAGCGAGCTGCAATTTCGCCAGATGGCCGAGAGTATCGACGAGGTGTTCTGGCTGACCTCGGCCGCACCCCCGGCCGTTTTGTATGTGAACCCGGCATATGAGAGGATTTGGGGGCGGCCCTGCAGCGAGTTGTATGGTAACGCGAGGTCGTGGATGGATTTGATCGTTCCGGAGGATATCTCCCGGGTCCGGCATGACCTCGAGAAGTTAGACCGCGGGAAAGCCGTCGAAATGGAGTATCGCATCAAGCGCGACGATGGGAGTGTGCGCTGGATCAGTGACCGCTGCTACCCACTTCGTGACGACTCCGGCAAGGTGACCCTGGCAACCGGCGTGGCTACGGATGTAACGGTCCGTAAGCAGTTGGAGGAAACACTGCGCACCAGCGAGAGCAAGCTGCGCATCATTTTCGAGAACGAGGTGTACGCCATCTGCATTTTCGAGGTGGATTCCGGGAAGATGCTCGACGCAAATAACGCGCATGTGCGGATGTACGGCTACAGCCAGGAGGAACTTTGCGCCGGCATGACGGCCTTTGAGCTTAGCGCGGAGCCTGAAAAGTCAAGGGATTCGGTCCAAACCATTGGACAGACAGGTCCGATGTTCGTCCCCCTGAGGTACCACCGGAAGAAGGACGGAACCGTCTTTCCCGTGGAGATTGTGGGCGGGGCGTACTTTTGGGAGGGGAGGCGGGTCATGTTTGGCTTGGTGCACGATATCACCGAGCGCATAAAAGCGGAAAAAACCCTCAAGCTCTATGCCCAGCGCCTCATCGTGCAGGAAGAGGATTTGCGCAAAAGGGTCTCCACCGAGTTGCATGATGACATCGGACAGGAGCTTGCAGCGCTCGGATTCAATCTGGCATACCTCGGTAACCACCTGCCGCAGGAGACCAGAGCCGACCTGCGCTCGGTTCTGGAGGATTCACGGCTGCTTACCAAAAAAGTCAGTCGTTTTGTGCGCACCATGATGGTCGACCTGCGCCCTGCGCAGTTGGATGAAATAGGTCTGGCGCCGGCGCTCCGATCCTATGCTGAGCTGTATGCCCGGCGCAGCGGTCTTTCCGTCTCGGTGCAGATCTCGCCCGATTTCCCGAGACTTAGCGCAACGGCGGAAATTGCTCTTTTCCGCATTGCACAGGAGGCACTCAATAATGTGGCCAAATATGCAGATGCCAAGCAGGTGACGATCTCCCTTGGCAGGGAGGGGACCCGGGTGCGGCTCTCCATAGTAGACGACGGGCGGGGGTTCCTGCCCCGGGAAGCTGCCCTGCAGCCGACGGGGTCCGGATGGGGACTTACCATCATGCGCGAGAGGGCAGAACTTTTGGGTGGCAGTTTTTTTCTCAACACCAAGGCAGGAAGCGGAACCGCGATCGTCATCGAGGTCGGTGAATGACTTGGGCCCCTCCCAATCACCAACGAACAATGGCCAGGTCTCCGGATCTGGCCATTGTTCGTTTCATGTCTTTGATTTGGAATTATCTTATGCTTCCAGTGTTTTAAAATAATTTAGGTAGAAATTATTTTTAAAAAATATCTCAAGATACTCATGGGCCGTGTCGATACGTTATATGTTGTGACTCAATATTTCTCACCACTCTCAGTGAGGCACCTATTGCCAGGGTGCTTGCCTTATTCCTGCGCTGATCTCCTGCCTGAATATCGTTGAGCATTTACCTCTGCCACCTACCAGGTGTTTGTCGTGTCAGTCCGTAATACGCATACAAACCGTAGGTTCTGTGATGTTGATCAATAACTCAGGAGGATGTTTAATGTCTGCTTACTGCTCGAGCTTCATTTCCGTAGTCGTGTTGGTTCTTGCCTTGATGGGAACTGCCGGAACCGCCTTCGCAGGCACGCCCGATACCGTCGGCTTGGTGCCCGGACTTACGCTTACCGGGCCTACCGGGGTCGCCGCCGACGCCTCAGGTAACCTCTACATTGCAGACACCAGTAACAACCAGGTGCTCATTGTGGACAGTCTTGGAGGTATCACCACCATCGGAACCGGGACGCCTTCCTATTCCGGTGATAACTTGGCTGCCAACTCCACCAACACCGGACTGAACGCCCCGAAGGCGGTTGCCGTGGACACCATCGGTAACCTGTACATAGCGGACACCGGAAATCACCGGGTCCGCAAAGTGGCCGCCGTCGGCGGGAAAATCACCGCTGCCAGCAAAATTACCACGGTGGCGGGCAACGGGATTGCGGGATATTCCGGAGACGGAGCATTAGCAACAGCAGCCAGCCTGAAATCCCCTACCGGGGTTGCGGTCGATGCGACCGGCAACATCTATATCGCCGACAACGGCAATTACCGCGTCAGGAAGGTAGCTGCGACTGGTAGTTTAATCAGCAAAATCGCCGGAGATGGCTCGGCTGCGACCCTGACAGCCTACGCGTTGGCCCTCGCCCCGAACGGCGACCTTTACATCGCGGACTCGGGCAACAACCGAATTGTCATGCTGGCATCCGGTAAAACGACGCTGGTTACCGTGGCGGGAACGGGAAACGCCGGGTACGATGGTGACGGCGGGCTAGCTACCCAGGCGCTTATCAATCAGCCAAGCGGCGTTGCGACAGATGGTACCGACCTCTACATCGCCGACACCCTGAACAATTGCATCCGTAAAGTCTCCATCAAAAGCGGCGTAATCTCCACACGTGCGGGCGACTTTGCCAATGCCGCTGCCGCTGTTATTCTTTCTAAGTTACAATACCCGGCTATCGATGCCTCATTCACAGCTCCCATTAGTGTTGCTCTCGACGGCGTTGGGAATCTTTACTTCGTCGACTCTGCGACCCCTACCCCGGCGATCAAAGAAATTTTCGCCGGTGTCTCGGCCATCACCACGGCATCACTGCCGGGTGGCACTTATATCACAGCCCTAAATATAACACTGACCACCAACAGGACCGCCAATATTTGGTATTCGACCGATGGCACTGACCCATTGACGGGCGCCGGTAAAACCGCTTATACGGGCCCAATCGCAATCCCGACTACTGCCACTAAACCGCTCAAGTTCGCCTCCATAGACCTTTCGTTGAACTCCGAAGTGACCACAACGATCAAATACAGATTTGACGCAACGCTACCAATAACAAACCCGACTCCGGTCGAAGGCACCTATTTTTCGGCTCAGGTCGCCATGCCAGTGACTCTCACAACGGCCACTCCCAACCCGGCGACAATCTACTACACCACGGACGGAAAGACGCCGACCACCGCATCCGCTAAATACGTGGGGGCCCTTGCGATTGCCGTCACAAGTGCGGCGACCACAACCACCCTAAAATTTTTCGGGGTTGACGCGCTCGGCAACACCGAGGCAGTGCAAACTCAAAGATACACCGTCTCGGCCCTCTCAACTACGGCGTCCGTGGTAGGCGGGACCTACGCGAGTGCACCGACCGTTATCCTGACCGCCAATGCTGGCGTCAGTGCCGCAATCAATTACACAACTGATGGCTCCAACCCGACGACGAGCGGTTCGGCGATCACTGGCAGTACTGTCAATACCTCTAGTCTGACCTTCCCTCTCACACTGAAGTATTCCGCGAAGGACTTTAATAACTTTTTCGAGGCCGTGAAGACGCAGGTTTATACGGTTGACAGCATAATTCCCCGAACGACAGCGGCACCTCTGGGTGCTCCGTCTATCTCAACGCAGACGGTTACTCTCACGGCAAATGACCCGTCAGCTACCATTTACTACACCACAAACGGTTCAACGCCGACTACATCCTCAACCAAGTACAGCGCCCCCATAACCATAAGCGCAACGACAACGTTGAAATTTTTCGCCGTAAATCCCGCAGGAGTCCAAGAAGCGCCGATTGCTCAGAATACTCAGGTTTACACCATAGATTCTACCGCCCCGACCACGACAGCATCGCTTGCGGCGGGCACCTACGCGTCCGTCCAGACCGTGAAACTCACCACCAACGACCCGACTGCGACCATCTACTACACGACCGACGGATCGGCCCCGTCCACGATTTTGCCTTTTTCACCTAAATACACGACTCCGATTGCCATAAGCAGGACCACGACTCTGACCTATTCCGCGAAGGATACCAACGGTAATGCGGAGGCGGCCAAATCCCTGACCTATACCATCATCTCCCTGACCACCAGCGCGTCCCCGGTTGGGGGAACTTTTGCCTCAAACCAAACCGTGACGCTTGACGTCAACGAAACCGGCGCCACCATCTACTACACTCTCGATGGCACAACCCCTACGGTAACAGGGAAAACAACCCTCCAATACAAGAATCCGCTGCTTATCACCGATACCACCAGCGCCAACTCGTCAGCGACGGTACTGCAATACTTTGCCGTGGACAAAGCCGGTGTCACTGAAAGCCTGAAAACTCAGATTTACACTGTCGACACAGTGCTCCCGACCACTACTGCCAAATGCATGACCATAACAACCGGTACCAACGCTGATCCCAACGCCATTTTCATTGGGCTTACCACGTCCGACACAGGCGACACTGCACCGAAAATCCGTTTTATCCTCAATGCCGTCAGTAGGGATACATCACCGATAGCGCCATACATCTGGACAGACTATTCTGGGCCCATCAAAATTAGTGAGAATACCATAGTCAAATTCTTCGCAACCGACGTAGCCGGAAACAGCGAACTAGTCAAAGTTGCCTACTGCGCTGATCGGGTCGGGCATTTGGCTGCCAATGGATTATCTACCGACTCCACTGTATTCCTTGAAACGGTGGCTGATGGCAGCACGACCACAAGCACGCAATTGTATGTTAGAGGTAATGTAGCTCCCTTTAAGACCTCTTCCGTTGATATTAACAGTAATACACAACCTATAGTTGTGAACAAAACTGACGGCAGTTTCACTTACGACCTAGCAATGCCGCCTTCAATCATCGCGACGGCCACTAACACTGACTCAACTTCTACGCAGTTCGCCGCCCCCGTCAGATCAATACCAGGTGCTGGCACGCAAGCAACCATGACCATCGGGAATCCTAGTGTTCCTGACTACGGCGTTGTCGGCTACCTAGCCAGAGTTCCCATCGTCTTGACGAGCGGTTACCAGGCAACCTCGGCAAGTATCGACATAACTTACCTGGACAACCAAATTGGGCTTCCTAGCGCAGAGCTCGCTCCCGAGTTAAAAGCTTTGAACAAGACGATTGCAACTAACGTCGTTTCATCTGGCCTTTTCAGGGTGCTGATCACGGACAAGCCCGGGAACCCGGCCTCGCCCATCCCTGACGGGACCGTCGCCTATGTCACCTTTGCCGTCAAGGCCGGTGCAGGAAGCTCCATTGCCCTGGGAAACACGACTCTTCCGACGAACCTAGCAACTGACCTCGGTGGTGCTCAGATGGGCGTTTCAACACCTGTAAGCAGCGGCTTGAATGTTGTTTCACGCCCAGGGAACAGTTACGTTAGCAGTAACGTCAACCCAGACACTCCCGTCGACCTGCCTGGTATATTGGGAGCCCTTTTCATGCTGGTTGATCCGACAGGAGTAGGACATGCAGTAAATGGCACTGTGGACCTCGATGCCGATGGCGTCGTCAGCATTTCCGAGGTTCAGAAGGTAATTAACACATTCATCGGGCTGTAGGTTTATTAGGATTCAGGTGCCTGTAACGGGTATCTTTGCAAAAGGAGAGTCGAATGCTGCAAAGAAGCGTTCTGATATGTATTACGTTGTTATTGATAACCGTGCCGGTTCTCGCGGCCGGCCCCGCCCTAACCATTGGGCAAGCCACACTGAGCGGTGCGACCTTATCTTTTCCCATGACACTGACCAACGTTACCGGGACCTCCATTTCAGGTCTCTCTACGGATATCGGGTTCAACCCTGACGTGTTCGCCGTCCTCAAGGATACGGCAGGCACCCACCCGGTAATCAGCGCGATTGCGGGAGCCGCTGCCACTGCGGCAGGAAAGAGTATCGTTCAAAGCAGTCCGGCGTACGGCGTCTTGCGTATCGTCATCCTGGATATCGGAGGGAACTCTCCGATTGCCAACGGGGTTGTTGCCCAGGTTAGTTTCACCGTTGCCACCGGTGCATCTCCCTCCAAAGATCTTTTTAAGAACACACCGAGCGCTACTGACCCGAGCGGCAATGCGGTCAGTATCAGCGGGTCAAGCAGCTACGCCACAGTCGTTCCTACCGGCAACCTGAAGGGGTACGGCAATGTCGATCTTACCGATGCCATGCGTGCCCTTCAGATCGCGATCGGGCTTACACCTGCAACGGCGGCAGACCTCGTGATGGGTGACGTTGCTCCCTTGGTTAATGGGAAGCCTGCACCAAACGGGGTGATTGATATCGCGGATGCCTATCTCATTTTGGAAAAAGTAGTCAATCTGGTGTCATGGTAGTAGCGCATACCAAATGGAGAATGGAGAACATGAACATTTCTAAATACCTAAAGCTGGCAGTGATTTTCGTCGCAGCCCTTTCCCTCAATGCCTGCGGCGGCGGAGGCGGTGGCGGCAGCACGAGTGGCGGCACCACCGGGGGCACCACCGGCGGTGTCACAAGTGCCACCACCCAGGCCTACAAGCTGGTCCTCAAAGGGACTTTCGCGGCCTCAGCGGTGAAAGGCCTGCAGTTCGATCTGGTTTTTCCCTCCGGCGTCACCTTGAACATCGACAGTGCAAACTCTGCGGTTTTGGCGAGCAGCCTGGGCCTTTCGGGTTTGGCCCCGTCCGAAGCCCTTTTGGCCTCGAAATTCAGCGCGAGCACCCTGTCTGCTGGGATACTTACGACTGCTGGCCTCAGCGCGGGAGAGTTTGCCACCATTACCTGCAATATCGATGCGGGTGTGGCGGTCCCCGCCGCTTCGAGTCTTGTCGTCAGCAACGTCAAGGCAATAGATACTAAAGATGCGGCGCTTTCAGGCGTCAGCGTGTCGGTCAACTAGCGCACTACCTTGGCTCATAACAAAACGAAAGGCCACTCCCTTGTGGGGGTGGCCTTTCGTTTTGGAAAGAAACTACTGGACAGAAGCCCCGACATTGTGCGAGAAGGTGAGCCCGGATTGTTCCGGTGCCGGGACGCGGCGAAGGTCCAATCCCGGCCCTTCGCCCTGAAGCCGCAAAACGCAAACACAAGACAAGGACAGCAGATGACCACCCTACCCAAATGCCCCTCATGCAGTTCAGAATACACCTATGAAGACGGAGAGATGTACGTCTGCCCGGAATGCGCCCATGAATGGTCCGCTGCGCCGGCCGAGAGCGCGGAAGTCGCAACTGTTGTGCGTGACGCCTTCGGCAGCGAGCTCAAGGATGGCGATTCGGTGACGGTTATCAAGGACTTGAAGATTAAGGGCTCGTCCTTGGTCGTCAAGGTCGGCACCAAGGTCAGGAATATCCGTATCGTCTCGGGAGACCATGATATCGACTGCAAGATCGACGGCATCGGCGCCATGCAGTTAAAGTCCGAATTCGTCAAGAAGGCATAAGATGTTTGATCCCCCTGTGGGAACGGCGCTGTTAGGGCTGGTTGTTGTTTCCATCTTTTACAACTATCCAACAACATGAGGAAACTCTCCCTCCCCTTCAAGGGGAGGGTCGGGGTGGGGATGGGGGTAATCGCACAGACACCCCCATCCCCCTCCTGTCCTCCCCCTTGAAAGGGGAGGGACGAGTCGCCAGCTTTTGTGGAGACCGTATAAAAACAACATCAAGCCCTAACAGCGCCATTTCCTAGGGAGGACCGGCACCACCGGGTATTCCTGGCCCGAAGTGATACGGGGCCCTGCGAAGATTTAAGCTGGACTGGGTCCTAGCTCCTTGCTGATAACTCGGCAAAGTTGGCGTCGGCCATGAGTATGTGGTTTGACAACCAAGCGGCCAGGAGTGTCAAGGTTTCCAGTGAGGTATCTTGCTTTCCGCTCAAAAAGTCTCTTTGGATCTCTATGACTCTTTTCTTGAAATGGTTATGCATCTCTTTATGTTCATCTAATTGTGCATATCCAGTTCCCGTCATCCAACGCTCCTCCGCATTGAAATGATAGATGGCGTAATCGAGGAGCGCTTCCAGTATGAGACCCAGGTCCTCTTCAGGTACCCCGCTAACAAGATTGTCATAGATGGAGTTGAACAACACAAGCAGGTGCCGGTGGTGATCATCGAACTGCTCAACTCCTATATTGAATTTTTCTTGCCACTCCAGTATCGGCACATCTGGCTCCTTTTTATGGTAGAGACAGTTATACCGTAATGTGCTTTCCGGTTGCCAGCCTTTTTATACAGACCACGGCGCAGCGAAGTTACGGGGAAGGGCAAATGATGATTCCCCGCGGGGCAATCTTTGCTTGCCTCCTCCTCCAATCGCGGGTAAATTAGGCACTTATTGTCTCTGCCGAAGCCAGGGCTGAACCAAAAAGGTCAAACCCCCTTTCGATATAAGGACGCATCGATGAAAGCATCAACAAAGGCCACTAAGCAACCGCAGTACCTTATGAACATTCTGGAAGCTGAAGTTGCCATTGCGGCGCTCCATGCCACCGGGGACTACACGGTCCTGCGCAGGCTGAACCTGGACCGGGATACCCGATTTACTCAGTGCAAGGTGGAAGGATCCAAGATAGGGATCTGTTTGGACACTGAGACTACCGGCCTCAATCACACGACCGATAAGGTTATTGAGTTGGGAATCGTGGCCTTTGAGTATGATCCCGAGACCGCAAAGATCCTGCGCATCACCGACCGTTACAACGGCTTCGAAGACCCCGGTTGCCGGCTGCCTCAGGAAATCATCGAGATCACGGGCATTACCGACGAGATGGTTGCCGGTCAGGCCTTTGACAACGAGCGCATTCTCTCCCTGGCGGGGACGGCGAACCTCGTCATTGCCCACAATGCCGCTTTTGACAGGAAGTTCGTCGAAGACAGGTTTCCCAGCTTCGCCAAGATGCCGTGGGCCTGCTCCGTGTCGCAGATCGACTGGAGCAAGCAGCGGATTGGTTCCCGCACCTTGGAATTCCTGCTGTACAAATGCGGCGGTTACAGTATCAAGGCGCACCGGGCGCTGGATGATGCCGAGGGGGTGCTGGGTCTGCTGCTGGGAGCCTTCCCGGGCTCCGGGGAACCGATCTTCAAGGAACTGCTGGGAAGATCCTGGGAGATCACTTCCAAGATTTGCGCCGTTGGAGCGCCTTTTGCCAAGAAGGACGCCCTGAAACAGCGCGGGTACCGCTGGAATGACGGAGCGGACAATGGCAGCAAGGGGTGGTGGGTTGACGTCCCGCAACAGCTCGAACAGGATGAAATGAGCTATCTCGCCAAGGAAATTTACCCCGGTGGTAATACGAAGGGCGTAGATATCAGCAGGATCGATGCCTATGCCAGGTTTTCGGTCAGAGAAGGGTAGGGGGGAGAGGGAGAAAGGCAACAGCTCAGCCTTTACGCCTGACTCTCCCCGACTCTGCGTCTATCTGTCTATCTGTCTCACGAAGCGCTCTACTCAAGACAATGCCATGCTTCCTCCCAAAACAAAGGCAATACATTGCCGACCCTGCCTACTTCCCCTAGAAACAAAGTTAATTCTTTCTATGTGCGCTCTCAGTTAAAAACCACCATTAGATCAGTGAAAACGTATAGTGACATTCGACATCGTTAATTTTTTCCGTAGATGGCAACCAGTAAAGCTGATTCTGCATTCTAAGGCAATAATAATTTAGATCCTCGTAGAAATACGTCAAGTTCTTACAATCAATATCCGATATATCCAAAAGAGACAAAAAAGATCGACAAGCTCTTGCGTGTGCCATCATGTCGACACTCTTTTGCTGTAAGCACTTTAACCAGTGACAGATACACCCCCTCTCTTGTCAGTGCAAGGGCCGTTTAAGCGCCGCTCCGGAATAGGGCGATCCGGTCTCCAGCCCAGCGGGGGGAAATGGGTCAGGCAAATAATAACAAACGCAGTTGCTGCGCTCGGCCGGATGGGCAAACAAACCTTATCAGTAATTTATCGGGAGAGAAAAATCATGAGAAGTATCAGTATAGCGGTTCTGATTGCCACAACACTTGTTCTGCTGCCAGCGACCAACGGCTTTGCCATCCCGGTCCTCGCCCCCCCCCAGACCATCAACTACCAGGGCGCTCTGGCAACCTCGGGCAAAACGCCCGTCACTGGGACGGTTTCCATGGTCTTTGCCCTTTACGCTGGCGACACCGGCGGTTCGGCGCTCTGGACCGAGACTCAGACGGTGAGCGTTTCGAAAGGGGCTTATAGCGTCATCCTCGGCTCGGTCACCACCCTGGCGCTCCCCTTCAACACACCCTACTACCTTGGCGTGACTGTCGGGACCGACGTCGAGATGACGCCGAGGCTGGCGCTCACCAGCTCGCCCTACGCCTTTAACGTCGTGAACGGCGCCATTACCAACCTCGGCATCAGTGCCTCGGCAGCGATTGCCGACAGCAAGCTGGCGCAGATTGCCAGCGCCGGGAAGGTCTCCGGCGCGGCTCTCACCAGTCTCCCCAGCATTCCCGCCGGCGCGGGCGCCGTCGCGGTGGCCAACGGCGGCACCGGCGCGACGACGCTCACCGGGTACCTGAAGGGGAATGGCTCCTCAGCCTTGACCGGGTCGGCGACCATACCGGTGGGCGACCTGTCCGGCACCCTTGCCGCGGCGCAGCTGCCGACGCTGGTCGGCGACAGCGGGGCGGGCGGCACCAGGGGAGCGGTTCCCGCGCCGGCCGCGGGCGACGCGGCCGCCGGAAAGTTCCTCAAGGCCGACGGCACCTGGGCCGCACCATCGGCGGGCGCCTCCAGTTCGGGCAACGTCACCGATGGAGCTGGCCACCTTTTAGGCCGGTTCATAACCGTCAGCGGTTCAGGGGTGACCATATTCACCCCGACGGGCTATCTCGTCCTCATAAAGTGGGACGGCTCGGTGGCTTCCGGCCAGATGTATTATACGGGCGCGTCCTGCACCGGCACCGCCTACATGAACGTGTCTTCCGGTTACGGCAAGCAGGTGTACTACTCATACTCCTTCTCCTCTCTCATGGTGCCCTATGCCTCTGACAGTTACGGGGCGAGCGCGGTTTCCGCCTCAGGTACCATTAACGCTCCGACACTCGACAACCCGACCTGCGGTTCCAGCGGTGTGACCACCGTGGGGCAGGCGACCGTCAGGCTGAAGACCGCGACCGTTTCCGATATCGGCTTCGCAGCGGGGACCATCTATCCGGTTGCCACTCCGCTGCACTTTTAAGTCGGCAGGCTGCCGTGGAACTGATTCACCGTGAAACGCGACACAGGCACCATTGGCGACGCGTTACTTGCCTCAACGCGGCCTACTACTGCCACTAACAGCAGGTAACGGGTTCATCGAAGGGAGAGTCATCTTGATAAAACAATTCATACTGGGCCTTTTTATGGTCAGCCTCACCACACTCAGCGCAACAGGCGCGCACGCCATCCCGGCATCTGCCCCGCCCCAGACCATCAACTACCAGGGGACTCTGGCCACCTCCGGCAAGACGCCGGTGACGGCGACGGTCTCCATGACCTTCGCCATCTACAACGCCGCCTCGGGCGGCAGCGCGCTCTGGACTGAGAACCAGTCGGTGGCGGTCTCCAAGGGGGTCTACAGCGTCATCCTCGGCTCGACCACCCCCATAGCTCTGCTCTTCAATGCCCCCTACTTCCTGGGAGTGACGGTGGACAGCGATGCCGAGATGACCCCGCGGCTGGCGCTCACCAGCTCCCCCTATGCCTTCAACGTTGTGAACGGCGCCGTAACGAACCTCGGCATCTCCGCCTCTGCGGCCATTGCCGACAGCAAGCTGGCGACCATCGCGACCGCGGGCAAGGTCTCCGGGGCTGCCCTGACGAGTCTTGCGAGTGTCCCCTCCGCAGCCGGCGCGCTTCCGATTGCCAACGGCGGCACCGGGACGACCACGGCGAGCGGGGCGCTCGCCAACCTGCTCCCGACCCAGACCGGCAACGGCAGCAAGGTTTTGACGACGGACGGTACCAGTGCTTCCTGGAATGCAGTCTCCGGCGGGGTGACCAGCGTCTCCGCGTCAGCTCCGCTCTCGGTCGCCACCGGCACCACGACGCCGGTTATCAGCCTGGGGACTGTCGGGCTCGCCAACGGCGGCACCGGCGCAGCGACGGCTGCCGCTGCCCTCGGCAACCTGCTCCCCTCCCAGACGAGCAACAGCGGCAAGGTCCTCACCACGGACGGTACCACGGCCTCCTGGGGTACGGCGTCCGGTGGCGGCGTCACCAGCGTTTCCGCAACCGCTCCCCTGACCGTCAGCAACGGGACCACGACCCCGTCAATCACCCTGGGTACCGTGGGGATCGCTAACGGCGGCACCGGGGGCACTACCGGCTCGATCACCGGGACCGGCGCGTTGACCTTCACCGCGGGGAGCACCAACACCAACATCAATCTGGTCCCCAACGGCACCGGCACCGTGGACATGGGTACCAAGCGGATCACCCGGGTCGCCTCGCCGACCACAGGCACGGACGCAGCCACCAAAACCTACGCCGACTCCGTGGGGGTAGCCTCCAAGTTCGGGACCAACACCTCCCTGGCCGCCGACGGCACGGGAGGGGAGTGCACCATAGGGAGCGTATGGCTGGTGGCTGGGAGCGTCGGTTCGGGCACGCCGTGCGCCGGGCAGACCCTGACCATCTCGTCAAACACGGCTCTGTTTGCACTCCTGGGCATAACCTACGGGGGGAATGGCACGACGACCTTCATGCTCCCCGATCTCAGGGGGGCGGCCCCCAACGGTCTGACCTACGTGATCTGCACCTCCGGCTACTTTCCGAGCCGGAACTGATCGCATCCAAAGAGAGACAACCCGGATAACCTAAGTCCGGGCTGGCGCAGGTAACGACAGCGATCCAGGCAAGGCAGTAGCCCTTGCGCTGATCAACTGCTGCTTTTAGAAAAAGAAAATGAACCGTTCAGGAGAGGTACCCGTGATGACTAGAATATGGAGAACCATGCTGCTTTGGGGGGCTTTCAGCGCTGTGGTGATGATGCTCGGCGCCGGCTTGAGTCTGGCGACTGACCCTGCAAGTACAAACTATGACATGACCAGCGGCGTGGTTAATAACGGCGGCGGTTCGTCCTCCTCGCAGCATTATACGCAGGACTCCTCGGTCGGCCAGTCCGGCGGGATCGGACCCCAGTCCAGCGCCTCCTACCGGAACTACGCGGGGCTCTTCAGCGAGCCGGTCTCGACCACCTTCAGCGGGAACCTCAGCGCGGCCCTTTCCTTCCAGCGACCCGATATCAGTGCGGACGCCACCTACCTGGATCCGGCGGACACCTCGGCCGTGGTCCCGGGAATAGCGGTGGATCCGGGCGCGGCGACCAACGTCGGCTCCACAACCGCGGTCACCGACGCATCCTTCAACTATCTGAAGCGGAGCTTCACCCCCGCGACCACCGGCCTTTACACGATCGCGGTGACCTCGGCGAACCTGACGCCGGGAACCATCAGCGGGAGCTTTGCCTACGGCTACGGCACCTCCGGCGTGCCTGTTTCGGCCCTGGACGATACCGCGCTCTTCCTCTACGATACCTTCGACCCTCTTAATGGTGCAGCCGGGCTCATGTACGGCAACGACGACACGGTCAATGCGACCGCCGGCGGGTACAGCAACAGTTACAACTTCAGATCGACCATTCCCGGCGTGCAGCTGATCGGCGGGCATACCTACACGGTTGTCGTCACCAGTTACAAGGACGGCGTCACCGGTTCGGTCAATTTCGAAATCACCGGCCCGTCACCAGCGATCCTGTCGCCGGTCGCCACCACCGGGTCGGCCTCCGGCATCAGCTCCAGCGCGGCGACCTTGAACGGTACCGTCGCCGATGGCGGCGCCGACACGACCGTCCGCTTCGATTACGGCACCAGCACCGGATACGGCAGCAACGTTCCCGCGACGGTCGGCGCCACGATCAGCGCCGGGGCAGGGAGCAGCGCCGCCGCTGCCGCCATCGCCGGCCTCACCTGCAACACCGCCTATCATTTCCGGGTCAATGGGGTAAATAGCGTGGGAACCGGCAACGGCGACGACCAAACCTTTACCACCGCGGCCTGTGCAGCGAACTACAGCGTCAGCTACAACGGCAACGGCAACACCGGCGGCTCCGCTCCGGCTGACGCCGGCAGTCCCTACGCCTCAGGCGCCACAGTAACGGTCCTTGGCAACAGCGGCACGCTGGCAAAGGCCGGTTACAGCTTTAACGGTTGGAACACCGCTGCCAACGGCAGCGGCACGGCCTATGCCGCAGCGGTGACCTTCTCCCTCGCGGGGAACACGACGCTCTACGCCCAATGGACGGCCCTTCCGGCCCCGACGGTTACCGGCATCTCCCCGGCCAGCGGTCCGACCTCGGGCGCGATTCCCGTCACCATCACCGGCACTGGCTTTACCGGGGCCAGCGCGGTGAAGTTCGGCATGCTCAATGCGGCCAGCTTCACGGTCAACTCCGCCACCCAGATAACCGCCACGGCACCCGCCGGCACGGCGGGCACGGTCGATATCACCGTTACCACCGCGGGCGGAACCAGCGCCAGCGGCGCTTCCGACCACTTCAGCTACCTGACCGCCGCCACGGTGACGACTCTGGGAAGCTCGCTCAACCCGTCCACCCAGGGACAGGCAGTCACCCTGACCGCTACCGTCAACAACGCCTCCGCCACCGGCACGGTCAATTTCCAGGACGGCGCAAGCAGCATCACCGGCTGCGCGGCAGCGGCGCTTTCGGGCGGCGCGGCCACCTGCATTACCTCTGCGCTCTCCACGGGCAGCCGCAGCCTCACGGCGGCCTACAGCGGTGACGGCAGCTTCGGCGCGTCCAGTTCGTCCCCGCTTATCCAGTCCGTGAACGTTCCCAACTGGGCCAACGGGCGGCCTGCCGACTTCGTGCTCGGGGCGCCGGACTTCACCACGGCCGGCGGCGGCGCATCGGCCTCGCGCTTTAGCGGTCCCTCCGACGTCTGCACCGACCCCCTCACCGGGAAGGTCTTCGTAGTCAGTAATAGCCAAAACCGGATTTTGCGTTTTGCCTCGGCGGATGCCGTGACCACCGGCGCGAGCGCCGAGTCGGTGCTCGGGCAGCCGGATTTCAGCAGCGTCACCGGCAACGCCGACGGCACCTCCGCAACCTCCCTCAATGGTCCGACGTCGTGCGCCATGGACGCCGCGGGCAACCTTTTCGTTGCCGACGGCCTCAATATGCGGGTGCTGCGCTACGACAATGCCTCTGCCAAAGCGACGGGAGCTGCGGCTGACGGGGTTCTTGGGCAACCAGACTTCGCCGTTCTCCTTTCCGGTGTTGCTGCAAACCGGCTTTACAACTCTACCCTCTACGGCATTGCCCTCGGGGCAAACGGTTCGCTTTTCGTGGCCGACGCGGGAAACAGAAGGGTACTCCGTTTTGACAACGCGGCGAGCAAGGCAAACGGAGCCGATGCCGATGGTGTCCTGGGCCAGCCTGATTTCACGAGCGCCGGCCCTGGCGGGTTGACAGCGTCCACCTTCTCCACCAGCGAGGGGTACCAACTTGAAGGGGTGACCCTCGACTCATTCGGCAACCTCTACGTTTCCGACAGCGACAATCGCCGGATATTGCGGTTCAATAATGCCGCCTCCAAGCCAAACGGTGCTGCGGCGGATGGCGTTCTGGGAGCTCCTGACTTCACCACGCAGGGGGAGGCGACCGTCACTAATGCCACCTTTGGTACCAATGCCTTCGGCATCGACGTGCTTCCCGACGGGGCTCTATATGTTTCCGACTTCAGCAACAACAGGGTACTGGTGTTCAGCTCGCCGGACAGCAAGGCAAATGGTGGACCCGCCGATTATGTGCTGGGACAACCCGACTTCACCGGCAATGCCGCTGCAGTTTCCCAGACCGGCATGTTTTACCCCTTGGGTTTGGGGTACGATCCGGTGCATGGCTCCCTGCTGGTCTCGGACTTTGTGAACAACCGGGTGCTCGGCTACACCAACCCGCTGCTGATCGCCACGCCGACCCTCACCTCGAGCATGCCTGCCGACGACGCCACCGGCGTCGCAGCGGGAAGCAGCATTGTGCTCAAATACAGCAACCCCGTGGCGCTCAGCACCGGCACCAAGTACCTGAAGATCGTCAACGATACCGACAGCAGTAGCCAGACCATCGACGTGTCGGACCACGGCAGCGAACTCACGCTTGCCGGCGGCAGCAACACGCTCACCATCACCCCCAACCCTCCGCTGGCGGCCGGCAAGAGCTACCACCTGGAGATCGACAACGGCGCGCTGGTCAACTACTACGGCGGCACCAAGGCATATGCCGGGATCGCCGGTGCCACCACCCTCAATTTCACGATCTCCGCGCCACTGCTTCCCGCGGTGACCGGCGTCTCCCCGGCCAGCGCACCGCTCACGGGTGGTGCCTCAGTCACCATCACCGGCACCGGCTTCAGCGGGGCCAGCGCGGTCAAATTCGGCAGCGTCGACGCCACCAACTTTACCGTGGACTCGGCCACCCAGATCACCGCACTAGCGCCGGCCGGATCTCTGGGGACCCTGGACCTTACCGTTGTTACCGGCGCAGGGACCAGCGCGGTCAGCAGCCTCGACCAGTTCAGTTACACCAAGCTTGCCAGCACCATATCCTTAACCTCGGTCCCCAACCCGTCCAGCTTCGGGCAGAGTGTTACCCTCAGCGCGACGGTGGCTGGTAACGGCGCTACCGGCACGGTGAGTTTCTTCGATGGCGCCACATTGCTTGGCACCGGTTCGTTATCTGTCGGAAGTGCAACCTTCACGACAGCTGTACTCGGGGTCGCCAGTCACAGCCTCACGGCAGTCTATAGCGGAGATGCCAACTTCAACGGGTCCACCTCAGCGGTGCGGAGCCAAACGGTCGGCATAGGTTCGTCGACCACGACGTTAACCTCGTCACCGAACCCCTCCAGCTTCGGGCAGACAGTCACTTTGACGGCGACTGTCACCGGCACCGGCGGCACGCCGACCGGGACGGTCAGCTTCTTTGATGGCGCTACCCTGCTGGGAACCGGCACCCTCAGCGGCAGTGTCGCAACCTTCACCAGCTCCGCATTCAGCGTGGCGAGCCACAGCATCACCGCGGTCTACAGCGGCGACGCCAGCTTTATCGGCTCGACGGCACCGGTTCAGACTCAGACCGTGAACAAGGCAGTGACCACAACATCGACAGTTTCTTCACCTAACCCCTCCAGCTTCGGCCAGGCGGTCACCGCCACGGCAACGGTCGTCGGCAGCGGCGCTACCGGGACGGTCAGCTTCTTTGATGGCGCTTCCTTGCTAGGGACCAGCACCCTTACCAGCGGCGTCGCAACCTTCATTAGCTCTGCGCTCGGCGTAGCGAGCCACAGCATCACCGCGGTCTACAGCGGCGACGCCAGCTTCAACGGTTCCACGGCACCGGTTCAGACTCAGACCGTGAACAAGGCAGTGACCACAACATCGACCATTTCGTCGCCGAACCCGTCCAGCTTCGGGCAGGCGGTCACCGTCACGGCGACGGTTGCCGGCAGCGGCGCTACCGGGACGGTCAGCTTCTTTGATGGCGCTACCCTGCTGGGAACCGGCACCCTCAGCGGCAGTGTCGCAACCTTCATTAGCTCTGCGCTCGGCGTGGCGAGCCACAGTATCACCGCGGTCTACAGCGGCGACACCAGCTTCAACGGCTCCACGGCACCAGTCCAGACTCAGACCGTGAACAAGGCGGTGACCACCACATCGACCATTTCGTCGCCGAACCCGTCCAGCTTCGGGCAGGCGGTCACCGTCACGGCGACGGTTGCCGGCAGCGGCGCGACCGGGACGGTCAGCTTCTTTGATGGCGCCACCTTGCTGGGAACCAGCACCCTCAGCGGCAGTGTCGCAACCTTCACCAGCTCCGCATTCAGCGTGGCGAGCCACAGTATCACCGCGGTCTTCAGCGGCGACGCCAGCTTCAACGGTTCCACGGCACCGGTTCAGACTCAGACCGTGAACAAGGCAGTGACCACAACATCGACCGTTTCGTCGCCAAACCCCTCCAGCTTCGGCCAGGCGGTCACTGCCACGGCGACGGTCGCCGGCAGCGGCGCGACCGGGACGGTCAGCTTCTTTGATGGCGCTTCCTTGCTAGGGACCAGCACCCTTACCAGCGGCGTCGCAACCTTCATTAGCTCTGCGCTCGGCGTAGCGAGCCACAGCATCACCGCGGTCTACAGCGGCGACGCCAGCTTCAACGGTTCCACGGCACCGGTTCAGACTCAGACCGTGAACAAGGCAGTGACCACAACATCGACCATTTCGTCGCCAAACCCCTCCAGCTTCGGCCAGGCGGTCACTGCCACGGCGACGGTCGCCGGCAGCGGCGCCACCGGGACGGTTAGCTTCTTTGATGGCGCCACCTTGCTGGGAACCAGCACCCTTAGCGGCGGCAGCGCAACCTTTACCAGCTCCGCATTCGGCGTGGCGAGCCACAGCATCACCGCGGCCTACAGCGGCGACGCCAGCTTTAACGGTTCCACGGCATCGGTTCAGACTCAGACAGTGAACAAGGCGGTGACCACCACATCGACCATTTCTTCGCCGAACCCCTCCAGCTTCGGTCAGGCGGTCACCGCCACGGCGACGGTCGCCGGAAGCGGTGCGACCGGGACGGTCAGCTTCTTTGATGGCGCCACCTTGCTAGGGACCAGCACCCTTAGCGGCGGCAGCGCAGCCTTTACCAGCTCCGCACTCGGCGTGGCGAGCCACAGCATCACCGCGGTCTACAGCGGCGACGCCAGCTTTAACGGCTCGACGGCACCGGTTCAGACTCAGACCGTGAACAAGGCAGTGACCACAACATCGACAGTTTCTTCGCCGAACCCCTCCAGCTTCGGCCAGGCGGTCACCGCCACGGCGACGGTCGCCGGCAGCGGTGCCACCGGGACGGTCAGCTTCTTTGATGGCGCTACCTTGCTAGGGACCAGCACCCTTACCGGCGGCGTCGCAACCTTCATTAGCTCTGTGCTCGGCGTAGCGAGCCACAGCATCACCTCGGTTTACAGCGGCGACGCCAGTTTCAACGGCTCGACGGCACCGGTCCAGACCCAGACTGTAAACAAGGCGGCAACCACCACATCGACAGTTTCTTCGCCTAACCCCTCTAGCTTCGGTCAGGCGGTCACCATCACAGCAACGGTCGCCGGCAGCGGTGCGACCGGGACGGTCAGCTTCTTCGACGGCGCCACCCTGCTGGGGACCAGCACCCTTACCAGCGGAGTCGCAACCATTACCAGCTCCGCGCTCGGCGTGGGGAGCCACAGCATCACCGCGGTCTACAGCGGCGACGCCAGCTTCAACGGCTCGACGTCACCGATCCAGACCCAGACCGTAACCAAAGCGACGACCACCACATCGACTGTTTCCTCACCGAATCCCTCTAGCTTTGGTCAGGCGGTCACCATCACCGCAACGGTCGCCGGTGCCGGCGGCACGCCGACCGGGACGGTCAGCTTCTTTGACGGCGCCACCTTGCTGGGAACCGGCACCCTTACCGGCGGCAGCGCAACCTTCACTAGTTCCGCGCTCGGCGTGGGGAGCCACAGCATCACCGCGGTCTACAACGGCGGCGCCAGCTTCAACGGCTCAACTGCTGCGATCGATACCCACACCGTGATCAAGGCGACAACCACCAGCTCGACAGTTTCTTCGCCAAACCCCTCCAGCTTCGGGCAGGCGGTCACCATCACCGCAACGGTCGCCGGCAGCGGCACCACCGGGACGGTCAGCTTCTTCGACGGCGCCACCTTGCTGGGAACCAGCACCCTTACCGGCGGCAGCGCAACCTTCATTAGTTCCGCGCTCGGCGTGGGGAGCCATAGCATCACCGCGGTCTACAGCGGCGACGCCAGCTTCAACGGCTCCACAGCGCCAGTCCAGACCCATACCGTCAACAAGGCCGCAAGCACTACGACGGCGGCTTCAGCGCCCAACCCGTCAGTGTACGGGCAGACCATCACCATCACGGCGACTGTCTCCAGCAGCGTCACCACACCAACCGGGACCGTCACCTTTATGGACGGCGCCACGGTCCTCGGCAGCGCTACGCTCTCCGGCGGCGTCGCCAGCTTCACCACCTCGGCACTGGTGGCCAATAGCCATAGCATCACAGCGCTCTATAGCGGCGACACCAACTACAACGGCTCCACCTCGCCGGTCAGTTTCCAGACGGTGACCAAGGCAATGCCGGTGCTCAACTGGCTGGCACCGCTTCCCATTCCGGCGGGCGCGACACTGGACGCCCACCAACTGAACGCCACGGCGAGCGTGCCGGGAACTTTCCTCTACACGCCAGCCTCGGGCGCGGCCCTGGGGAGCGGCATCGGCCAGACCCTGAGCGTAAGCTTCACCCCGACCGACTCGGCTAACTACCAAAGCGCAACCACGAGCGTCGTCATCGACGTCCAGAAGGCGCCCCAAACCATCAGCTTCGCAGCGCCGGCGGGAAAACTCCTCTCCGACGCACCCTTCAGCCTCAGCGCCAGCGCCAGCAGCGGCCTGACCCTGAGCTACACGAGCTCCAACCCGGCAGTCGCCACGGTCTCCGGTTCCTCCGTCACGGTCGTCGGCGTCGGCACCACGACCATCACCGCCTCGCAGGCCGGCAACGCAAGCTTCTCCGCAGCGGTCAGCGTAAACCAGGCACTGGCCGTCGGCTACGCCGCGAGCGCACCGAGCGTCAGCGTCTTCACCCTGTCCGACGGCGCCATTACCAGTGCGGCGATCCTGAGCATCACCGGGAGCGCCAGCGGGATTAACGGCATCAAGTCGGTCATCATCAACGGCACCCCGTTGACCCTAGGCACCCTGAACGCCTTCTCCCAAGCCTTTACTCTTACCCCGGGGGAGAACACCTTTACTGTCACCGCCATCGACAATGCCGGACTGGAAGCAACCGACAGTCGCACCATAACCTATGACAACACGAAACCGGTCATCACGGTAACCTCGCCGGCAGACAACAGCACTCTGTCCGCCAACTCGGTCGTCGTCACCGGCTACCTGGACAACGCCGGAACGTTAAGCGCCAGGGTCAATAACGGGTCGGCTCAGGCGGCGGCCATGACCGGCAACAACTTCTCCGTCACCCTCAACCTGAGCGCCGGAAGCAACACGATCGCATTGACCGCCACCGACCTCGCCGGCAACAGCTCCACCGTGAACCGGACGATCGTTTCCGATACCGCCAGCCCCTCGCTCGCCGTCACCACCCCGGGCTTGGATATCAGCACCGATCAAAGCACTCTGGTGCTCTCCGGCACGCTCACCGACGCCTTGAGCGCAGCCACCCTGACCGTCACGGTGGATGGCCAGAGCTATTCCCCCGTGGTTTCGGCCGGCAGCTTCCAAGTAACCCTGCCGCTACCGACCGCCAAGCAGTACGCCATCACGGTCACCGGCGTGGATGCCGCGGGGAACAGTGTCTCGGTGCAAAGAAACGTCATCCGGCGCGCCCTCCCGGTCCTCAGCTGGAGTAGCCCCGCTGCCATCAGCTTCGGCACGGCCCTGGGCGCGGTCCAGCTCAACGCCACCAGCGGCGTTGCCGGCACTATCGTCTACTCACCGAACAGCGGAACCGTCCTGAATGCGGGCAAGGCGCAGGTCCTGACCGCCAGCTTCACCCCGAACGACCTGACCAGCTACAGCCCGGCCAGCGTCAGCGTCGTTATCGACGTGAACCAGGCCGTTCCGGTCATCACCTGGGCCAACCCGGCCCCCATCAGCTACGGCACTGCCCTGGGCGCCGCCCAGCGCAACGCGACGGCAAACGTACCCGGCACCATGAGTTACGCTCCCGCCGCGGGGATACTGAACGCGGGAGCCGGGCAGACCCTGACCGCGACCTTCACCCCAAGCGACACGGTTAACTACGCGACGGTCAGTAAAAGCGTCAGCATCGACGTAAACCGGAGCGTCCCGGTCCTTACCTGGAATACCCCGGCCGCCATCAGCTTCGGCACGGCGCTGGGCGCGGCACAACTCAACGCCAGCGCGACCGTCGCAGGAAGCTTCCTCTACACCCCTGCGGCTGGTAGCTTCCTGAACGGCGGGGCAGGGCGGGTCCTGAGCGTACTCTTCACCCCGACCGACAGCCTCAACTACACGACTGCCAGCGCCAACGCCGCGCTCGACGTCAACAAGTCCGCGCAGAGCATAAGCTTCGGGGCCCTTAGCGCCAAGCTGTTGACCGACCTGCCGTTTGCCATCGGTGCAAGCTCCAGCAGCGCGCTTCCGGTGACCTTTACCAGCTCGAACAACGCGGTCGCTACGGTCAGCGGCGCGACGGTCAGCATCGTCGGCGCCGGCACCTGCACCATCACCGCCTCGCAGGCGGGCGACAGCAACTACGCCTCCGCGCCAAGCGTGAACCAGCCCCTGATGATCGTCTACGCCGCGAGCGTCCCGACCGTCAGGGTCTCCACCCTGTCCGACGGCGCCATCACCAACGCGGCCCTACTCAATATCGCCGGGAGCGCCAGCGGAGTAAACGGCATCAAGACCGTCATCATCAACGGCACGCCGGTGGTACTTGACGCCTTCAACTCCTTTACCCAGGTTTTCACATTGAAGGAAGGGCAGAACACCTTTATCACCACCGCCCTCGACAACGCCGGGCTGGAAGCGACCGACAGCCGCACGGTAACCCTCGACACTTCGAGGCCAGTCATCACCGTTACCGCGCCGGCGGACAACAGCACCCTGTCTGCCACCTCCGTCGTCGTCACCGGCTACCTGGATAACCCAGGGACCCTGACGGCGGTCGTCAACAACGGGTCGCCAAAATCTGCCGACATGACAGGGAACAATTTCAGCATCGCCCTGAACCTGAGCGGCGGAACCAACACGATAGAACTGACCGCCACTGACCTTGCCGGCAACAGCTCCACGGCAAAGCGGACCATCGTCTCGGATACCACCAAGCCGTCGCTTGCCGTAACCTATCCGGGAACCGACAGCACCATCAACGCCACCAGCTTTACCCTGGCCGGAACAGTCAGCGACGACCTGGGGAGTTCGCTGGTAAGCGTCACCATGGAAGGAGTCACCTACACGCCGCAGGTGTTAAACGGGGCCTTCACGCAGCAGCTGAACCTGCCGAGCGCCAAAACCTACCAGATCACGGTGACGGCGATCGATCAGGGTGGCAACAGCGCCACGGTGGTGCGCAACGTGATCCGCCCGAGGATTTTGGGCGACCTGAACCACGATGGTAAAGTCGATGTCGTGGATGCACTCATCGCGTTGCAGATGTCAGTCGGCATCTTGACCGCGAACGCCGACGACCTTGCCGCCGGCGACGTGGCGCCGCTGGTAAACGGCGTGCCACAACCCGACAGCGTCATCGATATCGAAGACGCCTATGCAATTTTGAAAAAAGCAGTCGGTTCACTCAACTTCTAAGCAGACAAAGAGGGTCCTAACATGACATTTTTCAGGTCACTAGCCAGCATCCTGATACTATCGGCACTTTCACTGGCGGGGTGCGGCGACTACCACAACTCCACAAATACGGCGCAGACCCGGATCTCCGGCATAACCTCCAAGGGGGTTTTCACTAGCGGCACGGTGAGTCTGTATGCCTTGACCGACGGCAAACGGGGGGGCCTGTTGAAGCAGGCCTCCATCAGCACTTTCGGCACCTACTCGGCCAACCTCGGCAGCTACGTGGGACCGGTAGTCGCCGAGGCGAGCGGCACGTATGCCGACGAGGCGACCGGAACGACCATGCTGGTGCCGGCCGACGCCCCGATCCGTGCCGCGCTTCCCGAGGCGCGGGGGACGGTCAAACTGCCGGTAACGGCGCTGACCGAGATCGCCGTGCAAAAGACCGGGGGCTTCTTCACCCCCGCCGCCATCCAGGCTGCCAACGCGGTGGTCTCCGATCTCTTTAAGGTCGACATCATCAATACCCAGCCGGTGGCGCCGACCGCCAACGCCCTGAACAGCGTCTCCGCGGACCAGGTGACCTACACCCTGGCGCTCGCCACTATCTCCCAGCTTTCCTCCAGCAGCAGCCAATCGCTGGCGGCCACCCTGGCGAACCTGTCGAGCAGCATCGACGTCACCTCGGGATCCATGAACAGCGCCACGGCAACCGAGCTGCAGAGTGCCTTGACCACCTTCACCGGAAACCCCCAGAACGTGACCGGCATCACGGACGCCTCCACAAGTCCGCTTGCCAACGTCGGGAAAAGGAGCGTCGTCGTCACTCTCTCTGTCTCAGGCACCAGCCTCGTAGGCGGGGTGCAGGGGACCGTCACCCTGCCGGCCGGCGTCACCCTGAACGCGGGAAGCCCCGCTCTGACCGGCAAGGCGGTCGGCTCGATTCTGGAGACCAACCCGAGCGCCTCCTCACTCACGGTCGGGGTCCTCTCCTCCAACGGATTTGCCGCCGGAGACCTGTTGAGCTTCACCTGCTCCGTTCCCTCGGACCGGGCCGTGCCGACTGCGAGCGAGTTCCTGCTCTCGGGGGTAAAGGTGCTGGACGCCTCGCGTACTGTGCTTCCACCGGCCTCCCTCACCCTGTCGGTTGTGACCTTGACCAGTTCGAGCGCTGGCACCGGTTCGACCTTCAGTGTCAGTCTCAGCATCCCCACCGGCCTGGCGCTGGTCGGTGCCATGCAGGGAGTAGTGACGCTGCCCGCCGGCTTCACGCTGGACACGGGAAGCACCACCCTGACCGGTTCGGCCGTCGGGTCGCTTTTGGAAACCAACCCCGCCTCCTCATCGTTCGTGTTCGGCATAGCTTCCAGCCATGGCTTCGCGTCCGGATCGTTTTTAAGCTTCACCTGCAGCAGGACCTCTGGGAGCGGATCCCCGGCGCCCGGGTCCTTTTCGATTACGGCGGTGAAGATCTTCGACCTGTCCGGCGCGATCCTTGCCGCACCGGTCACCCTGACCGTCAACTAGCATAAAGGGAGGAGACCCACGTGAAAAGAAAGTTCAGCGCGCTTATCTGCGGAGTCCTACTGCTCTCCGCAGGCGCCGCCCATGCGGAGCATAAACTGCTGGTCACCGAGCTACTCGATGCCAAGCAGGTGGAAGTTCAGACCGGTTATGAGTACAGCCAGTTGCACACGACCCTCAGAAATGAAGGGGCCTTTTCCAAGGTTGATTACGGGTCGCGCACGACAGTCGGGGCCGGGCTTGGCTGCGGACTGCAACTCGATCTCTCGCTGCGCCAGGTTTTTCAGGAGCGCGATCTGGAGCCTTCCGGCGTTGAGACCCACAACGGCATAGGGGACCTGTCGGCTGCCTTGAGCTACCGGATCCGCGCCGCGGAAAAGTGGCATCTCGCACTGGTGACCGGCCTCGGGATCAAGTTCGACAGTGCCGGGCGGGGCAACGCGGGGAGCGGCACGACCGATGTGAGCCCCTACCTCGCCGCGAGCTACCAACTGGAGGGGGGATATATCCCCTACGCCTCCTACCGTGCGACCCTGCGAAACTCCGGGGCAAGCGACAGCCATGAGCTGACCTTCGGGTTGGAAAAGGAAATCAATAAAATCGTCACACTGGACTGCAAGGGGGTCGCATCGTTTGGAACCGGAGCCGCAGAGCGCAGCTCTGCCGAGGATTACACCCTTGAAGTAGGTCCTTATCTGAATCTGGGGAAGAATCTGTACCTGATCCCGTCGCTGGCGGTATTGCAGCAGTCGCGCCGGACCATCGGTGACATCAAAGAGCAGTCTGTGGCAGGGATTAAGACGGGGCTCGCACTTTATTGCTATTTCGATTAAGCGACAACCTCAGCGCCCGGCGCCAACGAAGCGCCGTTGTCGGTTGCTTTTTACCTGCTACTGATACAAAAAGGGATCAGCTGATAAGGCTGATCCCTTTTTTACCTTGATTGGTGGTCGAAATGTTGATGCGGTAGGTAGGGGCGAATCATTATTCGCCCAACGATGCTGCCAGTTGAGCCGAATTCAGCCCCGCCCATTTCCGCTGCCCGCGGATTCTCAACGGATTTCTTTCTCTGCCTGTCCGCGAAATTCGGCCACCGCCGACATGAGGGTGTCGAAGATCCCCACGGCACCTTCGAGCTCACCTGCCCTGGCAAGCGTTTCCAGTCGGTGTGCTGCATCGCACACCCGCAGGGCGCCTATATTCACCGCCGAACCCTTCATTGAGTGCGCCAGAGCATGCACCTGCTCGACACGGGCGGCAAAAAGGGCCGCCGACAACTGGTCCAGGTAGTTCCCCACCGAACTTAAGTACAGCTCCAGAAACTTTTTGACCAGATCCTCCTCGCCGTAGAGTAGGTTCATGAGCCCTGGTCGATCGAAGATCGGCAACTGCTCAGGGGCAGAGTCCGGGACGAACAACAGAGACGTGGCAGAGTCCCGAGGGCTTTGCGGGGCAGCTACCTTGTCGTAACTGCATGTCGTTGCCATGACCACGCTTGTCTCACGCTCGACCCCGCTTGGCAAAAGTGAAAGCATTGCCGGCACTCCGCTGCCGTCTGCCTTCTCCTGCTGAAATTGCCGGGAGATGATGCTGATCACATCCTCCCGTTGCACCGGTTTAGAGAGATAGCCATCCATGCCGGCTGCGAGGCACTTTTCCAAGATGCCCTGACTTGGGCAGGTCATGGCAATGATCGGCACCTGGCGGCGGGTCAGCCTCTCATCGTTTCGAATACGGGCTGTGGCGCCAAAGCCGTCCAAAATCGGCATTTGGATATCCATAAATATCATGTCAAAAGGTTGTTGGGATGCCAGCACCGCCGTTTCCTCACCGTTCTTTGCTAAAGTCACCCGGTGTCCCAATCTCTTCAGTATGACCCGCCCCATTTCCCGATAAATTTCGACATCGTCTGCCAGGAGGATATGGTACTGCTTCTCGTGATCCTCTGTGGAATCTGCTGGTGCCCGAAGCAAGTCTTGAAGGCAGGTGCTACCCGAACTCGCATTGGGGACATCGTCTAATAGTTCCTTGCCGATTGCCATTCAGTACTCTCCTAAGATTCCAGCCAGATCACTGCGCAAAACAGCACAGCCACCTCGAGACAACGAAACCATCATCCCGTTTAATTGCCCCGAAACATCCTTTATCAGTCTGTACCCCTGGGGAACATCGAACAGGTAAACTCTTTGATAGAGCAGACAGTGTGCCAGCACTGCCATATGACGTTATTTCGGGCTGTTAGCCGCTTTCACCATGCACAATATGTCCCTCTCAGATGCAGATGGGCTGTTTGGGTACACAAATCTGGATGTGGCCCCGCTTGCGGCGACCACCCTTAAGCTAACGGTCCTCACCTTCAACCTCGTTAAAGAACCTAATCTGCTAAACGGTTTTTTCGGCGGCGTGGAGCGGGAGTTCAGGGGAAGTGGTTGAAACTCCAGATGAAGCGGGTGCCCGCAAGGGGGACCTACAAAAAACATGGACGTCCACAGGGAATTTACCTTAAAATCTATGGATACCTCTTGCGGGTACCGGTGGAGCAAAGTGCTGAAAGAAGGTAAACCCAAAACAGGTAAGCCAAGCTAAAGGAGGCTACATGTCAGTAAAAAAACCGATGATCTTTTGTCTGGAGGCTGACCAGATTCCGGCAGCCCAAACCTCAATTGACAAGAACTGCACGATCCCTCACAATTCCAGCTTCACTATTGAATATGTTTCCGGGCGTTTCACCTGCAACGCCTCGGAGAATATTGAGGTCGGCATAAAAAGCGACCATAACGGATACGCCGACGCCACCCCCAGTCAAACGTATCTTTTTTATCCGATCAAAGCTCCGGTATCCTATCAGCCGAACATGATTGTACAAAGACTTTCCGAACGCGTCTGGATTCCGATCAGTGCTGCCATTTCGGGAACTCTCGTGTTAAGCGCGTCACGGCATGCTGCATCAGCGGTACCGCCGGGATCAACCGATACCTGGTCCGTGCATCTGGAGGTTCACGGCTACCTGACGGAGTGAAATTCGCGGCTGGATGCCGCTCCTGCTATTTTTAGTCACCTCAACGTCAGTGGCCAGGTCGATTGACCTAGCCGCTGTTCGCATCAAAACTATAACGCGTCGGTTCCCTTTTCTTTTAACAGTACCACTTCTTCTAAGGCCTTGAGCAATTCCTGTTCGTCCTGGATGGATAATGAAGAGCGCAACAGTTTGCCGTGGTATTTCTTTAACTCATCGACAACGTTGTCCGAGATGTGCTTATGGACTCGGATGAATATCGCAGAACTGGACGGCTCCAGAATCGCGGCGACTTCCTCGATGAATTCATCGCTTATACCGATGTGGGTTAAAATTTTAACGGTCTCTCCAACCGCGGCACCAATCACCGCACCAACCAGAAGACCTGCCGGACCGCCGAACACCATGCCGAAAAGACTTCCCAAGGCTGCATCAGTCATGACCAAAAGGTTGGAGTGCTTGATTTTTATCGGGCCAGCACCCTTTCTAACCACAACGACTGCATCATCGAGGTCTATCTTATGGATCTGCTGCATCTTTTCCAAATCGATTAGGACTTCGTCCGCGGCAAACTCTCCCTTAAATCCGGCAATAATCAATTCACTCATGGTCGTACTCCTTTTTTGGGTGGTAATCGCTGGGCCATTGAATTCAAGTTCATTGCATGGTACGTCTGCTGTCTGCCGTTGAAACAAATGAGCCTGTGGCTAACTCCTTTGCTGTCTCGACTTTCCTCCTCTCTGTTTATTTCTCTTGGAGCATTGACCGTGCCACAATACCATGACAGAATTATAATTTACAAGCGGTTAATTTACTGTGATTTTATGAGTGCAGGAGGGCGAGTTGACTGTAATTGAAAGGTAAAAGGAGCTGGGTAGTATACTTATTGTATGCGTTTAATAGGTGATATCGATGCCGGCGTCAGTGCTAATGAATTAAATTAGCATGGTTTTTTCTCGTAAGGTACTCCTGGCGGGGCGCATGGAAATACTATACGGTTGCGCCCAGTGACATCCAATTCTCCAGGGATTTCTGCTTGACAATTTCGCCCAACTGGCAAAATATCTCCTGCTTCACCAGGCTCGCGGTGGCAGCCGGGAAAGCTATCCCGGCAGCTCTAGGAGTTTGTCGGACTTTCCCGACGTAATGTGCTATACTCGCGCTACTTTAATGTAATGGTTTAAGGGAGTTGCGCAAGATGTCTCTCAAATTTATTGAAGTTGACCGGGAAACTCTGTATCTACTTCCGCCGTCAGTGCAAGATTGGTTGCCTGAACGGCACTTGGCTCGATTTGTTGTCGAGATAGTCGA
>Ga0209123_1000319_pt1 | contig 67895 bp, 51 predicted proteins | sample BarGraIncu00431A_FD_184500 | JGI IMG/M metagenome (GOLD analysis project Ga0209123, IMG submission 184500) | Arctic peat soil microbial communities from Barrow, Alaska, USA - Barrow Graham LP Incubations 004-31A (SPAdes) (version 2) | ecosystem: Environmental > Terrestrial > Soil > Wetlands >... | reverse complement strand
GCACCCGATTTCGAGATAACCCTCGAATCGGGCCTATAGCTCAGTTGGTTAGTAGCACCTGACTCATAATCAGGGGGTCACAGGTTCAAGCCCTGTTGGGCCCACCCCAAGATTAGTAAGCACTTACAAATTCATTTTTGTAGGTGCTTTTTTTGCCCTTGCATACAATTTGCATACAACTCTTCTTCTCAGATATTTTATGGACTTTAAATAAATTATTCAGTAGACCCTTCTATGTCGAAAACCAAATTTTCTGAGCATTATTTATCAATATTTCTTATTTTTGTCTCGTAAGGCCCAAGAGGAATCAGGCTCTGCAGGGGTGCAACCTGCCAGCAATAAGCCTTATGGATATACTGTATCGGGAAGGGCTTCGGCCCTTCCTCCCGGTAATACAGGAATCCCGGAAGGGCTTTCAAAAACCCTTCTCTTTTGTCCTTTTCTGTTTGACAAAACACCTGTAACCTTATCAAATATCCTATAAAAACAGCCTTCTATCAGTGGTCATCAATGATGCCACATTTTCCTGATTCAGTCTTTATAAGAAGGAAGTGCCATAATCTAATTAAAGCGGCAAGGTTGCCGCAGGGTCTGCTCAACGGTCACTTCCAGGAATGCTGATTGTTTTTATAGGTTGTCTGTCTTGTTGAATTCATATGGTTTGTTGTATTTAAGCACTGTATATGTTCTGTTTGCAAGTTTCTTGGCGATACGTATGATTGCATTATTGGGCTCTATCCGTTTGACAAGATTCTGATATGCCATCAATAAGGCCGAATCCAGCCGGATGGCAACCCAGGCGCTTTCAACGAACGTGCTTCTCAGGTAATCGTGTGAACGAAAAGTGATTTCACCGACTTTTTCCTTTTCCCCGCTGGAATGCGTCATGGGAATAAGGCCGATGAAGGATGCAAACTGCTCCACATTGGGAAAACGGTTGATGTTCTCCACTTCCGTCAGGATGAACATAGCACTGATCAGGGCGATTCCGGGAACAGACCGGAGCAATTGCACACTATCCCGATATCTGTCACTTTCGGAAAGAAGTTTGATCTGTTTGGTTATGCCTTTCAGTAATTCCCTTTGAGAACGGGCTTCATCGACCAGAACCTTCATTGCCAGGCGGCCGGATTCTTCCTTCATCGGGATTTCTTCTAGCCAGCTCATGAAACGTTTCGACCAATGCTTATTCGGATCCTTGAATTCCTCCGGCAATTCAATGCCGTAAAAATACAAGAAAGACTTGATGCGAAGCTTGAACCGAACCAAATCGCGTACCAACAACTTGCGGGAACGAATCAAAGACCGGTCGTTCAGGGTGCTTTCGGATGGAGTGTAGATGGCAGACAGATTTCCACCTAGTAGAGCGTTGGCAATTTTCCGGCTATCCCTCCTGTCTTCCTTTTGGAATCGGTCCTTTTGAGTTCCGGGAATATCCGCTGCATTGACCACAATGTTGTTAATACCAAGTTTGCACAACTGATGATGTGCCCATAGTCCACAAAACCCAGCCTCATATGCAGAATGGTAGTTCGCTCCGGGAAAGTTGCTTTGCAGATAGTTGCTTAACACTTCAGGTTTCGGTGGCATGACAAAAGTCTTTAGCGTCAATTCGTCTGAGAGAATGGTCACTTGCCAGCTTTTCAGATGAACATCAAAACCGGTGTAAATGTTTTGACCTTCAAAATTTAAATCGTTAATTTGTGTTGGCATAAGGCATTGAGTTTTATTAGTTAAAGAATCGAACCTTAAAAATAATGCTCTTTGGCTTATGCTGTACTATACCATCCGATTCATTTTTCAAACATAGGAACTAAATAGTTTGTCCATACGTTGAAGATTTAGGGTATACATATAGACCAAAATCTCTTCCGTCTTCCCTTTTATATTACGCAAGCTTATTCCAGGAATAGCCTTAAATACTGTCCAGACTCTGAAGAATGCAAAAGGAATGGAGCTTATCTCTTTTACGATTTAGTATTAAACTTATCTAGGCTGTCTTACTCTCATTCCTTCGTGGTCTATTTATCTAGCAAAACTATAATAAATATACCACAGACTTTAGTCTTGGTACAAAAGTAAAAGGTTGTCTCAAAAGGGCAATCTCTTTTTGTGTTTTATAAACAGCGCTCCCATCGGATAGCGGCATACCTTCCGGCTCCCTAGTCCTTACTTGTTAAAGCACCAGATCTGAAGTGAACCCTGCACCCGTCCGTCGAAGTCGACGTCGGCTATGCCGCTGCATTTCAGTGCACTACTTTGGGTGTTAATGGGTCAAAATAAAAGCGTAAGAGAAAATTACTAGATATCTATTAAAAACCACAAGACTCGGTAACATTCTTGTGTTATCGAGTCTCGAAACTCCTTTCTCCTAATATGGTAGAATGAGTGTATGAAAATAAACTTTTTTATATCAGACAGCAATTTTTTAGATGATTATTTTAAATCATCTAAAAGTATTTTGACACTACAACTTCCTCTTCACTCAAATTGTTTTCCATGTAATCACGAAGAATGTCCAATTTTTCTTCTTTAATCCGCATTAATAATTAAATAATGCGAAAATTTGACTAGATTCTTTTATTGCTGTCTTTTTATAATATGTAGTTTTGCCTCTATAGATTGGCAAATGAATTTATTCTTTATTCCATCCAAAGCTAAATATTATGAAGCAAATGAATTACCCCGGGGCAAGCCCCGAGGTATCTTAAAAAAGATTACCACAATTTGAGTTGTTGAATATACAACTGTTTGTATTGCCGGCCTTGATTTTCAACATATTTATTTATTACTTCAGCATTACCATAATGACCAACAGTATTCGCATTGTATCCACTTGTCCAGAAATTCCCGCCCCACAATTCTTTCTTCACTTCCGGGAACTTGTGAAAAATCTCACGAGCCGTGATACTTTTTATCGTTCGTATCATTTGATCAACAGACATGGTGGGAACACTCTGTACCAAAAAATGAATATGATCCTCATCTGTGCCAATCTCAACAAACTCAATCTCAAATCGATCAGCAATCTCCAGACAAATTTCCTTTATCGACTCGCTGATCAAGATATCGATTACCTTGCGCCTGTATTTCACCGGAAAAACCAGGTGATACAAAAGAAGCGTTTTGTTGTGCCTTTTAAGAATATATTCATCCATTCAGCAAATTTACGCTTTTTAAGCGTATTGAAAACCTTGGGTTTTCAAACTATCCTCTTTGACCCCGGGGCAAGCCCCGAGGAATTCTATTGATTAATAAATAAAAAAACTGCTATATTTTTTGTGTTTTATATCCTGATAATCATTCCAGCATCAGTTTGGTATCCATATTCGAAACTAAGCATTTATTCACATCTATCTTTCCATATTTAACTTTCAAAAAAGGCTTTCCATTTTTCAAACTTACATTTCCGAAACCCGTATTCGTGGAAAGGAATGATGTGAAATTTTTTCCAATATGGGAATCAATATATAATGTTTTTTCTACAGCATCATAACGTACTCCGGTCAAACCTTCCAACATTGCATAACTTGACATTGCCCTTGCATACCATCCTCCACATTCATATTCATTAAACGGATTTCGAATACGTCCATCGTATCTGTTTCTACAAGCCCGAACAATTTCCAATCCTTTATTAACCTCTCCTTCAAACATCAAATGAGCTGCAACCTGATATTCGATCCCAGTCCAAACTTCATCACTATAAACAAAGGGTAATTGGGGCTTTCCTCCTTTAGGCCATGTACACAGTAGTAACCCAGCTTCATTTCCTAAAGCAAAAGTGGGCCTTTGAGGATTCGCATGGTCACGTAAATCTTTTTTTAAATTATATTTATAAACTGATTCTAAATGACTCTTTACCTTCTCTTTATCTACAACTTCGGGCATTCCGCAAACTAAGGACATCCATGAACCTAAAAGACCATCAGAAAGACATCCATTTCCATATTGATATTTAGGACCTTCCTCCGCCAATACCTTTAAGGCTTCCGTAGAATACGATTTATTTATTTCTTCAACCTTTTGAGGGTTTGCAGCATTGAGGTCCTTCCACCGAATATTTTGAATAAAATATTCTCCATTATATAATTTGGTTTCTAAATACTTTTTACTTTTTCCCATTAAACTTTCATATTTTGTTACATCTTCGTTTAATGCTTTTCCCATCAATGTCATTGATTGTAAAGCCCCCGCATAAAAACTTGTTATCATACCATCTGGTCCCCAAAACTCAATATCGTAAGTATTGTGATGAGGTTCTTCAATTGCTCCAACTTCTCTTGGATCCCATGTTTTAATGCAATAATCCATACTTTTCTTTACATTGGGGTAAATAGTTTCCAACCAATCTCTATTTCCTGAAATACGCCATTCCCGGTAAACTTTCATAATTCCGCCTAATTGTCCATCAGATGCAGCATAAAAATCATGCGAGGTAGGTCTTATAGGCAAATTACTTCGAAAAGTCTGATGGCCTGTTTTACTCTGGCTCACATAAAACTCTGTTTCCCTTAAACTTCTTTCCATTTCAGGGAATAAATGAGAAACAGCTTGGGCATAATTCCAAACATGTGTGCACGAGCCATGACAAGAGCCCCATGTATCGCCGGTACCCTCCCAATTCCACATTCTCCCATCGTATTGACGCAATACAGTTGGAGATTTTAATATTGAAAGATTTGCAGCTACTGCTTCTATGACTTCAGGAGGAAGCGTGCTATTATAAAATGCAGTTGTAAATAATTCAGTTTTAGATTTTAGATCCCTATAATTTTTTAGCCAATAATCCGTAATAGAATTGATATTATTAAATTTATTACTGTACCAAGGTCTATAAGTGCCATCTCCTTTGTTATCATAAGAATAACTATATTTTGATGCCTGTTTGCAAGCAGGTATATCTGGAATATCAAAATCCGACTTTGGTTCACCTCCAAGTCTAATATTCGAATATGGAACATACCATGCCATATAAAGTCTTATAATTTTTGATTCTCCGGGCTTCAACTTAAAGGGCACAAATAAAGATGCTCCGGGTGCTCCCGATTCTTTCTCTGGATTTGTATCCATAGTGCCATTTGTAAGATTGTTCCAGCACATAGTCATAGGATCAAACCAACCACCTCTAAACCAACAATGGTTGACTATTGTTTGGGGATTATCTGTATAAATAGCAAAATCACCCTGTTGAAAAGGTTCGTTTTCTGATCCGGCTTGATTTAAAATAAACCCATTGTTCATGGACTTTATAATAGATCTATCATTGACCGATATAAAATTTCTGGTATTATAAGAGAAAATTGCTTCAACATCTTTATTTCCCTTATTGTAAAACTTATATTCGAAACCTCCCACCGGTAAACTTGAATTATCAGCATCGGTCGGAATAAACGGATTCCAAGCAGTCATCTGAACATCAACAGGTAGATCTTTATCTTTCAAATCCACTTCTGCAAAGGGAAAATGAACTGAAAACGAAGATTCTTTGAAACGAGGTAATCCCCAGGTGCCTCCTCCACCTAATGCCGAATTAGGGGCACCAAAAAATTTCCATGCAGGTACCTGTCCTTCCAACACTTTCGTCCCGTTTTCTATACCTTTGATATGCAGTGCAGCAAACATGGCCGGTTCATTAAATACTTCCGGATGATTCCGGATAGACATGTTTGATATGGCTCCACTTCCTTCTATGCAAAACATACCTGTCCCCATACCTCCTATCGGGAAAGCTATGTGATTTGTATATTCCCCCTTGTATTTTTCATTAAAGGGTCGCTTAGAAGATATTTGATTCTCACTATAACTATACTGAAAAGATAGCAATATAAGTGAAAGAGCAATAAAAACTAAATTATTATTTTTCATCAGTATAAATTTTATTTTTAATTTATAAACAAGATAATCCCATGTACGAACATCATAATCTTTATGAGGGTTTTCAATTACTATTTTTATTTTATGTCTGCCTCTCTCCATGTTATACTTCCAAAACAAATCAGGCCTTCTTAATTTAAAATCCGTATAAAGTTTTACACTTTCTTTTTTTTCCATCTAAGTAATGTCAAAATATAATGTTGTATTGCTTGCCCACATTATTAAGCACAAACGACAAGCGTTCTTTGAGATTTTGAAAACAGAGATAGACATCAAAAGGTATCCACTGATACTTGATCCTTTTCCATAATATTTCTATCAGGTTTAACTTAGGAGAATATGGTGGCAAGAAGAAAATCAAAACATCTTGATCCTTCCATTCTTTAAGCGTTTCTATTTGCGCTTGTTTAAGTTCGAATTCATCCTTATTTCGTTTGGTCTTTAGGGATAACCTGATTCGTCTCCAAGTATAGCCCAGTACCTTTTAAAAAATCCTGCAAGGTCTTTTTGCAGATTGTGATTTTGTGTTTTTCCTCAAAAGATGTCAGTACATTTTTGAGGTTTCGGCCATTAATCTCAACCTGCTCGGCGACTTCATCCTCATAGCCTTTCAAGCGGGTTTTGACCCCTCGTCCAGGTATCATTTGGAGAGAATCAACGCCACTTTGTGCCCATCCATCGAAACAGCGCTCAATCGTTCTGCGACTCACATCGAAAATCTTCGACAAGTCGGTGATTGTTTGTTTCTGATGTGACAAAAGAAGGCACTGACTGCGTTTTCTAACAATGTTGTCGGTACTGTTCTTATAAAGTTGCTCCAGAGCCTCAAACTCCTCAGTTTTCAATGTTATATATCTCATAGTGGGACAGTTATACAAAATAACTATCACATAAACAAGATAATACGACATTATTTTATTCTAATTACTTAATTGCAATAACAGAAAATATCTTTTTCGTGACCTATTGCTTTTCAACAAAGTTCCCTAATTTTAAATACTTCTGATATAGCATCTCGTAAATTCGTACGTTCTCAGGAATAGGGATATAGTTTGATTCAAATCCGGATCCCATTTTGCTTTGTGCGTCCTGCACATTTTTGTAAATACCTGCCGCTATGGCTGCAAACATGGAAGCACCGAGTGCACAGGCATTTTCAGAACGCGCCACTTTTATTGGTATATTTAATACATCTGTCAATATTTGCATGACAAATGGAGATTTTTTTGCCACTCCACCCAGAGCAATGACCCCTTTGACCGGGACTCCTTCTTCTTGGAACCGTTCGATAATTCTCTTAGCTCCAAATGCTGTAGATTCAACCAATGCTCTGAAAATTTTGGGGGCATCTGTGCTTAATGTTAAACCGGTGATTGCACCTTTCAAATATTGATTGGCATCAGGTGTTCTCCTGCCATTTAGCCAGTCCATTGCGAGTATTTCAAAACTTCCGGCAGGAATCTTATTTGCGGCATTACTTAACTCCTGAATAAGATTTGATTTTATGTTTGATAAAATCAAATCATTTTCAGGACTTTTTTGCAGACTGTTGCTCAATGGCCACAATAAAAGATCCCGAAACCATGCATAAATATCTCCGAAAGCCGATTGTCCAGCTTCCATACCTAACATCCCCGGAATAATTGATCCTTCCACTTGCCCACAAATGCCATGAATAAGTTTTTCACCTATATCCTTTGAAGGAGCTACTAGCATGTCACAAGTAGAGGTTCCAATTACTTTGCTCAGATAATAGGGTTCTATTTCTCCGCCCACAGCCCCAAAGTGTGCATCAAATCCACCGACACCGACAATTACGGTTTCATTCAAACCTAATCTGACTGCCCATTCAGAGGATAAAGTACCCGCTATAGAATCACTGGTATATGTTTCAGAATATAAATGGTTCTTTAAGTTATTCATTGCAGGATTGAGTACACTAAAAAACTCATTGGAAGGTAAACCTCCCCACTCGCTATTCCACATCGCTTTGTGCCCTGCAGCACACCGACTACGTTTCAATTTAAGTGGATTGGTATTGCCGGTAAGAAGTGCAGGCATCCAATCACAATGCTCAACCCATGAGAATGCTGATTTAGCTACATCTTCATTTTTGTTTATAATGTGTAATACCTTTGACCAGAACCATTCTGAAGAATATATACCTCCGGAATATTTAGAGTAATCTGTTTCCCATGTTTTGCATAAAGAATTAATTTTATCAGCTTCTTGTATGGCTGTATGGTCTTTCCATAAAATAAACATAGCATCGGGATTTCCTTCAAATTCTGGAAGCATGGACAATGGAGTACCGTTTTCATTTACAGCAACAGGTGTTGAGCCGGTTGTGTCAACAGAGATAGCACATACTTTATTGGCAGCTTGCGGTACTTTTTGCAGGATATCCCGGATTGTGAATTCCATTCCCTCTATATAATCGAGGGGGTGTTGACGAAACTGGTTTTTCTCCGAATTGCAATACAATCCATTTTTCCACCGTGGATAATCAAATACCGAAGTAGCAAGTTCTTGTCCTGTATTGGTATCTACAAGTAATGCTCGCACTGAATCAGTTCCATAATCAACTCCAATTACCAAATTACTAATTTCCAAACTATTTATATTTTTCATATTCAATTATTTTTCGAGGTATATTTTTTTGCTTTTGATGGATTTTCTGATAGAAACAGTCCCGAAGTAGCAAATGAATATGAAGCAAGCCAAAGGGAGCAGGAATCCAACTGCCATACTAAAATTATCAGCGATGTATCCCATCAGTGGAGGACAAAAAGCACCTCCTGCCACTGCCATTACCAGGAAGGAAGAACCTTTTTTGGTAAGTGTACCCAAATCGCTGATCCCAAGGGCAAAAATAGTTGGAAACATCACCGACATAAAGAAATAACAACTAAACAAGGCTATTACTGAAACAGTACCCAGCCCCAACACCACCAAAAGCATCAGTATGGCATTAATAAATCCATACGTCGTGAGCAATTTGCCCGGGGAAACAAATCCAAGCAACCAGGATCCGATTAATCGTCCGACCCAAAAGAGCCCCATTCCACCGAAAGCGAGTATCAGAGATGCTGCCTGCTCAGGATTCCTTGGCATAAACACTTCACCAAAAGTCCCCAGGTTTTGCATCAGGTGCATGATTGTATTCTGAACATCGGGTAACTCTTCGGTCACATAATTGATAAAAAAGGAGTTAACACCTGTTTGAGCGGCAACATAGGTAAATTGTGCAACCACTGCAAGAATGAAAAAGGGGTGTTTGAGCAGCATGCGCATCGGAGGGTTTTCTTCCTGTTCTTGATTGGCCTCTTCTTTGATTTCAGGCAGTGATGTAAAAATAAATGCGACAGCAACAACCAATACAATACTACCAATTAACATGTAAGGGGTCAGGAGTGAATCAAATTTCCCTGCACCTGTTTTGTTAGCTCCAAAAATGAGCAAACCTCCGATTAAAGGGCCAAGAATCCAGCCCAACCCGTTAAACGATTGCGAAAAATTGATGCGCTGCGATGCGGATTCTTTCGGTCCCAGTACCGTTGTATAAGGGTTAGCCGCCGTTTCGAGGCAAGTTAGGCCGCAGGCAATAACGAAAAGTGCAAGCAAAAAAGGCCAGAAAGACTCAAATTTTGTCGCCGGGTAAAATAAAAATGCACCCGTTGCAAAAAGAAGCAGCCCGAGTATGATCCCCTTCTTATACCCAAATCTTTTCATGATCAGACCAGCCGGAATAGCCATCGCAAAGTAGCCAATGTATAGCGAAAACTGAACAAATCCAGATTGGGCTTTCGATACATTCAGAATATTCTGAAAATGTTTATTTAGTACATCCAAAAGACCATGTGCAAATCCCCAAAGCAAAAACAAGCTTGTAATCAATATGAAAGGAATCAAATAGGATGTACCATTAGGACTTTTAATAAGCGAAACTTTGTTTTTTTTCATTTTCAATGATTTTACATTTATTTGAAAGCCTGTTTGATTTCAGAAATTGGTAGGTTGAACAACTTCTCAGTAATTAAACTTAATTTAGTTTCATCGCCTGAGATATGAAAAATCCGTTGTTTGTGAGTGATCTTTTCACCGGGAGCAAGCAATGCAGCAGGTGATGAACTTTCAATTTCATAGAATGGCCCCATAACCGATCCATCTTCCACAGGTCCGTCGTTATAAGAATTAACAGCATCACCACTTAGCAGATTATCCTGATTGTCCCACTTGGAGTTTACATATTTTGCCGGTATTTCCGGTTTTGAATACCAAAGTAATGTAAGCACCTTTTTAATAGGATCATAACTGCCACAATAGGGTAAAGCCCGTTGTGGAGAGATCCCTATTTTACTGCGATATTTTCCGTCAGTTTTGAAAAACAGTACGCCATTCTTCACCACCAACCGATCAGAAGGCACCTTCCCAAAATAATCGTCTGTTACGATTTTTCCCAGATCGGCTTCACTTCCTTCTTTGAAAGGGATAAAAACAACCCCTTCTTCAGACGGGTTAAACATCGCTAACAGCCAGATTGATAAGAACCCGGTTTTTTCAGTCCATGCTGATTTGCCTTTATTGGTCAGTACGTTTTCCGATTCGTAAGCCACATAATTCAACGATGTATCAACCTTTAGCTGCAATGCTTTTTCGACTTCTGTGCTTGTAAGCAGTTTTACAGTCCGTTCCACTCCAATTTCCATGTTTGTTCCCGATGCGTTGGGTAATGTGAACTCCTTCCGGAAACTTACACTACCAGGAGTCTGGGCAATCACTTCAAAGGGTTTTGTATCAATTTCTTTGGGAACCACCCAATTGGCATAAACCTGTTCTTTACCTTTTGGAAAGTAGATGGAGAATGGTCCTCCTTCGGGGCCTATCCACAAGCGTTCTTCACCCCCGTATGGATTAAACTGGGTACTTACTTCACCCGATTCAATCAGTTTGTAATTGATCCATCCAAAACTTTGTCCTTCATTTCCACCTGCAGAGCTTGTCATTACGCGTCCCTGGTAACCGGGTACAAGCAGAAGGCTGGCTTTTGACTGTTCGTCTTTCAATTCAACGGTTTGAATTCTTTTACCTTCAAAAAAAGCGACATCATAACCGTATGATCCCTTTACAAAATTAGTTTTCTGGTTAGCCATACTTGATTTTTTATTTGTCGGAGAGCCACAGGCAACCAGTAATACAAGTGGTACTATGTATATACCCCGGCAACAATTATTAAATAGCGTGTTTTTCATGCGTTTATACTTTGTTATTTATGAATATAATGGTCCATAAATCTCGCAAGCCTTGTAATCGGCAGCTTCTTTTTCGCTTCCCATAGATGCCCATGCGCTTGGCCTGAATATTTTTTCAGGAGCAACATTGTGCATACAAACAGGAATGCGCAACATTGAAGCCAGCGTAATCAGATCAGCACCAATGTGTCCGTACGAAATTGCCCCGTGATTGGCACCCCAGTTGGCCATTACGCTGTAAACATCTTTAAATTGTTCGGTGCTATTTAAACGGGGGACAAACCATGTGGTTGGCCATGTCGGGTCGGTACGTTTATCCAGAACGTTGTGGATTTCTTCAGGCAATTCAACCGTCCAGCCTTCGGCAATCTGCAACACTGGGCCCAAACCTTTTACCAGGTTCAGGCGCGACATAGTCACCGGCATGGTACCTTTTGTTTTAAAATGGGAAGAATAACCTCCGCCACGAAAATATCCTTTACTGGCAGGGCACCAATTGGTGCTTTCCAAACATTTGGCAACTTCCTTTCCGGTAACATCCCAGAATGGTTTCATAGCAGGTTTTCCGTCTTTATCACGTTGCACAGCAGTGGCGTCAAGAGTGGTAGAACCCGAATTAATCAGGTGAATGATACCATTTTCCGCTATTCCTGTTAATGCTTTGCCAGTGACACGTTTCACGGCATCCGGACTCCAGTAGGTACGAACATCCGAGAAAATTTGTGCAGTATTGGACACTAAATGACCGAATAACATGGAAACACCATTCAAACTGTCGTTTTCGGTGGCGAATACAAACGCCTCGCGGATTCCGTTCCAGTCAAACGACGAATTGAGCAGGGCTTCAGTAAAGTCGGCATTTGGAAAATGGTCACTCCAATGGCGCTGCCCCTGAAAACCTGCCATTAAAGCGTTGTGACCCCTGGCTTCTTCACCGAAACCAAGTTCTTTCAGAACAGGGTTTCCTATCATCAAATCGCGGCAAATAAGGGTCATTTTTACGACAAATTCCCATTCCCAATCTTTACGCTCACGCGTTGATTGCTCTTTAGGATCATTCAAATCATCTCCTTCAGGACAGTTTGCTTTGGTCCATGCCAATGCTTTTTTGAATTCTTCCTGATCATAAATTTTTTCTTCAATGCGGCGAAGAATTTCGGTCATATCAACCGATTCATTGCGCATTCCAAGGTAATCCTGAAAGAAATCGGGATTAACCACTGAACCGGCAATACCCATGGAGGTGCTGCCAATCGCAAGGTAGGATTTCCCTTTCATCTGCGCTACTGCCAGTCCGCCTTTTACAAATCTCAGAATTTTTTCCTTCACATCTTCCGGTATGCTGGTATCGTCTGAATCCTGCACATCGTGGCCATAAATGCCAAATGCGGGAATTCCTTTCTGTGTGTAGCCAGCCAGGGCGGCAGCCAGGTAAACTGCTCCCGGACGTTCTGTTCCGTTAAATCCCCAGACAGCTTTTGGCAACAGTGGATTACTATCCATCACTTCGGTTCCGTAACACCAACAAGGTGAAACGGTTAACGAAACGCCCACACCTTCTTTTTCGAACTTGTCGGCACAAAAAGCAGCATCGGCAACACCGCCAATGGTGGTATCGGCAATTACGCATTCCACTTTTTCGCCACCAGGAAAACGGAGGTTTTCCTCGATCAGTTTTGCAGCTGCCAAAGCCATATTCATGGTTTGTACTTCAAGAGCCTGACGTACGCCACGTTCTCTTCCGTCAATAACCGGACGTATCCCAACCTTGGGGAGACGTCCTATCAGTCTGTTTGTCATTTAATTATATTTTATAATGATATCTTAATTCACTTCAAGTTGTTGCCATGAAGGTAACTTTGGAAAACTTGTATGAGGTTCTGCCTGGTACCAGAAACATGTTGAAGCGATGTTGGATTGTTGCTGTAGATACCTTCCTCCTTGTCTCCAACCCAAATCCTGAATTGTTATTTTCAGGTCTTTTTCAAAACGTACCGGATCCAGGATATGCCAACGGTAAAGACCAAATCGTTGCATTACATCATAGTGTCCATCACCCCGGATAACCTGGTGCAGACCTGAATAAGGTGTACAGAATTCGGTATAATTAGTTTCCTCAACGCCGGCTCCATTTTTCTTTCTTGTATCAAAATCATAAGATCCACAGAAATAATCTTCGGTGCCGGTTCCGCAAATTGTTGGAAACTTACTGTCTCCATCTATAAAAAATTTGATTTCGCCTTCTCCCCACCAGCCATTATTATTTACGCCCAAGGCCATAAACACACCAACATACTGACCTTTCCCTTTGATGTTGTCAACAATTGTATAATCAGAAGTTGCATTCGTATTCACCCTTCGGAATTGAGCATGAAAATAGGCCGCGTCTGATGGAACGTTGGTTAGGGTATAATCTACTTGATAATACAGGGACATGGCATCCTTGTCACTGATGTTTTCCATCGTAATCCTGCATTTTTTCCGGAAAGGCATTGCCCAGTAGCAGTTAAATGCACTTCCGGGATTTACACATACAGCCAATGAGTTCAGTGGAGCATACTTGTTCCAGCCCATACCAAAGAAATCTCCTACAGGACATTCGACAGATGGTTCAGTTTCGTCATCCCAGTAAATACGCAGAATAGAAAACCGCCAGTTTCCTGTTGGGGTCATCCAGATATGCTGAATGGCACCCATCCCATCAATTTCGGCGACTGTAAAGGTCTGTCCTGGTTGGATAATAACATAAGGATTCACTTTCCAGCCCTGCCCTAAATCCCGGGCTGCGTAACTGGCATTGGCCACATTGGGGATATTTTTATCTTCCAGCTTAGCCATTCCCGCTTTACCTTTGGCTCCCGAAAAATTTTCAGGACTGATCGAACGGGTTTTTGCGTCTGACATCCGGTATAAATTACCCATGTTCATTTCCAGTCCGTTAAAAGCGGATTGTGAAGAAGCGTTCAGAATTGTTACAATACTGATTACTAAGTAAATAATTATTCTCTTCATTTCGTTGAATTTTTCTTTAGTTTTCAAAAATGTATTATTTGTTTCTATCTATTAATTCTTTTTTGGAAGGAAGTTTCGGAAACGGAGTGTGTGGCTTGGTCTGATACCAGATTGTTGTTGTTTTTTCATTTAATAGTCATGGAATACACTATCGAAATTTCAATTTTATAAAACGAGGACGATAAAGGTTTGGATTAGCCTTAAGCTCCTTCATAAAGTCAAAGGCATTAACATTGTAGGATATAAGGAGCTCACCCGTGGCAGATAAATTAGGATGCGCTTTGGCATTGTATGTAATATAATTCTTTTGTAGTATTTCTTTGGCTTCCCATACTTTTATTACAGGGCCAAAGGGCCCATAAGGCGTTTTCCCTAAGCATAGGCCTATTGTCGGACTTAATCCACCCAAAGTAAAAACAAGGGCATACCTGCCGTCCGGAAGTGCAGAAACACTCAATTCATTAGAAACATCTTGTGCAACAAAAGCTATCTTTTCTATATCTTTATTCCAACCTTTGCCATCCCAAAACCTCCAGGCACTGAAATTTTCAAAATCTGCAGGCTTTACCCTTGCAACCGTTAAATTTTTCTGATTATTACCATATATATAAACGTACCCATCGGAATTAACGGCACCCGCTTTTTTCGTATTTACAAAAATGCCTGCCCCAAATTCACCCTTATCTAAGTAATTGGGAATCTCTATTTGACGTTGATCTTTAAACGGAGGCAAACTTCCTGAGGACAATGCTATCAGATTAGTACCCATCTTTTTAAATGACCAGTCATCACTATTATCGAGATTTCTCATTCTATAGGCAAAAATATAGGTTGTGTTTTTGAGTGCTGTATTTACAAAGCCATCACCCAACCAGTAATAATCTGTCTTTTCTGCAGATGGAGTAGTAGGAATAAACATCGTTTCGGGTTTATTCTCTTCATTCTTATCCCATTGAAAGCTAATTTTATCTTTTTTTGGCTCATTACCATCAAGATAAGCTACAGATTGATGAACCATAGCAGAGCCTGGTTGCAATATGCTATCCAAAATATCGCCGATCATTGTATCACTAAATATCAGCATCGTTTTTGTTGTGGATTTTGCCGTTTCATTCTCTTTTCCATTAAGTGGTATTGCATAGATACCATCACCGCCAAACCAACCGGAGGTCCTGTTAAACAATGCTGTCCATTCCGGAGCTTCTTCCACTGTGAATTTAAGATTTTCAATATCGGTATTCACTTTTTTTTCATGAGTGCTTTTACTTGCAGCCGTAAAGGGATTAAGTACGATCATGGAAATGCAAACTGCACTACAAAGGAAATTTGATTGATACTTCATATAAATTATTTTATTAAATTTCAAAAACACATGCTCAGTTTCCCGACTTTGCTATTTATTGCTTTCTTTTAATTCTTCTTTTGAAGGAAGTTTTGGAAATGAGTTATGCGGTTCTGTTTGATACCAGAATACAACAGACGTTATATCTGATTTCTGAGCCAGATAAGTTTGTCCAATATCTTTCCATCCAAGATCTTGCATCGTAATTTTTAATTTTTTTTCAAATCGGATAGGATCCAATATATGCCAGCGATACAAGGCAAATTTTGGGAATTCCATTTTATTAATACTATCAGGTGGTATGACTTGTGGCAAGCCAACATAAGGAGCAGTATAAATTCCAGTTTTACCGTTCACCTCAAAACCATAAGAACCTAAAAAATAATCTTCAGTGCCTGTTCCACAAATAGTTGGAAATTTAGTATCGCCATCCACAAAAAATTTAATTTCACCTTCTCCCCACCACAGCCAGTTAGTTTGCCCCCATGTCATATAAGTGCCGACATATTGTCCTTTACCTTTAATACCATCAACCATGGTATAGTCGGAATTATAACCTTTATGATCCTGTGGCGTTTTACGGAATTGCCCATGAAAATAGCCCTCATCCTTACCTACTTTTGTAAGTGTATAATCTACCTGATAAAAAAGATAAAAATCCCCTTGATTTAAATTCTCAACAGTAATCTTACACTTTTTTCGAAATGGCATTGGCCAGAAACAATTAAATCCATTACCGGGATTTACATTTACAGGTAATGAATTTATCTGTGCAAATTTGTTAAGACCCATTGCAAAAAAATCACCAAGAGGACATTCAACGGAAGGTTCTTTTTCATCATCCCAATAAAAACGCAAAATAGCAAGCCTCCAGTTGTCGCTTGGAGTCATCCATATATGCTGAATAGCACCAGAGCTTTTTATTTCTGCTAAAGTAAATATATCGCCCGGTGCTATTTTTACACAAGGATTTAATTTCCAGCCTTGCCCCAATTCTCGTGCCTGACGAGCAGCTAAAGCTTTATGATTGTATATACTGTCGCTCAATTGCGCCATTCCACCTTTCCCTTTTTCTCCCGTAAAATTTTCAGGGCTGATCGAACGGGTTTTTGCATCGGATAATTTACTGAGGTTTCCCAGATTCATATTTAACCCGTCGAAAGCGGATTGTGCTGAAGCGTTCCAAATCGTCACAATACTGATTGCTAAGTAAATTAGTGTTCTTTTCATTTCGTGATAAAATTTAAAAATTTAATTTAATCGATTAAGCTTATATGAAAAAAAATTGAGCTATAAACTTGATTCTCGTTTAATAAGCGTATGACGTAATTTTGTATGGACAATTTTAGTGGAGCCGTTAATCTGTTCAATCAGAGCCCTTACAGCGCCCTTTCCCATTTCTTCAATAGGTTGTTCAATGTAAGTCAATGGAGCATAGAAAAAATCGAATGACTCATTGCCGTCAAAACCGACAATTGCTAGTTCTTCGGGTATTTTAAGGCCAAGTTTTTGAACACAATACAAACCATAAATAGTCAATGCGCTGGTTGCAAACAATATGGCATTAATTTTCTTATCTCCGGAAACTAATTTATTCATAGCTTTCTCAACATCCATTCGTCCATAATTGAATCGTATTTCTTCAATCCGGATTTCATTGCCTAAGTTATTGGCATTCATTGCTTCAACATACCCCCGGACTCTTTCCTGCATATGGATTAAGTTTGATTTATAGGAAATCATACCAATTTTTTTGTATCCTCTTTCAATCAGATGGGAAATGGCATCATAAGTAGCCCCAAAATTATCCAGTACTACGTAATTCGTTGTCACTTCCTTGAAATATCTATCAGTCAGCACAAGAGGAATCTTTTTTTCCTGCAATGCTTTTATCTGCATATTGGTCCCTTCAGCCGGTACTATAATAAAACCATCTACCTGTCTGTTATTAAGAACATTAACAAGTACTTCCATTTTACCGCTCTCCTCATCAGAACTACCAAATATGACGGTATACCCCTGTTTGCTGGCTTCATCTTCAATTACTCTGGCCAGGTTTCCAAAGAAAGGATTGGCAATATCAGCAACGATTAGCCCAATTGTTTTTGTAGATCCTTGTCTTAAACTTCGTGCTATCTGGTTTGGTTGATAATTCAATTCAACCGCTGCAGCCCTGATCTTCTTAACCACCTCTTTGCCAACTCGTTTTTCTTTCTCCTGACCATTTATTACATACGAAACAAGAGCGGTTGAAACTCCAACTTTTTCCGCTATATCTTTTAAAGACGTTCTCTTGCTCATTTCATTAATATCGTTTAACTAAGCATCATTAAAATAACGCTTAAAATTAATTTTTCAAAACTAAGCTTAAACGTTTAAACAAACAACTTCAAAATGCATGTTATAAAACATAATTGTAGTAACACTAATCTAAATGCAACTCTACAGATAAGTTACTATAAATAAAAAGTATAGGATATTAGTAATCGTTTGGTTGCTTTCCAGGAGTTCCCCGTTTATTGATTATCTGGCACTGTTTTCGTTTGCCAACATCTCCATTGTGCCTCCCCTTTTACGAAAGGAAGTGATGAATATGGAACCCCAACTTGGAAATTATATTCATGGCTCTATGCTAAACAGCGGCTATGCCGAAAAATTGACAGCGTGGAGCTCTGATAATCAGCATCAACCGTTTCACTTTTATTTTGAGACAGGATGCAAGCTGATGAGCAGAAATGCAATGCAATAGATGCCCTTGCTTCCAAGGCAGGTGTGACAGCCTGTGATTTTGATCTTGATTTGCTTCTCGGTTTTGTCCCGGACTTTAAACCAAACTTTAAGTTCAAACATTAGGTTCATTCTTCTGAATCCGTTTTTTTGTACGAACTGACTCAGGACTTAAGCGAAAGTTCGATAGCGATTGCAGTGATGTAAAAAGGATAATCGACGCAATTAAAAAAGGATAAAAATAAAATCTTTTGGTCTTTCTGATTTATATTCAATTCATGTGTACCCTACCAAAAAAGCAAAGGCCGTCTTAGCGGGAGAGACGACCTTTGCTTTTTACATTAATTCTCTATTTCATAAGCACCAATTTCCCAGTATCAGATCCTGAGCGAATCAGGTACATTCCGTTTTCCAAACCCGAAAGATCCAGGGTAACCTGACCTGAGAGTGCAATACCTTTCTTAATGAGTTTCCCCTGGAGGTTGAATAGCTCATAATTTTGGGCATCTTCTTTCAAACCACTGATTGTAACGACACCCTTGGAAGGATTTGGATAAATTGAAAACGATCTGTCGGTTGATTCTTTTGAAACGCTTACCATCTCTGATAGTGGAAGTATTTTCCAATATTCACCAAAATGGTTATCTACATCGAAACGGTTCAATGAAATACCTTCGCTCGTATTTGCAAGTACAGGCCAAGGCGCTTTATTGTCGTAAATCACCTGATCTATAACCTTACCGAATATATTTACCAACTGAATTTTTTCTCCTGCATCGTCAAGGTGACCACTTTCCCATTGATACACAACAGCACCCCTACCATTCCAAAAAGTAGAAGTTGCCATAGATGTGACGTATATTTTCTCTTTTGGTCTGAGAGTAATCCCTGCAGGGAAAGTAAAGTTTATGCCACTGGTAAACATGCAACTATCCAGCTGAATGATCGAATCTCCGGGATTATACAATCCGATGAATTCAAGATCCTCCGCGCCAGGATCTGAAGCGTAAGCTATATCGCTGATCATAGCAGAAATTGGGAGTTTTGGCAACTTCAGATTAGCGCCAAGAGTTTTTCCAAAAGTGCCTGAACCAATGAGAGGCGACCCGGCTAATAAGGAGAAATCGTATTGTACAGGATCTGTAAACAGAGGGTTCCCATCCAGATTGTTTTTCCCATCAGGCAAATTCTCTGTGTCGTCTGACGTGTTAGAAATATCAATCTTAGAGAATTCATCGTTGAAATAGCCCAATTCATAGGAGTTTGAAAGTATGGAATTTGTAACAACCAAATTGGAACCAGCATCACCCGCATGCTTTTGATAATTGGCTAAAGCAAAAAAGTTACCGAAATAGGTACAATGGTCAATAACCACGCTGCTCGAATCTTTCATCCCGGCACCCATTCCGCAATTTATAAAAATAGAATTGGTTATTTTGGTCGACGAGCGTTGCCCGATAGAAACTCCCTTATCATTTATATTATAGCAAATGATACTATCTACCACAACATTTTTGGCGTGGTCACCCAAATCGACTGCATCAGCATTAAATCCGTCAAAATCGTGAAAATAGCAATTTCTGACACTACTGCTTATTTCAACCATATCGCCAAAATCGAGGGCATCAGTATCCAAACCTTTGTTACCAATAAACTCACAATTATACATGGAAATCTTGCCTTTCTTGATATTTATAACGTCGCAACCTGCAAAATCAGAATGTAAAACACTGTTTGTAAGCTTGGTCTGACAATTATAAACGTTGAGAGGGTTTTTATAGACGTTCGTTATAGTTAAACTATCCAGCATAACGGTTGAATTTTCAATTGCCAGCGCAGCGATATCCCGAACAGGATTTGGCCCTTCTGAGGCATTTTCAATGAATACGTTCTTAAACCAGATCGTATCATTGGCATTCTTGATATGAATTAAACCCCATTTCTTTAAAGCACTTTCTGGATTGCTCTTGAAAATAATCGGTTCCAATGATGTGCCCTTTGCACTAACGGGCCCCTCTGAAAAAATGGAGACCCCGTCTGACATCCAGATTTCAACCCCGGGTTCAATAATCAGTTTCCCCGTTGAAGTAATAGTCACATTTTCGGGTACAAGATAGGGTGAGCAAGCTTTTGAAAGAGTCATTTCCGTAGAAATTTCTGCGGGAAGGATACATTTACCATTTGATTCAAAAACAGCGGAAACGTTAACAGCTGATTGAGGGTTTAATACCAGTTCTTTGGCAGTGGAAAGGAAATCTCCGCCCCCGGTCATGGTGGCTGATAATTCCAAATCGAAGCTAACATCACTACTATTTGCCGCCGATTGGTGGACTTCAACGGATAGGATGTTGTTACCATTAACCAAATAATCGGAACCAACCGTAAAGGTGTGAAAATCGGATTCATCAGTTCCGGCAATTGCTGCTGTGGCTAATGTACCATAAGCAATTGCCCCTGCAGGCATGTTATAGCGTTGTATTTCATTTCCATTCAGATAAACTACCGCCCCGTCGTCACATTTTAGCAACATGGTAATACCTGAGAACTTATCCTTATTATTCAAAATAAAGTTTTTTCTGAAATAGGAAGTGATATACTTATTCGAGCTGCTACTACCATAACTTATCACGGTATTTTCACCGCCATCACCATAACCCAACTCGGCCTGACCTGATTTCCAGGCAGCATCATTAAAATCGGAATTCTTCCACAAAGTGCCTAAATTGGTGCCTGCATCTGAATATTTCCAGTCATTTTCTCTTCCAAAAAACAGGGAATCACTATTGGTTTTCCAACCCAGAAACGTGTAACCGGCTTTTGCCTGTGCAGTCAACTTAATCTCTTCACCCTTCGGATAACCACCGCTACATACATCAACAGGGATTTTCAAACCGTTGAATGTCAGATTGCCCGCTTGTGCAGGAAGTGTTGTAACCGTAACAGGTACCGGGCTTTGAAAACCGTAATTGGTTAAATCGTTTAGTATGACCCCCGGCCGTTCCTGGGCAAAAGTTTTCAACTTTTCAACTTCCGACAGCCAGTAATTCATGGATGAAATGGCTTTAATATTGCTGTAATTGCCGGTTCCGCTTGTTCCTGCCCAACGTTTGATATGTTCCGGCATATCGGCTTCGATGGTTTTTTTATGATCTTCGATCCTCGAAACCATCCTTTTGGAATTGAACGTGGTAAACATTAGATCAGAAAGTTTTATTCCAAACTGTTTTTTGTAATTCGTATTTTTCATCAATTCTTTGAATGGCCATCCGCTTTCATTGACATAGAAACTAATCATTTGGTTGTTTGCACCAAAAAAACCGCGATCCAAATCCATCAGAATCCATCTCCATTTGCCAGTGCCTTTTGGCTTCCATTTCATTAAATTGTGGCCGATTGAATTATTGCCGCTGTAAACTTCAGTACTGACCATCTCTGTAAATTCTGCAATATCCATTTCAGCTGCCACAGCATCGTAGTTGGCCTGATTGGTCAAATCTTTGGCAGTAAGGGAAAGAAAATAGTTGTTGGCAAGAATATCCCCTGATTCAACGTATTCCCCTGCATCAACCTCTTCAATCATGTCAAAAGTTCCTGGCTGTAATCCGTAATTTCCAACGATATAACTTTCATCGACCTTTTCACGAATGTTGTAGATACCCATAAAAGCTCCGTTGATGTATGCCACACTGGGTCTGAAGCCTGAAATATCGATACTGGTATTCTCAACCGCAGCAGTTTGAACCATGGCATCCCTGAACATCGTATTGCCCCAGTCGCTTCCTGAAGCCCTGAGCGAAAAATCATCATAAGATGTTCGTTTTTTGTCTAATATCCATGGGTAATCAAGTTTGGTCGAACTATAGGACTTCCGGAAATAAACTCCGAGCATTTTTTCGGGCAATTGCCAGGAATATAAACCATTCAATTTTACTCCTGCCCGCTTGTTAAATGCAGAACCTTGCCTGCCATCATTTTCAAAAAGCTCAATATTAATCGGAATTTCCCAGTCGGGTTTAAAATTTCGGGGTACATAAATGCCTGAATCAGCGGCCCAGAAATTATCAGGTGCTGATGTTAAACAAACAATTGGCAACTTGTTAATTTTATTTTCGGTGTCGATCAGGTACGTATTTGTAGCAACCAAACCGGGTATCTGTCCTGGTTTAAAAATCCGTGCCCTGACCACTGTATTTTTAGTAATGCTAATTGGGCCATTTGCTAATGGTGATAAATCATCTGGGTCAGTACCATCAATCGTGTAGCGGACAGTGCCTCCAAAAATTGATTTAATTTCGATGGAAATGGGATTGTGGTAAACACCGCCGGATTGTGAAAAATCGGGATCACTTTTTACAATGTCCGAATAGCCCACAGTTGTGTTGGATGCACCTGGAGTAGGTTGGGGAAATAACATCCAGTCACTACTCCCGTCGGGTTTTCTTCCCATTGAAATATTAGATTCGGGAAGTCCCAATAACGTTGAATCGAGCACAACAATGGAACCTCCGCCATAGCTATAGAGAGAAGAATTATCCTGAACCCCAAATTCAACGGAATCGATCAACACCCCGGATTTGTCTGAAATCCCGATCTGTTCACCCGAAGCCGAGAGTGCAAAATTGGTATGGTGTCCTACATTCATATTATCAGCCCAAAAAACCAAATGTCCATAAGCAGAAATTTGAACCCCGGCCGGGATTTGCCATTTTGTTGGTTTATTTAAATTGTCGGTCAGATAATATCCTTCAAGGTCAACAGAGGTATTTCCATTGTTAAAAATTTCTATCCAGTCGGAGCTTTGTTTATAATCGGGATCAAGAACTACTCCAGTATTTGAAGCCATAAATTCGTTGATAAAAAGCTGGGCAGATGCTTGATAGAAACTGGCAGAGAGTAACAATACTAACAATATCGGCAAATAAAATCTCTTTCTCATACAATTTTTAAGTAAAATTTAGCTCTCAAAGATAATCCTTAATTTTATATAAAAAATGTTTTCTCAAAATATGGTTAACAACCACGGTAGTATGGACTTCTTAATATTCTTTTGAAGATAAAAATGTCATTTATACAATCTTACATATTTCTCAATACAATAGCTTTTTGGAAGATTCCAATTTGTATCGACCGGCCAACGTTGAATAAGCGTATCTTTCTTAAACTCAACCAATAGCCTGACATCGCCTTCATTCAGATAAAATTGTTGGTAATGGTATAACAGTTTTTCTGTATACTGCTTGCCATTTAAGCAATAATCTCCGGCACCATAGGTATTTTCCGTATGCCCATTATAAGAAAACTGGCCTACAAAAGTGAAATTAAATTTCGTCCAGGTTTTAATTTGACTGCCCTTTATCTGAGCAGGAAAGGTGCTTCCATCAGAGGCTTGCCAGTCTCCATAAACCATTTGCCAAGTACCTTCAAGTGGAAATGGCGGCTCTTTTTTTCTACAGCCTACAATAAGCAGTGCAAGAACACAAACTGAAAGAATCAATTTAATAGCTTTCATACTTGTTTAGTTTTATTAGATTAAGGAGTTATCTTCATAAGATAAACACTTAAACGTCTTGAAAGGTTTTTAAGAATTGAAATTCTCTCCATTTATGTAAAAATAGGTATATTATTAGTTACATTCCTAAAATAGTTATACTTTTGTAACCATTATTAAAATGTACAAATATATGAATGAAAACGAAGGTCTCTCCATCGACAAAATCATTGAGAATTTATATTACATACATCCGTTGGTTACTATTAGTTTGACACGTTCCATCCGGGCATCAACAAATCTGAATCCAGGCTCTTTGTATATTATGGGCCTTCTCAGCCGCAATGAAATGATGTCGATGTCTGAAATCGGCTGTAAATTAAAAATACCCAAACCGCACGTTACCTCCCAGATTGATAAACTTATTGCCGAAAATTTTGTTGAACGATTGAACGATCCCAATGACAGACGAGTTATAAATATCCGACTTACTGACAAAGGGAAAGAGGATTTTCAAATAATGAAACAAACCATCAGTCAGGAAATGAGACAACGAATAGAGACGCTCGATCAGCAAAATATTAAAGCAATGTTGGATTCTACCCAACAGCTGCGTGAAATTTTAACTGAAATAATGAAGGATACCCCTTGTGAAAAATCTTCATGCAACGAGTAATAATCAAAAAAATAATTAAATAATTTAAAGATATGACTAAGAAGAAAAAAGATTTGAAGGTTTATATTCCCCTGGTTATTGTAGTATTAGCTGTAGTCATTGGAGGGATTTTCTGGTACATTGATTATAGGAGTTACATAAAAACAGATGACGCTTATGTGACTTCGGATGTGGTTACTGTCAGTCCGAAAATAATGGGAAGAATCAGTAAGGTGTATGTCCAGGAAGGCGATTCGGTGAAACAAGGACAACTCCTTGCCGAACTGGACAGCAGCGATTTGCTGGCTCAGAAACAACAGGTACTGGCAGCCAAACTGCAAACACAGGCCGGGAAAGCACAAGCTGAAGCAAAATATGAGTATGATGTAAAAAATATAGACGTACTAAAAATCAATGTGGAACGTGCAAATGAAGATTTTGACCGTGCTAAGACTCAGTATAGCGGTGGTGTAATAACCCAGGAGCAATTTGACCATATGAAAAAAGCGCAGGAAACTGCAAAGGCACAGTATGTTGCAGCTCAGGCACAGACTACGGTTTCAAAGACTCAGATAGAAAGTGCCGTTACTTCGGTTGTTACTTCACAAGCCCAAATCGATGTGATTAATACCCAGTTGAAAAATACCCGTTTGTATGCTCCGGTAAATGGAGTTGTAGCAAAACGTTGGTTGCTTTCGGGCGATATAGCCAATCCCGGACAATCCATTTACACCATTAACAACAACTCGAAGTTCTGGGTGCTGGTATATCTTGAAGAAACAAGACTGGGGAAATTACAAATTGGTCAGAACGCAAAAATCTCGATCGATATGTATCCGGGCATCGCCTTCACCGGTAAGATCTTTTTGATTGGCTCAACCACAGCGTCCCAATTTTCATTAATTCCTGCCAGCAATGCTTCCGGAAATTTCACGAAAGTTACCCAACGGGTACCTTTGAAAATATCTATTGATGGTACTGATAAAGGGGGACAATTATCTTCTTTCCGTATGACGACAGGAATGTCGGCAGTAGTTAAAATCATCAAATAACGAATGAGAGAAGTTTCATTAATGCACAGGCTTCGACGTAAATTTCGAAGCCGTGATTCGCTTTACCATCCCAAAAATCCATTGTATAAATGGTTCGTGCTTGGGAATGTGATGCTGGGAACTTTTATGGCTGTACTGGACAGTACCATTGTAAACGTAAGCCTCCCAAAAATAATGTCGTCTTTTGGAGTCGGATTATCGACCATTCAATGGGTGATTACAGCGTATATGCTTTCCATGGCGGCCATGTTGCCTACTTCGGGATGGCTGGCCGATAAATTCGGGTATAAGAAGATCTATTTCTGGGGATTATTACTCTTTACGATTGGTTCGTTACTTTGCGGTTTATCGAACGATGAAACCAGTTTGATTATTTCACGAGTCATACAAGGACTGGGCGCAGGAATGATTCAACCACTTGGTATGGCCATTATAACCCGTGAATTCCCACTGCGGCAACGTGGTTTGGCACTGGGTTTTTGGTCCATTGCAGCAGCAGCTTCGGTGTCCTTTGGCCCAATGATTGGTGGGTATTTGGTCGACAATTTCAGTTGGCAATTAATTTTTGACGTAAATGTGCCGGTAGGTATCGTTGCACTGGCATTCACCGTTATTATTCAACGTGAATTTATACATCCGAATGTCCGGAAGTTTGATTATGTCGGATTCATTTCAGTCATCCTATTTCTGCCATTGTTGCTTTATGCCCTGTCCGAAGGAAATGCAGCAACCAATTCGGCGGGTTGGTCGGCTCCATACATTCTGGTTTGCTTTGCCATTTCAGCGATCGCTCTGACGGTGTTTCTGATACAGGAATTCACTACAGAATACCCCTTGCTTGACTTGCGCTTGCTGAAAGACCACAATTTTGGATTATCAAATGTTATTCTGCTACTTTTTGGTATGGGAATGTTCGGCAGTACTTTCTTGCTTCCGCTCTATCTGCAAAATTCAATGGGCTACACGGCATTGCAGTCTGGTGCCGTCTTTTTACCGGTGGGAATAATACAGGGGTTCATGTCACCGATTGCCGGCAGGTTTTCAGATAAATTCAACGCAAAAATTCCATTATTTATTGGAATCAGCTTATTGATTTTGAGTTTTTATCTGAATTCCAATTTATCGTTTATGACCGAGCATTCATTTGTGATGACGACCTTATATATTCGTGGATTTGGCATGGGAATGATTTTCACACCAATCAGTTCGATGTCACTAACCACCATACCCCGTGATAAAATGGCTCAGGCTTCGGGAATCAGCAATACTATACGACAGATTGGCGGTAGTTTGGGCGTGGCTTTATTGTCAACGGTGCTCACTGAACGTGTCAATTTTCATGCACAGGTCTTTGGAGGTGCTATCCAGGCTGGTTCACAGATATTTCAGACCACGGCTCGCAATCTGACTACCTACATTCAGCATAACGCAGGTTCCTCCCTTGCAACTGCCTCCAAACAAAGTCAAAGCATTATCATGTCACACGTCAGTTCGCAATCTTTTATACAAGGAGTTAACGATGACTTTCTGCTTGCCGCTTTAATAACTTCGATCAGTTTTATTCCAATAATACTGATGCATTCCAAAAAGAAAATGGCTCAAAAAGCTTCCATTCAAACAAACGAAAAATGAAAAAACTACGAACAAAAATGATACTCCTGTTTTTAGTGCCTATGGCACTTGTACAAGGTCAAAACACAGCAAGCGATTCATTGACACTTTCGGGCATTCTCAGTACGGTCATAACGAATTACCCGGCACTTAAGAAAGCGGAAAAAGAGTTGATGGCTGCCGATGCTAAAATTGACCTGACCAAAACAGCCTACTTACCGGATGTCAGTTTTTCAACGTCCTACAATCGAATCGGGCCGGTAAGCAGTATTACTTTGGGAAAAGATAAAATGAAGTTGTATCCGGAAGACATGTACAATGCCACTTTCTCTGTTAACCAAAATCTGTATGATTTCGGTAAAACATCTAAAAATCTCGCGTTAGACGAAAAAAGTAAGAAGTTGGTGCAACTGACCGTCGACCAGGCCAAACAGCAAGTATCGATGGCTGTGATGGGTACCTATTATACCATCAGCTTTTTACAGGAAGCCATTCAGATTAAGGATGATCAGTTGAATACGCTGAACGAACACTTGCAGTTTGTACAGAAAAAAGCAGCAACCGGCTCTGCAACGCAATACGATATCATGACGACTAAAGTTCGGATGTCGGTCATCGAAAATCAAAAGACCGATTTACAAACGGCTTTGCAAATACAAATCAGTCAGTTGAATTCGTATCTGGGCAAACCGCAGAGTAATCCGATACTGTTGAAAAAAGATCTACAGATTCAGCAAATGATACCCTCTGTTGATTCTTTGTGTAATGTTGCATTTGCAAACAGGAATGAACTAAAAATGGCCCTTCAGAAAGAATCGATTTCCAAATCAAGACTGAATGTAATTAAAGTTCAAAACAATCCGTCTCTCAATTTCGTAGCAAATGGCGGTTTCAAAAACGGCTATCTGAATTCGTCTTTTGAGGATGTGGGAAAACTGAATTTCGCGGTCGGCGTAGGTTTAAAAGTGCCCCTTTTCGATGCAAACCGTTCAAAATATACGAAAATCCAGGCAAATGCCTACTTTGAGGAAAATCAGCAGGAAACGGAGTTGATGCGAAGAAGCATCACCAACGAAATCGTTGAAAGCCGTGCCAACGCCGAAGCTGCCCTGAAAAAAGTAAAACAGTCGGAACTGCAGCTGCAACAGGCTTTGCAAGCTTACAATCTGGCTGAGGTGAGCTACAAGGCAGGTGCCGTAACCAATCTGGATTTATTGGATAGTAATACTTCCGTCTCGGAAAGTAAACTGGTTCTTTTTAAAACAAAAATAGATTATACCGTCTATTTACAGAGACTTAAAATAGCGCTTGGAGAACAGATTTATTGAAGCAAGTAAGTGATTGTTACCGGATAGGATCCGGGATGTAATTTTGAAAAATCCGTGATTAATATATTTTGGACAAGTGGCCTCGTTGCCAGACTAACATGACTATTATCACCATAGTGACGGTCATTCGTACCTATAATGTTCGATATCAGGTTTTGTTCCACCGTACCTACCGTTACAGTAACATCACCGGTGCCAAAACGGTTTTGAGTTCCAGCGTTACCTGTAGCCTTTACTGTAACCGTGAAACCTAAGGGTATACTTGTCGATTGAACCGTTAAATTGGCATATGGAGCACCCCAAATCTCGGCCCATTTGTATTGGACGGATTGAGAGGTATTGTTCACCGTTGGGGCGCTTGGGCCTATTCCTGGATTGACTATATTTATGATATAACTAGACGGACTAATGGTTGCAGGATTCAAATTCATTGTTTGCTGTCCCCAGGTACTGCTTACTTGGATAAACAGAATAACTACTAATAGAAACCATTTATACCTCATATCAATGTCATTTTTTTATCGTTTTCTGAAATTGGATTTGACGCGCTTTCTTTTGTATGATTATATCTAACTTCTCTGGTTTACCTGAAATAAGGTTGAGATTAAACTGGCTGGTAACCAATTGATATCCAGAAGGCAGACCATTCGGATACACTTTTAATTTCCAATTTCCGGGTCGCAGGTCCTCAAAACGGAAAATCCCATCCCGATCCGTAAATATACGAAACATTTCCGTTTCGTTACTGACTTCAATAATTAACTTGTCAATTTCTTCCTTAACCGGTATAAAACCCTTTTGGTTTACCCGTTCATCCTCCTGAATAACCAAACGGCCCTCAATACGTGCCGATTTCGTGATTGCAAATTCATATTTGGTAACCTTGGCGGGTTCAATATTTATCATAAATGGGCCTGGCAATTCGGTGACAGCATTTATTCCAAAACTGGAACCATCAATTTGTAAGGCGTAAGTACCCACTGGAACAGAAGGAAATCTGAAATTACCCTCTTTATCCGAAACAGCAATTATTCCGTTTAAATTAAGTCGGACACCACCAACCTTTTCTACACCATGATTGATTAATTTTCCTGTCATGCTACCAATATTTTTCTTTTTGGACACAGGAACATTTAAAGTATAGGTGTAACGCAACTTTATGTTGTATTCCTTATTATCCAGGCTGTTTTTTGTCAGGTTGTAGTTGGCTGTCAAACCAATTTCGTTATTGGCGTTGATTTGACCGTGAATATCCAGATTTATAAGGCTTCTATCGCTGGTATAGTATTGCCATTCAAAATTACTGTTGTATTGAAGCGAAGCCGAAATGCCTTTGAATAATAGGGTCGATAATGTTCCCCCGTAATAGAAAAGTTCACTGCCACTTACATGCTGTTGTCCTCCTTGATAGGTAGTGAAAACACTTGCTGAAAACCCTTTACTAGTTGCATAGTTCACAAAGAGGGAACCATTTTTCATGAGGAAATCCTTTCCGGCATTCTCTCCCAAAAAGTTGACCATTTTTCCAATGTCACCTTGAAGCGTCAGATTCATATTTCGCATTCTACTTTGAATGGTCAGTCGTCCGTTGGTTCGTTCATAATCAAACAAGGGTTTAGGTGATTGGTCTTTCATACCGGATTTAAAGCCCCCCAATGATATGGAGCTTTTCGGTGTAAATCGGTAGCTGGTTGACAAACTCATGTTCTGACTGTGGGGCATATTTGAATACAGGGTATCTATAGCCATGTTTGTGCTGTTCTGGTCGTAGCTCAGCGAAATAGTGAATTTCTTAAGTTTTAACGATGCGCCTGAATTCATACGAGTACTATTGGTCATATAACCCGGAAAATTCGGTTCTGCAAACAAGTAGCTTAACGACGAAGAAAATATCGAACGGTTGAAATATAGGGATGCTTGATATGCTTTTTTCAGTTCATTCTGGTTTTGGCCGACAGCAACTTCCATATCGGTTTTCAACGATGAGAAAAAATTATTTTTCGCGGATATCGTAAACAACATAGTTTTTGTTCCTGTCGTGTCACTTTTGGACAAAAAACCCGCTGACAAATTATTTTCCTTATTGAATGCAAAACTGGCATAGCTCGCATATACTTGATTAATAAGCGGATAGTATCTAGGAATGTTGTAATAGGCTCCTACTTTCCATTTACTAAGTTCGTAGTCGAGTTTAACTCCCCTGCCACTTCTGGAGGACTCTGTGAGTGAGCTAAGCCCAAAACTGTGGTCACCCATTGCCAATTTCAAATGGGGTGTCGTGTATTTTAACGAATATTCCTCATTTAATCCAAAAAGAGGGTCTCCTCTTCGGTCAGGACCCCTTAGATGAAAGTCCAGGGTTCTGTTATTTTTATCTCCGAATGTTCCCAAACCTTGTATGTCGTACATGTTACTGTACATTTGTTTTCCAAGTCGGTTGCTTGATACGGCCATAACGCCCATTTTCACAGGAAAGCGGTTGAATCGGTCAAATTTGACATTCTTTAGGGGGAAAACGTCAAACGAAAAGCATTCTGACTTTTCGGTCTCGGGTTTATTGACAATACTGGCAATCAAAATAGCCGTTTGTTGGGAATATCCTGCTACAGTACGGGGAATACTGATCAGGAATTGCGATATGATACTGGAATCTTTGGGTATTTTAAGGATTCTGACTTTGGTTTCCAGTCCATGTATATTCGTCGTTTTTACTGAAACATCAATGTTTGAAAGATTCTGAATCAGGTAATAAACACTGGCAGTATCACCGGAGAACAAGGACAGAGGAGCTTTTATCTTATTGATATTAATCTCGTATTTCGGACTTACACTAATAGGTATCTCTACCTTTCCAAACGATTGGGAGTTGGCATTATCCAATGCTTCTAATTCGATGGAAGAATTCCCTGCATTGATTGAGTTGGAAATTTGAATTCCTACGATCTTGCTTATACTCGAATTCTTTTCGATTGGAATGGAAGAATAATCGGCAATGAACTTAAAATTTCCATCAGTATTGTTAATTCGGAGCTGAAAATCCGAATCAGTATTTCCCTGATTGGATATTTTCACCATAATGTTGAAGTTTGCACCTGAAATCACATCCTTTTTAAGATTGCCCGGAAACTTGATTTCCAGATTTCCGGCAATGGCAACCACCGAACAACATAACAGGATGATAGGAAGAGCAGTCTTTAAAACTCTGAATTTTCTTAGTGATAGAGAGCCCCGAAGCCTTTTGTAATTAGAAATACAAGGTGTACTCCAATCCAAAGACATCGTTATCAGAACCAGATGCTACAATCATGGCTTTATAAGTCTTATTTGAAGGTATTCCTTCGAGATCCAATTTTACGCGCGCAGACGTAGTTGGGTATAAACCTCTTCTGGGAGCAGTAATCTTTTTAATAGAATTACCATCTTCATCGTACAGTTCCATGCTGACTTCCGGTGAAATATAATGATCCCCATCGTTGGTAAGATCTATTGCCAAATATAGTTTATTGTTGTCCCCTTTCACCAAAGTAGGTTCCATGAACTTCAAAGAACCATTTCCTTTGTTATTCATCTCATTGACAATTTGTACTGCGTAACGAGTCACTGTAGAGATGTTCAAATCTCCTTTCCTGTTGGGATCGATGGGATTTACACCTTCAACCATTAGTACACTCCAATACGAACCTTTAAGTGTATCACTCTGAGGTACTGTAATTTCGTATTCTACTGTACGAGATTCCATACTCTTGAGTACAACCGTCTTGGGGCTATATTGAATCCAACCGGCATTGGAACGTTTGTGTGCTCCCGGCTCATCGTAGAAAGTCTGATCCTGGAGATTGTATAATAAATCAGTTTGGTAAATCCTGACTTCCTGATCCTTGGCTTCGTTGTTCTGAATTCGGATCTGACCTTTGACTACCTCACCCGGATTGACTTGATAAACTTGTCTCAAACTTCCTATTACTTCTACGGAAGCAAATGTACAAAACGGAAGGAAAAAGAAAAAAAGAAATAGAGATAGGAAATTCCTATTATTAAACATGATATCTACGGTTTAAGTACATCAAAACAACCAGATTCTAGTCAGTAATTGAAACAAATGTATTTGTTGTTTTCCATAAAACCTAATTCAATACGAAAATTTATTGTCAAAAAATTAAAAAAATTAAAAACAGGCTTTTGTAAGATTATTTAATAATGACTTCGGGGTTCTTTGATAAGGTCGTTTTTCAGGGTTTATTGAGCAGCTGTGAGCGTAAATGTTACCACCACCTGTTCACCGGGCTTAGCACGGATAGAGCCGTAAGATGCCTCTGAATCAAGTGCATAAATAAACTTCAAAGGGTAACCGTCTGATGGATCTGTACCGGAATAGCATGTTGCAATGTTGGTCACAATTGGCAAGCCAACAGCCCCAAGTGGGACTGGAGATGCCAACGTACCATATTCACCCACAAAATTCGCATTGGGTGGAAGTGCAACTAATTGTAATTGGGTACCCGCCGGAACAGTTCCAGACGTAACTTGCGCACTTAATAGCCTACGGTTATCTGTAGAAATGACAGAAGAGATTAGAAGTCTGGCGGAAGAGTCTGATTTGCTGGTTTCAATCGACATTCCCGCCGCTCTTTGGTTCAGTTGAAGATTAATCACACCGTCATTTGCCTTTAAAAGTGACACTTCAGTTACGCCCAAAATCAATGTGGCAGTTGCTGTATTATTTGCCGGATTCACAGGATCTTCAGTTTGAGCTTTGGCTTGAAAACACGCCAAAACCAAAAAAAAGATAAAGCAAGTTAAATATGTAATTCTTGAACGAATCATTTTTCTCTCCGTTAGTTAAAATAAAACATCAGGATGGATCGGATGGTACCAGGGATATGGTATAGGTCACTGTTATAGTAGCACTTTTAAGAACCGGAGCATTAGGAATTGCCTTATACGTATAATTTATAATGTATCCATCTCCTTCCTCTTTACCTGACCAACAAGTACCAATCCCTTCTACGAGTGTAATCTCTTTTTCGCTATCTAATAATTGTTGGCCTTTTAGCGTTCCCTTATTGTCAGGATATACAAAATTGGTATTTGGTTCCTGAAGCTCCACATAAAGCTGTGTCCCAACCAATGCTTCCGATATCTTAGCCGAAATGGCTCTTTTTTCATCGGCATTAACCAGAGAGGATATACGAAGTCTGGTTGCACTGTTTTCAACGGACTTTGCTATAGCATCACCAGCTTCAGCCGCGCCTGATAGTTGCAGGTTTACAGCAGGGCCGGAAATAGCAAGGAGTGCAGAACCAGCCACCTGTAGCGACACATCCTGAGTAGCCACTCTGGAATCTTGTCCTATTGCCGCAAATGGCATTAGGAAGATAATCACACCAGTGACTAACCTCAAGAATACCCTATTCATAGACTATAGAAACTATTTAGATACTTATTTTTAACAAGAAAATACTAAACAGGTTGGAATAAATCTATTTTGATGCAACAACGAATTGATTACAACCAAAAAAATATGTATCCAATATGATTTAGTCTTTAGTACTAATTATATTGCTGTAGAAATGGTATATGTTACGGTAATGTCCTTACTGACAAGAGCAGTAGCACCGTCTCTTTTTCCAAAGACATATTTGATGATATATCCATCACCATCCGCAGTACCGGACCAGCAAGTGGTTATGTCGCTTACAAGTAATAGAGCAGTAGTGGTTGCCGCCGTTATATCTTTTGGACCTGCAGATGTTCCCCCGTTGACAGGATCCGGAAGAAAAGGACCCTGTTTTATCAACTCAAGTGAAAGCGTTGTACCGGCAGGATACAGGGATTCAGATATGCTAGCGGAAATAGATCTGAATAATCCACCTTCGACCAGTGATGAAACTCTGAGTCGAGTTGACTGATTCTCTATTGTTGTCATAACTTCAGCACCCGCTTCTGTAGCACCCGCCAAGGACATACTAACACTTGGAACCGCGATATTAGCCCCTATTCCCACTACAGCAAGAAGTGCAGAACCATCCACTTTCAACGATAAATTCTGAGTTGCGGTTTGTGCAAAAACACTATTTGACAAAAAAACGCCCATAATAAGAGCCACTCCAAATACGATGGAATTCTTTTTCATACCTTGAATTTTTAAATAAATCTGAATAAATTAAATTCTTGCAATTAACATTTTTTTAGTTCAGTAAACATAGGACAGTTTTAGTAATTAATTCTAAGGTTTTTACCTATTTTAATATTCAAATATACTGATATATCAACTAAGGTTTTTTGATAGAATTAATCAGAGTTCAAGGTATTCAGCTATTTGCGTTACCAAGAAAAAACTAAAAAATATACAAAAAGGATGCATTTCCAAACTATGTATTTCACATCTTTGAATGCAATTATGTGCCGCGTTATCACCTTTGTTAAAATTCAGAGACTTATAACCGTATAGGTAATTGTTATCGAAACGGTAGAGGTCGCTCTAAGTTGATTGTAATTGACCGGGTCAACCCCCCACGTATAGAGCAGTCTGTATCCACTTGTAGAAGAAGTTCCTGAATAGCAACTACCTATACCGGTAATAACATCTTGTTGAACATTCCTATCCAGAATCATCGTTGATGATGCGGTTCCAAAAGTACCAGAACCTGTACCTGTATCAACAGTACAGGGAAAGGGAGTAAGTTTAAATAGCGTACCGGCAGGAACATCACCACTCGAAATAATGGCGGTAATCTTGCGAGTTTGGTTTTCAGGAGCAATGGATGTTAATTGTAAATTGGAGCTTGAGTTTGTTTGGCTGAGTATGGAATTGCCAGCGGTTGTGGCAAGCAGGTTCAAACTGATGGTACCTGAAGGGAAAATTCTCATATTACATACATCGTAAATGGTTACAGTGAAATTATTATAAGCATACACCTGAGCTTCCAACTTTGTCGAGTAAAAGGCCAGGATTGTTATAAACATTAGGACTATCCGATTTTTCATTGTAATGAATGTTTGGATTGTGTATATTATGAAATAATTCCATCTTTTAATGCATACCGCACCAATTGAGTGAGATTACTAAAGCCCATTTTTTCAAAAATATTTTGTTTATGGGTACCTGTCGTCTTGATACTAATAAAGAAAGTTTCGGAAATCTCCCGGATGGATTTTCCTTCGGCCAGCAATTTCAGGATTTCCGATTCGCGCTTAGTAAGTGGATTTACAATTTTTGATCCTTTACTTTCGATAAATTCATCAATCAACAAATTCTGCACATCCGGGCTGAGAAGTTTTTTGCCGGAATGAATCTTACGGAGATTGTCCCTGATTTGTTCGAAAGATTCGTTTTTCATAAGGTATCCCCAGGCTTTCGCTTCCAACATGCACTTTATTATGTCTTTTTCAAAGGAATTGGTGAGAGCAACGACTTTCACAGTCGGCATTTTTTTTTGCAGAAATTTGGTTATTTCAATTCCATTAAGGTTTGGAGAATCTATTTCCGTTAATACAATGTCGGGATTAATCAAACTAACTTTTTCCAGTATTTCCTTACAATTGCCTGCTTCAGCAACGACTTCAATATCTAAAGTCGTCAAAAATCGTTCAGTCAGTAATGCCCGGAACAATTTATTTTCATCTGCCAAAAGAAGCTTGATTTTCATTTACTAAGTAATTTATGGCCCATATTTATATGTACAAATATACAGATATTTTTATTATAGGTTTATCAATAATTTTTACGATCATTTAAATTCGGTTCCAAATATATAATCAACAGGAATTTGACAAGGGCGAAGACTTCTGTCTATTCCGTTTGAATTACCCATTTTCATTTAATAAAACACCTATGTTATTTTTTATTTTTATATTCGCAGGTAGTATTGTTTATCTGTATTGACGAATCATTAAGCATATAAAACTTATATTTAAATGAATAGGCTTTACAACATTAAAACATACGGAATGTTGCTTACTTTACTAATGAGTCGTGTTTTGTTTGCACAGGATATCAACACCACACAATTTCCTGTTCAATTAAGCATTCAGGCTAAAGCAAGCATCTATCTGGCAGGTTTTGATACAGACGATACCTTAATGATTAGCAAGAGTACTAAACGCGAATTATCACCGACATCATCCAGGAAAACATGGATAAATTATTCATCAGTGGTAGAAGACAACTCCACAAATACTATTTGTGTGAGTTTGAGTTCTGGAGACCTCCCGGTAGAGGTTATTATTAAGTTGAATATTTCAGAAGATATAGGTGAGGGATCCGGTAAAATGGGTAAGCCCTCAAAACCGATCGTCTTAACAAACTACCCTCAAGCAATAATAACTGATATTGGAAGCTGTTATACCGGTCAAGGTACAAATAAAGGCCATTTATTGACATATACATGGGAATTAGACCCCAATTACGACCCAAAAGACTTTAAAATGGAAGAACTTAATGTTGCAATTGGCGTAATTTATACCATAACAAATAATGAATAAAACCAAAGTTATAATGCCATTTAATAGAATAACACACCGTCTAAAATTGTCTGCCGGTACTTACTCGATAAATAGTACAATAGCAAAATAAACACGAGCTATGGCTGGACACAAAAGAGAAACTCCAAGGCAGAAAATGATCGGCATGATGTACCTGGTACTGACGGCCATGTTGGCTTTGAACGTTTCAAAGGATGTACTGAACGCTTTTTCCGTGGTAAATGACAGCGTTGAGTTGACCAATGAAGAATATGCACGAAAACGCATGGGGACCTTTGCGAACTTTGAAAAGGAGTTCGCACTGAATAAAAATAAAGTCGGGCCATTTTTGAATAAGGCGAAAGAAGCGATGGCATTATCAACGGAAATGGTGAAATATATTGAGAACCTACGTGATGAACTGATATCTAAAACCGAAGGTATTCCTATGGATTCTGCCCGAAGAATAGCGTTCAATAAATTGAAGAATAAGGACAATTATGTCATACCAACCAGCATTCTGATCGGAATTCAGGAAAATGGATCAACAGGAAAAGCCAGGGAGTTAAAGAAAAAAATCATAGAATATCGCCAGAAAATTCTGAATCTGATAGACCCGAGATTTCGGGATCAAATTAAACTTGGCTTGAAAACCGATGGTATATATAGGGATGCTTCAGGTAAAAAAGAAAATTGGGAATTACATTATTTCTACGATATACCTTTGGCTGCAGACATTCCAATCCTGAACAAATTCATTGCTGAGATAAATAATTCCGAAATGGAGGTGGTCAATGGACTGCTCTATGAAACCAATGCCGACGATTTTAAGTATGACCGGATAGAAGCCAAAGTGATGCCAAAAACCAATTACCTGTTTACCGGCGACCCGTATGAAGCCGAAGTCATTGTTGCGGCCTACGATACAAGCAGAAGTCCCAATGTTTATCTTCTTGCAGGGGTCGACTCCTTGCCTGTTTCACAAAAGGCGCAGGCTACGCTTATCTCCAGTCAGAATGGACGTTTGAATTTCAAATTTCCAACGACATCGCCTGGATTGAAAAAATATGCCGGTTTTGTAAGTGTACTTAACAGTTCAGGAAATGAAAAAACCTACCATTTCAAAAACGAATACTTTGTAGCACAACCATCCCTGACCGTTTCAGCCACCAATATGAATGTTCTATACATCGGTGTAAACAACCCTTTGTCTATTTCTGTTTCCGGAATGCCTGCTGAAAATATTTTCCCAACCATATCAAGTGGCACGCTGAAAAAAATCATTGGCAAAGGTGGATGGACAGTAACAGTCCCGGCCGGTTGCAAGCAAACAACCATTTCAGTATCCGTTAAGACCGAAGGGGGAATGAAGGGAATGGGGTCCGAAAGCTTCAGAGTGAAAAAACTGCCCGATCCGACTCCATTTGTAGCCAACAAAAAAGATGGTTTTATTAGCCGGAAAAATCTGATCGATGCCGGAAAAATAATAGCCAGTATGCCGGAAGATTTTGAATTCGATTATTCATTCCAGATCATGTCCTTTAAAATGACCATGCAGAGGGGCTTTAATGTCTATCATTACGAATCTCAAAGCAGCAAATTGACCGACGAGATGATCAAACAAATTAATAACACCAACAGGGGGCAAGGTCTTATTTTTGAAGATATCGTCGCTCGTGGCCCGGATGGATCCGACCGAGTCCTTTCGCCACTTTTCATTAGTCTTAACTGATCGAAAAAAAACACCATTTAAAAACTTTAAAAATCAACTATATGAGCTTAGATAATTTAATACAAAGTAAAGAATTTAAAACTTTTCTGACCAAACTTTACAGTATTGGTGCAGCCGTGGTAGTATTTGGTGCACTTTTCAAAATTCAGCATTGGCCAGGTGCCGGTATTATGCTTTCTACAGGTCTTATTACCGAGGCTATCATTTTCTTCTTTTCCGCATTCGAGAAAGATGAGGACTCGGTTCAGGAATATACTCAGATTGAAGAAGATTCCGGGGTCAGATCTGAAGAAATAGTAGCCTTTAATGGAAAAAGCCGTGGCGCCCTTGGTGAAGGTGGCGGTGGTGGTTCTTTAGCTCTGTCAAAATTTGATGAAATGCTTGAAAATGCCGAAATCACGCCCGATTTGTTCCAGAAACTGGGTGTCGGGATGAAAAAACTGGGAGAAACGGCCGAAAACATGAATGCCATGGGTGATGTTTCAGCTGCCTCCACAAAATATATGAAAACGATACGAACAGCAGATGAATCACTGGGGAAACTGGCTAAATCGTATGAGACAGTGATAACAAAAGTCAATGTCAAAACAGTATTTAAATATAAGATCATCTCCAACTCACTATCCATTATTGAGGTAGAAGCTAAAAATTATCAGCAACAAATGGCAACATTGAATAAAAACCTCTCTTCCCTGAATACAATTTATAAGCTGCAGAGAGAAGGTGTGGACGATTATCTGAATGATCTGATGCAATCGGCCGCTGAATCTAAAAAATACCGGGAACAGATGGTCAAACTTAATGAAAATCTGTCGGCATTGAATAGTGTTTATGGGAATATGTTGGGTGCGATGAAGGTTAAATAGCCCTATCCTTCAAGGCGTTACCCCCAATATATCAATACTTTGCAACATCCCCCATTTTCCCTGCAAATAGGATAACACCCGTTCCTTTTTCCCGAATCAGGAATAGGAATGGTTTATTAACCATAAAAATTGGATAATCCGGCATGGAAGTGGTCGACATTTCGATAATAGTTACTGCTGCGGCCTCAGTACCATCTTCTGTTACTTCTACATAAGTCTTGTGTATGACAGCCGAAATATTCAGAGCCTCATCGCTGATTTTTGAAAAATCAGCAGTATCTTCAAATGCCTTTTTCATACCCATAGCCTTGAGTGGACCATTCAATACATAGTTACATTCAGCTTTAAATCTGGGTAAATTAACAAGTACTTTCTGAAGTTGAAGGTTATCAAGCGCATTCTTCAAACGTTCATTCGTCAGAAAGTCAAGCACGTCGGAGGTGGTTTTTCCACTGGCTGGAAGTATGACCGTCATACTGAATGCCCCGTTGCCGTATGGTAAATCCAGGTATTGAGCATACGAATCGCTGCAATAGTTGAACGTATCGATTTTACTCATCATATTTACTTCAGTCATTTGCCCAAGCTCGTTTGTAAAGTTGGTTAGGTATGTTTGCTTTTTTTCAAACGGAGAGATCCATAACCCCTTGAAATAAACGGCATTGATCAGATACATCATTGTATTATCGGGAATCTCTTTAATAACGTTATTTACCAGATTGTTAGTCTTCTGAGCACACCAGCCGTTTATGGTATCTACAGCCCATGTAGCGGAAAAATCCAGACTTCTGATTCCGGCATCGAAATAGGTTTTATTCATATCCAAAAACGGTTGCTTAATCTGAAACCCATTTCTATACCAAATAGAATTCGCAATTTTAAGCGTTGTTTTAGAGTCAGCCAACGGTAACGACTGCTGCATGATCTTGTAATATTCGTTGATGTTTTCGATCGACATTCCACTCATCTTTAGAGCTTTCTCCATCTCCGTACGGGTTGTCCCTTCAGCACCGTTCCAGGCCATTCCCAAGGCAATGCTGACACTCAGGGGTGAAATGAACACATTGCTTGCGTTCACATCTTGTATAGTTTTTTTGAGTAAATCCAGTGCGAACTCATTATCCTGAGCAACACGTTTTTGAAGCTCGGCTTTTAGAACGATCGGACCCGGATTCTCGATGATTGGATTCAAATCATTAACTTCTGTACATGCCAGATTTAGTACGGATGATATAGCAATAAAAAGTAAAATCTTTTTCATAGTCACAAGAATTTATATAAATAAGACGATATTTTGCGGCAAATGCTACAATTCGTTCTAAAATAATTAAACACTTTAGACGCATTACAAGTTAGATATTTTAAATTAAATTCAACGTATGTAGTCCTGAAAAGTGACAACCAAAGATGGAACAACAACTATTACCCGGATATAGAACATAACGTCAGAGAAAACAAAAATCGCTTTTTTTTGTTCTACTATTAAATGGGAGTCAAGCGCTATTGAATAATCCCCTATAAATATATTTCAACCCGCTAAACCATTAATAATGGTTGGAGGAGTACTTGAATATACCATCAATCCACTTATTGGTCTTGGTCTTGAGTACGATTACAACGATTATTCATGCCCGTATACCTATCGAAACATTAATGGAAAACTGAAAGGTCTTACAAAGGACGTTATTCTCTATGGTCCTGTCAACTTAATTAATGCCTTAGTACCTGTTCGTTCGGGCTTCTGGCAAACTTTGAACATTTACGGAGACGTTGGTGCAGGTGTTGGTTTTTATCAGTATGCATTAGATAATGCAAAGACAAAATACAGAGATGCAATGAGTCGGTGCGTTAACAAGTAAGGACTTAATGAGCCGGAAGTTATGCCGCTATCCGATGGAAGCGCTGTTGAAAAACCCTCTTACTTCTTCACCACCTTAACAACCGTTCCACCCACTTTTACCACATAAACACCGGAAGCAAACCGACTCATATCCACTTCAACACTTTGACCACTCGATTGCATCTGAGCTATAACCTGCCCCTGAATAGATATAACCTGCACCAAGTCACCGGAATGAATGTTGGAAACAGTCATCATGTTTTCAACAGGATTGGGAGAAACGCTGATTTGTGGAGCAGTAACATCAGCCACATCTACTTTCACATAAGGTCCACCCAAATATTGATTGTCCAGAAAGGCAAATCTAACATTTATCCAGTTTGATATATAATCCAATTCGCTACTCATGTCGGTGCCGAAAGGCATGGCGTTAAAATCCCAACGGCTCATTTCACGTTCATCCGCACCACTTTTTTGAAAAAGTGCGTTGTTCTTGTAGAATCGTTCCATGATCGAATTATGATCAAAATAGGTGCCACGAAGTTCCCGGTAACGAGACTTCAGCTTATCATTGAATCCCCAGACGTTGGTTGACATTAAACGCGTATATAGGGTACTTTGTCTGGGTACATACGAACTGATAAAAGATTCAAAGGACTGGTTTGGTTTCATCCGGTCACCTGCAGAACCATCCCAGAAGCGGCCCCAGGATGAATCCAAATCCCAGGGAGTCAAGGACATTTTAGTTGAAACATTTTGGTCATAAACAGAAATGAAAAAATTTTTGCCTTGGTTATCGGTCAATAACAACAATTCCATGAACAAGTAGTAATCCAGAAAAACAGGCATATCGTAGTAATCGGCCACCTTGGTTTCAAAAGTTGAGGCGCTGGAACTATAGGTCACCACATTTACGGCATCCGATAACGTTTTCCAGCTGAAAGGTTCTCCTTGAGCCACGTCCGGATATTTCACATCAAACCGATACCAGGACTCTGCATTATTCGTTGGGGCCCCAAGCGTACCTTTATCCAAAAGTCCAAACCAGGTGGCATCGCTCCAATCGTCAGCTTTAACCACATAACCACGTTGAATGACTGGCGTTGTAGCTGTTGCTTCTACTAATTTCTTGACATTCAACTGTTGTCTGTCTATTTTCTCCGTCATACAATACAGGCCATTGTAGGTATCATTCAGGAAAACCTCTACAAAACGACCTCTGGTTCCATTGATCATATTGGGTTCCTGACTGGCATAATACGGGCGTGTTGAAAAATCCAGCCAAAAATCTGTAGAAAGACGATTTTTCATACGAGCAGCATCATTATACATGGCATCAAGTACCCAATTGTTGTCGTCGCGTAAATTGAAAAATGAACGATGAACCGGAGTTACACCATCCGTATCCTTAAGCTTAATGGCATAGCATTTCTTTATCTGGTTGGCTGCATACCAACCTCTGGTTTTAAATTCAGAAAACAAAACTTCAGAAGGGGTAAAATTTTCAGGTTCAGTCACCACAATGCGTCCCAAATCATAAACTGAACCTATTGTTACATCTGAATAAATCTGAATAAAGGGCAGACAGCTGAAAATAATCTTACCTGATGTTATATAGGAAGCACTATTCCGAATTTCAATAGGATAGTTTGCCGATCCCGACACTTTGCTGAACGTATAGTCTGAGCCACTATTCACCTTTACACCGCCAATGTAAAGGCTGTATGTTGACACTTTAGGCTTATAGGTAATAGTCATTGTCACATCTGTCCCCATTGAACCTTCTGGAACCGACAAATAAAATCCTCTGTTATTCTTATCGACAGCCGGAACTTTTCCGGCAAATCTAAGAGAATCCATGTAATTTGAAAATACACCCAACGTGGGGGCTGCTTTTGGTAAGGTTACCGGCACCACATCTACTACCGGACTGCCCTCCATATCATAAAAAATGAATTTTTGAAGGTTTCCTCCATTTTCATCCCATACAGCAAATGGATATACTTGCGCATTCGTTTTAGAATCAACCTGCAACCCACTTCTTCTTTCCCATACCTTAACGGGATTTACTACAGAACGAACAATATAATAACTTAAATTACCCTGTTGAGACAGCTCAAGTGTAAAATAAGTCGAGTTATCTGCCTGTATACTATCAACCAAATCTAGCGACCATCGATCTTTTAATGTTGGAGAAGATATGTGCTTGATAAATTTTTTGGAAGCGGCATTTTGAAAGGAATAAAGACCCTCCGTTTCTTCCTTGATGATCCAATAAGCAGAATCCGAAGCGTTATCACTATTCAGTTTTGGATTAAAAATTAATTTGTATTCTCCCAAATTTGATATAACGGCTCCATTCGCATTGTCATACTGACATGCTATCAAATATTTACTGCTTTTTAATATAGGTTTAGAAAAAGAGAAATTACAGACTATTAATAAGATAGCAAGGGTAATAAAGCATTTTTTCATTTGTTCTGATATCGGGTATGACCTACTGTTTTTTCGTGTTAAAAATACACTAATTAGACTTCGAAAATAGTCATAAAATCCTTGTAAACCAAGTAACTAGAAAAGGTTGACCAGTTTTTAATGTATAATGACTAAAAAATAATGCTAACGCCTCAGGTAAACTGCGGCGTTAGCATTATAGATTTTATGACAAAAAAATAAAGAATCCGAAGAAATTATTTTTTCTTCAATGCTTTGTGCAAATCATTCAATATAATGCCTTCCATTACCTGATAACCGGCTTCGTTGGGATGGACACCATCTTTGGAGTATTTTTCAGGAAGACCACCGCGTTCATCAACCATAGCAGAATAGTAATCCACATACGTGCAGTTATTTTTTGCACAATAGTCTTTTAACATGGCATTCAACTTTCTGCTTTGTTCGGCGGGTTCAACGATTTCTTTTCTCCAGGGATATTGATAGACCGGCAAGACGGAACACAAGAGCACTTTGATTTTATGTGCTTTTGCGAGCTCACTCATGGAAACAATGTTTCCAAAAATGTTTTCAAGAGAAATAAACCCAATGTTTTGAGCAATATCATTGGCGCCGGCAAGGATGACAACGGCCTTAGGATTGAGGTTTAATACATCCTCCCTAAATCGGACAAGCATTTCACACGTGGTCTGTCCGCTGATACCCCGACCAATAAAGTTGTTGGTTTCAAAAAAGGTGGGATTTTTGGCAAACCAGCCATCGGTGATGGAATTTCCCATAAATACGGCATCGGCTGTTTTTTTAACTGTTTTGTTTGCTTCCATATAGCGGCCAAAATTTGCCCAATCTTTTTGAGCAGAAACCATCAATGACAGGCAAAACAAAACGCTGAACAAAATACTTTTCTTCATAATTCTACTAATTTAAAGGGTATATAATTGGTTTATTTTCCAAGAATCAGTTCCACTTTTACCGGAAAATGATCGGATGGAAGACGTGGAACATATTGATGTAACGAAACTTCCTTCGGAAAATTGGCCGATTTAAGGTCTTTGGCACTTTCGGTACCGACTTCAGCCCGATAGGTATCTGTCAACACACCGTAACGTACCACATGAAAGTCTTTACTGACAAAAATGTGATCGATCCTGCTATCCGTTTTCAGGTTTGGATCAAAACCGTTGAACGTTCCGTTAAGGGCATAGCGAATCTCCGCAGTTTCATAAGAATCCTTCAATATTCCTGAACCGGCAATCAATTGATAACCTTCACTTGTCTGATCCACGTTGAAATCACCGGTCAGTATAACGGGTTTATCACCGCACATAGTCCTGATTTTTCCCAATACCAGTTTGGAGCTCTCCAATCTGGCTTTTACTCCGATGTTATCCATATGGAGATTGAAGAACCAGAAGCTTTTTCCATTTTTTTTAATCTTAAACTGACCCCAGGTGCAAATTCGCGGTAATGCTGCATCCCATCCCACATTGGGTTTATCGGTCGTTTCAGACAACCAGAAGTGCCCGGATTTTACCAGCAAAAGCTTGTCCTTTTTATAAAAGATGGGAGCATACTCCCCTTTTTCAAGGCCATCATCACGACCCACACCGATATAACTATATTCTGGCAGTTGGCTCAACATATCTTTCAATTGCCCGTTAACCACTTCCTGACTACCAAAAATATCAAAGTCGTTGAAGCGGATCAATTGGGTAATGACAGGATACCGTTGCTTCCAACCATTTCCATTGGAAACGTCCCCTTGATTTTCATACCGGATATTGTAGGTGGCCACAGTCAGGGACTGGGCGAATAAAGCGGAAATCGAAATGAGTGTTGCAAGAAAAAGGACTACTATTTTTTTCATTGAAAAACCTTATTTAGAGTTGATTTTATGTTTCAATAGTCAAAAGTAAGTTTTTTATTTTACATCGGTATTTTTTACATCGGTATTTTTGGAAATCCTATAAATCCGTGCATCTGAAGCCGGCACCTGATAATTGAGTCCGCCACTCTGGAGCTTAACCTCTGTTTGTGTCCAGAGTTCTTTAACCGAGCCAATTTTATCTGCTGTCAAACCCAGTCGTTCCGGTTGTTTATGCTTTTGGTCAGAAAAGACGAACTCGTTGTGCTTGTAATAGGAGATAAATAGTTGGAATAAATAATTTCTTTGTTGTCCAACACCACTTCCGTTAAAAACCAGGGCAATTTGTTGTACATATAAAATAGATGCCTGAGCGACGGAAGGCCTTTTCTGGTATAGAGAAAAGTGTACGTGGTTCCTTTACCGAAAGTATCGGACATGCGTACCTTTTTAATGGAGAGCGACGTATAGGAATCTGGCTTCAACGTATTTTCTTTTCCACCTTCCAGGTTGTATTTCACTACTGGATAGACATTCAAAAGGATGTTCTTACCCTTGTACATAAAATCCATCGTCTTGGTTCGCTCTTTGTAATGAAGCGTCCAATTTCCATTTATAATGGAAAAATCAGCCGCAAAAAGCGAAAAGGATGAAAGGATAAATGTGATTAGAAAAAGTAAATTCCGTTTTTTCATTTTATATGCTTATTCAGCAATTGCTTCAAAGACTAAACTTTCGTATTCATCATTCATATAAAAAGCCACTCCATGATTCATCAGGAAATTACCGGAAAATGACTTGCCCTCCAGGTCATCAAAACGGGACCAACGACCTGGAACTTTATTCAGCTCCCGAAGTTTATACTGTTTCTTAGGGTCAAGACCCTTTAAATAAATAATTTGTGAATTTCCTCTGATTTCTTTCCTGACCAGATACGAATAGACAACGGCACGCGATTGATCTTCCAAAACATACATGATGGCAACCCGATTGCTTTCAAACGGGGAAAGTAAGCGGTAAAGGTCTCCAAACTGCACCACATCCTTGATCTCGTTGTAATTTTTCAGGGCTATTTTGCAAAAAGCCTTTTCATCTTCGGTCATGGTACTGGGCTGCAGGTCCATTCCAAGTTTGGCTGAAGTGGCTACATCAAAACGAAACTTCAGAGGCGTCGTCCTGCCCGTGGTATGATTTGGACTGGATGAAACATGACTTGCCATGCAAATAGCAGGAAAAAACTGGCTGGTACCCCATTGGATATTGATGCGGGCCAAAGGGTCTCCGTTGTCACTGGTCCAGAATTCATCAAAAAATGAAAGTGTGCCGTAGTCTATCCGACCACCCCCACCGGAACAATCCATCATAGTGATTTCGGTGTATTTTTCACGGAAACGTTTAAAGACATTCAGCAATCCTTTGGTATAATCAATCCACAAATGCGATTGTCTGTAAGCCGGCAGATAATTCGACCCGGAATTGGTTACAAAGCGGTTGCAGTCCCATTTGATGTAGGATATTCCCGGATTTTCAGACATCGTTTTATCAATAATGGAATAAACATAATCCTGTACTTTTGGATTGCTCAAATCCAGGATCAACTGGTTGCGACTCAGATCCAACGGGCGATTGGGTTGGGTGATGACCCAATCCGGATGCTTTTCGTACAACTCACTTTTGGGATTCACCATCTCAGGTTCGAGCCAGATGCCAAACTTGATGCCCCGCTTGTCGCATTCTTTCACCAGATAACCCAGCCCGTGAGGTAGTTTTTTCGTGTTGGTCATCCAGTCACCCAAACCTGCATCGTCATTGTTGCGGGGATATTTGGAACCAAACCATCCGTCGTCGAGCAGGAACAAATCAAACCCCATGGTGGCTGCATCGTCAATGATTTTGGTCAGAATTTCTTCGTTGAAATTGAAATAGGTGGCTTCCCAGTTGTTCATCAAGGTCATGTGAGGTTTATTACCGTTATAAACGCCGTATTGACGAGCCCACTTGTGAAACCTTCTGGAAACAGTGCCTTTCCCTGAATCGCTGTATGTATAAAGTAAGGAAGGCGTTTTAAAGATCTCCCCTTTTTTCAGGTAATATTCTCCGGCAAAAGAATTGATCCCGGAAATGACCCGAAGCTTATCCTGATTGTCCACACTGAAATGGAAGGCAAAACTGCCTGGCCAAGCCAGCGTACCCCCTATCACCTCTCCGGTTTCTTCGGCAGAAGGTTTTTCCAGAGAAACATAAAAGCAAGCGTGTCCATATTCGTTGCTGCGAACACCGAGTTTGGAATCCACTACTTTATCTCCTCGTGTCAGAAGAGATTCACTCATGTTCATTTCGTTGGCCCAGTTTCCCCAGAACTGCGTCATAAAATACTTGGTCGCTTTGAACGTCAGGCAGGAGGATGCGAAATCATTCAGGACAACATCCTTTTTTTCTCCGTGTGAATATTCCACCCACTGCTCAATGATGTTTTCCTTTTCGTAGGTTTTGAAGGAAATTTTAGCGTAAAAGGGGAAATAAGTATCTTTCAGGTAAATGTCTGTCTGCACCTGATTTTCGTTCAACCGTTTTTCTTCCGATCTGTCAAAGACAAGTTCTGTGGAAGTATTTCCATCGGCATGGACAACCCGCAAGGCAGGCTGGTTTACATAGGAGGTACCGAAAGTCAGAAGAGCCTCATCGTTCGAAACAGGCACCGATACCCAGTCAGCAGCTTCCAGTTTCTTCCCGAAATAGCATTGATAGAGCTTATTATTGCCGCTTACTTTGTAGATCAGACTGGTATTGCCGGTTTGGATGACTATTGTTTTGGAGGTTGCTGCCTGAAGGATGGTTGCAAAACTAAAAAAGAGCGAAAGGGTAAAACAAACAAGGATTTTCATACGTACATTTCTTAAAGGTCTTTTGGACACGGAGTCGGACTGCAAATAAACAACTTTTGTGCGGATTTTCCACAACCTGTTCGTATCTTTGAGTTTCTGAATTCGGATTCAATCTAAATCCTCCATTGCTGTATGATTAAATTTTTTGAGAAAAAAAAGTTAACCGAAAAACCTGTTAACCTTGGTCTTTGTTTGAGTGGAGGCGGTGCACTTGGTTTTGCACACATCGGAGTGTTGCAGGCTTTGCTCGAAAACGGGATAGAGCCGGATATCATTTCCGGTTCCAGTATGGGTGCCATCGTGGGGACTTTTTATGCTGCAGGTTTTACGCCTTCTGAAATGATGCAAATGATCAAAGACGACAGACTTTACCGCGTCACCAAACTGATGACCTTTATACCGACTTTCTGGAGATCTGGATGGTCAGATCACAGCACTGTTATTTCATTGGTTAAGGAAATCATACCGCACAACAGCTTTGAAGGGCTTCAGAAAAAAATGTTCATCTGTGTAACGAATATGAATCTCGCACAATGGGAAATAAAGAGCAGCGGTGACGACCTGAATGTCTGGGTTTCTGCTTCGGCCAGCATACCGGGAATGTTCGAGTCACATAAATCAGAACACGCCTTTTACCTGGATGGCAGTTTGCTGAACAATTTACCGGCGCAACCACTAAAGTCTTTGTGCAGCAATATTATCGGCGTGGACGTCTTGCCACATGAAGCTCCCACGGAACTTAAAAAGCCCATAGATGCCATCACAAAATCCATCCGGTTGATTGAACATGTCAATTCAATGGAAGGTCGGTCCTTGTGCGATTACCTCATTGAACCTCAGGGCTTGAAGTATTTTAATGAGTTTCGCTTTGATGCCTATGAGAAAATCTACAAACAAGGTTATAAAGACACGCTCGATTTCATTAAAAAAAATCCGGGAATATTGGAATTAAAGAGATAGATTTTTCAAGTTTCCGACAAAAAAACAGCCTGCTTTCCACCTTTTTATTCTACGTTTTAGGAGAAATACTTTATCTTAGTACCCGTAAATTAAATTAAAAAATCCTAATTGAAAAAGTATGTTGAAAGTAAATGAGTATTTTGACGGAAAAGTAAAGTCAATTGCATTGGAAAACAAAAATGGAGTGAGCACGATCGGTGTTATTTCCATCGGAGAATATGAATTTGGAACAGCTACGATCGAATACATGACCGTTGTTTCAGGTGAACTGGATGTACTTCTGCCCGGATGCGAGAATTGGAAAATTTATAAAACCGGTGAAACCTTTATCGTTGAAAAGGATAAGAAGTTCAAAGTGAAAGCAAGCGAACCTGCCGGTTATGTTTGCATCTACAAATAATAATTCGAATCTATTTTAAACGCTTAATCTTTTTATCAGTCAAATATTTATTTAAAACTTAAAGTTTATAGTTATGATAGCATCAGCTCCTTTCAGACCACTCAACCTTTCGGTTGTGAACTTCAAAACGTACTTATTCAGTGCCCTGTTTGTGATCGGAAATCTGGTTTTACCTCAGATCTGTCACTTTATTCCTGACGGTGGTAAAATTCTTTTACCCATTTATTTCTTTACACTGATTGCTTCCTACAAATTCGGATTAAAAGTAGGGCTGCTCACAGCACTCTTTTCTCCACTGATAAATTCACTGATTTTCGGAATGCCTATGGTGGCTATGCTTCCTGTTATTCTGATTAAATCGACTCTACTGGCTGTTGCCGCTTCCTGGTTAGCCCAAAAAAGCAAGTCGGTTTCTTTGTTGCTGATCGCCGCAACCATACTTGCCTACCAGTTGGTGGGTGGATTGGCAGAATGGGCCATCACCGCTGATTTTAATGCAGCCATACAGGACTTTCGCCTTGGATTTCCTGGAATCTTGATTCAATGGATTGCAGGTTGGGGTATCTTAAGATTAATGGCGAAATATGAGTAAAAGTTTCGAAGAAGTAAAAGTTGGTTTTGAAACCATGGTCTTTCAGGATAAATTTGACCTGATCGTGGCCGTGGCCAATGGAGGTATTATACCTGCAGCCATGCTCAACCAAAAACTGGACCTGGAAATCCAGCTATTAAAACTTCACCTCAGGGATAAAACTCAAAAACAGCTATTCGATAAACCTCAACTGCTCGAAGAAATTAAGTTTGACGTTCAGGGAAAAACTATATTACTTGTAGAAGACCGGGTTAAAACCGGCAATACCCTGAATTTTGCCAAACAATTACTTTTAGATGCAGGAGCAAAAACAGTCAGGACATTTGCAGTGAACGGGAAGGCGGATTATTGCCTGTACGACGAGACCTGCTTTATGTTTCCATGGATTATTAAATAACAACATTTAAAAATATCTAGACACTATGAAGCGCAGGGATTTTTTAAAAGCAGCAGCCATAACAGGCTTGGCATCAACCATTAAGTTGACTGACGGAATGAATTTGATGGCTCAGAATGTTTCCAAAACAAGTACAGCCGGTACAAAATGTGATTTGGTAGCCGTCATGGGTGGTGAGCCTGTGGCTATGTTCCGAAAAGCCATCGCCGAATTTGGTGGCATGGGCAAATTTGTCAAAAAAGGCTACAAAGTAACGGTGAAACCCAACATCGGATGGGACAGAACGCCAGATATGGCTGGGAATACCAATCCGGAACTTGTAGCAGAAATCGTGAGAGAATGCCTGAAAGCCGGAGCCAAAGAGGTTATCGTTTTTGACCATACCTGCAACGACTGGAAAAAATGTTATGAAAACAGCGGAATTGAAAATGCAACGGAAGCTGCAGGTGGAAAAATGATGCCAGGCAACGAAGAATCGTATTACCGGGAAATCGCTTTACCCAGAGCCAAAAGGCTTAAATCGGCAAAAGTACATACCGCCATATTGGATTGCGATGTATGGATCAATGTTCCCATCCTGAAAAACCACGGTGGCGCAAAAATGACCATTTCCATGAAAAATCACATGGGAATCGTTTGGGACAGGGGTTATTTCCATGCAAATGATTTGCAACAGTGCATAGCCGATATTTGCACGCTCAACAAACCGGCTGTCCTGCATGTGGTCGATGCTTACCGCGTTATGAAATCCAACGGGCCACAAGGCAAATCCCTTTCAGATGTCGTTACTCCCAAAGCCTTGTTCATGTCTTCTGATATTGTTGCCGTTGATACTGCAGCAACCAATTTTTTCAATCAGATTGAGAAAATGCCGCTTGAATCGGTTAAACACATTTCAAATGCTGAAGAACTTCATTTAGGGACCATGGACCTTAGCAAACTGAAAGTAAAGAAAATAAAAATCTAACCCATGACCTTGAAAAAAATCCGCATCGCTCTTGCGGTTGTACTTTTTACACTGATTACTTTCTATTTTCTGGATTTTGCAGACTTTCTTCCGGCCCACTTTAAGATACTGACGCAAATACAGTTTGTACCGGCATTGTTGGCAGGTTCATTTATAGTCGTACTGGTTCTCTTATTGCTCACGCTGCTTTTAGGACGAATATACTGCTCAGTGATTTGTCCTTTAGGCATTTTTCAGGATATCATCACCTGGTTTTCAAAGCGTTTCACAAAAAAGAAAAAATACAAATACAGCAAGGAAAAGAAAATTCTTCGCTACAGTGTTTTAGCTGCTGTGCTTGTCGCTTTTTTTGCAGGAGGCACCTTTCTTTTAAGTTTACTCGACCCATACAGTGCCTTTGGACGAATGGTCACCCATGTTTTCAGACCGGTCTATTTCGCAGGAAACAACTTGTTGTCAGTAATTTTCAACCACTTTGACAATTATAGGTTTTACCAAATTGACATTTACACGCTGAGTTCCTTTTCATTGATTATCGGAGTTCTTACATTTTTTATCGTTGGCTTTCTGGCCTGGCGTTATGGACGTACCTATTGCAATACGATTTGTCCGGTTGGAACTATTCTGGGTTTTCTTTCGCAGTATTCTCTCCTCAAAATCAGAATCAACGAAGATTCCTGCAACTCATGTGGAAAATGCGAAAAAACCTGCAAGGCCTCCTGCATCGACAGCAAAAACAGTCGGATTGATTACAGCCGCTGTGTAGACTGCTTTGATTGCCTGAAAGCTTGCAAACAAAAAGCGATGACCTATGACTTTGCCCCCGGGAAAAAAGTCGTTTCCTCACCAACTGAACCAGACAGCTCCAAGCGAATGTTTTTATCAACCTTAGCCGCAACGGCTCTTATTGTACCCGGTTCGCTCTACGCAAAAGGTCTGGCAAAAGTAAAATCCAACAAGGCCTATACTAAAAAACACCCATTGAGCCCTCCCGGTTCAGGAAGTGCCGAACATTTGTTGCATCATTGCACCGCTTGCCATCTTTGCGTCGCCAAATGCCCCTCCCATATATTGAAGCCCGCATTTACAGAATACGGCATTGGAGGTATCATGCAGCCCAGAATGGACTTTGAACATGGATTCTGCAACTACGATTGCACTTTATGTTCGGAAGTCTGTCCAAACAACGCCTTGATGAAGCTGACCAAAGATGAAAAGCATTCCCTTCAAATGGGGAAAGTGACTTTTGTACTGAACAACTGTGTGGTATATACCGATGAGACCAGCTGTGGAGCTTGCTCAGAACATTGCCCCACTCAAGCCGTTAAAATGATTCCTTATAAAAATGATTTGACTATACCATCCATCAATACAGAAATCTGTGTAGGATGCGGTGGTTGCGAATACATCTGCCCTGCCAGACCTTATCGTGCCATTTATGTGGAAGGAAATCCCGTTCATTTAAAAGCTAAACGTTTTAAAGAAGCGGAAAAAAAGGAAGTGAAACTGGACGATTTCGGTTTTTAAATCAACGCCCCCAACAAAATACATGAAGTATCAAAAACTAGTTATACCTGCTTTCCTTTTTCTTACCTTTCAGACGAGTCTTCTTGCAAAAGACAGACTAACAAACGATACCATCAGACTGAAACCGGTTGTAGCAACGGGAATCCAGCTTCCAACCAAAATTAGTGAACTGCCATCATCGGTTACGATCATTTCCAGAGAGGAAATTGAAAAGACGGAAGCATCCTCTGTCCTCTCTTCGCTCAAAGGACTTGTCCCGGGATTGTTCATTACGGAAAGAAGCACTACAGGTTACGGTATTTTTTCAGGTTCAGGAGGTGGCATTTCTTTGCGCGGCATTGGCGGAGCTCCTACAACGGAAGTTTTGATAGCCATTGACGGCCATCCACAAATAATGGGGATAAACGGTCATGATCTGCCGGATGCATACGTTTCTTACAATGCAGAAAGCATTGAAATTCTTCGCGGGCCTGCCTCTACGGTTTATGGATCGAACGCCATGGGTGGTGTCATCAACATTATTACCAGAGAAGAAAAAACGGACGGATTTAAGGCAAACGGTTCCATGATGCTAGGATCATTCAATACGCAAAAGTATATGCTGAGCCTTAGCTCGAAAAAAGACAGGCTTTCTGGATTTTTCTCCACCAACTACGACAGAACAGACGGACACAGAGCCCACTCGGCCTTCAACCTCTTCAATGCATTTGGCAAGGTTGGGTATAAACTGACCGAAAATTTGAAAGCTTCAGCCGATTTCTGTTTATCCGATTACAGGTCAACAGACCCCGGACCCATTGTCAAACCGGCAACCAGTGATTCTTTAACAGCTGACGTAACACGTGGAATGGCTTCTTTGAACCTGGATAATACGTTTGAAAAGACAAGTGGAAAAGTCAAGTTGTACTACGATTTCGGGCATAATGAAATTTACAACGGGTGGAAATCGGATGACATCAATGCAGGTTTAATGGCCGATCAATCCATTAACCCATGGAACGGCTCCGTTTTTACTTTGGGGCTTGATTGTAAACTGTATGGCGGACAAGCCAGCTGGATCGATAGTCACAATCCAAATCCAACGCTGGATAAAACCATCAATGAAACCGCCGTTTATCTGATAGGCCGACAAACGGTGCTGAATGACAAGCTAACCCTTGACGCCGGAATGAGACTTAACATGAACAGTTTCTTTGGCGATGAATGGGTACCCAGAATCGGGTTGGTATTCAAGCCTGTTGAAACGTCGGTGTTTAAACTATCAACGGCAAGAGGATTTAGAAATCCGACCATGAGAGAGTTGTTTATCAACTTGGCTAACGAGGATCTGAAACCCGAAAGCATGATGAACTACGAGGTCTCCTATACCCAATTTTCAACGGATAAAAGACTCACGGGGGAAATAGCCGCTTACCTTTCCAAAGGCGAAAATATGATTCAAATAATCATGAATGGAGGCATACCTAAATATTTTAACACCGGGACTTTTAATAACAAAGGTCTTGAACTTGCCCTTCAATACAACTTTCCCATCTCCTTGAACGTTCATACAAATTACAGCTACACCCACTGTGAAAAACCCATTTTGGCCACTCCTGAGCATCAAATCAATGCCGGAGCAGATTACAGTTTGGGTAAACTGAATGTGATGATGAATCTGCAACAGATTCAAAATTACTATCTGAACGTTTCAAATGGAAATGTGAAAGAAAATTTCACCCTCCTGGATGCAAAAATTGGTTATCAGATTTCCAAAAAACTGAGTGTCTTCTGCAAAGCCGACAACCTGCTAAGCAGCGACTATCAAATGAATTACAACTACCCCATGCCGGGCATAATCGTGATGGGAGGTCTCAAAGTCTCTTTATAATTAATATCAAGAGCCCATGATTATACATTTTCACATTCATTATATTCCAAATCCGGGCGAAGTGATCATGATATACGGCTCAGCACCTGAAACCGGTTGGTTCCAGGAAGAGCGGGCGCTTGAAATGCAACATCGGGGTGATGGATACTGGCATTTACCGGTAGAATTCAGAGGCTCCAATTTTTTGGAATACCGCTATTTTGTTCGCTCCAACGGACAAACCAAACGCAGGGAATGGGGTGAAAATCACCGGGTCGGACTGCCGTCCAACACCGATCTCTGCATGTTGTACGACCACTGGCAGGCAGAATCCGACATGAGTTTTCTCTATACTTCGGCCTATACAAAAAGCCTTTTAGCTATAGACCATTCCGATCAAAAAACAGAGTATTCCCCCGATCATGTCCTGTTGAAAGTACAGGCCCCCTTTGTCAGAAAAGGTCAAAGCATTGGTATTACAGGCGACATAGAGCTTCTCGGGAAATGGAACGAGGAACATGCGTTGAAAATGCAATCGGAACGATTTCCGGAATGGAGCATTTCTCTGAATGCTAAAAACCTGCCTGAAAGTTTCAATTATAAATTTGTAGTCTTGGACAATGCCACCAACAAAATGGTCAGCAGGGAATGGGGTGAACCAAGAAGCTTATTCACTCCACGCTGCATGGACAGACAAATGCTTATGCATTCCGGAATGATTTTTCGTTTTCAGGAAGCCCCATGGAAAGGAGCAGGCGTAGCTATCCCTGTTTTCTCACTCCAGTCTGAAGACAGTTGGGGCTGCGGAGATTTTGATGACCTGAAAAAGATGACGGATTGGGCAGCATTGACCGGTCAACAATTGATACAGATTCTTCCCATAAACGATACTACTCTGGTGGAAACCTGGCAAGATTCCATTCCATACAATATCGTTTCGGCCTTTGCCTTGCATCCGATGTATCTATCCATCAAAGAATTACCACTTTTAAAAGATTCGAAAATTAAAAGGCAATTCGAGGCTGAGCGATTGGTATTAAATGCCCTGCCAGTTGTCGATCATGAAAAAGTGAATCATCTTAAATGGAGATACTTTCATTGCCTTTTTGAGCAGGAAGGAACAGCTATTTTTGAAACAGAAGCCTATAAAAGCTTCTTTGAAAAAAATCACTACTGGTTGGTACCGTATGCTGCCTTTTGCTATCTCCGACAAAAACAGGAATCGTATGATTTTCGCTCTTGGGGAGAATATTCAAACTACAATGCTTCAACTATTTACGACCTGAGTCGTCCCGAAAAGGCGTGGTTTATGGACATTGCCATCCACTATTACATTCAGTTCCAATTACACCTTCAATTGAGTGCTGCCCGTGATTACGCCCACGCAAATTCCGTCGTACTGAAGGGAGACCTACCCATTGGAATGAGCCGCTTCAGTGCTGATATTTGGGTTCAACCTCACCTTTTTAATATAGATGCCCAGATTGGTGCACCACCCGATGTTTTCACCGATAAAGGACAAAACTGGGCATTCCCAAGCTACAACCGGGACCGAATGAAAGCTGAAAATTTTGAATGGTGGAAAAACCGATTACGGAAAATGGCTGATTACTTTGATGTCTATCGCATAGATCACATCCTTGGATTTTTTCGTCTTTGGGAAATACCCTCACTCTCAAAAGATGGATTGCTGGGCCATTTCAGTCCGGCACTACCTTTAAGCATTGGGGAAATGAAAGATATGGGATTTGACTTCGAGGTAGAAACAATGACGAAGCCCTTTATAACAAATGCACTTTTAGAACGCCTTTTTGGAAAAGCCTCTGAAAAAGTAAAAAGTATATACCTGCTGAAAAAAGAAAACGAACGTTTTCAACTGAAACCGGACTTTGAAACACAGCAAAAAATCAACACGTATTTTTCTGAGAAAAAAAAGGAAGTTAAAATACACGAAGGATTATTAGAATTATGTAATGAAGTATTGTTCGTAGAAGATCCAAAAACACCAAATATTTTTCATCCGCGAATTTCAGGAAATCAAACAGCCTGTTATAAATCACTGAATTTAAATCAAAAAAGCTCATTTGATCGACTTTATTCCGATTTTTTTCAAGGTCGTCATGTTGATTTCTGGAAAAACAAGGCGCTGGAAATTCTTCCTGCTCTCGTGAGCTCAACCAATATGTTGGCTTGTGGGGAAGACTTGGGCATGACACCTTCCTGTGTACCCGACGTCATGCATACTTTGGGCATTTTAAGCCTTGAAATACAGCGAATGCCCAAAACTTTTGGTACCCTTTTTGAAAATCTGAACGCCATTCCCTATCAATCGGTCTGCACCCCCTCCACCCATGACATGAATCCCATTAGGGCATGGTGGATGGAAGACTCAGCCAAGACTCAACAATATTATCAGCAGGTTTTGTGGAAAAAAGGAAATGCCCCGGAAAATTGTACGCCTGAAATGGCAGAGCAAATCATTCGGATTCATCTGGAATCGCCTGCACTTTGGGTTGTTTTCCTTTGGCAGGACTGGATGTCTATGGACGAAAAACTCAGGCTTCCCGAAGCGAAAGCAGAGCGGATCAATGATCCAGCTAATCCAAATCAAAATTGGAATTATAGAATGCACCTCACGCTGGAAGCACTTTTAAACGAAAAAGACTTCAATGAAAAGGTGAAAGCATTCATCAAACGTTCTGACCGATAAAAAACACTCAGAATAAAGCTGTTAATTCCTCGTATCTTATTCTATAACAACCTTGTGCGCAGCCTCTTCCGCAATTTTTCGAGCCTCATCGGTTGTGGCTGCATTTGCCAGCACAACTCCCATTCGACGACCGGGTTTGCAAAGCGGTTTCCCAAAAAGCCTGATTTTAGTATCCGGCACCTGAACGGCTTGGGTCACATCAAATACCGGATTCCATTTTTCTTCTGTGGCTTTGATTACATGGGTGGCACCAGTTTGCAACAACCTCGTATCTACAGGTAAACCCAAAATTGCCCGGATGTGCAGTTCAAATTCCGACATTGCCTGAGTCACCAAAGTTACCATACCTGTATCGTGTGGCCGGGGAGAAACTTCGGAGAAAATAACCTTTCCATCCTTGATAAAAAGCTCCACACCAAAAATGCCGTATCCACCAAGTGCATCGGTCACCTTGAGTGCCATATCTTCGGCCAGTTTCTGTGCTTCAGGCGTCATGTCGCAAGGTTGCCAGCTTTCGTGGTAATCCCCATTAATCTGGATATGGCCGATGGGTTGGCAAAATTTAGTGCCAAAAGCGGTCCGAACTGTCAGCAAGGTTATCTCGTAATCAAATTTGATAAATTCCTCCACAATGATGCGGGAGCCAGTACCACGGGCGGAATCTTTGGCATAATGATATGCCTTTTCGATATCATCTTCACTTTTGATGGTACTTTGACCTTTTCCGGAAGAAGACATGATGGGTTTGGTTACACAAGGAATGCCCGTTGCCTTAACAGCTTCACGAAATTCCTCCAGCGTTTCTGCAAATAAATACTTGGCAGTGGCCAGTTGCAACGTTTCAGCAGCCAAACGACGGATACCTTCGCGGTCCATGGTGAGCTTGGCAGCCTTTGCCGTAGGAATGACATGCAAGCCCTCGTTTTCCATTTCCACCAAAGCATCGGTGTTGATGGCTTCAATTTCAGGCACGACCAAATCGGGTTTTTCCCGTTCGATAATAGCCCGAAGCGCCTTGCCGTTTTTCATATCAATCACGTGACTGCGGTGTGCCACTTGCATGGCGGGGGCGTTTTCGTAGGAATCAACGGCAATGGTTTCCACACCCAGTCTTTGGGCTTCGATCACCATTTCTTTGCACAATTCGCCACTTCCCAGAAAAAGTATTTTTTTAGCACCTTCCTGAAGTGCTGTTCCAATTTTAATTATTGTCATATCGTAAATCATTTAAAGTATCAAGTGATTCAGCTGCTCAATCACTTTCCCCTTTCGGGTAAAATAATCCTCAGCCTGCTGAGCTGAAATCTGGTTAACTTCGAAATATTTGGCATGTTCATTGGCCATCATGAAACCACAAGTCGAAGACACGGGCATCATCATATAACTTTCTGTCAGTCTGGTACCGATGCGTTGACCCGCCTCGAGCAAATTCAGGACATTTTCCTTTTCGCTGTGATCCGGACAGGAAGGGTAACCAATAGCAGGACGAATACCGCGATATTTGCACGCCAACAAATCTTCCAGACTGAGGTTGTCATCGGGTGTAAATCCCCAGTATTTTACACGGGCATCCTTGTAAAGCAATTCCGTAAAAGCTTCTGCCAGACGGTCCGTCAGCGTTTCAATCATCAAAGCGGTATAATCATCCCCATTGGAACGGTAATCGCTGGAAAGCGTGGAAGGCACCTGTGAAATGGAGACGACAAAAGCGCCCAAATAATCATCCACCTGAGATTCCTTTGGAGCGATAAAATCTGACAAACACAGATTTGGCTGACCTTCAGCCTGTTTTCTCTGATTGCGTAACTGTGGAAGTCGGATCGTTTTATCCTCTTTCTCAACGAAAATATCATCTCCAACTGAATAAGCAGGGAAAAAACCGAGCACCGCTTTGGCTCTAACCTGTTTGTTTTTGGCGAGGTCATTCAAAATTGCCTTTGCATCTTCAAAAAGTTTGGTTGCTTCCACCCCTTTTTGTGGATGGTTCAGAATTCCGGGATAGGTACCCCGCATATCCCAGGCAAAGAAAAAGTAGGTCCAGTCTATATAAGGTATAATATCTTCAATGGGAAAATCCGTCCAGTCCAAAAGGCCTTTTGTGGCAGGTGCAGTTATCTTTTCAGCTTTCCAATCTATTTTCAAAGCATTCTGACGAGCCATATCCAGGCTGATGTATTCATTTTTATGGCTGGCACGTTCGTGAAGAACTCGCAAATTTTCATATTGAGCTGCCGTTTTCTGACTAAAGTCATCGCGGAGCAAAGGGTCTGTAATGTTCCGTAAAACAGAAGCAGCACGGGAAGCGTCCCGCACATAAAATACACGACCAGGGTAAACCGGATCCAGTTTAATAGCTGTATGCAGTTCGCTGGTGGTTGCCCCACCAATCATCACGGGAAGATCTATTCCCTGTTGTTGCAATGCCTGACATACCCGCTTCATTTCTTCCAGCGAAGGGGTTATCAGCCCGCTAAGCCCGATTACATCCACCTGATGCGCTATTGCCTCACTGATAATCTTTTCACCGGGCACCATCACGCCAAGATCGATGATTTCAAATCCATTGCAGGAAAGCACCACGCTGACAATATTCTTTCCAATGTCGTGAACGTCTCCTTTCACAGTTGCCAAAAGAATTTTCACCGGTTTAGCGGCTCCAAATTTCTTCTGGGCGGTAATGGTCGGTTCCAGTATGGCAACTGCTGCTTTCATCACCCTGGCGCTTTTCACCACCTGAGGCAGAAACATTTTTCCGTCACCGAAAAGGTCACCCACTTTATTCATGCCATTCATCAAAGGTTGCTCAATGATATCAATGGCAGCCGGATATTTCAGCAGACATTTGGCAAGATCCTCTTCCAGATATTCAGAAATACCTCTGACCAAAGAATGTTCTATGCGTTCCTCTACGGAAAGCTTTCTCCAGACATCCTTTTCAGAATCCTGAGATTCTTTTTTATCCCCTACTTTGAGCGTTTCAGCATACGTCAGCATTTCCTCCGTAGCATCACTGCGGCGGTTGAGCACCACATCTTCAGTCAGTATCAGCAAAGTCGGGTCAATTTCAGAATAAGGGATCAGTTGACCAGCATTGACAATACCCATATCCAGTCCTGCCTTGATGGCATGAAACAAAAACACGGAATGAATGGCCTCGCGCACCGTATCATTTCCCCGGAAGGAAAAGGAAAGGTTACTGATACCACCGCTAATCTTGGCATAGGGCAAATTGGACTTGATCCAGGAACATGCATTGATAAAGTGTACGGCATAATTATCGTGTTCGCTGATACCGGTAGCAATAGCCAACACATTGGGATCGAATATAATATCTTCGGCAGGGAAACCATCGTTGACCAAGAGGTCGTAGGAAAGTTTAGCCACTGCAATTTTGCGTTCAAAGGTATCGGCTTGTCCCTTTTCATCGAAAAGCATCACAACCACAGCCGCACCATAGCGGTGAACCAGGCGGGATTTGTGCAAAAATTCAGCTTTCCCCTCTTTGAGACTGATGGAATTGACCACCGATTTGCCTTGCACGCATTTAAGACCTGCTTCAAGCACATCCCAGGTGGAAGAATCGATCATCAAGGGTACTTTTGAAATTTCAGGTTCGGAGGCGATCAGATTCAAAAACTGCACCATGGCCGTTTTGGCATCCAACATGGCATCGTCCATGCAGACATCAATGATCTGTGCACCATTTTCAACCTGATTGCGGGCAACGGACAAAGCCTCCTCGTATTTTTCCTCCCGCATTAGACGGGCAAATTTCTTGGAGCCGGACACGTTGGTACGTTCTCCTATATTGATAAAATTACTTTCGGGACTGATGGTTAAAGGCTCCAGACCACTTAAAATGGTTTCATGCCTGGATTCAGGAACAACCCTTGGTTTGTAATTCTTGGTTAAAGCTGCAATGGCTGCAATATGGCCCGGATTTGTTCCGCAACAACCTCCGATAATATTGATCCATCCGTTCTGCAGGTATTCCTCAACGGTTTTTGCCATCGTTTCGGGCAGTTCATCGTATTCACCAAATTGATTGGGCAAGCCGGCATTGGGATGTGCACTGACGAAAAACGGTGCATTTAAAGCCATTTCTTCCACGAAAGACCGCATTTGTTTGGCACCGAAACCACAATTCAAACCACAGCTCAAAAGATTGACATGGGAAATTGAAGTCAGAAATGCCATCAATGTTTGACCTGAAAGCGTACGTCCACTGGCATCGGCTACCGTCACAGAAATCATAATCGGAAGATTTATGCCAGAAATTTCTTCTTCTTTTTCAATGGCAAAAAGAGCCGCTTTTGCATTTAAGGTATCAAAAACAGTTTCCACCAGAAGCAGATCTACTCCACCGTCACGAAGCCCCCTGACCTGTTCGCGGTAAGCGGAAACAAGATCATCGAAAGTCACCGCGCGCGCCGCAGGATTGGAAACTTCAGCCGACATGGAGGCCGTTTTATTGGTAGGCCCCATGGAACCGGCCACAAAACGCGGTTTTTCGGGAGTCAGTAAAGTCTGTTTGTCCGCTGCAGCACGAGCCAATTTAGCTGCAGCAACATTCAGTTCATAAACCAGTTCGGTCATATCGTAATCTAGCAGCGAAACCGCGTTTGCATTGAACGAATTGGTTTCAATAATGTCGGCTCCGGCTTTCAGATATTGTTCATGTATACCGGAAATCAGGTCTGGTCTGGTCAGACTTAATAAATCATTATGTCCGCGCAAGTTTCGTTTGGATTCAGCAAATCTGGAACCCCGATAATCACTTTCTGTGAGGCCGTAAGTCTGAATCATGGTACCGGTTGCACCATCTAAAACCAGGATTCTTTCAGTAAGGATTTTCTTAATATTTTGACGCATAAAAAGGATGTAAGGAATTTACGACCACAAAGGTAGGATTTTTCCGTGAAGAAAAGATATCTTTGTAGTCGAAACAGTCCACTTAAGGACACTGACCTGCACAGCGTCAGATAAAAAATGAACAACTATGCAAAACCACAAAATCGTACGTGTTGCTCAACGCTTTGATATTGGCGGAAACGAACGGTTCGCCCTTCTGGCCGGGCCCTGCGCCATTGAAAGCGAGTCCATGACGATGATGGTGGCCGAAGAACTCCAGAAAATTTGTGAAGAACTTGGCCTAAATCTTATATTTAAATCCTCCTACGACAAAGCAAACCGCACATCCATCAACTCTCCCCGCGGAGTTGGAATCGACAAGGGTTTGAAAATCCTGCAAAAGGTTCAGACAGAGCTTGGTTTACCCATTGTGACGGACGTTCATGAATGCTGGCAGTGTGCACCCGTCGGGGAAGTGGTCGACATTATCCAGATACCTGCTTTTCTATCCCGTCAGACCGATTTGTTGGTGGCTGCCGCTCATACAGGCAAAATTGTCAACGTAAAAAAAGGACAATTTATGGCCCCCTGGGATATGAAAAATGTCATCACAAAATTGGAAGAAGCCGGAAACAATCAGATTATGGTCTGCGAACGCGGAAGTTCTTTTGGATACAACAACCTGGTTGTTGACATGACAGGCCTTGTCGAAATGCGCTCGTATGGTTATCCCGTCGTTTTTGATGCCACCCATTCTGTTCAGAAACCGGGAGGACAAGGAGCCTCCACCGGAGGCAACCGCGAAATGGTTCCCCCACTTATGCGTGCAGCCTTAGCCATCGGTGTGGACGCCATTTTTGCCGAAGTGCACCCTGACCCCGATCACGCCTTTTCAGACGGCCCCAACCAGCTTCGCCTGGATGGCATTCGTGAAATATTATTGAAAGCTATTGAGATTGATACAATTATAAAAAGACAGTAATGGATTTTATACAAAGAAGCCGCGCGGTATTTGACCAGGAAATTTCCGAATTGCAAAAGGTCAGTGCCAATATCGGTAACGAAATAAACGACGTCGTTGAACTTATTTTCAACACCCAAGGCAAAGTGGTTATCACCGGAATCGGGAAAACAGGCCTGATCGGGAAAAAGATTGCAGCCTCCCTTGCTTCAACCGGAACACTTGCCGTTTTCATGAATTCAACCGACGCCCTGCACGGCGATTTGGGCATGGTTCGAAAAGAAGACATCGTGATTGCCATTTCCAACAGCGGCAGCTCCTCGGAAATCATGAACATTCTTTCTCCCCTGCGAAAAATAGGCGCTACCATCGTTGCCATGACAGGCGACCTGGAATCGCCTTTAGCCAAGGAAGCAGATTTCATACTTAATATCGGTGTTTCGGATGAAGCTTGTCCTCTGGGATTGGCACCGACCACTTCGACCACTGCCACTCTGGTTATGGGCGATGCACTGACCGTTTGCCTGATGGAACGTCGGAATTTTAAAATTGACAATTATGCCATGTTTCACCCCGGTGGCGCATTGGGCCGCCGCTTACTGACCCGCGTTGCCGACCTGATGAGCCCCGAAATTCCCATCGTCCGCGAAAGCGACTCCTTCAAGGATGTGATCTATGTAATCAGCGACCGCCGCAGAGGCATGACCATGGTTGTAAACGATCAAAACAAAATGACCGGCATCATCACCGACGGAGACATCCGCCGAGCCATTCAGAACTACGACGACGTAATCAGCAAACGCGCCATTGATTTCATGACACACGGCTTCAAGAAAATTGCCAAAAACGCTCAGATCAACGATGCGCTTGAAATGATGACAGCCAGCAAGATTACTTCTATTGCTGTATGTGAACCGAAAGATAGTTCAGAGATAGTGGGGTTGATAACGATACATGATATTATTGATTTCAACAAATAAGACGGGAAGTACGATCTCTAAACTTTTTGTACAGACCATTTTCAAATTTTTATGTTTTTTGTATAGGGTATGATTCCAGACGATTTTTATCGTATTCTTTCCATGAATATGACCATTTCTTTAACCAAAAACATCAGCTATCCACATCCCAAAAAACCGGTCATAAACCTGATAGACATTTCCATTCACAAGGATCATATCTTTTCCGATCAGATACTTCACAGCAGCCTGTACCGAGCTGGAAGAGAGCAAACTGTGCTTTTTCACAAAGAATGCTGACGTTATATTTTCAGCTTTACCCTCTTTGGCAATAGCTATCAGCACTTCTTTTTGCCTTTCCGGCAGTCTGGAAAGCACCTCCTGGAACGTGAACTCCTGAGATGAAATAATACCCTCTATTGCAAAAGAAAGGAGCTCACTGGTGCAGGCATCTCCGGAAACCATAAGGGAAAAAAGCTCATTGAAGACCTTTTGCAAGTACCATGTATGGCCATCGAATTGATCATAGACCTGCATCACTTGTTCAGAAGCAATGATCTTATTTGCTTCACGAAAATGGGTCATTACAAATTCCGAATAAAGCTCTTCAGAGATACATCCAAGTTGCATCATAGTCACACTCTGGTAAAATGGGTGAGATGGACTTGAAAATATATTGGTCATGACGTGCTGCTGGCTACCGGCAAAAATAAAATAGGTTTGTTTGCATTGCTGAATCTTAGTCCGAAGAACGGCTTCAACATTTTTTTCGGGATAGTTCGTTATTTGCTGAAACTCATCAATAGCAAGTATGCAAGGTTTGTCAGCAGCTTCCAGATAACAGAATATCTCATCAAGTGTAAACTCTGCTTTACGGATTTCTCCCAGGCCTATATCAAAAACGGGTTCACCGGTTAACTGATCAAATTTGAAAGCCGGTCGCAAGGAGGTTATAACCTCAAAAAAAGTATCGATCAGTTTTCGACCTTTGGGCTTCAGAACATTAAATATTTCCTTTCCCAATATAAATGCCAGCTCCCTAAGATCACCGGTTGCGTAAATATCGATCAAGAATGTATAATAATTCTTTCGGATCTGTTCCTGATAAAAGCAATGTCGTATAAGTCCGGTTTTCCCCATTCTTCGAGGAGAAACTATGGCCACGTTATTTCCATTAGTCACCTTTCTAATCAGAAAACCGGTCTCTGTTTTCCTGTCGCAGAAGTACTTTGAAGAGAAATACCCGCTAACAAGAAATGGATTTAAACTCGCTTCCATATTATTTCTTTTATAATTATTGCAAATATAATAATTATAATTCAAATAAAGAAGCGAAAGGATTCTTAAAGAAGTCAGTAAATAAAAATGGAAAGTAAAAACTTTTAGCAAAAAAAAGGACCAGATTGAAACCAACCTGATCCTCTCAAATATATTCTTATGAGTTAACTTTATGCATCAATGTTCGCATACGTCGCATTCGCTTCAATAAACTCGCGTCTTGGTGCAACATCGTCCCCCATCAGCATGGAGAAAACGTGATCGGCATCGGCTGCATTTTCAATCGTTACCTGACGCAGGGTGCGGAATTCAGGATCCATGGTCGTGTGCCAGAGTTGTTCGGCGTTCATCTCACCCAAACCTTTGTAACGTTGAGTGTGAATAGAATTTTCGTTTCCTTGTCCGTATTTTTCAATGAACTGTTGACGTTGAATTTCGTTCCAGCAATATTGTTCCATTTTACCCTTCTTGCAAAGATAGAGCGGCGGAGTAGCGATGTATAAATAGCCATTTTCGATCAGGACTTTCATCTGACGGAAAAAGAAAGTCATCAGCAGGGTGTCAATGTGGCTACCATCGACGTCAGCATCGGTCATGATGATGATTTTATGGTAGCGGAGCTTGTTTATGTTCAACGCTTTTGTATCTTCCTCTGTTCCAATGGAAACACCAAGTGCTGTATAAATATTGCGAATTTCTTCGTTTTCAAGAATACGATGTTGCATGGCTTTTTCCACATTCAGAATCTTACCACGCAAAGGCATGATGGCCTGAAATTTGCGAGAACGGCCCTGTTTAGCCGTACCACCTGCAGAATCCCCTTCGACCAGGAAGAATTCGCAAATGGCAGGATCTTTGTCTGAACAGTCAGCCAGTTTACCAGGTAAGCCTCCACCCGAAAGCGGATTCTTACGTTGAACCAATTCACGGGCATGACGGGCTGCATGACGGGCTGTAGCAGCCAATATAACCTTATCAACGATAATCTTGGCTTCCTTAGGATGTTCTTCCAGATAGTTGCCCAGCGCTTCGCTTACAGCCATATCCACAGAACCTATCACCTCGTTGTTTCCAAGTTTGGTTTTGGTCTGACCTTCAAACTGCGGCTCAGCCACCTTGATGGAAATAACAGCGGTCAAACCTTCACGGAAGTCATCACCGGTTACTTCAATTTTCACCTTTTCCAGCATTTTGGAGTCTTCGGCGTATTTTTTCAACGTACGGGTCAAACCACGACGGAAACCGGCAAGGTGCGTTCCCCCTTCGATGGTGTTGATGTTGTTTACGTACGAAAAGATGTTTTCGTTGTAGGATTGATTGTACATCATGGCAACTTCTACCGGTGTACCAAATTTGTCCGTTGAAATATGGATGACATCTTCAATCAGAGGTTCGCGGGATTGATCCAGAAAACGAACAAATTCCTTTAATCCTTCTGTAGAGCAAAATGTTTCACTTTTAAATTCTCCGTTTTCCAAAACGGCACGACGATCGGTCAAAGTAAGACTCAACCCTGTATTCAGGTAAGCAAGTTCGCGTAAACGGGCTGCTAAAACATCGTATTTGTATTCAAGGACAGAAAAAATTTCATCGTCCGGCATGAAAGTAATGGTCGTTCCCGATTTTTCAGCAGTACCAATTTCACGAACACTGTATTGAGGTTTTCCGCGTTGATAATCCTGTTCGAAAAGCTTTCCGTTGCGGTGTACTTCCACATGAAAATCTTTGGATAGTGCATTTACGCAGGAAACACCCACGCCATGCAAACCGCCTGATACTTTATAGGATCCTTTATCAAATTTACCACCGGCATGAAGCACTGTCAAAACAACTTCGAGAGCAGAGCGTTGTTCCTTTTCATGGAAATCTACCGGGATACCACGACCGTTGTCAATTTCCGTGATGGAATTGTCCTCGTTGATGATTACCTGTATATCGGTACAGTAACCTGCCATGGCCTCATCGATCGAATTGTCAACAACCTCATAGACCAAAT
>Ga0209123_1000318_pt1 | contig 67918 bp, 60 predicted proteins | sample BarGraIncu00431A_FD_184500 | JGI IMG/M metagenome (GOLD analysis project Ga0209123, IMG submission 184500) | Arctic peat soil microbial communities from Barrow, Alaska, USA - Barrow Graham LP Incubations 004-31A (SPAdes) (version 2) | ecosystem: Environmental > Terrestrial > Soil > Wetlands >... | reverse complement strand
TGGGGCACCGGGTCGTTGCAATGACGGCTTGAATCACCGGTACTGGCGGACTTTGGCTTGCCCAATATCTGCAGCTTCAGGTGGAATCGAAGAAGATATTTTCAGAGGGGAAACAAACGGCTTTGGTCTGGCCCGGGCTCGTCCAACAAACGGTTCAGATCGTGGCTTCGCACGATCTAACCTTAATCGTTAGGGCGCATTCTGGATGGGTTGCGATATCAGTGGCGGCACAAGCCCCAAGGCTTGGCGAAGCAGGGGCTCGGAGACCAAGTGCGGCTCACCCGGGGTCGAAACGGGTAGGCCGAACCAGTGCGCGAACGGGTGCTCGAAGGCGAACTCGATTGCCTTGGCGTGGTGGGTGTTGCGACCGACCGAACTGTCAAGTACTGAGCGCCAGAGCCGCTCGTATTCTGAAGACGCAAGTTGTGGCCCGGAAATGCGTATGGCTCCGACGCTGCGCCAAGCGTTGACGCAGCCGATCTCGGCAAAGGCAGGCTGCTGACCTGGAACCGGACAGCCAAGCTCGCGGCGCAAGGCAACGAAGAACGACTCCTGAGCACAAACTGCCCGGAGGCACTTGATGCTGAACTCTTCGACCTCGAGCGCTGAACCAGCTATGCGAGCGCCGAAGAACGAGGGGCCAAAGAACGCTTCAAAGGCGACTTCGGTGCTCTGTGCGAGGTAGGCGACCAGTTCAGCATGCGACGGCAGGCGGCCACTTGGAAACGACCAAGCGCTCTCCCACGCTCCGCCCTTCGCGAACTGGCATGTCGTAGGTGCAGATGTGAACTGCGGCTGGTCAGCGAGCATTGTTGTAACGTCGGCGCTGTACGGCGCGCAGCCCGCGCCGCGAAGCGGCAACCTGTGGCTGCGTGTCCGCGACGAGCAACCTGTTAGGCTGCTTTCGGATTACATAGGTCGTTTGCATTGAAAACTAAACCTCTTGGAATCAGCAGTGAGAAACGAGTTTTCCACAAAGTCACTGCCGTCTTCGTGTTCACCGTTATCAACCCAGTACATGCGTACAACTGCAGAACTATTGGGGCTGACTTGGCAATTGCGGACCCACGGCTTTGACCTAGATTTGCCAAACGGGCATTTGAGGACCGCATAGGGGAAATTGCCAATGCGTTTGCATTCAATTGACGTGGCTTGGTAGTCACAACCGGCAAAGCTCGGTGGTTCATCTAACGTGTGCCCCCCAAATAGGGCGTATATCTGACTATCATGTCCAAACCCGGCAATTGCACGTTCGCGTTCGTATTGCTTCTTTGCTTCTATCGAACGGAATTCCGCATCGCCCCATTCAGACGTCAACCTATAACTCTTGCACGCGCCAAAATCTAGTACGGCGAACTCGTCGTATCCAGTGTGTGCAGCGGTTGATATCAAAAGTAGGAAGAGGGCAAGCGCGGTTCGATGCATTTTGGGCAGCCTAACGATCAGCGTTTATCCGCCGCGCTGCAATGCTTGAAGAAACCATAGACACCTCCCGCGGCTGATAAACCATGTTGGACTGAACCGCCTGCGTGGGCGGTGGCGATAGGGGGTGAAAGCTTGCCCCCGTTTTGATGCCAGATCATAGCGGGGCAGCATCACGTCGATGCCAGACAGCCCAGTTTTTGTGCACCTTCCAGTGCTTTTTCAGTGTGACGCACAGCCCGGTCCCAGCCCGCACCGCAACCGTTCGCAAATGCCCAATTTTGATGAGAAGAATTTGCTATTAATTACATAGGCAGATGTCCAGAACCCTGGTGATCAACCAAGCCATTTCCAACGCGTGGCTAAAGGAGCAAGGTTTGCTCAGTGTGAAGGACCTGTGAGGGCTATACGGAAAAGAAGAGGTCGAGCGAGCCGACTTGTTGAACCGCCCACTGCGGACCCGCATGGTGGGTGGTGCGGGGGTCGACGGTTAGAAGCCGTTGCCTACCCGATTAGGCCACGACACGCCGTAGGCTGCGCTTGTTCTCTGGTCATGAAATTGATTCCGAGAGATTAGATCGTGTCGATTGGAAAATGAGGTGCGCCAAGTGCATAAGCCTTCGTTCTGATAGAACTTGCAAGCCCGTGCGGATCATTAAGGCATTTCATGCAAGGTTGCATTTCTTCATCAGGATTCGTGATCAAGATGATCGTTCCGAGACGAAAGAATTTCCAAGGTTGACGATCAACTACTTGGATTGCTTGAATTTTGGTCAGCATTACGGTTATTGATTCATTGTCACCAATGCTTGGACTGAAATATACATCGGAGTCAGAAATGACATATTTCATTGACCTTGCTTTGAAGTAGAAGTAGAGGATTGCTGGCAGTGCATAGACAAACACGTGGCCGCCAATGTACTTCTGTACCGCGACAGCAATAATGCAAATAGCAATGTACTCATAGATGAACAGAAGGGGTGAAGTGCGTCCTGCCCAATTAATTTTGTCGTTCATGATGAATATTCCCGATTACGAGATGGCCTAACAATCAGCGTTTATCCGCCACGCTGCGATGCTCAAAGAAACCATAAACACCTCCCGCGGCAGATAAATCATGTTGAACTGAACCGCCTGTGTGGGCGGTGGCGATAGGGGTTTGAAAGCTTGACCCCGTTTTGATGCCAGATCATAGCGGGGCAGCATCACGTCGATGCCAGACAGCCCAGCTTTTGTGCCCCGTCCAGTGCTTTTTCAGTGTGACGCACAGCCCGGCCCCAGCCAGCACCGCAACCGTTCGCCAATGCCCAATTTTGATGAGAAGAATTTGCTACTAATTACATAGCTGCTCACGCAAGATTGACGGGCGTTAGAGCCTGTTTTTATGTATTTTCATTTTGCGCGTACATGGCGCTGCCGAAAAGGGAAGGGGCCAGGATCGAAATGCCTTTGAGCCTTTCAATCGGCCAGTAGCTCGGCCCGAGTGTCGGCCGCACAAGGATGGCGCGCTTGTTTTTCAGAGGCCAAGTTGCAACGATGCTTTAGCCATGTAACGCCCGTGCAGCATGCGTGAGCAGCTCATTATTTGATAGCAAATTACAAGCTTGTTGCGCCAACTCTCAATCCTCACCTATGAGCGTTTTGCCCGGTGGACCATTCCGCGTCCGCCTCACATTCCCGCGTAGCGAAACATCCGTGCCGAAACTAAAGACCTCTGGTGCAAGGCACAGGGCTACACGGGAAAAAAGAGGAAAGCTTCGTCGAGCGTGCCGACTTGTTGAACCGTTCACTGCGGACCCGTACGGTGGGTGGTGCGGGGGCTGGGAGTTAGAGACACCCGGCTACCCGATTAGCAACATTTATGCTGTCTGTTCGATTCTGCATTTCTGGCACAGCGGATAATTATTCACCAACTCAGAGATCTGAATTTTCATTTCAGAAAACGAAGTGCCGTACAAATAGAAAGCCGTTTCAGTAGGGCCTTGCCAGTAACTGTAGACTTTTCCTGTGCCTTGGGTGAGCCGATCAAGCTCGCTGTAAACATGATTTGAATCACTATTTTTATAAACTTCTGCGTCCAAGTCGGTGCCATTTAAATAAATGGCGAGACCTTCCAATGAGCCAAACTCAATTTCAGTATCGGTTGCTTCTACTCTGATTTTTGAGCCCTTTGGCACGCCGATTTTTTCGAGCGAAGACCTGATTAATTCGACCGTTTCAGCACTCGAATTATTTACCTGAATTTCTACATCACAGTAAACAATTTCACCAGTTTGAGATTGAAGGGTTCCTCCACCGGAAACTTCGCCTGCTGAGCTTTTTGCGAGAATTTTATCTAGTGGATCTTCGTATATTTCACCTCGGTGTATTGGCTGAATACGAGCATTTATGGTGATCGCAATAAATTGAGGATCTACCTTCACCTTTTTTTCCTTTTTCTTAAATAAGCTGAACAATGCTCGATCTCCTTGTGTGGTTAACGATCAACGTTTATCCGCCGCGCTGCGATGCTCAAAGAAATCATAGACACCTCCCGCGGCAGATAAATCATGTTGGACTGAACCGCCTGCGTGGGCGGTGGCGATAGGGGGTGAAAGCTTGCCCCCGTTTTGATGCCAGATCATAGCGGGGCTGGGCGCGCACCAAGATCAAGATGCTGGCCTTGGGCGTGAGCCTGAAGTCGGCATTCCAGCGCGGTGTCAGCAGCAACAGCTACTGGCAGATGTTCAAACCCTGGTGATCAACCAAGCCATTTCCAATGCGTGGCTAAAGAAGTAAGGTTTACTCAGTGTGAAGGACCTGTGGTGCAAGGCACAGGGCTATACGGGAAAGAAGAGGAAAACTTCGTCGAGCGAGCCGACTTGGTTGTTCCGCCCACTGCGGACCCGCATGGTGGGTGGTGTGGGGGGCGACGGTTAGAAGCCGTTGCCTACCCGATTAGATTGGTGCCAAAAGCGACTTGAAGGCTGGTGCCTTTATTAGTTTGCCGATAAGGTTTTGAACTGTTGGGAGGTAGGCCTCAGCCGTTTGTTTGCAAGCCGTGTCAGCTCCGAAACCGCTGTTGAATTCATAGTGCTCAGAAACGACAATGGACTTTCCATTCGAGGAGTGCACTCGCAAGCCTATGTCCCACTCGCCGCCGGTGAGGCCGCGTGATGACGAAAAGCTTAGTTGCTCCAACACCCCTGACAGCGTGATCTTAGGTGTTTTTTCGTCAAACAAGCCTGCCACCTTCAGTTCATCTGCAAGAGCTTTTTGAATGTAAGCCTCGAAGCTCATATTGTCAGGTGGGGCGATTGGCCCTGCACCTCTGCAAGCATTGTCGAACGTGGTTGGCCCCTTGAATGCTCCTACGTTAATGCTGCCAACTCCGATTGCCTTTAACGCCACATTGTTGTCCACAGAAATACTGTAGCGCTGCGGCATATAGGTTGAGCAGGCGCTCAGGGTAAGAACGGAAAGTGCAACTGCAATTTTCTTCATATCAAAAAACTCCATTAAAAAACAACGAAAAAATCTAATGATTAGCGTTTATCCGCCGCGCTGCAATGCTGATTGAAACCAAGAACGCCTCCCGCGGCTGATAAACCATGTTGGACTGAACCGCCTGCTGAGGCGGTCGCGACAGGGGTTTGAAAGCTTCACCCCATTTTTTTTGATCGGATTATGACCGGGCTCGCTCTGCCCCCGGCGTGCCAGCGTTGCGGCGAACACACTCCGGTGCCGCTGTCACACCGTCATGCGGATAACCTTTCCGGCGCGCTTCGTTGCGGGTGGTTTTTCAGATTTTTCGTTCATGTGAATATTCTCCCGTCCATTGGATTGGCCGGGACAAAAAAGCCCAGGCGCAAAAAAACCATAGCGGCGGTTCTCACGCAGGCGCGGCTTGTCGCAGGACGGTACCTTGGCTTCAGAAACCAAGTCCGAATCTTGAAAGTCCACCCTTCACGCCCCGTTCATCCATCGCTCGCAGAGCGTTTGCCACCGGCATTCATGTGGTCTTTTAGCCCAGTAGACCCCGTCAATCATGCGTGAGTAGCTACTGTTTTAATAGCGAGTGGTTGGGCAAAGTGGGCGGTTGCATTAAGACGGTGTAATAGAGCCTATGCAAATCCACGCAACCAACCAAATAACGGGGTTTCCTCTTGAGCGCTGATGATCTGGTCACCCTGTCGCTGGCCGCCTTTGACCAGGTGGTCGATGCCACTTCGGGTTTTCGCTCGCGCCCCGGCCAGCGCGACATGGCGCAGCGCATTGCCAGCAGCCTGTCCACCGTCAACCTGGGCGAGCACGCCAACCCCGGCAAAGCCATCACCGTCATTCAGGCGGGCACCGGCGTGGGCAAGTCGGCCGCTTACCTGTCCACCACGGTGGCGATGGCGCTGTCGCTCAAAACCCGCGTCGTCATCTCGACCGCCACGGTGGCGCTGCAAGAGCAGCTGATGACCAAAGACCTGCCCGCGCTGGCTGCTGTGCTGGAGACGCCTTTTGTGTTCGCCCTGGCCAAAGGGCGCGGGCGCTACCTGTGCAAGTTCAAGCTGGAGCGGCTGGTGGGCGTAGGGGCGGGCGATGCCGGGGCTGATCTGTTTGAGGCCGATGAAGATCTGCCGCCGCCGCGCGCCGCTTTTGCCCGCCAACTGCAGGGCGAAGACCCTGAAGAGCGGCGCATCAAGCTCTACAACTCGCTGGCCGATGCCGTGGCCAGCAACCAGTGGGACGGTGACCGAGACAAGCTGGCCGAGCAGCCCGATGCGCGCGATTGGTCGGCCGTGGCCGCCGAGCGCCACACTTGCACCGCCCGGCATTGCCCGCAATACGGCCAATGCAGTTACTACAACGCCCGCATTCGGCTGGCCGAGGCGCAGGTCATCGTCGCCAACCACGATCTGGTGCTGGCCTCGCTGGGCAAGAAGGCGCTGCCCGATCTGGACAAATGCCTGGTGGTGTTTGACGAAGGCCACCACCTGCCTGCCGTGGCGCTGGACCAGTTCTCCAGCAGCATGGATTTGTCCAGCCTGCGCTGGCTCGAGAAACTGCCCAAAGTCTTGCAGGAAGTGAGCGAGAAAATCCACGTCGAGCTGGCGCAGGATGTGACCACACTCGCGCAGCAGCTCAAAAGCGCCTTGTTTGACGTGGGCCGCATGGTGATGGACTTGCTCACCGTGAACGTCACCGGCTACGACGGCACCTACCGCTTCAAAAATGGCGTGCTGCCCGAGACTTTTGTGGACCCGGTCACACTGATTCACGGCCACGCCGGGGGCTTGTCCAAGGCGCTGGAGGTGCTGGGGGCCGAGGTGAAGTTGCTGGCCAAAGAAGACCCGTCGCAGGCGCAGAGCTGTTCGCTGCTGTACGCCAAGCTGGGCCAACTGGCGCCCAAACTGTCCAGCGTGGTGGAGACCAGCGCTTTGCTGCTGGAGCACGGCCCGCAGCCGCTGGCCAAGTGGCTCAAGTCCGACACCAGCTCGGGCCTGGTCTTTTTGACCGCCCACGCCTGCCCGATCGTGCCCGGCGACCTGCTGCGCCAGTGCCTGTGGAGTCAGGTGCGCGGCGCGGTGGTGACCTCGGCCACGCTGACCAGTTGCGGCAGTTTTGATTACTTTTTGCACGAGTCCGGGCTGGTCAACAACCCCAACGCCTCTACGCTGGAGGTCGAGAGTCCGTTCAACTACCGCACCCAGGGCCAGCTGATCGTGGTCGAGACCGAGGCCGACCCTAAGAATGCCGAGGCCTACACCCGCGAGATGGTGGGCGAGTTGCTGGGCGATTTGAGCCGGGTCGAACATGGCGCGCTGGTCTTGTTCACCTCGCGGGTGCAGATGAAGGCGGCGGTCGATGCGCTGGGTGCCGCCTTGCAAGAGCTGGTGCTGGTGCAGGGCCAGATGGCGCGCGGGCGTCTGCTGGCCACGCATCAGGCACGGGTCGAGGCCGGGTTGCCGTCGGTTATTTTTGGCTTGCAGTCGTTTGGCGAGGGGCTGGATTTGCCCGGCAAGCTGTGCGAGACGGTGTTCATCACCAAGCTGCCGTTCAGCCCGCCGTCGGACCCGGTGGAGGAGGCGCGCTCGGAGTGGTTGAAAAGCGTCGGACGGGACCCATTTTCAGAACTGGTGGTGCCGGCCACGGGCATCAAGCTGTTGCAGTGGACGGGCCGGGCGATTCGCACCGAGGACGATCACGCAACGGTGATTTGCTACGACCGGCGTTTGCTGCGCATGGCGTTTGGGCGGCGCATGCTGCAAGGTTTGCCGCCGTATGCGGTGTCGCGCCGGGTTGGTGGCGTGGCGCTGGCGGTTTGATGGTCAGAATTTGACGTTGGATGGATTGATGAAAACGATTTTTGGTTTGGTAGTGCGCGCCGTTTTGCTGTTGGCGGGGCTGGTGTTTGTGGCCAGTCTGCTGGCGGGGGCGCTGCTGTTGCTGGCGGTTTGGTTCGTTCGGGCACTGTGGGCGAAGTTGACCGGGCAGCCGGTGGTGCCGTGGACGTTTCAGGTCAACCGGCAGGCAATGATGGACCGCTTTTACCGCGCGCCGGGGGCGGGCAGGGTTTCGCCGCGGGGTGAGGTGGTGGATGCGGATGTGGTGGATGTCGAGGTCAAGTCGATCAGGCCGCCGGGTGGGTAGGTTGCTTGTTTGCTAGCCTGCTAGCTTGATTGATGCTTTTGTGGCTTCTGGTCGGCGGGGCTGGGGCGCAGGCCGGGGGCTCCTGCGTCCTACGGACTTTTTGACGTCGCCCCCAGCCTGCGCCCCACCCCCGCCTGGTGTTCGTTAGGTTAATGCTGTCACTATTGTTTTTGTAGCTTCTTACGCAGGTTCTACGGGGGCTGGATGGGTATTTGGCTTGGGGTACTGGGCGTTGTAATGACGGCTTGAATCACCGGGGTAGGCAGATTTTGGCTTGCCCAATATCCGCAGTAACACGATCTAACCTTGCTCGTTGAGATGCTGAGCGTGTTTCATGGCCGATTTTTCTCTAGTGCCATTTGGCGAAACGTTTCCAGAAACTTCTTTGACTCGGTGGCTTGAGGGTTCATAAATGGCCGTGACCCATCAGGCCATAGCACGAGGTCATACCTTTCTTGGGTGAAGAAAATGTAGTCGCCCCCGGACATTAGCATCACAGCGCAGTTTCCCGGGCTGGGAATGAAAGTTGTAACTTTTCCGTTAGCTGGCGGTGTGCCCTTTAGCACTTCGATAACTCGAAAATCACCATCAACAACGGCGAAAGATTTCTCGCTACCGTTGATAGGCCGGGATTCCTCTTCTGTGCGGTATACATGGGCAATGAAGACAGCCTTAGCTTTTTGGAATAGTTCACGATCAGTTGGCGGGGCTTGTCCGGGGCGTTGCGAGCAGGCCAACAGAGGGAATGCGACAGACTGAAGCAACAATAAAAGCAGAAGATTGCGCAAGTAACTCATGAACCATTCGCCTACCGATTAGCGTTTATTCGCCGCGCCGCAATTCTGATTGAAACCAAGATCGCCTCCCGCAGCTGATAAACCTTGTTGAACTGAACCGCCTGCACAGGCAGTCGCGACAGGGGTTTGAAAGCTTCACCCCATTTATTGGATCGAATTATCACCGGGCTGGCGCTGACATCGGCCTGCAAGCGAGGTAGCGAGTCAGCACGATAAATGCGTTTGACAGCATGGTTAGGTAAATATCTGATCCACCCATCGCCATATGAGAAGTGCTATATATAAAAATCGCCTCCAGCCCCCGTGCAACTTGCGTGAGCAGCTATAAAAACAATAGTGATCACCAAGCGCTCAAGGTGGGAGCGGGGCGGCTGTCGGGGGCGACGTCAAAAAGTCCGCAGGACGCAGGAGCCCCCGGCAGCCGCCCCGATGCCGCCGGTTCAAAGCACAGAATAAAGCAAAAAATAATGACAAAACAGCCCACAAGCCCCGCAGACACTGCGCAAGAAGCTACAAATTAAATAGCGTTTTAGATTCAAACCAAATCAACTCAGTCCCCCGATTTGCCCGAAAAAGCCAGGTGTCGCGTTAATGCTGTCACTATTGTTTTTGTAGCTGCTTACGCAGGTTCTACGGGGGCTGTAGGGTTATTTGGCTCGTTGTCTGTGGCTGACACCAGCTCTTTGGAGAACAGGTCAATCGCTGTTTTTGCGACCTGGGTGGTGTCAAAGTACGCGTAGGCGCCGACCCCGAGGGCGCCGATCAGGGGGACGAAGCGCGAAACACCTTTGCCAATCAAGTTTTGCGTGACCTTGACGCCCAGTGTTCTGGCAGCGGACTGGATAAAGGCGAGTGACGTGCGCCGAATCAAATAACGCTCGCCAACCCGCACCACCACATCGCGAAACAGCTGGGCTGAGACGTGTTTGAACAGGCAGTACAGCATTTGTTCACGGCCCAGCTCGGCGCTTTTGCCATAGCTGGCAGCAATGTCCGACACCATTTGGGCCTGTAGCTTCCACACCGCCAGCAGTTCCGGCAAGATCGTCAGCCAGCCCAGAAAGCCCGGCGGCAGTGCCAGCGAACCCGCGACCAGGCTGGCTTGCCGCGCCGCAGCACGACCCAAAGCGCGGGCGTGTGCTTCGGGTTGGGACACTTCTTGTTCGTGAGAGGTGGGCACTTGCAACACCAAATCCAAAATGGCATGGCCCACTTTTTGCGGCAGGTCTGATTCAGGAGCAAGCGTAGCAAGGGCGTTGTTGGGCATGGTTCGCCATTATGGGGTTGGCCTCATGCCGTCGTAGTTGGCGGGTCTGCCAAAGGCCCGCTGAAATAAGCTGGCCGATAATTGACGCATGGCCCAATCCCCGCTCGACCACCAATCCCTTTTTAACGCCCGCTTGCTCAAACGCTCGGTGCTCCAGGCGCCCACACCGCCAGCGCACCAGCAGTTGCTGGATGAATGGGCGCAAGCCATTCAAAGCGGCGCCATTCGCCAGCGCTCCGAGCAGCAAATTCGCAGCGCCTTCACGCAAAAATTCTTTATCGAACTGCTGGGCTACCAAGCGTTTGGCGGTGCGGCCCACTACACCATTGCGGATGAAAACTACGTGGGCAAGGGCCGCGCCGACATCGTCCTGGGCCACTTTGGTCAGCAAGCCGATCAAGTGCTGGTGCCCGTCGAGCTTAAAGGCGCGAACACCCACAACCTGGACGTGATGATGCCGGGGCGCTACAAATCTCCCGTGCAACAGGTATGGGAATACGCCATGGACGTGCCCAACGCCAAGTTTTTGCTGTTGTCGAACATGCTGGAGATTCGTCTTTACGCGGTCGGCCATACCCGGCGCGTTTATCAGCGGTTTGATGTACTGGAGCTGGCAGCCTCGCCGTATTTGTACCAGTGCTTCATGCTCCTGCTGGGGGCCGACAACCTGCTTGGTGGCCGCACGCTGGCGCTGCTGGACGAGTCCGGGCAGATCGAGAAGCAAATCACCCGCGAGCTGTACGCTGACTACAAACGCTGGCGCATCCAGCTCATTACCGCGCTGGCGCAGGCCAATGACATCGAGCCCGGCGCGCTCATTACCCCGGCGCAAAAACTGCTGGACCGCATCTTGTTCGTCGCCTTTGCCCAGCAACGCGGCTTGTTGCCCGCCGACACGCTTAAAAGCGTCAACAACAGCAGCGGCTGGGCGGTGATGCCGAAATATGACCATTACAAAGCCCTCTTCAGGGCGGTGGACAAGGGCCTGCCCGAGCGCCACATTCCGCCCTACAACGGCGGCCTGTTCGCCCCCGACAGCGTGCTGGACGCGCTCACCGTGCCCAACGCGGCCTGCGACATGTTCATGGAGTTCGGCAAATACGACTTTGGCGGCGAAGTCTCGGTCAACGTGCTGGGCCACATTTTTGAGCAGTCCATCACCGACCTGGAGCAACTCAAGGAGCTGGCCGACACCGGCGCCTTCACGCTGGCCGCCATTACCCGGCAGGCTGAGCAGGCGCGCGCCAGCAGCACCTCGGTCAGCGGGGCGCGCAAAGACCACGGCATTGTCTATACGCCGGAGTTCATCACCGCCTTTATCGTCGATCAGACATTAGGAAAAACCATTGATAGCCGCCGTGCAGCCTGCGTGAGTAGCTATCAAATTGGGAGCGACCCGGAAGGCGTACCGGTCTGGCGCAAGCCCACAGCAGAAGAGAAAAAGTACGCCAACAAAGCCCTGGCACAACCAGAACGGGTGGTGGAACTGGTGTTTTGGCGCGCCTGGCTGGCCGAGCTCATCACCCTCAAGGTGTGCGACCCGGCCTGTGGCTCGGGCGCGTTTTTGGTGGCGGCGTTTGACGTGTTGCTCGGTGAGTACAACAACGTCAACGACCAAATTGCGGCCATTACCGGCAGCATGGAAGTGTTCAACGCCGACAAGGAGATTTTGAACAGCAACCTGTTTGGCGTGGACTTGAACGCCGAGAGCATCGAAATCACCAAACTCAGCCTGTGGCTCAAAACCGCCAAACACGGCAAGCCGCTGGAGAGCCTGGAAGCCAACTTGCGCGTGGGCAACAGCCTGGTCTCCAGCGCGGACGGCGGTCTGGACTTCGACCCTAAAGCCTTTGACTGGGCGGCAGCCTTTCCCGACATCGTGGCGCGCGGTGGCTTTGACGTGATCGTGGGCAACCCGCCGTATGTGCGCCAGGAGCGCATCAGCCCGATCAAGCCGTACCTGGAAAAACGCTACACCAGCTATGACGGCGGGGTCGATTTGTACGCCTACTTTTTTGAGCTTGGCATTCGCCTGCTGCGCAACGGCAACAGCGGCGGGCGCATTGGCTATGTGTCGTCGGGCACCTTCTTCAAGACCGGCTCCGGGGCCAAACTGCGCGCCTATTTGCTGGCCCATGCGCAAATCGAGGCGATTGTCGATTTTGGCGATTTGCAGGTGTTTGAAGGCGTCACCACCTACCCGGTCATCATCACGTTGCGCCGCAGTGGCACGCCCGATGCGGCGCAAAACATCAGGTTTTTGTCGCTCAAAACCGAAGTGCCCGGCAAGCTGATCGAGACCTTCAAGGAGTCTGCCTGCCTGATGCCGCAAGGCCAGCTGGGCTTGGAGGGCTGGCGTTTGGAGGACAGCCGTGCCGCCGACTTGCGCCACAAGCTGCAAAGTGAGCATCAAACGCTCAAAGAGGTTTACGGATCGCCTTATCGCGGACTATTGACCGGTCTCAATGAAGCCTTTGTGCTCGATGGCGCGACCAAAGAACGCTTGATTCTGGAGGACGACCGAAGCGCCACCTTGATCAAACCCTTTTTGCGGGGAGAAAACCTGAAAAAGTGGCGCGTTGAAGCCCACAACGAACATTTGCTGCTCATCAAAAACGGCAGCACCCGGCTGGGGTTTGAAGCACAGCAAGGCACAACCCTGGCGGCGGCGGGCGGTGAACCGCTCGAAGCGCTGGCCTGGCAATGGTTCAGCACCCAGCAACCCGCCGTGGCCCGCTGGCTGCAAGCCTTTGAGCCCCAAGCCCGCCAACGCAGCGACCAGGGCGAGTTTTGGTGGGAGTTGCGCGCCTGCGCTTACTACGACAAATTTGATTCGCCCAAGCTGGTGTACGTGGACATGAGCGACAAGCCCAATTTCTCCATCGACACGCAACAGGCGGTGATGGCCAACACCGGCTATTTCGTCGCCGATGCCGACCATTTTTTGCTGGCCTTGATGGTGTCCAAACCCCTGTGGTTTTTGCTGACGGGCATGACCAGCGCCTACCGGGGCGGGTTTTATCGCCTGTTTACCCAGCATGTAGAAACCTTGCCGATGCCGCAAGCGTCTGATGCACAGAAAGCCCAACTCGCCGCGCTGGCCCAAGCCGCCCAAACCGCCGCCGAGTCCCGCCGTGACGAGATTGCCAAATTTGGCCGCGCCGCCTTGCGTGACCTGGTGCCCGGTGGCTTGAGCAACCTGACTGCCAAAGCCGGTGCCAAACTGCCCGCCACCTGGCAAAGCGGTGTGCCCGAGTTTGGTGAATTCACCGCCGAGCTCAAAAAACGCTTCAAACGCGAGCTCAATTTGCAGGAGAAAAACGACTGGGACGGCTACGTTGCCCAGGCCCGCGACAAGGTGGCTGCGCTCACCCAAACCATCACCCAAGCCGAACGCCAGATCGACGCCATCGCCTACCAACTGTTTGACCTGGCCCCCGAAGAAATCCGCCTGATTGAAGAAAGTTAACGCCAAATAAGCCTAAAGCCCCCGTGAAACTTGCGTGAGCAGCTACAAAAACAATAGCGAGCGCCAAGCACTCAAGGTGCGAGCGGGGCGGCTGGCGGGGGCGACGTCAAAAAGTCCGCAGGACGCAGGAGCCCCCGGCAGTCGCCCCGCTCGCGCCGGTTTAAAGCACAGAATAAACACAGAATAAAGCACTAAACAGCCCACGAGCCCCGCAGACCATGCGCAAGCAGCTACAAATTAAATAGCGATTGGGGTTCGAACTGGATCAACTCAGCACCCGCTTTGCCCGGCCCCGTCAGGTGCTTGAGCAGCAGACGGTAGGTGTCCAGATCAAACGCCAGCGTCTTGCGGTTGCTCAACGCGTCCGCCAACTCAGCTTCGTCATGCACGGTGGCCAGATGGCACCAGTGGTCAAACAGGTGAATGTCGGTGCGCCCGGATTTGGCGTTGTGTTCGCGCAGCCCCACCATCCCCGCGTGCGGCCAGACCTGTAGTTTTTGGGCGCTGAGCGCCAGTTGCAGCCGCAGGTAATGCAGCTCCGGCGCTTCCTCCCCGCAGCACACCCCTTTGCAACGACCGACCTGGTGCGCAAAACAGCGGCCTTTGCCAGACTCCAGCCCGAGGGCGTGCAGGCACAGCAGGTGGGCGTCGGCCAGTTCGCGCAAGCTGGAGATGGCTTGATTTTTGGAGCGGTACACGCCGTACATTTGGCCAAACTGCAAGGGTTGCAGGTCGTCAGCGCGCACCAGCGTCAGCAGCGGGCGGGCCTGCGGGTTCGGGTCCAGCCGCCAGGCGCACAGGGTGTTGCTGCGGCGCAGTTGGCGGTTGTAAACGGGCTGCTGGTCTTTGACCAGCCGGGCCTCCAGCAGCAGGGCGCCAAGTTCGCCCGCCGTCTCGGTCCACGCCACACGCCTGATTTCTTGCGCCATGCGCATCTCGCGCGGCTCTTTGCTGGCGGCCTGAAAGTGCGACATCACCCGGCTGCGCAGCTTGATGCTTTTGCCAATGTACAAGGGCAACGGCCCTTCGCCGAAAAACTGGTAGACGCCCGGCGTTTCAGGCACGTCACCGAGATAGGTTTCCAACAGCGGGGGCAGGGCGGCGCTGCCTTGCAGCAGGGTTTGCGCATTCTGGCTGACCAGCTCGGCACCCAGCTCTTGCGCTGCGAGTCGCAGCCAGTCCAGCACCACGTCCACATCGCCCATGGCGCGATGGCGGGCGCTGGTGGCCAAGCCGTGGCGCTGCATGATGGCGTCCAGCCCGTGGCTTTTGTGCTGCGGATACAGAAGGCGCGACAGACGCACGGTGCAGACGGTTTTGACGCGCAAAGGGGTGTCCAGCCGGGCAAATTCGTTGAGCAAAAAACCGTGGTCAAAGCGCACGTTGTGGGCCACCAGCACCGCGTCGGTCAGAATCTCCAGCAAACGCGGGGCCACTTCGTCAAAGCCGGGCGCATCTGCCACCATGGCGTTGCTGATGCCGGTCAGGTTCTGGATGAAGGATGAAATGGGGACGCCGGGGTTGACCAGCGTGCTCCAGCGGTCTACCTCCCGGCCGTCCTCGATGCGCACGGCGGCAATTTCGGTGATGCGGTCATGCACTGGGTTGCCCCCGGTGGTTTCAAGGTCGAGCAGAACGTAGCAGGGGAGCATGGCAGACCCAAAGGGAAATTAGCAAAACATCAGCGCCAGCCAGGCCGGGTCGTCGATGACGTTGATCAACAGGTAGGCGCCAATGCGGTAGAGCCAGAATTCAGCCTGGTCCCGCATGTCCAATGACTGATCCGGCGCCAGTTCAAAGGACATCGATGACATGAAAAGCGTAGTGGCCAGTGCGACGGTCGGCAAAGTAGCGCTCCAGGGTTTCCTTGACGGTTCTGAAGGCGATCTCGTCCCAGGGAATTTCGGCCTCGGTGAACAGCCGGGCCTCGATGGTCTCAAAGCCGGGGTCAAAGGTATCGCTCAGCAGGCGCGCCCGGAAAAACAGGTGCACTTGCCCGACGCGGGGCACGTTGACCAGCGAGAACAGGTCTTGTAGTTCAAACTGCGCCCCGGCTTCTTCCAGCGTTTCGCGGGCGGCGCCTTCGGCCACGGTTTCATTGAGTTCCATGAAGCCAGCGGGCAGCGTCCACTTGCCCCAGCGCGGCTCGATATTGCGTTTGCACAGCAGCACTTGGTCGCCCCAGTGCGGCACGGTGCCCACCACATTGAGCGGGTTTTCGTAGTGGACCGTATGGCAGGCGGGGCAGACGGCACGCTCTTTGGTGTCGCCGTCGTCTGGAAGGCGATACACCACGGCAGTGCCGCAGTTTTTGCAGTGTTTGATAGGGGGGCGAAGCATAAAGCTCAGTGTAATTCCAGTTTGGGCGCCACTTTTGCCATTTAGCATAGGGCAGATTGAACATTTTCAAGGACACAAATTGAAGCTTCAGATTTCAGGACCAAAAACTTTTGCCAGCAGGGGCTGGGCATTTTCAATCGGATCAGCCGTGCTGGGGGCTGCCGCGCTTTTGGGGGGTGGATGCAGCGGCTATGCCAGTCCCGTCCATGTGCGGCTGATCGCCATCAATGATTTTCACGGCAATTTCATACCCCCTGCCAGCAGCAACGGCGGAACCCTGCGTTTGCCCAATGGCGCGGCAGGGCAAAGTGTTGCGGTGGGAGGCGCGGCCTATCTTGCGGCGGTGGTTAAAAACCTCAAGGCCGAAAACCCAAACAGCATGGTGGTGGGGGCTGGTGACATCATCGGCGCCTCTGCGTTTGCTTCTCTGGTGACCCACGACGAAGCCACGATCGATATTCTCAACAACATTGGTCTGGAAGTGACATCGGTTGGAAATCATGAGTTTGACCGGGGCCGCACCGAGTTGCTTCGGATACAAAACGGCGGCTGCTTTCCCGCATCGGGTTTGCAAGGGGTGGCGGGGGCCGATACCTGTCTGGTCAATGGCACGTATGCAGGAGCCCAGTTCAAATATCTCGCGGCAAATGTGGTCGATGCCGCCACGGGCAAGACCCTGTTCCCGTCCACCTATATCAAACGTTTTGGCTCGGTCAGTGTGGGCTTTATCGGTTTGACGTTTCAGGGAACGCCAAATTCCGTCACGGCCAGCGGCGTGAGCGGGCTGCAATTCAATGAAGAATCAGCGGTCATCAATCAAAATGCGGCGCAATTAAAAGCCGCCGGGGTGAATGCGGTCGTGGTCCTGTTGCACCAAGGGGGGCAGACGAGCGCTTCCACCCTCAATGACAAAACCTGCCCCGGTTTAAGCGGAGACATTACGTCCGTCGTGGACAAACTCAGCAGCGATGTGGATGTCATCGTCAGCGGTCATACCCATCAGGAGTACGTTTGCAACTACTTTGGCAAGACGGCCCAAAAGAGCTTTACGCTGACTTCGGCCGGGTTCAACGGTGGTGCGGTCAGCGCGATTGACCTGGTTTTGCAGCCGGGCAGGGCGCCCCTTGTTTCGGCGGCCAATACGGTGCCTGTGATTCAGGCGGATGCAGCAAGCAATGCAACACTGCCGCCAGGGTTCAAAGCGGTCTCGAAAGATGCCGCCATTGATGCGCTGGTGACCAAGTATGTGAACCTCTCCAATCTGTTGGCCTCGCAAAGTGTTGGCCGTATGACGGCAAGCATCAATCGGGCTTTTTTGGCGGGCTCGGCATCTCCGACAAGGGATGACACGGCAGAAGGGCCATTGGGTGATTTGATGGCAGACACGTATCTGGAAGGTGTGCCCGGTGGCGCAGATATGGCGTTTATCAATTCGGGTGCAGTGCGAGCTGATTTGACCTACGCAGCGTCTGGCGATGTGACCTACGCCGCATTGAATACGCTGGAGCCATTTGGCAGTACCTTGACGACCTTGACGTTGACCGGGGCGCAAATTGTTCGTTTGCTGGAGCAGCAGTGGGAGTCGCCCAACAACACCGCCAAAATTAACCCCGCCACGGGGACGGTGGGGCGGTTATTGCAGGTGTCCAAGGGGTTGACTTACACCTATGACAACGCTGCGCCAGCCGGTGCGGCCTCAGGTCAAGGCAACAGGCTGGTGGCCGGAACGCTCAAGCTCAACGGCGTGCTGATCGACCCGGTGAAAACGTACAAGGTGGTGACCAATAACTATCTGGCCGGCGGTGGGGACAACTTTGTGGTCATGACCACGGGTGCCAATATCAACGACACCAAAATCAATGATTTGACGGCTTTTATCGACTATTTAACAGCCCATTCACCAGTGAGTCCACCCGCAGCGCGGGTAACACGCCTGAATTGAGATGGCTGAGGAGTTTTTCAGGGCCGCCGACTCAATAAAGCTTCAATCAGGCCTGTGCGTTCAGGAAATTGCCAATCGCAGCCGTGCTGCTTGAAGAGCCGTAGCCCAGGTTTTGCTGCAGCTGACTGAGCAGCGCTTTTAAAGTCGCGTCGGGGCTGGAAGAGCTTGATCCTGAGTTGGTCGAACTGTTGCCAGATGACGTGGCGCCAGCCGGTTGCATATCAGCAGCCACTTTGTCAAATGCGCTTTGCAGTCCCGCCGGTGCCGAGCCACTGCTGATTTGGGAAATCAGGGTGGACAGACCAGATGAAAAGTTGGCTTTGGGGTCGGTGGAGGTGGACGCTGTACCGGACGCGGTAGACGACGTTTCATCTTTCACTGCCTGAAACAGGGCATGCATGAATTGGCTGATGTCTTTCTTGACATTGCTGGTGGCTGAGGTGGACCCGTCAGCGTCGCCGTCACTGTCAGTCGCACCTGCGACTTGGTTGGTGGCGGTGGAGCCAGAGCTGGAGCTTGACGTTGACGCGGTTGAGCTGGTACTCGAGGTCGATTGCGGCATTGACAAACCCATACTCTGAAGCGCCTGCATCAAGGCGTTCTGCATCTGTCCACCGGCACCATGGGACTTGTGCGCGCGTTTCTTGCCACCGTCGCCATCTCCATCGGGGTCAGAAGCGCCATTGACCTGCGATGAAGATTGGATGCCTTGCGTTAATGTTGCCGGGGCAACATAGCTGGAGGAGATGCCGTTGATGCTCATGATGGGCCCTAAATTGAGTTGGAGGCCTCAATTTGACTTCGGCGAAAAGTTTGCAAAATAAATTGGTAAAGGGTAAATACAGGGCTTTTTACGTATCTTTACAGGACTTGTGTAAAGTTTTCGACGACCTTGCGAACATGCCAAAAAAGCCCGGCGCAGCGCGAAATATTTAAGCAGATTTGGCCACCAGGTCAAAGTGTTCGACCACTGGCGCTGCCGCAAAAAACGGCCCCACGATGGCACGCCATTCGTTGAAGGCCGGGGACTGGCGAAAACCCACGTTGTGGTCTTCCAGCGTGGCCCAGAAAATTTGCAGCAGGTAGCGTTCGGTGCTCTCGATGCCTTTGTTGACCTTGAAGCCCTGGAAGCCATGGGCATGAGAGATGACGGTGGCAAGACCGCGCTGGATGGCTTCTTCAAAAGCCGCGTTTTGACCGGGGTGAATGCGGATGTCGGCGAGTTCTAGGATCATGAAATATTCCTGTGGATGAATGGCGTGCAAGTTTAGCGGGACAGCAGGGCCGCTGCATGCAAGGCCAGTCCGGCCAGCCCGCCTACCAAAGTCCCGTTGATGCGAATGAACTGCAAGTCCCGCCCGATATTGAGTTCGATTTCATGCACCAACTGCCGATCATCCCAGCTCTTGATGGTTTCTGAAATATGGACGGTGACGCCAGAGCGCAAACTCAAAGTCAATTCACCTGCGGCGGAAAGAATGTGCTCATTGATCGCGTCGCGCAGGCTGTTGTCGTTGCTCAGCCGATGACCGATGGCCCCGAGCGCCTCCTCAAGATGTCTGGCAATGGCGGATTGAGGGTTGGCCAGGTCGTCTTGCATCCGCTGCTTGATGTCGGCCCACAGGGTGCTGGCAAAGGTCTGGATGGCGGGATCGGTGAGGGCGCGTTCCTTGATGTTGTTGAAGGCCTCGCGCAAGCCCGGGTCACTGCGCAGTCGGTCAATATAGTGCGTCAACCAAAGCTCGTAACGCAGCCGCAAGGGGTGTTCGGGTTGGGCTAGGATTTCACGCAATTCAGACAGCGCGGAGTGGCTGAGTTTTTCTGCAAAGCTGTCGGCTATTTTGGTCGTGGAATAAACGGTGTTGACCAAGCCGACCAGCAAGGGCCATTCTTTGTGCACATGCTTGAGCATCATTTTCGCGACAGTGGCTTTGACCGAGTCTTGCGCCAGGAACTCGCTCACTTTGTGCAGTCCGGCATCCAGCAATTCATGGTGGCGACCGTCTTTGGTGAGCAAACTGAGCACCTCGCCCGCCATCAAGGCTGCATCCCACTTTCGCGCTTGTGCCACGATCAGGTCTTGCATCGCCCGCTGCATGCGCGCATCGTCGAACACATGCAGTGCACCCAGCGCCCACGCCCGCGCCTCGGACATCCAGAAGTTCACCCGGACCGGGTCGCGCAACCACTGCCCCAGGCGCCGTGCTGGATCAAAAACGGCCAACTTCGCCAACAAGGTTTGGGGGTCGAGAAAGTGGTCGCGAATAAAGTCCGCCAAGTTGTCGGCAATGCGGGTTTTGCTCTGTGGAATGATGGCCGTGTGCGGCAATTTGATGCCCAGCGGGTATCGAAAGAGCGCCACGACCGCAAACCAGTCCGCCAGCGCACCGATGGCTGACGCCTCACAGAAAGCCCGCACCCAGCCCCAAATGCCCAGTCCGCCCATCAGGTGGCTGACGATCAGACCGCCTAAGGCCGCAAGCAAAAGCGCCAGCGCGATCCATTGCATGCGCTTCAAGGCCTGAAGACGGGGATCAGGCGCGGTGGCAGGGCCGGGAGTGGGATTTGTCATGGTTTGTGCCCTTATACAAGCGACCTAGTTTGCTACGATTACTCCAACGCCATCGCCCGAACTGCCTACATCACACTATCGCTGGCTCCACACGTAGCAAAAATTAGGGCCACCACGCTCATTACACTCAATGAATGGCCCAATTACTCCCCGACCTGCCCCCCATCCACGCCATGCCGTTGGGCCTGATGCGTGAACGCGAAGTACTGCTGCAACTGGCTGACGGTTTGCCTGAAAAGTTTCTAATTTTTCATAACGTCAACTGGTCATCGGTCACCAACGGCACCCAGTGCTTTGGCGAACTCGATGCGGTGGTTCTTTCTCCCAGCGGGCACATCGTGCTGCTGGAAGTCAAGGCCGGTGAAGTCCGGTTCAGCGCTGAAGGTGCCTTCAAGACCTATGGCGGCCAGGTGAAGGACGTGCAGCGCCAGACCCGCATTCAGTTTGCGGCCATCAAGGCCCGGCTGGCCGACGCCGTATTGAGCCAAGTGCGAATCGGCCAGCTTCTGGTGCTGCCAGACCAGCGCGTGGACACGGGCACCGTAGGCAATCCCCTGGAGCGCATTGTGGATGCGCGGCAAATGCCACAGCTGTGTCAGCGCGTCTGCCAGGCCTTGCCTATGAGTTCAGAGCAGAACCCAGACCCGGTTTTGGTCCGCCGGTTTTTTGAAAACCGCTTTGAACTGGCCCCTGACCCGAGCAATTACATTGGCCAAGTGGGCCGAGTCATGACGCTGTTGTCCGACGGTCTGGCCACCTGGGTGCCACGCATCGAGTCACCGCATGCCGTGTACGTGGTGGAGGCAACCGCCGGTTCCGGTAAAACCCAGCTGGCACTGCGCCTGCTGCGCGACGCCTCTGACCACAAGCAACGCAGCCTTTACGTTTGCTTTAACCGCTCGCTGGCGGACCATTTGGTTCGGGTGGCACCAACCGATAGCGAGGTATGCACTTTTCACGAACTGGCCATCGAGCATCTGCGACGCAGCGATGAAACATCGACGTTCAGCGGTGCCGACATTTTTAACAAGGCAGCGAGTCAGTTTATGGCTGACAGCGCCACGCATGACCAAAATGTAGATGTATTGGTCATCGATGAATCACAAGATTTTGAAGCCAGTTGGGTACAGGCCCTGCTGAATCGTTTAAAGCCCAACGGCAAACTCTATTTGATGGGCGACCCCGATCAGGCCCTGTATGAGCGCGACGGCTTTGAATTGCCCGAGGCGATCACGATTCGCAGCAGCGACAACTTCAGGAGCCCGCGCCAAATCACCGCCGTGATGAACGCATTCAGATTGACCAGCGCGCCCATGGTTGCTCGCTGTGCCTTTGAAGGTGACTTTCCGGGCTTTCATCCGTATGGAGAATCCGACCCTGGCGGCTTGCGAGCCACCGAGCGCGTGCTGAAAGAGTTGCTGGCACAAGGCTTTGAGGCGGGCAACATCGTGCTGGTCAGCTATGCTGGCCGTGAGCGCTCCAAAGTTTTGGCTGCCGATCAGATGGCGGGGCTACCCCTGCACAAATCAACCGGGCAATACGACAAAGCGGGCAATGCGCTTTGGAGCACCGGCAGCTTGGTTGCTGACTCGGTGTACCGCTTCAAAGGCCAGTCGGCCCCGGTCGTGGTGCTGTGCGAGATTGATTTTGAAGCGCTGACCGAGCGGGAACGCAAAAAACTGTTCGTCGGCATGAGTCGGGCGCAACTGCGACTGGAATGCATCGTGTCGGAGAGGACCGAGCAACTGCTGGCCAAGCTGCTTTAGCCAGCAGCGCTTAGTGGTTGCTTACCCAATTCTCAACGGCCAGCCCTGGATAGGCCTTGAAGTCAGACTCATTGTTGGTGACCAGCGTGACGCCCAGTGCAATCGCGTGGGAGGCTATCAATTTATCCAGTGCGTCCCGGCTGCGATCTCGATTGCCAAACCGTGCCGGGCCATAGGCTCTGGCAGCAAGGGCCTCAAACGGTGCCACGGGCACATCTTCAATGAAGCCATCCAGCTGAACCCGGTTAGCAAGCTGCGCCTCCCCTGAACAAGTCACCCCATATTCGAGTTCAGCCAGCGTGATCGCGGAAATGACCACTTCGCCGACAAAACATTGATCAAAACGTTCCTTGACCTCGACGGGTTGATGCTTCATCAAGTAAATGCAGATGTTGGTGTCGAGCATGTACTTGGGCTTCATAAGGCTTCGCGCTCGGCCTCGATATTGGTTCCGCGACCTTCAACCATGAAGTTGGGAGAAAACTTGGCGAGTTTGCCCAAGACATCGCCCAAACGCCGCTGGGCCGGGCGAATGCGCAACTCGTCGCCCACACGCTCAATAACCAGGTCGATGTCCCAAGTGTTGTAGGCCAGCTCTGCAGGAATTCGCACCGCTTGCGAGTTCCCGTTTTTAAAAATTCTGGTGGTTGCCATGATGATGCCTTATGGATGTACATGTACATTTTAATCACGCATCGTCGAAATGCTACCTCCTGCTTTGTGCTATATAATTAATAGCTTCTTGCGCACTATCCACGGGGGCTGGAGGCTGTTTACGTGTGCTAAACGGCCTCAAGCTCCCGCGTAGCCTCATCAAGCACAGACTGATGCTCGCCATGTTTTTTGAGCGCCTCCAGCAATCGCGCCGTTTGCCCCGGCGTGAACTTCGCCTCATCTCGGCGCAGCCCCTCGCTCAGGTACAACTTGAGCAAAGTCTGGTAGCCAGCAAAGCCGCGTTGCGGGGCAATAGCCTTCATCGACTCCACCACGTCCACAAGGATGCGAAGCGTGATAGTGGTCATAGGCCGGTTTTTGACCAGCCGGGATTTCAAAAGTTCAGACAGTCATATTGACTCTCCTCTTTAGTATCTGCGCGCCGCGTGGAAATGATGCGGATAAACGCACCATCGATTTCAATTAGCTATTAACGCAATATCTACGGGCTGGAGGCTGATTCTTTTGAACTATTGAGTAACTTGCGAGGAATGACTCAAAGGGGTAAATCCAGCTGGTAATCCCCCGGCATTGCCGAGGGATGATATTGCAAGACACACCATTAACTGAAAGCACTGAGAAATATATTATATGTACCAGTTGACTTCAAAAAATATTTTTTGAAGCGCTGAAGTCTTACAAAGGTAGATTAAAAAAATCACAACAAAATAATCAATTCAATAATCGTCGTCCTGTTGGTAAGTGACTAATTATGTGATCCATAAGTGCATCAATATTGTATCCATATAAGGCACTATAACAAACTGGCTTTGCAACTTTCAATCCCGTCGCCTCTTTCAGTCGATTAATAACTGAAATCGACTTTTCATCCAAAAACTCAGAGAGTTCTTTCTCAGGCTTATTGGTTACAGTATTCCAATACCGCCCTTTCATGGCTAAATCTGCTTGATTTATTGCGACAATAACTCTATTGGGTTCAATTGATTTCAAAATGATAGATTCAAGCAATCTAAAGGTGGTTCCAAGATCCCGGAGGCTTCCATCTAGTAAAACCAAAACAATATCTATAAAGCCATATTGTGCTCCATCTATAGAAACTGGCTTTAGAAGCTCGGCTGTAATATTTTTTGAATGTGTAAGATCAGCCGACTTGCCATCCCCAAGTCCTGCTGAATCATGAAATCTTAAATAATCATGTATTTTATATGCAGAAATTGTTTTGGTTTCTGGATCAACGCCACCACCAACTTTTGCAACTTCTGAGCCAAATAGCGCATTTAACGTAGAAGACTTCCCTGTTCCTGTTCCGCCAACGAATAAAACATCAACAGGCCGCAAAAGTGATCGCTCAATAATTCTATTTTGAATATCTTGAAATCTATAGCTTTTCATTATTAAGATCAATCTATGAGAATTTTAAATGGAATTACCATAAACTGGAGAAAAACCCACCAATCGCGCCAAGCGCTCCTCCTAAAACTTTTCCTACTGTACGTCCTGTTTCGCCAAAAAAGCCACCAATATCACCACCAATATCAGCCCCCTTGGATGCAGAAGATTTCATTGACTCCCAAAGAGTTTCTTTTATCTCCTTGCTGTAATCCTCTAACTTATCATCATCAGCCCACATTTTTTTATCTTTATTAATATCTTGAGCAAAAACAGCTCTTTTTTCATCTTTGGTGCTTTTTAAAATGCAAAGTAATAGTTTTGAAAGATTATATGGATTTTGGGATTTGTCGCCATCTTTGTATCCTGCTGCATAGTAAATTGGCTCAACATCAACATCGGTAGCCTCCTTAATTCTGGAGCGAGTAGAAGAAATTTTTTCCTCAAGAAATGCCTCCAGTTCAAGGGTGGGTTTATTTTCAATGTGATCCCAGCCTCTACCTTTCATTGCCATGTCTGCTTGATTGATTGCAATCAATAATCTTTTTTTATCCTGACCAAGATTTGGAACAATAACACTATTTATAAGTTCAAATGAAGTTCCCAAATCACGAGTTGATCCATCGAGAATAACTAAAACCAAATCAATAAGCATGTCGCCATTTTTGTCTTTCTCGTACAATTTAGCAACAATATTTTTTGCATGACGTAGATCTGCCTCTTTACCATCACCTAAACCGGGAGAGTCATAAATAACAATATTTTCCAACTCGTATTTGGAAATATCCATCGTTTCAGGTGTTGATCCTTGCCCAACTTTAGCCTTGTTTGCATTAAACAAGGCATTAATTGTGGAAGACTTTCCGCAGCCTGTCGCACCGGTGACCAAAATGCTGACTTTCTGCTCCTTCAGTCGAGCAAGATTCCTTAGTACAGTAGTTTTTGCTGACTCAGATAATGTTTTATCTTCATTAATTGCTTTTGCAACTTCATCCGTAAAGTGTTTTTGACTCATGATTTATTCCTTCTCTTTTATGTAAATAAGTTGATTAATAACGGCTATGGTGCGCCTAGGTAACTGCGAATTTCCTTCTCCATTTCCCCCTGCAGCCCTTCCGGGCTGATGATGCGGATGTGGGGAATCCATTGGCGAACAGTCGGCAAAATCTGGTTGATATGGGCCACCTTGGCGGAGACGATCAGGCCGCCATCTTCCAACGTCTTTTCAATCAACTGGTTTGCCACCAGCTTGCGGCGTTTGAAGTAGTCCGCCACGGGTGCGGCAATCTTCAGCACTACTTCGAGTTTTTTGCTGTTCAACCAGATGTCGTCTTCTGCAGCCAGGGTTGATTCAATGGACGGGTCGGTGGTGAAGGTAGCGTCGGAGACTTGCAGGCGGTCGATCTTGGTAAAGGTAAACGCTTTGAGTTGGTTGCCGTCTTTGCCCGCCAAGTACCAAATGCCATCGTGGTTGACCAGTTTGTAGGGTTCGATGTCGGCGTAAGTTTTGGTGCCTTCGTTTTTGCGATAGTCATAGCTGATCTTGCTGCGGGCCAGGATGGCTTGCTCCAGTTGCCGAAAGCAATCTTCCTTGCCGCCCAAGTCTTCGTAGTGATGGCCTTTGATCAGCAGAGCTGTTTGGACGCGGGCGTCAAATATCTCTCGCAAAAAATTATCAGCTCCCGCGGGGAACAGGCCACTCACGCCTGCCAGGCGGGCAAAGTGTTCGATGTCGCGCAGGCTGAGTTTGCCCAGAAAGGCAGGGTGCAGATGGTAGCGTCCACCGGCTTTTTCCAACTGAAGGAAAGCAAAGCGCTCGTTGAGGTCATGCTGAATGGCGCGCACGTTGACGTTGAATTCTCCGGCGAGCGCTTTGGGGTCCAGCTTTTCGCCCTGGTTCAGCTTTTTCAATATCTGGGTCAGGCGGTAACTCAAAGTGTCGCGATCAGATGTTTTTTTAGGAGACATGGTGGCCTTGAAAGGAATCAATCAAGGTTAACCAGGGCCTGCGACAGTTGATGTCGTTTCGGATACGACCCAGAATTTTTTTGTACATCCCCGTCCCTTTAAAAATTGCCAAGTAATAAAGTGGCAACGCAGCGACTGGGAGAAACTTGGCTAAAAAGCCGAAGTACAACCCAGCTACCCTTCCAGCTGTGACAGTAGCTGGGTCGGGTCTGAGGCTTTGCGTCCGCAATTTTCGCTGCGTTTGCCAACGCAAATTAGTGTAACGAGGAAGAGGACAGACTTTATGGTCGATTCATGATCACGTAGCAGGTGCTGCGGCCTTGGCCTTGCCGTGGTCAAACAAGTGCAAAAGTAGTTTTGATTCGTCGGCACTTAATGCATCCGTAATCGTCCGGGCTTATGCTGGAAGTCCGGCGGTTTTCATCTTTCAACAAAGAAGCACCTCCATTTTCAGGATACGAGCGGTGCGGTATGCTGGCGCCCATGAACATAGAAAACTTTATTCCCGGCAAAGATGCCTCGCTCGAATCCACCATCAACACGATGCAAGAAAAATTGCAGTCGCTGGGATTTCATATAGAAGAAAAATCCTGGCTGAATCCGGTGGATGGCATCTGGTCGGTGCATATTCGCGATCGGGATTGCCCGCTGCTGTTCACCAATGGCAAGGGCGCCACCCGTCTGGCTTGCCTGGCCAGTGCCTTGGGCGAGTTTTTTGAGCGCCTGTCCACCAACTATTTCTGGACGCACTATTACCTGGGCCCCAAAGTGGCGAATCGCCACCATGTGCATTACCCGCAGGAGCGCTGGTTTGAGCCGGGAGAAGACGGCAGTTGGCCGGTTGATTTACTGAACCCCGGACTGCACAAGTTTTACAACCCCGAAGGCAGCATCGACGCCAGCAGTCTGGTGGAGTTCAATTCGGGCAATGTTGAGCGCGGCATTTGTGCCATTCCCTACGTGCGCGAGCGCGATGGGGTCACCACGTATTTTCCGGTCAACATCATTGGCAATCTGTATGTGAGCAATGGCATGTCGGCTGGCAATACCCCGTTCGAGGCCCGCACGCAGGCCCTATCGGAGATTTTTGAGCGCCACGTCAAGGGCCGCATCATCAGCGAAGGTATTTGCCTGCCGGACGTGCCCGAAGCCGTCATCGCCCGCTACCCGCGCATTGCCGCCGGCATCAAGGCGCTGCGGGCTGCGGGATTTGGCATTCTGGTGAAAGACGCCTCGCTGGGCGGCCAGTACCCGGTGATGAACGTGACCCTGTTGCATCCTGAAGACCAGGGCTGTTTCGCCAGCTTTGGCGCGCATCCGCGCTTTGAAATTGCGCTGGAACGTGCCTTGACCGAGCTGCTTCAGGGGCGCGCACTCGACTCTTTGGCGGGCTTTCCAGCGCCCTCGTTTGATCTGGAAGAGGTTGCCAGTTCGACCAATATTGAAATCCATTTTGTGGACTCCAGCGGTGTCATTCACTGGAAGTTTTTGGGCGAGTTGCCTGACTACGTGTTTTGCGATTGGAACTTCAGCAGCACGACTGCCGAGGATTACGCCTGGGCCGTCAATCGCATTCACAAGGATGGGCGCGAAATTTATGTGGCCGACTTCACCCATTTAGGCGTTTATGCCTGCCGCATTCTGGTGCCTGGCATGTCCGAGATTTACCCGGTGGACGACCTGGAGTTTGAGAACAACAGTGTAGGCAACAGCATGCGTGAAGCCATCCTGAACCTGACGGATCTCGATGATGAAGAGTGCGCCGAGCTGCTGGAGACGCTCAATGAATCCGGTCTGGCAGACCAGCGTCCGGTGGCCGCGGTGATTGGTATGGCGGCTGACGCCGGTTCGTTCTGGAGTGATTTGCGCGTGGGTGAGCTTAAAACCCTGTTGGCGCTGGCCATTGGGGATGAATCTGCCACGCTTGAAGGCTGCGACTGGATCAAGCACTTTGGCCAACTCAACCCCCAGCGCCGCGCCGTGTATGCCTGCATTGAAAGCCTGATCAGTCTGGCCGACATTGGCGGCACCGGCCCTTATCTGGGCGCTATGCGTCAGCTCTACGGCGCGGGTGCCGTGACGCAGGCCCATGCACTCATCATGCAAACGGATCGATTCATGGGTCTGAGCGCACCTGGGTTGGCGCTGGTGGGGTGTGAAATGCACCACAAGCTGCTGGCCGCGTATGACAAGGTGCATGTGCGCTCAGCCTGATGAATTGAAGCGTCCAGTCGCGTAGAGATGCAGATGTTTAGAAAAATTCTTCGCAGAATTCTCTTTCCGCTGATGGCGGCGGTGTTGCTCTTTGAAGAGTGGGGCTGGGAGCCACTGGCCGCGGCCTTTGCCCGCCTGGCCCGTTTGCCCTTGTGGGCCTGGCTGGAGCAAAAAATTTCGCATTTGCCGCCACGTTGGGCACTGCTTGTTTTTGGCGTGCCCATGCTGACTTTGCTGCCGGTGAAGTTGTTGGCGCTTTATCTGTTTGGCCAGGGCAAGACGACGCTGGGACTGGTATTGCTGCTGGGCGCCAAAGTTTGCGGTACGGCAGTGATGGCGCGCTTGTTCCAGTTAACCCAACCGGCTTTGATGCAACTGGCCTGGTTTGCCCGCTGGTATCTCCGCTGGACCCATTGGAAGAATGGCATTCTGGATGAGGTTCGCCAGTCACGCGTATGGCGCGAGGGGCGCATCCTCAAGCATCGGGTCAAGGCCTGGTGGAAGCAGCAATGGCCGTGCGATGACGTGTAACCCGGACTGGCTTGTTCCCCAATGGCCCGCGCCGCCGAATGTGCACGCCATTTGCAGCACACGGGCAGGAGGGCGGTCAGTGGCACCGTTTGATGCCTTGAATCTGGGCGACCATGTGGGTGATGCGCTGCTGGATGTCGATGCGAATCGGGCCATTTTGCAGCAGGCAATAGGCGCTCAGCCTATTTTTTTGTCGCAGGTGCATGGTGTCCATGTTGAATGGCTGGCTGACACAACACCTAATGGCACGCAGGCCGATGCGTGCATAACGGACCGGTCTCATTTGGCATGCACCATCATGGTGGCCGACTGCCTGCCGGTGCTGCTGACCAACGAGCAGGGCAGCCGGGTGGCCGCCGTGCATGCGGGTTGGCGCAGCTTGGCCGGGACGGATGGGCAGGGCGTTCTTGAAAATGTTTTAGAGTGTTTTAAGGCTCAAGGCCACGTAGGTGATGCGCAAGCAGCTACTAAAATAATAGCGTGGCTGGGGCCTTGCATTGGTTCACAAGCGTTTGAAGTGGGCAACGATGTGCACGACGCCTTTGTTTCGCAAGCCGTTGCCGCCCAAGCCCTGTTTTTGCCAACAACCCGTGGCAAATGGCTGGCTAATTTGCAGGGGTTGGCCCGTTTGCGGCTGGCAGCCGCCGGGGTGACCCAAATTTATGGCAACGATGGCAGCAGCGCCTGGTGCACCGTCAGCCAGCCGTCACGGTTTTTCTCGTACCGTCGCGACCGGGTCACTGGCCGCATGGCTGCTTGCATCTGGCGGGACTGAGGCTGCGCCAGCCAGCTCGGCGGCTTCCTGGGCCTTGATGGCACGCCGCCGTGCCGGTGCGCCCATCAGGTAAACCACCAAGGTCACAGGAATCACACCATAGAGAATAAACGTCACGATGGCCCCAAGAACCGTGCCATTGGTATTGCTCGCTTCTGCAACGGCCATCATCAGCACAACATAAATCCAGGCGATCGGAACAATGTACATATTCGAGTAGTAAAGTGGTGACAAGAGAAATGTCAGTTTTTCGAAGGGGTAGCCCGACCATACTTGATCGGTTGCCAAATAATGAATTTACAGGAGACAGCATGACAGAGAATTCTTCCGAATTTTGGGCGCAATCGGCCCAGCAGTTTCAACAGACCTTAAGTGAAAATTGGACCAAAACATTTGCGTCCTTTCAGAATATGGATTTGGGCGCAGCGGGAGCCAGTTTGTCGGATGTCACCACCGCGTCTCCAAAGGTCAATTTTTCTCCAGAAAAAATGCAGGAATTGCAACAGCAATACCTGAAGGAAGCCGCTAATCTGTTTACACAGGGCGCCCAGGCGAGCGTTCAAGCGGCCGACCGGCGCTTTGCTGCCGATGCATGGGGCGCCAACCCAGTGGCCGCGTTCTCGGCTGCTACCTATTTGCTCAACTCCCGCACCTTGATGGGCATGGCTGAGGCGGTGGAGGCAGACGAGAAAACCCGTGCCCGCATCCGCTTTGCGGTGGAACAACTGTCAGCCGCCGCCGCACCGAGCAACTTCATGGCACTCAATGCTGAAGCTCAAAAGATGGCGATTGACTCCAAAGGTGAGAGCATAGCCAAAGGCATTCAAAACCTGATTCATGACATGCAGCAGGGCCATGTTTCCATGACGGATGAGAGTGTGTTTGAAGTGGGCCAAAACATCGCCACCACCGAAGGTGCCGTGGTGTTTGAGAATGACCTGTTCCAGTTGATCGAATACAAGCCACTGACGGCCAAGGTGTTTGAGAAGCCTTTCCTGCTGGTGCCACCGTGCATCAACAAGTTTTACATTCTGGATTTGCAGCCGGAAAACTCCCTCATTCGTTATGCCGTGGCACAGGGTCACCGTACCTTTGTGGTGAGCTGGCGCAATCCCGACGCATCCCTGGCTCAGAAAACCTGGGATGACTATGTCGAAAATGCGGCGATTAAAGCCATTTCAGTGACCAAAGAGATCACGGGCGCTGAGAGCATCAATGCCTTGGGCTTTTGCGTCGGCGGCACTATTTTGGGCACTGCATTGGCCGTATTGGCTGCGCGTGACGAAAAGCCGGTCGCCAGCGCGACTTTCCTGACCTGTTTGCTTGATTTCTCCGATACCGGCATTTTGGATATTTTCATTGACGAAAAATCGGTCAAAGCGCGTGAAAAGGAAATGGGCAAGGGCGGCCTGATGAAGGGCAAAGACCTCTCCAGCACGTTCAGCTTCTTGCGTCCCAATGATCTGGTGTGGAACTATGTGGTGGGCAATTACCTCAAAGGAGAGACCCCACCACCGTTTGACTTGTTGTACTGGAATGGTGATTCAACCAACTTGCCGGGTCCTTTTTACGCCTGGTATTTGCGCAATACCTACCTTGAAAATAACCTGATCAAGCCTGGCAAATCCGTGGTGTGCGGCGAAAAAATTGATTTGAATAAGGTTGATATTCCGGCCTACATCTACGGTTCGCGTGAAGACCACATTGTTCCGATTGGTGGCGCTTACGCCTCAACCCAGGTTTTGCCGGGCAAAAAGCGCTTTGTCATGGGCGCCTCGGGCCACATCGCTGGCGTGATCAATCCACCGGCCAAAAACAAGCGAAGCCATTGGGTTCGTGAAGACGGCAAGTTGCCCAAAACCGATGCGCAATGGCTCGAAGGTGCAACCGAGCGCAAAGGCAGCTGGTGGACCGATTGGTCCGAGTGGCTCAGTCAACATGCCGGCAAACAAATTGCGGCGCCCAAAGCCTATGGCAAAGGCAAATACAAAGCCATCGAAGCGGCACCGGGTCGCTACGTCAAGGCAAAAGCTTAAGTTTCATTCGTTCGATTAACAACAGAGGGAAATAAGATGGAAGAGATTGTTATTGTTTCAGCAGCTCGTACTGCAGTCGGTAAATTTGGCGGCTCACTCGCCAAAACCTCAGCGCCTGAACTCGGTGCTGCGGTGATCAAAGCGTTGCTGGCCCGCACGGGGCTGGGAGCGGACCAAATCGGCGAGGTAATCCTGGGTCAGGTACTCGCTGCTGGTTCGGGTCAAAATCCGGCGCGCCAATCGGTCATCAAGAGTGGTTTGGCCCAAGAGACGCCAGCGCTCACCATCAATGCCGTGTGCGGTTCGGGCCTCAAGTCGGTGATGCTGGCGGCGCAAGCCATTGCCTATGGCGACAGTGACATCGTGATTGCCGGTGGGCAGGAAAACATGAGCGCTTCGCCCCATGTTTTGCAGGGTTCGCGTGACGGTCAGCGCATGGGCGATTGGAAGATGATCGACTCCATGATCGTGGACGGTTTGTGGGACGTGTACAACCAGTACCACATGGGTATCACGGCTGAGAACGTGGCCAAGAAATACGGCATCACACGCGAGATGCAAGATGCCTTGGCGCTGGCCAGCCAGCTTAAAGCCGCTGCGGCGCAAGATGCAGGCAAGTTCAAAGATGAAATCGTGCCGTTCAGCATTGCGCAGAAAAAAGGCGATCCGATTGTGTTTGCCGCAGACGAATTTCTCAATCGCAAATCCACGGCTGACATTTTGGCGGGCTTGCGCCCCGCGTTTGATAAAGCCGGAAGTGTGACCGCTGGCAATGCCTCCGGCATCAACGACGGCGCAGCCGCCGTGATGGTCATGAGCGCCAAGAAAGCGGCTGCCCTGGGGCTCACGCCGATGGGCCGCATTGCCAGCTTTGCCACCAGTGGTCTGGACCCTGCATTGATGGGTATGGGCCCGGTGCCCGCGTCTCAAAAAGCGCTGGCCCGCGCTGGCTGGAAGGCGGCTGACCTTGATTTGATGGAAATTAACGAAGCATTTGCAGCACAAGCTTGCGCAGTCAACCAGCAAATGGAATGGGATACCTCCAAAATCAACGTCAATGGCGGTGCGATTGCAATTGGTCATCCGATCGGTGCATCCGGTTGCCGTATTTTGGTCACTCTGCTGCATGAAATGCAGCGTCTCGATGCCAAAAAAGGCATTGCCAGCTTGTGTATCGGTGGTGGCATGGGGGTTGCCCTAACTATTGAACGCTGATTTTTCATTCACAATCAAAACGTTAATTTAAAAATTGATGACAGACTAAAGTTCGCAGCGCATGGCCTTGGTCTGTTTCGTCCAGTTTCGGTAGTTCAACAAAGAGGAATACAAAATGAGTCAAAAAGTAGCGTACGTTACCGGAGGCATGGGTGGCATCGGGACCGCCATCTGCCAGCGTCTGAGCAAAGAAGGTTTCAAGGTGATTGCCGGTTGCGGCCCGACCCGCGACCATGCCAAATGGCTGGCAGAGCAAGCCGCCCTGGGCTTCACGTTTTATGCGTCAGCTGGCAATGTGGGTAATTGGGATTCCACGGTGGAAGCCTTCTCGAAAGCCAAAGCCGAACACGGCTCCATCGACGTGCTGGTGAACAACGCGGGTATCACCAAAGACCGCATGTTCCTGAAGATGACGCGTGAAGACTGGGATGCCGTGATCGAAACCAACCTGAACTCCATGTTCAACGTCACCAAGCAGGTGGTGGGTGACATGGTTGAAAAGGGCTGGGGCCGCATCATCAACATCTCATCAGTGAACGGCGTCAAGGGTCAGGCAGGCCAGACCAACTACTCGGCGGCCAAGGCCGGTATGCACGGCTTCAGCATGGCGCTGGCGCAGGAAATGGCCACCAAAGGCGTGACCGTCAACACCGTGAGCCCTGGCTACATTGGTACCGACATGGTCAAAGCCATTCGCCAGGATGTGCTGGACAAGATCGTTGCGACCGTCCCTGTCAAGCGCTTGGGTGAACCCAGTGAAATTGCCTCCATCATTGCGTGGCTGGCATCTGAAGAGGGCGGTTACGCCACGGGTGCCGAGTTCTCGGTCAACGGTGGTTTGCACATGGGCTGATGCCGGATTCAGACCTTTTAAAAACCCGCTTTGGCGGGTTTTTTATTGTCATAATTTTTGTGTATATGTGGTTTTCCACAATTGCAATGCTTGTTCCTGAGGCTTAAAGTGACTTGTCCTTATTCTTCAACTTAACCGGCCCTGATCATGACAATCAATCAAACGGCAGAAAAGCGTCCCCTTTATAAATCGCTCTATTTCCTGGTCCTGGTAGCCGTGGCTTGCGGCGTTTTACTGGGGAATTTCTACCCCCAAGTCGGAACAGATATGAAGCCCTTGGGTGATGGTTTTATCAAGCTGATCAAGATGATCATTGCCCCCATCATTTTTTGCACGGTCGTCATCGGCATTGCCGGGATGGAGGATATGAAAAAGGTGGGCAAAACCGGGGGCTTGGCATTACTTTATTTTGAAGTGGTCAGCACCCTGGCATTGATCGTGGGTCTGGTCATCGTCAATCTGATTGAGCCCGGTAGCGGCATGAATGTCAATCCAGCCACTTTGGACACCAAGAGCATCGCGGCCTACACGGGGCCCGGCAAGATGGTGGGTACGGTTGATTTCTTGTTGAACATCATTCCCGTCTCGGTTGTGGATGCCTTCGCCAAAGGCGAAATGTTGCAGGTTTTGTTGTTCTCGATGCTGTTTGGCTTTGCCTTGCACAAGTTTGGCGGTCGCGGCACCATTGTTTTTGACTTTATTGAGAAGATGTCACATGTGTTGTTTGACATCGTTGGCATCATCATGAAGCTGGCGCCCATTGGTGCCTTTGGCGCGATGGCTTTCACCATTGGCAAGTACGGCATTGGGTCGCTGTTTTCGCTGGGCAAGCTGATGGGATCGTTTTATCTGACCTGCCTGATATTTGTGTTTGGCGTCTTGGGCACCATCGCCAAAGTGCATGGCTTCAGCATCTGGAAATTTGTCAAATACATCAAGGAAGAGTTGTTGATTGTGCTGGGCACATCGTCTTCCGAGTCGGTGCTGCCGCGCATGATGGAAAAAATGGAAAACCTGGGCGCCAAGAAAACCTGTGTTGGTTTGGTCATTCCCACCGGCTATTCCTTCAATCTGGATGGCACCTCGATTTACCTGACCATGGCGGCTGTCTTTATTGCGCAAGCGACCAACACGCCCATGACCTTGATGCAGGAAATCACACTACTGGCGGTGCTGTTGCTGACCTCCAAAGGTGCCGCGGGCGTCACGGGCAGTGGCTTCATCGTGCTGGCCGCAACCCTGTCGGCGGTGGGGACAGTTCCTGTGGCGGGTTTGGCGCTTATTTTGGGTATTGACCGCTTCATGTCCGAAGCACGCGCGTTGACCAATCTGGTGGGCAATGGGGTTGCGACGATTGTGGTGGCCAAGTGGACCGGTGAACTCGACACCAAGCGCCTGCAGGCAGGCTTGAACAAAGAGACTTGGGTCGAAGCTGAGGCGCCAGAAGTGTTGATGGATCAGAAAATTGCCCGTATGGCAGCTTAGAAAAAGTCCGATAACTGGCAAACCATTCGAGCTTGCCAGATGTTAAAAAGCCCGCTTCAAGCGGGCTTTTTATTGGGCGATAGGTAAGTTGTACTTACTTGGATTGGGCTTCCAGCTGGCTGGAGACGGTCAGCCACTGTTCTTCCAGAGTTTGCAGCTTGTCATTGACGGTTTTGAGTCGTTTGCCGAATTCTGCAATTTCTGTCGGGTGATGGGCGGTATTGAGATGGCCCTCCAGTGCCGCGCCTTCACCGTTGAGCACGGCCATGCGGGCCTCGACTTCTTCCAGCTGGCGCTTGAGACCGGTGGAGTTGACTTTGACCTTGGGGGCTGCCGCCGCCACGGCTTGGGCTTTGCGTTCGGCTTTGGCTGCGGCGCTGCTGGCTTCCTTGATGGCTTCGCGCTGGCGCTTGGCTTCGTCCAGCAGGTAGCGCTGATAGTCGTCCAGATCACCGTCAAACGGCTCCACGCCACCGCGCGAGACCATCCAGAATTCATCACAAACAGCACGCAAGAGTGCACGGTCATGGCTGACCAACATGACGGTGCCTTCAAACTCATTGAGCGCCATCGCCAGTGCTTCACGAGTGGCCAAATCCAGGTGATTGGTTGGCTCATCGAGCAACAACAGATTGGGGCGCTGCCACACGATCATGCACAGCACCAGGCGCGCTTTTTCACCACCGCTCATGCTGCCCACGGCCTGCTTGACCATATCGCCGCCAAAGTTGAAAGTACCCAGAAAACTGCGCAGGTCTTGCTCGCGCGTGGCCTGGCCGGCAATCTTGCCGGCAGCCGTCAGTTCGCGCACCAGGCGGATCATGTGTTCCAGCGGGGTGTCGGCAGGACGCAGCACGTCGAGCTCTTGCTGGGCAAAGTAACCAATGTTGAGGCCCTTGCCTTCAGTCACTTCGCCGCCGATGGCCTGCAAGTCACGGGCGACGGTTTTAACCAGGGTTGATTTACCTTGGCCGTTGGCACCCAGAATGCCGATGCGCTGGCCGGCCAAAACAGACTTGCTGACGTTGTTGACGATGACCGTGGGTGGCGTGCCTTCAGGTGAGCCTTCTGGTGGAGGGTAACCAAAGCTCACGCCGGACATGGACAGCATCGGGTTAGGCAGGTTGGCCGGTTCCTTGAACTCGAAGGTGAAGTCGGCTTCGGACAGCAGCGGGGCGACCTTTTCCATGCGGTCCAGTGCCTTGACCCGGCTTTGCGCCTGTTTGGCTTTGCTGGCCTGGGCCTTGAAGCGTGCAATGAATTTTTGCAGGTGGGCAATCTTGTCTTGCTGCTTGGAAAAAGCGTTTTGTTGCAGTGTCATCTGCTCGGCGCGCATGTCTTCAAACTTGCTGTAGTTGCCGCCATAGCGCACCAGCTTGCCCATGTCAATGTGCAGAGTGACGCCGGTGACGGCATCCAGAAACTCGCGGTCATGGCTGATGACGACCATGGTGCCTTCGTACTTTTTGAGCCAGGCTTCCAGCCAGACCAGCGCGTCCAAATCCAGGTGATTGGTGGGCTCATCGAGCAGCAGCAGGTCGGATGGGCACATCAGGGCTCTAGCCAGTTGCAGGCGCATGCGCCAGCCGCCGGAGAAGCTGTTGACCGGATTGGTCAGTTCGGTAGTTTTGAAACCCAGACCCAGAATCAGCGCTTGGGCGCGGGCCGGGGCGTCGTGGGCACCGGCGTCCTGCAGCGCCATGTAGGCGTGGGCCATGCGGTCATAGTCGTCGGTGGCTTCCGAGGCGGTCACTTCGGCTTGCGCCGCTAGCAGGTTGGTGTCGCCGTCCACCACAAAATCGGTGGCGCTTTGCTCGGTCTCTGGCATGTCCTGAGCGACCTGGCCCATGCGCCACTGGGTCGGGATGAAATACTCGCCCCCGTCTTCGTGCAGATTGCCGTTGAGCAGGGCAAACAGCGACGATTTTCCTGCGCCGTTGCGGCCCACCAGCCCCACTTTTTCACCGGGATTGATGGTGACGGTGGCGCTGTCGAGCAGCACTTTGGCACCGCGGCGCAGGATGACGTTTTTGAGAGTAATCACGGGAATCGTTTCAGTTGGTATGACATGTCGCAGGGACAGGCCGGATCAAGTCAGGCAGTCATTGTTGGGCATAGCCTGGTCTGGCTGGCGGAGTAAATCCGTAATGACTGCGTCGGGAATACCCTGATTTTAGGCTAACAGGGCGGCACGGGTCAGCAGCAGCACCTGGTCTTCACCGGTGCTGGTTTCCAGCCAGACCGTTTCCAGACCGGGGAAGGCGGCTTCAAAGTTTTCTTGTTCGTTGCCAATTTCGAGCACCAGCACGGCGTTGTCGCTCATGTGGAGTGGCGCATCGCGTAGCAGTTGACGGATGAAGTCCATGCCATCGCTGCCGCCAGAGCGGTTGCCGTCCAGCGCCAAAGCCGGTTCGGCGTGGTATTCGGGGGGCAAGGCCGCCATGCTTTGTGCATTGACGTAAGGCGGGTTGCACAGAATCAGGTCATAAGGGCCGTGAACGTGAGAGAGTCCATCGGATGTCAGCAAAGTGATGCGTTCCTGCAAGCCGTGTTGGTCCACGTTGATGCGGGCTACGGCCAGGGCGTCGGTGGAGATGTCGGTCGCGTCCACCGTCACGTCCGGGTAGGTCATGGCCGCCAGCACGGCCAAGCTGCCGTTGCCGGTGCACAGGTCCAGCACGCGGTGGGTCGATTCGCTCAGCCAGTAGTCAATGCTGCCGCCCACCAGCAACTCGGCAATGAAGGAGCGCGGCACGATGGCACGTTCGTCCACATAAAACGGCACGCCTTGCAGCCAGGCTTGTCGGGTCAGGTAGGCAGCCGGTTTTCGTGTGTCGACTCTCGCTATTAAAAGCGTAGCTGCTTGCGCTTGTTTTTCGGGGGCTACAGGCTGATTGGCTATAGAGTCCGGGCCTTCCAGCGCAGAATCCAACGGCAGGCCAAGTTGCCACAGCACCAGCCAGGCGGCTTCGTCAAAGGCGTTGGTGGTGCCATGGCCAAAAGCCACGCCTGCGTCCTGCAGTTGCTTGGCACCTGCTTCGATCAGTTCCAGAATAGTCATTGAGTCAGTCGCGCGTTCAGGTTTTCCAGCACACGCCGGTAGATGTTTTTGAGGGGTTCGATGTCGGCCACCTGCAGGTATTCGTCAACTTTGTGGATGGTGGCGTTGGGGGGGCCCAGCTCGATAACTTGCGGACAAATTTTGGCAATGAAGCGACCATCGCTGGTGCCACCGGTGGTGGACAGCACCGTGTCAATGCCGGTCTCGCGCTTGATGGCATCCACCACGGCATCCACCAGGGTACCCGGCGTGGTGAGGAACGGCAGTCCGCCCACGGTCCAGGCCAGGTCAAAGTCAAGACCGTGTTGCTGCAAAACCGCTTGCAGACGCGTTTGAAGGCTCTCGGGTGTGGATTCGGTGGAAAAACGGAAATTGAAGTCGATCACCACCTGGCCGGGAATCACATTGCTGGCGCCCGTGCCGCCGTGGATGTTGCTGACTTGCCAGCTGGTGGGCGGGAAGAATTCATTGCCCCGGTCCCATTCGATGCTGACCAATTCAGCCAGCGCCGGAGCAACCAGATGAATCGGGTTTTTGGCCAGGTGCGGGTAGGCAATGTGGCCCTGGACACCTTTGACGGTGAGCTTGCCGCTCAGGCTGCCGCGGCGTCCGTTTTTGATCATGTCGCCGGTGCGCTCCAGTGAAGTGGGCTCGCCAACGATGCAGTAATCGAGCTTTTCGCCCCGTTGCTGCAGGGCCTCGCAGACGAGGACGGTGCCATCGACCGAGGGGCCTTCTTCGTCGCTGGTGAGCAAGAAGGCAATCGACAAAGCGGTGTCGGGGTGCGCTGCGATGAATTCTTCAACCGCCACCACAAAGGCGGCCAGCGACGCTTTCATGTCGCTCACGCCGCGGCCGTACAACTTGCCGTCGCGGTGTGTGGGCGTGAACGGGTCGCTGCGCCATTGGTCCAGCGGACCGGTAGGTACGACATCGGTGTGACCTGCAAATGCTATTAATTCAGTAGCTGCTTGCGCACGGTTGACGGGGGCTGCGGTCCGTTTTGCCCATAAGTTGGTGACGCGCTGGCCTGCTGGGCCCCGGACCATGGTTTCGCAGACAAAGCCCAGCGGGGTCAGGCGCGCGGCGATGATGTCCTGGCAGCTCGCATCATCCGGGGTGAGCGAGGGACGGGCAACGAGTTGTTCGGTGAGGGCGAGGGTGCTTGGCATCAGTGCTTCACATCCAGCGTGATTTCGGTAAATGAAGGTTCGTCATCCGGGTCTTCATGCTGTTCCTGGGTATTGGCCCGAGCAGTAAAGTCATTTTGCAGGCGCCACATCAAGTTGGTAGGTGAGTCGGAGTTCGCCAGACCCTCTTTGCGGTCCACGACGCCTTCTGCGATCAGTCGGGCAATGTCTTGCTCAAAAGTCTGGGCGCCATCGGCCATCGATTTTTCCATCGCATCCCTGACGGCCGAAAAATCTCCTTTTTCAATCATCTCGGCCACCAGACTGGTGTTGAGCATGATTTCCACCGCCGGGATGCGCCCACCCGTGACCGTGCGCAAAAGGCGCTGCGAGACAACGGCTTTCAAGGCGGCGGACAGGTCGCCCAACATGGTGGCGCGAACCTCCACCGGGTAAAAACTCAGAATACGGTTGAGCGCCTGGTAGCTGTTGTTGGCGTGCAGGGTAGCCAGGCACAAATGCCCGGTTTGCGCATAGGCAATGGCTGCCGACATGGTTTCGCGGTCACGGATTTCGCCGATCAGGATCACGTCCGGCGCCTGGCGCAATGCATTTTTGAGGGCCAACTGAGCGGATTGGGTATCGGAGCCGACTTCGCGCTGGTTGACCACCGAGCGCTTGTTCTTGAATAGGAATTCCACCGGGTCTTCAATCGTGAGGATGTGACCGGTGGCGTTCTGGTTGCGGTGGTCCACCAGAGACGCCAGGGTGGTGCTCTTGCCGGCACCGGTGGCGCCCACCATCAGGATCAGTCCCCGTTTTTCCATCACCAGTTCCCCCAGAATCAGGGGCACCGACAAGGTGGAAATCGGCGGGATTTCCATTGAAATGTAGCGGATCACGGCGGCAATGGTTCCCCGCTGGCGCATCGCGCTGATGCGGAACCGACCCACGCCCGGCAGGGGGAAGCCCATGTTGAGCTCGTTCATCTCTTGCAGCTCTTCAATGCGTGCGGGGGGTAGGATTTCGGCCAGCAAATTGAGCGGCGCGTCAGGGGGAAGGACCTGACTGTTGATGGGCACGCATTGGCCGTTGATTCGGATCAGGGCGGGCGACATGGCCGACAGATAGACGTCCGAGGCTTTTTTCTCGCACATCAAACGAAGGATGCGCTCCATCGTGCCCGATGTGCCGTTGGTTCCGGTTCCATTCGTCGTTGCCATGGTGTGCTCCTGTCTTAGTCGCGCAGCAAGTCGTTCAGGCTGGTTTTGGCGCGGGTTTGCGCATCCACCCGTTTCACGATGATGGCGGCATACAGACTGTATTTGCCACCCTCCTTGGGCAGGGTGCCGCTGATGACGACCGAGCCGCTGGGAACGCGGCCGTAGCTCACGGTGTCCGTTGCGCGGTCGTAAATAGGGGTGCTCTGGCCGATGTAAACGCCCATGGAGAGGACCGAGTTTTCTTCGACGATGACGCCTTCAACGACTTCAGAGCGGGCGCCGATGAAGCAGTTGTCTTCGATGATGGTGGGGTTGGCCTGCATGGGTTCAAGCACGCCGCCAATGCCGACACCACCGCTCAAATGCACGTTTTTGCCAATCTGAGCGCACGAACCGACGGCTGCCCAGGTGTCCACCATGCTGCCTTCGTCCACGTAGGCGCCAATATTGACAAACGACGGCATCAGGATCACGCCTTTGGCCAGGTAACTGCCGCGGCGCGCCACAGCGGGGGGTACGACCCGGATGCCCGTGGCTCTCAAAGCGGCTTCGTCCATCCCGGCGAATTTGGTCGGCACTTTGTCATAAAAATTCAGATCGCCAGCTGGCATGACGGCGTTGTCTTTCAGGCGAAAACTCAGCAGCACGGCTTTTTTGATCCATTGATGCACGGTCCATTGGCCCACGGCCTCACGGGTGGCCACGCGCAGGGAGCCGCAATCCAGTTGCGCGAGAACATGTTCAACCGCATCGGCCACTTCTTGGGAGACGGATTGGATGGAGATATTGGCGCGGTCTTCCCACGCGGCATCGATGATTTGTTGCAATTGTTGGGTCATGGCAAAGCTTCTATGGGATTCGGGTTGAAGTTCAGTTTCTGGATTTGACAAATTGAACAATGCGCTGGGCGGCTTCGACACATTCGGCCGTGTCAGCTACCAAGGCCATTCGGATTCGTCCTTCACCGGGGTTGGCGCCGTGACTGTCACGGGCCAGATAGGAACCCGGCAAAACCGTCACATTGTAAAGAGTGAACAAATCACGGGCGAAATCGGCGTCATTGCCCTTCACTTTGGCCCATAGATAAAAGCTGGCATCCGGTAAGGCAACGTCCAGCACTTCGGCCAGCAAGGGGGTCACCTGGGCAAACTTGCTGCGGTACAGCATCCGGTTTTCAATGACATGCTGCTCGTCACCCCAGGCGGCGATGCTGGCAGACTGCACCACCGGGCTCATGGCGCTGCCGTGGTAAGTGCGGTAGAGCAAAAACTGTTTGATGATGGCTGCATCGCCTGCCACAAAGCCGCTGCGCATGCCCGGCACGTTGCTGCGCTTGGACAGGCTGGTCAATGAGATCAGGTTTTTGAAGTCGCTGCGTCCCAGTTGGACAGCAGCTTCCATCCCCCCCAGCGGCGGTTCGTCGCGGAAGTAAATCTCGCTATAGCACTCGTCCGATGCAATCACAAAGCCATAGCGGTCGCTCAAATCGAACAATTTTTTCCACTCGGAAAGCGGCATCACCGCACCCGTGGGGTTGCCCGGTGAGCAGGTAATGAGCAACTGGGTGCGTGCCCAGACGACCTCGGGCACGCTGTCCCAGTCCAGCGCGAAATTGCGGGTCGGGTCGCTGGGTACAAAGTAGGGCTGTGCGCCAGCCAGCAGCGCCGCTCCTTCGTAAATTTGATAGAACGGATTGGGGCACACCACCATCGGCACCTGATCGCTGTTGCCTGGGTTGATGATGGTTTGGGTGAGCGAAAAAAGGGCTTCGCGGGACCCGTTGACGGGCAGCACCTGGGTGGTCGGGTTCACGTCCAGGTTGTAGCGCAGCTTGAGCCACTGAACGAAAGCATCACGCAGCTTGGGTTCGCCATTGGTGGCCGGGTAAGCCGCCAAACCACTGGGGGTGCTGGTAATGGCATCGACCATGGCCTGTTGAATGAACACAGGCGTGGGGTGCTTGGGTTCACCCATGCCTAGGCTGATGGGGCGCAGGGCCGGGTTGGGGGTGGTGGTTGCGAAAAGTTGGCGCAGCCGCTCAAAAGGGTAAGGCTGTAGATGAGAAAGCAGAGGGTTCATAGGGTTGATTATCCCTTGTGGGTGCGCAATGCTGCACGGTGGCAGATGTCAGATTAGTAAGGACTTTACCGGGCCGTCAAGGCCCAGCCAGTGTTGTGCTGCGTTCTGGAGAATTTGGTGCTCACCGGTAGTGAACAAAACGGATTGCCCCGGCGTTTCGCGGGGTGATAAGGTGGCCAGTCGGCGGCGGGTTTGGCGTGCAACAGGCTCTCCGTTATCGATCAATCTAACCTTTGCGCCCACCAGTTCACTCAAGTGTTGACTGGCAAAAGGATAGTGGGTGCAGCCCAGCACCAGGGTGTCTATTTCCCCGTCTTTAGTGCCAAATTTACCCATAGCCCCCGTGTAGCAAGCGCAGAGAGCTATTGTTTTTGTAGCGTCCTGGTGCTCAATCGCATCGGCCAGACCATCGCAGGGTTGACAAACGAAGTTGGCTTGACCCGTCAGTGACTCGACCAGGGTGCGGAATTTGGCGCTGGCCAGCGTTCCCCTGGTGGCCATGACGCCAATCCGGTGAGTTTTGCTGTGACTGACGGCGGGTTTGAGGGCGGGCTCGACACCGATGATGGGCAGATCAGGATGCTGCTGACGCAGCAGATGGATGGCCGCTGCCGTGGCCGTATTGCAGGCAATGACCAAGGCCTTGATGTCGTGTTGTTCCCGCAGGTAGTCAGTGATCAAGCGGGAGCGGGCGATGACATGCTCGTCATCGCGCTCGCCATAAGGTGCATGGCCGCTGTCAGCGACATAGACAAAGTCTTCATGGGGCAGCTCGGCGTGCAGGGCTTTGAGAATGCTCAAACCCCCGACACCGCTGTCAAAAACCCCGATTTTTTTCAATGGTCGGCGACGGTAATGCCCTTGAATTCGCCGGTCGCAATGCGTTCTTTCCATTCCGCCGGGCCGGTGATGTGGGCGCTGGTGCCGCCCGCATCCACGGCTACGGTGACCGGCATGTCAACCACGTCAAATTCGTAAATGGCTTCCATGCCGAGGTCGGCAAAGCCCACCACGGTGGCTTTTTTGATCGCCTTGCTCACCAGATAAGCGGCGCCGCCGACGGCCATCAAGTAAGCGCTCTTGTGCTTTTTGATGGCTTCAATGGCGACCGGGCCGCGTTCGGCCTTGCCGACCATCGAGATCAGGCCGGTTTCGGCCAGCATCATTTCGGTGAAGTCGTCCATGCGGGTGGCGGTGGTCGGGCCTGCTGGGCCGACGGCTTCGCCCTTGATCGGATCCACTGGGCCCACGTAATAAATCACGCGGTTGGTGAAGTCCACCGGCAGCTTTTCGCCTTTGGCCAACATGGTTTGGATGCGCTTGTGGGCGGCGTCGCGACCGGTCAGCATCTTGCCGTTGAGCAAGAGCGTGTCGCCGGGTTTCCAGCTCGCCACTTCTTCTTTGGTCAGGGTGTTGAGATCAACTTTTTTGCTCTTGACATAGTCAGGCGTCCAGGCCACATCGGGCCACAAGTCCAGCGATGGCGGGTCCAGATAAACAGGGCCGCTGCCGTCCATCACAAAGTGGGCGTGGCGGGTGGCGGCGCAGTTGGGGATCATCGCGACCGGCTTGCTGGCGGCGTGCGTGGGGTACATCTTGATCTTGACGTCGAGCACGGTGGTCAGGCCGCCCAGACCCTGTGCGCCAATGCCCAGGGCGTTGACTTTTTCGAACAGTTCAAGGCGCAGGCCTTCTGTTTTTGTGAGCTCGGCACCGCTGGCGGCTTTGGCCTGCAGCTCGTACATGTCTAGGTCGTCCATCAGGCTTTCTTTGGCCATCAGCACCGCTTTTTCTGCCGTGCCGCCAATGCCGATGCCCAGCATGCCGGGCGGGCACCAGCCCGCGCCCATGGTCGGCACGGTCTTGAGGACCCAGTCCACCACCGAGTCGCCGGGGTTGAGCATGTACATCTTGCTTTTGTTCTCACTGCCGCCGCCTTTGGCTGCGACGGTGACTTCCAGCGTGTTTCCGGGCACGATTTCAGAAAAAATCACGGCTGGCGTGTTGTCTTTGGTGTTCTTGCGGTCGAACTGCGGGTCGGCCACCACCGAAGCACGCAAGGTGTTGTCAGGGTGGTTGTAGGCACGACGCACGCCTTCGTTGATGGCGTCGTCCAAGCTGCCGGTGAAGCCTTCCCAGCGAATGTCCATGCCGACCTTGAGGAACACGTTGACGATGCCGGTGTCCTGGCAAATCGGGCGATGGCCGGTAGCGCTCATCTTGCTATTGGTCAGGATTTGCGCGATAGCGTCCTTGGCGGCCGGGCTTTGCTCACGCTCGTAGGCGCGGGCCAGATGGACAATGTAGTCTGCCGGGTGGTAGTAGCTGATGTACTGCAGGGCGGCGGCGACGGACTCGATCAAATCGTTTTGTTGAATGGGGGTGGTCATGGTGAAGTGAGGCCTCAGAAGTTCGGGTATGGGCTGGTTGGTGACAACGGTGCGAAGTTTAACCAACCCTGTTCACAGGAAGCTGACGCCTGGGCACTGTTAAAAGAGGCCAGGCAAATGTGAACGGCTCAACTGTCGTTGCGGAATTGGTTGTGACAAGCCTTGCAGCTTTTTTGCACTTCGTTGACTGCGGAGCGGATGGTTTCATGGTCGCCACCTTGCGCTGCTTTGACGAGTTGACGGGTCAAGTCCTGGTACTTTTCCTGAGCCAATTTGAATTCGGCAGCTTTTTCCCACACGTCTGCTTTTGCATGTGTTGGCGGGTAATTGCCGTCTGGCGTGAAGTAAGACCAGGGTTTCGATGCCAGCTTGTCGAGTTCGATGGCGTTGGCCAGAAATTCGCGTTGGTTGTAGGTTTGGCGGTCCCGCGCCACCAGACCCATGGGCTCGAGCGTACGGGTGAATTCTTTGAAAATGGCGATGCGCTTGGTCACCAGCTTGTCGGGGTGTGTGTCTTTGGCGTCAGTACAGGCCGTGAGTGCCAGCGTGATGGTGATGGCTATTAAGGAAAACGAGAATATTTTTGGCATGAACTTTATGAAATGATCGTGGGAGTGCTGGCAGGCGTTGCGATTGTAGAGACGGGCAATAGAGTTTGCGGCATGAGGGCATTCCATTTGTAAGCTTGATCTCAGTCAGTGGCCTGTAAGTGCGAACCACGACATTCACGCACAGCTTTTTATTAATTAGAAGGAGACCTACCCCATGAGTGAAGCATCCACCGCCATTGAGTCCACATTGGTTGAAAACCGCGTTTTCCCGCCAAGCGAGGCAATGGCTAAATCTGCCCGCATTTCCGGCATGGACGGCTACAACGCGCTCTGCGCTGAAGCCGCCAATGATTTTGAAGGTTTCTGGGCCCGTCTGGCCCGTGAAAACGTGATGTGGAACAAGCCCTTCACCAAGACATTGGACGAGTCCAATGCGCCGTTTTACACCTGGTTTGAAGACGGTGAACTCAATGCTTCGGCCAACTGCCTTGACAAGCACATGGGCACACCGGTCGAAAACAAGACCGCCGTTATTTTTGAAGCGGATGACGGCACCGTCACCAAGACCACTTATAAAGAACTGCTCGCCAAAGTCAGCCAGTTTGCCAACGCGCTGATTGCCAAGGGCATTCAAAAGGGTGACCGTGTTCTGGTTTACATGCCCATGACTTTAGAGGGCGTAATTGCCATGCAGGCTTGCGCCCGTATCGGCGCCACCCACAGCGTGGTGTTCGGCGGCTTCTCGGCCAAGGCTTTGCAAGAGCGCATTATTGATGCTGGCGCAGTGGCTGTGGTCACTTGCAACTACCAGATGCGCGGTGGCAAAGAGTTGCCTTTGAAGGCCATCGTGGACGAAGGTTTGGCATTGGGTGGTTGCGAGTCCATCAAGACTGTGTTTGTGTACCAACGCACGCCTACCGCCTGCAATATGGTGGCCGGTCGCGATATCACTTTCGCAGAAGCCCTGGCGGGTCAAAGCACCGAATGTGCGCCAGTGTCCGTGGGTGCCGAGCATCCTCTGTTTATCCTTTTCACGTCTGGTTCCACCGGCAAGCCAAAGGGTGTGCAGCACTCGACCGGCGGGTTCCTGCTGTGGTCCAAGCTGACCATGGACTGGACATTTGACCTGCAAGCCTCCGACGTGTTCTGGTGTACCGCCGACATCGGCTGGATCACCGGTCACGCCTATGTGGCTTATGGTCCCTTGGCGGCTGGCGCGACGCAGGTCATTTTTGAAGGCGTGCCAACCTACCCGAATGCTGGACGCTTCTGGCAGATGATCGAGCGTCACAAAGTCTCGATTTTCTACACGGCACCAACCGCTATTCGCTCCTTGATCAAGTCGGCCGAATCGGATGAGAAAGTTCATCCAGACCGTTCTGACCTGAGCTCCTTGCGCATTCTGGGCTCGGTGGGCGAGCCTATCAATCCAGAAGCCTGGATGTGGTACTACAAGAACGTCGGTGGCGAGCGTTGCCCGATTGTGGACACCTTCTGGCAAACCGAAACCGGTGGTCACATGATCACGCCGCTGCCAGGCGCAACCCCGCTGGTTCCCGGTAGCTGCACCTTGCCGCTGCCAGGCATCATGGCTGCCATCGTTGACGAAGCGGGTAATGATGTGCCTAATGGTTCGGGTGGTTTGTTGGTTATCAAGCGCCCATGGCCTTCGATGATTCGCAACATCTGGAACGACCCACAGCGTTTCAAGAGCAGCTACTTCCCTGAAGAGCTCGGTGGCAAGACTTACCTCGCTGGCGACGGCGCGGTGCGCAGTGCTGACCGCGGCTACTTCCGTATCACCGGTCGTATTGATGACGTGTTGAACGTGTCGGGTCACCGCATGGGCACCATGGAAATCGAGTCGGCCCTGGTTGCCAAATCGGATCTGGTGGCAGAAGCCGCTGTGGTGGGGCGTCCTGATGACCTGACCGGTGAAGCAATTTGCGCATTTGTGGTGCTCAAAGGACCATGCCCAAGCGGTGACGAAGCCAAGGCTATTGCCAAAACGCTGCGTGACTGGGTGGCCAAGGAAATCGGCCCGATCGCCAAGCCTAAGGACATCCGTTTTGGCGAAAACTTGCCCAAGACCCGTTCCGGCAAGATCATGCGCCGTCTGCTGCGCTCGCTGGCCAAGGGCGAGTCCATCACCCAGGATACCTCCACACTGGAAAATCCGGCCATTTTGGGTCAGTTGGGTCAAACCTACTGATGCTATGAACGTGCTAGCTGGTGGCGCCCGTTTGACGGCGTTTCCAGCCTGATAAGCATTCAGAATGCTCGAAAAAAAGCCCGCAATAGCGGGCTTTTTTGTGGGCGGGTTGGGTAGGTTTAGTTCAACTTGCCAAAATCCAGGCAGCCAGTTTTTTGGCTTCAGCTTCGTTGACCTGCGTATTGGCCGGCATGGGAACGACGCCCCATGAGCCAGCCCCGCCTTTCATGATTTTGGTGGCCAGTTTGTTCAACGCATCTTTTTGACCCGCATATTTTTTGGCGACATCGGTGTAGGCCGGGCCGACCAGTTTTTTATCAACGGCGTGGCAAGTCATGCAGTTTTTGGAGGTGGCGAGCGCCTGGTCGGCCAACGCAGGAGCGGCAACAGAAACTGCGGCAACTAAAACTAAGAGGGCACGTTTCATTTTTCTTTCCCGTGTGATGGTTTACAGTCTGCTAACGGGATTGTAGTGAGGGTGGTTGACACTGCTCGCGGTAGCGTTTTTTGACAATATTTGGAGTGTGAGATGTATTTTTTGGGGCTCGGTCTGATTTTGCTGGTGATGAAATATCTTGAAATGAGCCCAGTGGTTGCCTGGAGCTGGTGGATTGTCTTGGCGCCTTTTGGTTTGGCAGTTCTCTGGTGGACTTGGGCTGATTCAACGGGTTACACCAAGAAAAAAGCCATGGATCGTGAGAGTGCACGCAAGAAAGCGCGCCAGGCGAAGCTTCGTGACGCTTTGGGAACCGGGATCAAAAAGAAAAAACGCTAGTCATTCAGTACAACATTGGGCACAGCGCTGTTGCACGGCGTGATGGCGACATCGCCTTGGCGTGCCCATGCACAATACCTTCCATGCTAATTCATCCTCAAATTAATCCGGTTGCACTGCAACTCGGTCCCTTGGCCATTCACTGGTACGGGATCACTTATCTGGTTGCCTTTGGGCTCTTCATGTTGCTGGGTTTTCGGCGTCTGCGCCATGAACCGTTTGCCTCGGTCAAAGGGGCCGGGGCCTGGTCGCGCCAGGATGTGGAAGATATCTTGTTCATGGGCGTGATGGGCGTGGTGCTGGGGGGGCGCATTGGCTATTGCCTGTTTTACAAGCCGCTTTATTACCTGGCCCACCCGCTCGATATTTTGGCCGTATGGCAAGGTGGCATGAGTTTTCATGGCGGCATGCTGGGTGTGGCGGTGGCGACGATCTGGTTTGCCCGATCACGCAGCAAGCCATGGTTGCAGGTGGCTGATTTTGTGGCGCCTTGTGTGCCAACGGGCTTGGCTGCTGGGCGTGTGGGTAACTTCATCAATGGTGAGTTGTGGGGGCGTTTGTGCAGCCCGGATTTGCCTTGGGGCATGGTGTTTCGGGGGGCAGGTGACCTGCCGCGCCACCCGTCACAGGTGTATCAGTTCCTAGGAGAGGGTTTGATGTTGTTTGTGCTGCTGTGGCTTTATGCCCGCAAGGAGCGCAAACAGGGGCAAGTGGCCGCGGCGTTTTTGCTGGGCTACGGAGTGTTTCGGTTTGCCGCCGAATTTTTCCGCGAACCCGATGATTTTTTAGGAATTTTGTCGCTGGGCATGAGCATGGGGCAGTGGCTGTGCGTGCCTATGATTCTGGGCGGCATAGGTTTGTGGCTATGGGCCGAAAAATCGCCCGTTCATGTAGTTAAATAGGCTCTAGCCCCCGTTGAATCTGCGTGAGCAGCTACTAAAAATATAGCGAGTCAGGAAGTCAAGGAATGAGTGGAGCGATTCAGTATGAGCAGCAGGGGGCCGTAGCGCAGGTCACCATCCGACATCAGCCCAAGTTCAACGCCATGTCGCGTGTCATGTGGCGCGAGTTGCGCACTGTGTTTGAGCGCATTCAGCAGTTGGCCGAGGCGCGCTGCGTGGTGATCTCGGGGGCGGGCAGCAATTTCTGCTCGGGCGGTGATATATCGGAATACAGCAGTTTCCGCTTCCAGGAAGCCAGCCTGCGCGACTTCCACGAAAACGATGTGTGGGGCGGATTAAGTGCCATGCTGGACTGCGATGTGCCGATCGTGGCGCAGATTGAGGGCAACTGCATGGGCGCGGGGGTTGAGATTTCCAGTTGCTGCGATATCCGGCTGGCCAGTGAGAGCGCCCGTTTTGGCGCGCCGATCGCCAAGCTGGGTTTTCCGATGGCCCCGCGTGAGGCCGCGTTGGTGGCACGGGAAGTGGGCCGGGTCACCGCGCGCCAAATGCTGCTCGAAGCGGCCATTTTCAGTGCGGCCGACATGACGGCGGCTGGATTTCTCAGCCGGGTATTGCCGCATGAACAACTGGCCTTTGAGGCGCAGGCCACGGCGCAGCGTATTGCGGTGCTGGCGCCGCAGGCTGCACGACTCAACAAGCAAGCACTTCGAGCATTAAATAGTCCTCTAGCCATTATGGAAGCTGCGCAAGCAGCTACTTTTTTAATAGCGAATGAGCAGACTGGCGATTACGCCTACGCCGACAGCGCCGAGCACCGTGAAGGTATTGGCGCATTTCTGGAAAAACGCAAACCCGAGTTTTAAAAATGCAGGATACCCAGCCGAGCCATGCCCCTATGGGCAACGACAACCTGTTTGCGGCTTTGCGCGGCGCCTTTCCCCAAGACCTTGATGCGGTCGCCGTGGAGACCGATAACGACTTGCTGTACTCCTGGCGTGATCTGGACCGGGCCACCGCCATGATGGCCAATTTGCTGGCGTCTTTGGACCTGCCCGTTGGCGCCCGCATTGCCGTGCAGGTTGAAAAATCGGTGGAGGCCATGGTGTTGTACCTGGCCACGTTGCGCGCCGGTTTTGTATTTTTGCCGCTTAACACCGCCTACCAAAGCGCCGAGATGGCGTATTTCATCGGCAATGCCGAACCGGCGGTGGTGGTGTGTACGGCGCAAAACTTTGGCTGGGTCAGCAAGATGGCTTTCCAGGCGGGCACGCAGTATGTGTTCACACTCAATGACGACCGCAGCGGCTCCCTGCTGGATCGCGCTGCGCACCATTCGGACCAGCACACGGTTGCTGTCCGGCAAGCCGACGACCTGGCCGCTATTTTGTACACCAGCGGCACCACCGGACGCTCCAAAGGCGCGATGCTGACGCACGGCAATCTGCTGAGCAATGCGCTGGTATTGAAAGATTACTGGGGCTGGCGCAGCGCAGAGGAGGGCGGGGATGTGCTGATTCACGCCTTGCCGATTTTCCATGTGCATGGCCTGTTTATTGCCATTCATGGTGCTTTGCTCAATGGCAGCAAGATGATCTGGCTGGCCAGATTCGATCCCAAGCTGGTGATCCAAAAGCTGCCCAAAGCTACGGTGTTCATGGGCGTTCCCACACTTTATGTGCGTTTGCTGGCCGAGCCGGGGCTGACGAAAGAAGCAGCCAGTCACATGCGGCTGTTCATTGCCGGATCGGCGCCCTTGTTGATTGAAACCTTCACCGAGTGGCAGGTCCGCACCGGTCACACTATTCTGGAGCGCTACGGCATGAGCGAGACTGCCATGCTCACCTCTAATCCCTACCATGCCGCTGGCGGCGAGCGTCGTGGCGGCACGGTCGGATTCCCGCTACCCGGTGTCAGCTTGCGGGTGCAGGATGATGCAGGCCAACCGCTGCCGGTGGGCGAGATCGGCGGTATTGAGGTCAAGGGACCCAATGTGTTCAAGGGCTACTGGCGCATGCCAGAGAAAACAGCGGAAGAGTTCACTCCGGATGGGTACTTCAAGACCGGCGACGTTGGCAAGATGGATGCAAGCGGCTATATGACCATCGTGGGCCGCAGCAAAGACCTCATCATCAGCGGTGGCTACAACGTGTATCCGGCCGAAATTGAAGGCTATATCAATGAACTGCCAGGCGTGGCTGAGAGCGCGGTGATTGGGGTGCCTCATACAGACTTTGGCGAGGTGGGTGTTGCCATTGTCATTGCCAAGCCAGGTGCTACACCTGATCCGGTGTCGATCATCGCCAAGCTGAAAGCCACCTTGGCCAATTTCAAGGTGCCCAAGCTATGTTTTGTTGTTGATTCCTTGCCGCGCAACACCATGGGCAAGGTGCAAAAAAATGTTTTGCGAACCCAGTATGCAGCGAGCAAGGCCCTGTAGAGTTCGCCATGTAGCGTCGTTGGAATGTATACCCATAACCTAAAGGACAAATATCATGCAGGTTGCTCAAATCGTACTCAAGAGCGGTGACAACATAGCGGTCGAACTCGACCGCTTGAAGTCCTTGAATCCCAACCTGATGCTTGTTTTTGGCGATTGCAGTTTGCTGCAAGATGTAGCCACTCCCTTGGCAGCCCTGTTTCCATCGGCCATTCGGGCCGGCTGCTCAACCGCAGGTGAAATCTCTCTGAAGGGCGTCAGTGACAGCACCTGCGTGGTGACGGCGCTGCATTTTGAGGCGGTTCAGGTGGTTGAGTCGTCAACCCGGTTGTTGGGCATGGATGATTCTCAGGCTGCAGGTGTGCGTCTCGGTCAACAGTTGCTTTTAACGGGATTGCGCGCCGTGCTGGTGCTGGGGCAGGGTGTTGCGATCAATGGCAGTGCCTTGATTGCCGGAATGTCGGAGGTGTTGGGTCATGAAATTCCAATCACCGGCGGATTGGCCGGCGATGCCGGTGCCTTCAAGGAAACCTGGGTGCTGGACGACTCAGGCGTGCATAACGATCACTTGGTGTGCATTGGTTTTTACGGCGAAAAATTGAGTTTTTCGCATGGCTCGTTCGGAGGCTGGTCGCCTTTTGGTCCGGCCAGAAAGGTGACCCGTTGCGATCACAATGTGTTGTTTGAACTCGATGGCGAGCCGGCGCTTGATATCTACAAGCGCTACTTGGGCGAACATGCCAAAGACCTGCCTGCATCAGGTTTGCTGTTTCCGTTTGCCATGCTGGGAAGCGACCATAACGATGTGGGCTTGATCCGTACTATTTTGGCGGTGGATGAGGTGGCCGGGAGCCTGACCTTGGCCGGCGACATTGATCCTGCTGGCTACTTGCGTCTGATGCATGCCAGCACCGATGATTTGGTCGATGGTGCCGAGGCTGCAGCCCAGGCTGCCAAAAAGGCGCTTGAAAGCGAAGGGCAAGGTCTGGCATTGCTGGTGAGTTGCGTGGGCCGCAAGCTGGTGATGGGAGGGCGGGTGGACGAAGAAGTAGAAGCCGTAGGCGAAGTTTTTGGACAAGGCGCTGTGTTGGCCGGTTTTTATTCCTACGGGGAAATCAGTCCCTTTACGCGCAATTTAGAGTGCAAATTGCATAACCAGACCATGACGATCACACACATTAGCGAACTGTCATAAATCTGATTCATGCATAAGCTACTTGCTCGTCAGACCAAGCGTTTATTGGGAGTTGGTGAAGCTCAACTGACCGGCGTACTTGATGAACTCAAGCAGGTCGCCAGCGTTGTTGGGGTATCGCCCGAAGCGGCAAGTCTTTTGGCGGGATTGGGGGAGTTTTTGTCTCGCGTGGACAGTGTTTACGAACAAAATGACCGCGACCTTGATCTTAAAACCAGAAGCTTGCAGCTCAGTTCCGTTGAGTTGACGCATACCAACGACCGGATTCGCCACGAGCTGGCGAGCCGGACCCGCGCCATTGATTCCTTGCGTGAAACCGCCAACAATCTGATGCAGTCGATGGACCCGGATTTGCCGCCCTTGGAAGACGATAACCTGGAGTCACTCTCGAAATTGATGTCTGATCTGGTGCAGCATCGCGAGGAGAGTCAGAAAGATTTGCAGGCGGCGCTGGTTGATTTGGCCAACCAAAAATTTGCCCTTGATCAGCATGGCATTGTCAGCATCACCGATGTGGCTGGTCGAATTGTCTATGCCAACGACAAGTTTTGCGAAATCAGCGGCTATTCACGAGAAAATTTGATGGGAATGAGCCACCGAATTATCAAATCGGGGCTTCATTCGGATGAGTTTTTTAGGGATATGTGGAGTGTCATTGCATCAGGTCAGGTCTGGCATGGTGAGATATGCAACCGCAACAGTTCTGGCGATCTTTTTTGGGTGCAATCCACCCTTGTACCTTTGCGGGACGATACGGGGGTGCCGACCCAATTTATCGCAATTCGTACTGATATCACAGCCCGCAAGTTGATGGAGGCGACGATCAACGCAGCAGAGGCCCGGCTTCGTCATATTACCAATGCGGTGCCTGGTGTGGTTTACCAGTGCGAAATCGGGCAGGGACAGATTCGCTATACCTTCGTCAGTGATCGTTTTGGCGAGATCCGTGGCCTTGATCGGGAGTCCTTGTTCGCCGATGGGTATCTTCCTTCCCAACAAATACTGTCTGAGGATCGTGATCGGTACTTAAGCAGTCTGATGGCTGCAGCGGAGCGGCGAGAATCATTGGCCAGTGAGTACCGGATCAAGCTGCCCGATGGCTCCTTGCGATGGATACGTGGGGAGATCAATCCCGAACCCGAATTGGCGGCTGATGGAGCCACCGTTTACACAGGTATCTGGCAGGATGTGACCTTATTGAAGGAGGCTGGTTCCCGATTGCGCGAGGTGACCGAAAGTATTCCTGTGGCTGTGTACCAATACCATTTTTCGGCAGATGGTCGTCAAACCATGCCGTTTTGCAGTTCGGCGATTCAACGAATCTGTGGCCTGACACCCGAGGAGGTGATGGACAACGTCAAAACGCTCTTTGCACAGGTTTACGGGGAGGATCGACAAAAGTTTTTTGCTGCCATGGTTGCCTCTGCAGAAAGCGCTCTGGCTTGGTCTATTGATTTCAGACTTGTACATAAAACCAGCGGAGAACCTGTCTGGGTGTACGCTGAAGCTCAACCCAAAGAAACTGTCGATGGGCGACTCATCTGGAATGGTTATTTAGCTGACATCTCCGAGTCCAAACGGGTTTCAGAAGAGTTGCGTCGCGCAAAGGATGGTGCTGAGGCTGCCAATCGGGCTAAATCCGATTTTCTGGCCAATATGAGTCACGAGATTCGCACGCCCATGAATGGTGTCATTGGTATGACCGAACTCGTGCTTGACACGGATTTGAATGACGAACAGCGGGGTTATCTGGATGTCGTCAAGTCGTCATCTGAGTCGCTGCTCAAGGTGATTAATGACATTCTTGACTTCTCCAAGATTGAAGCGGGCAAACTGCTGATTGAAAAAATCCCGTTTAACCTTGAGCGAACCATCGGAGACACATTGAAGGCGCTGGCTGTGCGGGCCCATTCAAAAGGGATTGAACTGGTGTGCGACATCGAACCCGATGTCTGTATGCATGTATTGGGTGATCCCGGGCGACTGCGCCAGATTCTCATGAATTTAATTGGTAATGCCATCAAGTTCACGGAGCGCGGTGAGGTGCTTCTGCGTGTGAGTCTCTCTTGTGCGAGTGAGAGCAAGAATGTTATTCAATTTGCGATCAGCGACACAGGTATTGGTATACCCGAGTCAAAACTGAAGTCTATTTTTGACGCTTTTTCCCAGGAAGACAGCACCATTACACGCAAGTACGGGGGGACAGGACTGGGTTTGTCGATTTCATCTTTGCTGGTTGACGCGCTCGGTGGTCATATCTCAGTTCAAAGCGAGGTGGGTCGGGGCAGCAAGTTTGAGTTTTCTATTCCTTTGGATCGCGATACTCATAGTCCTGAAGTAAAAATGGAAGCGACGCATCTTGTGGGTCTGCGCATGCTGGTGGTTGATGACAATCAGGTGAATCGCCAGGTTGTGCAGGGCGTGCTTAAAAGTGTTGGCGCACAAGTGCTGGCGGTGGAGTCCGGCGAAGCGGCTCTGATGCTGCTGAGCGATCAGGATATGTTTTTTGATTTGGTTTTGCTTGATGCCCAAATGCCGGAGATGGACGGATTTGTCACCGCTGAAAAAATCCTGGCGCAGCCCAGGTTCTCCAAAATTCCCTTGGTCATGTTGTCGTCGGCCGGTCTCAAGGGGGACGCGCAGCGCTCTAGTGAAATTGGGTTTGCGGCATACCTATCCAAGCCGTTCACCAGAGATGAGTTGGTGCAGGTTCTGTTGCGTGCGATGAATGCTGCACCTTCACCTGTGCCGAGGTTGGTGACACGCCATGCAATTAAAGATGAGCAGGCCTTGCTTGATATTTTGTTGGTTGAAGACCATTTGGTAAACCAGCAATTGGCCATGGCCTTGCTGACGCGCTGGGGGCATCAGGTTACCTTGGCCGAGAATGGCCAATTGGCCTTGGAGGCTTTGGCAAAGCACCAATTTGATTTGGTGTTGATGGACATGATGATGCCGGTGATGGATGGGTTGGAGGCCACACGGCGTATACGAGCTAGCGAAAGGGATCGACGCATACCCATTGTGGCCATGACGGCCAATGCCATGCAGGGGGACCGGGATAGTTGTATTGCAGCCGGTATGGATGACTACATTTCCAAACCTATTGAAACGGTCGAGTTGCAACGGATATTGAGACGGTATATGACAAATGAAGAGGCAGTTTTTGTTGATCAACCTGTTAACTTGACGGATTCGGCCTTGGTTGCTTCAGGCTTTGACTATGTTTTTGCCCTGACACAGGCTGATCAGGAAGTGATTGAGATCATTTCAGATGTTTTTCTGGCGCAATGGCCTTTGGAAAGTCAGCAAATGAAACTGGCTTTGACGCAAGGCGACCTGAAGCCTGTACTGCATCTGGCTCATGCCTTGAAGGGCACCTTGGCGATGTTTGGAGCACGTCCATCGGTAGAAATTGCCCAGCGCGTGGAATTTTTGGCAACCCAAGGCGAGGCAACGGGCATTGTGGAATTGTTAGAAGCACTTGACGTCGAAGTGGCTCAACTGGTTGTCGCCTTGCAACAAGCAAGTGCATAGCCTGTTCATGGGTGAAAAAAGAGACAATAGCGAGACGTTGGATTTAAGAAAAATAAGGTTGATCCGCCATGGCACACCAAGTACTCATTGTTGATGACACAGAAATCAATCTGATTCTGTTTGAGGCATTGATCAAGAAACTTGAGGGAGCGGTATCAAAAACATTTGTTTCTTCGCCGGATGGGCTGGCTTGGGCGCAGGCCAATGATCCCGACCTGATTATTGTTGATTACATGATGCCTGTGCTTGACGGTATCGAGTTCATCCAACGGCTACGTGAAACCCCCGGTAAAGAAGGTGTCCCCATCTTGATGATCACGGCCAATGACCAGAAGCAGGTCCGTTATCGGGCTCTTGATGTCGGGGCAACAGATTTCTTGACCAAACCGGTCGATAAAATTGAATTTTTGGCAAGAGCCGCCAACATGTTGGCGCTTAGCGATGTCAGAAAAAAGTTGGCCAACAAGGCCGCGTGGCTGGCCGAGGAGGTGCATAAAGCCACTGCTGAAATTGTTCAGCGAGAGCGTGAGACAGTTATTCGGTTGTCAAAAGCAGCAGAGTACCGTGATCCTGAAACCGGCGCCCATATTTTGCGAATGGCGCATTATTCAGAGTTGATTGCAAAAAGTCTTGGTTTATCCGTCGCAGACCAGGTTTTGCTGCTGGAAGCGGCTCCCATGCATGATATTGGCAAGGTAGGTATTGCCGATGGCATCCTTCTAAAACCCGGTCGATTGACTCCGGAAGAGATGGAGATCATGAAACAGCATGCCTTGATTGGTTATGAAATTCTTAAAGGAAGTTCATCCAAAGTATTGCAAGCTGGGGCAGATATTGCATTTGCGCATCACGAAAAATTTGACGGAACCGGTTATCCCAATGGTCTTCAAGGAAACGGCATTCCGATTTTTAGCCGTATTGTGGCCGTGGCGGATGTGTTTGATGCCCTGACATCCGAGCGACCTTACAAAAAGGCTTGGTCATTGGAGCAGGCGGCAGAGCATCTCAAAGCCAATGCCGGAACTCATTTTGATCCAGTGTGTGTTCATGCCTTTTTCGAGCAATGGGGGAGCGTTCTCGAAGTCCGGCAACGCTTTACTGATGCAAAGTAGGGTTGTTATTGCTATTAAAAATATAGCTGCTTACGCTTAATCTATAAGGCTTTTATCCAATTTAGCGTAAAATCAATACCGGAATGTGGGAGTGCGTCAGCACTTGCTGGGTTTCGCTGCCAAGCAGCAGGCGTTTGATGCCTCGGCGACCATGGGAAGCCATCACAATCAGATCGCATTTGTGTTTTTTGGCTGCCGCGATGACGGCATCAGATACCAAGTCGGATTTGACGGTAATAGCTTTGGTTTTAACGCCACTTTCCAACGCAGTTTTCTGGACGGCCTCAACAATAGCTTGCCCATCCTCTTCCCATTGCCTCTCAACCCGACTTACTTCGGCCGCCTGCAAGGCCAACCCACCCTCAAAGTAGCTTTGTGGGTAACGGGGGATGACTTTCAATGCCACCAGTTCTGCATTTGCCAGTGCAGCCAGTTCAATAGCGCTGCTCACCGCTTTCTTTGACAAAGTCGATCCATCTGTGGCGACAAGTATTCTTTTGTACATGAGCTGCTCCAGAATTGAGTTGATATTTGAAGCTTACTCTGGTTGCTCTGAGTATTCCTGATTTTCGTCAAGTAAACTGCGCTGCTTGCCAGGTACACCTCACGTCCATGTTTAATGAATCATCTGCCTCCCATGCTGCGGTTTCCAAAGATCAGGTTGATGCACGTATTGACAAGTCTGTCGATGCCAATGTGGCGACGCAAACCTTGCAGCTTCTGGATGATCCGGCGGAGTGGTCTGCATTTAGTCGACCAGATAGTCATCGCACTGGATGCTGGGAATCCAATGTTCTGATTGAAGGCATGCATTGTGCTGCCTGTGCGTTGACAATTGAAGACGCTTTGCTGGGTGTACCTGGTGTTCTGAAAGCTGAAGTTGGGGCAGGTAGCCACCGCGCTCGCGTGACTTGGACTTCTGCAGAAGTCAAACCTTCTGACTGGATTCAGGCAATTCAAACTGCCGGGTATCGCGTTGTTCCTGCCAATGATTCTTTTGCCCGTGAACGGCGCAAAAACGAAGCCCGCAAGGCGCTTTGGCGATTAGGTGTTGCCGGGCTTTGCATGATGCAGGTGATGATGTATGCCCTTCCTGCATATGTTGGAGGAGATTTGACGGGTGAAATGGAGCAGCTTTTGCGCTGGGCATCCTGGGTGCTGACATTGCCAGTCATCTTGTTTTCATGTGGGCCGTTTTTTGGAAATGCTTTGCGTGATGTGGTGCATCGTCGTGTGAGTATGGATCTGCCCGTGGCGCTTGGCATGTTTATTACGTTCGTAGTCAGTACGGCTGGAACCTTTGATCCTCGAGGTATTTTTGGTCGCGAAGTGTATTTTGATTCGCTCACCATGTTTGTCTTTTTTCTGTTGGCAGGGCGATGGTTTGAATTACGGCTGCGTGATCGAACAGCCGGTGCACTGGAAGCACTGATGAATCGATTGCCCGATAGCGTGTCTCGACTCCGTCAGGATGGTACTTATGAGCTTGTACCAGTGCGCCGATTGCTCCCCGGAGATGTTATTCGTATCTTGCCCGGTGAGACTTTTCCTGCAGATGCGCTGGTGCTGCACGGTGAAACAATGGTTGATGAGGCTTTGCTTACTGGCGAGTCGCGTCCAGTATCGCGTGGCGTTGGTGATGCAGTGATTGCCGGGAGTCATAATCTTTCTGCAATGGTTCAAGCCCAAGTGGAGCAGGTGGGCGACAAGACACGCTTTGCACAGATTGTGGCGCTCATGGAAAGCGCATCAACGACCAAGCCACATTTGGCGCGGCTGGCTGATCGTATTGCGAAGCCTTTTTTAATTGCTGTATTGATGGCCGCTGGTTTGGTGTGCGTATTTTGGTGGGGTCGTGACCCCGAGCATGCGTTGATGGTGGCGGTAGCGGTGCTTGTTGTTACATGCCCATGTGCTTTATCGCTCGCTACGCCCGCCGCCATGCTGGCAGCCGCTGGAGCTTTGGCTCAACGCGGAGTCCTGGTCCGGCAACTTGATGCCTTTGAAGCAATGGCATCAATAGACACAGTCATGTTTGATAAAACAGGAACCCTGACACGCGATGCCATGGTGTTGGGCTCGACCCAAGTGCGTGAGGGTGTTTCAGTAGATTACGTGTTGGCGATGGCTGCTGCATTGGCTCAACACTCTCTTCATCCAGTGTCTCGGGCATTGACTCTGGCTGCAGAGGGTGTCGGAGGGGATTTTAAGTGCCATGCAGACAATATAAAAGAAGTTGCTGGAGGAGGGGTGTCTGGGCAAGTTTGGTTTGGCAATGCCAAGATTGATGCGAATGATGTACGTCTTGGCTCTGTTGATTTTTGTGGCGTTGATGCGCCACTTATCAATTCTTTGCATGCTTGCTTAAGTGATAAGAATGGCTGGCTTGCCACATTTGAACTTTATGAAGATGTGCGCGCTGATGCTATGGATACGATTAATGCACTTAAGCGTGCAGGCGTGACGGTGCATTTACTGTCTGGTGATGGCGTTCAGGCGGTGGCTCGTGTTGCTTCAAGAGTGGGAATTGCTGAATTTCAGGGTGGATGCTCGCCTCAGGATAAGCTCGATTTTCTGAGAAAAGCTCAGTTGCTAGGTCGCAAGGTGGCGGTCGTGGGGGATGGACTCAATGACGGCCCTGTATTGGCTGCAGCCCATGTTTCGTTTGCATTTGGTCAAGCAGTTCCTTTGGCGCAGGCTCAGTCAGACTTTGTCGTTTTAGGCGACCAGCTAATCGCGGTTGTTAATACATTGCAGATGGCGCGCCGTACCTTGCAAGTGGTGCGTCAAAATCTCTGGTGGGCGGCCATTTATAACGCAGTATGTGTTCCTCTTGCTGTACTGGGACTGCTGCCGGCTTGGCTGGCAGGTTTAGGTATGGCATTAAGTTCGTTGTTCGTTGTTCTTAATGCCATGCGTCTATCTGCTAGAAGTAAACCAAAGGAAAAATTTTGATGGAAATTTTGTATTTATTGGTTCCGCTGTCGGTTATTCTTGTGTTTTTCATTCTCGGTGGATTGTGGTGGGCTATCTACCGTGGTCAATTTGAAGACATCGAGTCTGAAGGAGAGCGCATTCTTAAGGATTCATAAGAATTCTTTTGAAGGTTGATGTGGGTCAAATGGTATCCGGGTTTGCCATGGGAAACTCGATTCAAACTAACTGAGAAGAGGTGAAGATGATATTTCCTAATTCGCTAGCAACTACCTACAACGATAAGGTTGTAAGGCAGTTTGCCATCATGACAGTGATCTGGGGTGTGGTGGGCATGCTTGTCGGCGTGATCATTGCTGCGCAGCTTGCTTTTCCAGAGCTTAACTTGGGTATTCCGTTTTTGACTTATGGCCGCCTGCGCCCACTGCATACCAATGCGGTAATTTTTGCGTTTGGTGGTTGTGCTTTGTTTTCTACGGTTTATTATGTGGCCCAGCGAACATGTCATGTTCGACTGTTTAGTGACAAGCTGGCGGCCTTTACGTTTTGGGGGTGGCAACTTGTCATTCTTTCTGCAGCAATTTCGTTGCCTCTGGGGTTTACCCAAGGCAAAGAGTATGCTGAGTTGGAATGGCCGATTGACATCCTGATTACACTGGTTTGGGTGGCTTTTGCCGTTGTCTTTTTTGGAACCATTGGAACCCGAAAAGTTCGTCATATTTATGTGGCGAACTGGTTTTTTGGTGCGTTTATTCTTGCAGTGGCACTGTTGCACTTGGTGAATAGTGCAGCTATTCCGGCTGGTTATATGAAGTCCTATTCGGCTTATGCTGGAGTACAGGATGCCATGGTTCAGTGGTGGTATGGTCACAACGCAGTGGGCTTTTTCCTAACAGCTGCCTTCTTGGGGATGATGTACTACTTCGTTCCTAAGCAGGCTGGTCGTCCTGTCTATTCTTATCGTTTGTCCATCGTTCACTTTTGGGCGTTGATTTTCACTTATATGTGGGCGGGTCCACACCATTTGCATTACACCGCGTTGCCTGATTGGACTCAATCAGTTGGTATGGTGTTTTCTTTGATTTTGTTGGCCCCAAGCTGGGGTGGCATGATAAATGGCATCATGACCCTGTCAGGCGCCTGGCATAAACTGCGCGATGATCCAATCCTGCGTTTTCTGATTGTGTCACTGTCGTTCTACGGGATGTCGACCTTTGAAGGTCCAATGATGTCCATTAAGACTGTTAATGCGTTGTCGCACTACACAGACTGGACCGTTGGTCATGTGCATTCTGGTGCTTTAGGTTGGGTGGGTCTGGTTACCATGGGTAGCATGTATTACTTGATTCCGCGACTCTTTGGTCAGAAGCAAATGCACAGCGTTAAAGCAATTGAAATTCACTTCTGGACTGCAACGATTGGCATTGTTATTTACATTGCTGCAATGTGGATTGCCGGTGTGATGCAGGGTTTGATGTGGCGTGCCATTAACGCCGACGGTACGCTTACTTACACGTTTGTCGAGTCTGTCAAAGCTACTTTCCCGTTCTATGTGTTGCGATTGTCCGGTGGTTTGCTTTACTTGATCGGTATGCTAATCATGCTCTGGAACACAATCAAGACAGCGACTAGCGGCCGCTCTGTTACTGTGACCATTCCGGCTCCGACAGCTATTGCTCACGCCTGAGAAAGAAAATACCATGGCTAATCACAATACAAGCGGCGGTGTGTCGCATGAAAAAATCGAAACTAACAATTTCTTGATGATCGTTCTGATTCTCATTACTTTGTTATTTGGTGGTTTGGTGGAAATAGTTCCATTATTTTTCCAAAAATCTACAACTGAGCCTGTTAAAGGCCTTCAGCCTTACACAGCGCTCCAGTTGGCCGGGCGTGACATTTATACGCGTGAAGGTTGCTATAACTGCCACTCCCAGATGATTCGTCCATTTCGTGCTGAAACACTGCGCTATGGCCATTACTCGATGGCTGGTGAGTTTGTGTACGATCATCCGTTTCAATGGGGTAGCAAGCGCACAGGGCCAGATTTGCATCGCGTTGGTGGCAAGTACAGCGATCAGTGGCATCGTGACCATTTGAATAATCCTCGCGACGTTGTTCCAGAGTCCAATATGCCCGCGTATCCATGGCTTTTCAAGAATGATGTAAATGCAGAAACAATGCCTGCTCACATGAAAGCCCTGCGGACCGTTGGTGTGCCTTACACCGATGAACAGATCGCCAAGTCTTCTGAAGAAGTTAAAGGCAAGAAAGAAATCGATGCAGTCATTGCTTATCTGCAGGTTTTGGGAACTTTGGTTAAGTAAGCGGGTGAAATGATATGGAAATAGATATCAACACTCTACGGTCTTTGGCTACAGTGACCAGCTTCATCGTGTTTATCGGCATTATGGTTTGGGCATATTCCCGCCGAAATGCTGCCGATTTTGATGAAGCCGCCAAGCTGCCTTTCGATCAAGACTGACGAACTGCAATATAAGGAATTAATAATGAGTGACTTTACAAGTAATTTCTGGGCGATTTGGGTCGCCGGAATCACCTCCGTCAGTATTCTGGCTTGTCTAGTGCTGCTATGGTTTAGTGGCAAGGCTAAAGCTATGACAGCTAGCGATAACTCAACTGGACATGTTTGGGATGGCGATTTGCGCGAGATGAACAACCCTCTGCCTCGCTGGTGGGCATGGTTGTTTGTACTTACCATCATTTTTGCTTTTGTCTATCTTGCTCTGTATCCCGGCTTAGGTTCTTATCCTGGGCAATTGGGTTGGACTTCTGCTGGTCAACACCGAGCTGAGGTAGATAAGGGTAATGCGGAAGTTGCGCCCTTGTATGCTAAGTTCTCTGCTATGTCGCCAGAGAATGTGGCTAAAGATCCTCAGGCGATGGCAATTGGAGAGCGTTTATTCATGAACACTTGTGCCCAGTGCCATGGTTCTGATGCTAGGGGTGCAAAAGGCTTCCCGAATTTGACTGACAATGATTGGCTTGGTGCTGGAACACCTGAATATATTAAATCAACCATTACTAATGGTCGTATTGGTATGATGCCTCCCATGGCTGCTGCAGTGGGTACCGCAGAAGATGTTAAAAACGTTGCGCAGTATGTTCTCAGTCTTTCTGGTAGTCCTCATGATGCTGCTCAAGCAGCTCTCGGCAAAGAAAAATTTGCTGCCTGTGCCGCTTGTCATGGTATTGATGGAAAAGGTAACCCAGCTATTGGTTCAGCCAATTTGACTGACAATATTTGGCTTCATGGTAGTGGCGAACCGGCTATTCTCTCGATGATCAATAACGGTAAGGTCAATCAAATGCCTGCTCAAGGGGATAAATTTACCGAAGCTCAGATTCATGTCTTGGCATCGTATGTGTGGGGTCTTTCTCATAAATAGGGGTGGAGTTTCCGCTTAGTAATATTTCACTATGTACTTGTCTCGCTGAAAACGTCAAGTCTTGAGCAACAGGGAATAAAGTGTAAATAAAGTCATACTCATTCCGCAAGGTGGGTATGACTTTTTTGTCGATTCAATATCTGAGGCAATGCTAATTTCTCTGTACGCCTCGCACCAAAAGATCTACCCCCGCAGTGTCTCTGGCCTCTTCTCCAAGTGTCGCTGGGCGATGGTATTCCTGACTCAGTTGGTGTTTTATGGTTTGCCCTGGCTGGAGTGGGGTCAACGCCAAGCTGTTCTGTTTGATCTGGGCGTGCGCCGCTTCTACATCTTTGGACTGCTGCTGTACCCGCAGGATTTCATTTATCTCACCGGTATTTTGGTGATCTCGGCCCTGTCCCTGTTTCTGTTTCTGTTTCTGTTTACGGCCGAAGGACTAAACCGCTCGCGCGGTACCCTTCGACGTAGCGTTAGTGGTATGCATAAAGTGAATTCGTGGCTATGTTTTGAACCGAGGCAATCGGCCTCGTTCACCACAGGAGCACAGCCATGGAATCAACGAATCAAACCGTCTCACCGCTGCGTCAACGCATGATTGAGGACATGCGGATGCGCAAATTGATGCCTAGGACTCGAGAGGCCTACATCCGAGCCGTTCGCAAGTTTGCCAAGTTTCTGGGCAGGTCCCCTGACACAGCCAGCGATGAAGACTTGCGCCGCTTTTAGTTGCATCTGATCGACCAGGGCACATCCCCCATCACACTCAACGCCACCATTGTGGGTTTGAACTTTCTCTTTGAAGTCACGCTGGGTCGCCCTGAGACGATGGCCAAGATGCAATCGGTTCGGGTGCCCCAGGAGCTACCGGTGATTTTGAGCAAGGACGAGGTGAGCAGACTGATCGCCTGTGTCGGACACATCAAACACCAGACGGCACTGTCACTGGTCTACGGCACGGGGTTGCGGGTGGGCGAGGTCGTCGCACTCAAAGTAGGCGACATTGACAGCAAGCGCATGACGCTGCGCGTGGAACAAGGTAAAGGCCTCAAGGACCGTTACGCCATGCTCTCACCGGTCTTGTTGGAGCGCCTGCGCGTGTGGTGGCGTGTGGCTCGCGCTCAGGGCAAAGTGCTTGACGGTGGCTGGTTGTTTCCTGGTCTGGATCCTTTGCAAAGCTTGAGTACCCGTCAACTCAATCGTGCCATCCACGACGCAGCCACTATGGCCGGAATCGACAAGCGTGTGTCCGTGCACACGTTGCGCCACTCCTTTGCCACCCACTTGCTGGAGCAGAAGGTGGACATTCGCGTGATCCAGGTTTTACTGGGGCACCAGCGCCTGGACACCACGGCGCACTACGTCCAGGTCGCCACCGATGTCCTGCGTGAAGTGATCAGCCCACTGGAGACTCTCAAGCCAGCATAGGGATCACAGCCGTGGGGCACCTTGCTTTGGAGGTTGCCGACATCTTTCACATCCACGGCCCGGCTTGGCGCCAAACCAAGCAGGGACACTTGAGCCTGGGTCAGCTCAAGGTCATGTCGGCCATAGAACAGTGCCGCAGCGCGGTGCTGGGGGGACATGTGCTGCACTGTGACGGCTGCGGACACGATCAGGTGGCCTATAACTCCTGTCGCAACCGCCATTGCCCCAAGTGCCAGGCCAGTGCGGCCAAGCGTTGGCTTGAGGCGCGTCAGGCCGAGCTGCTGCCAGTGGATTATTACCACGTGGTCTTCACCTTGCCCGCTCCGATCGGCGCCATTGCCTATTACAACAAGGCGGTGATTTACCGGCTGTTGTTTGAGTTGGCTGCTGAGACCTTGACCACCATTGCAGCGGACCCCAAGCATCTGGGCGCGCAGATTGGAGCGACCTTGGTGCTGCAACCTGGGGATCGGCACTGACGCACCACCCGCATGTGCATGGCATTGTGCTGGGCGGTGGTCTCTCACCGGACGGTCAGCGGTGGATCATGTGCAGACCAGGATTTTTTCTACCAGTGCGCGTGCTCTCCAGGTTGTTCCGCAGGCGGTTCCTGGAAGAACTTCGGGCGGCTTATGGATCCGGGCAGTTGCAGTTCTTTGGCGAGTACGCCGAGTTGGCTGATGCGAAGACCTTTGCCAAATGGCTGGCTTCGATGGGCAAGTGCGAATGGGTCGTTTATGCCAAGCGTCCCTTTGCGGGTCCGGCGGCGGTGCTGGCCTATTTGTCGCGCTACACCCACAGTGTCGCCATTTCCAACTCGCGCCTGATTTCGATGGATGAGACGGGGGTGACGCTTCGCTGGAAGGATTACCGTGCCAAAGGTAAGACGCGCCATAAGACCATGACGCTGGAGCCCGAGGAGTTCATGCGCCGCTTTCTGTTGCATGTGCTGCCCGGTGGCTTTCACCGCATCCGTCACTACGGGCTGATCGCCAACAACGCGCGCAAAGAAAATTTGGCACTGGCACGCGAACTGCTGCAGGTTGCGCCAGTGACCACGTCTGATGGTGAGTCTGCAGAGGCACCCAATGACGATGTTGGTGTGCCCTTTTTTTGCTCGCACTGTGGTGCCCTATGGTGATCATCCAGACGCTGATACGTCAACGCGCGATTCGTGCGCCTCCGCAGAATCAGGGTGTGTCAGGAGTTCACGATTCAATTTTGGTAACTACTCAGGTCTATCTGGCTTAATGAAACCTATATAAATCAACAACTTACGAAGTCGCTCGAATCAGAAAAACCAGAATTCGGTGGAATTTGGTCGAAATTTGCTTAATTTCTAAGCACTTTTCCAGGAAAATCGTTCGTAAGTCGTTGATTCATAAGACCTGAGTAGTTACCAATTTTGAACGATCAAACCGAGCGTTGACTTTGCATCCATCGAAGTTGGCGTGGATCGGTTTTGTCCCATGGTGCCAAACTGGCGTTTTTTGCTCTGAACTTTGCCACCTGCTCTGGCATTTTGGATCGGGCAAGCACCATCTGATCTACCCAGGGGCTGCCATGGCATCCATGTTGGTGTCAACAAACAACGCTGTGGCTATTCAAATCCCCATAACTGTGTAGTTTCACTCCAGCCGCCACGGCACATCCCGCGGTTTCCTCCCTCGAGGCTTGTTCGGGCTTGGGCTGAGTCGCGGCGGTCAGTCGTCGCGGGCTGGCATCCTACAAACCTAAATGTTACGTTGCCGGATGCCTGTGGTGTGGTTACGCCTGCCCACAGACGGTTTACACCGAAATCTTTCTCTGGGTCGAGAAGAAAGTTGAAGGCGATCACTCGGCCCGCATGCGCCGCGACGACAAGCCCTTGTCCATCGAAAAAATTTCGCGCAAAGCGGCCAAGCACTTGTTGTGGCTGCCAGTGTTTAATTGCGTAAATTAACAATTGTATTTCTAAGCTGAGCGCCTCGAACCTCACGCTTCCTCCAAACAAACGGTGCGGCTGTTTCGTTGTAGCGGGTTACAAACGCCTCGATGGCGTGTGTCAGTTGCTCGGTGCTTTGGAAGCTTGCCCCGCACAGGCTCTTACGGGTGAAGATTCCGAACCATATCTCGACTTGGTTGAGCCAGCTTGCCGATGTAGGCGTGAAATGGAAGCGAACATTGGGATGCAGTGCCAACCAGTCATCGTTTTTCTTGTGGGTG